>ERZ1740067.344-NODE-344-length-38165-cov-5.438546_pt1 | contig 38165 bp, 39 predicted proteins | sample MGYA00581736_ERZ1740067 | MGnify/ENA primary metagenome ERZ1740067 (study PRJEB43018, sample SAMN04849236) | marine metagenome | isolation source: floating plastic debris | place: Pacific Ocean | collected 2008-08-27 | study: EMG produced TPA metagenomics assembly... | reverse complement strand
GCGAGTTTGAATCCGGGGTGGCCGCCCGCTTTCTAGGTCCCATCGGTGCAGTGGTCTTGGGCGGCGCCATGGCGGTCGTCACCGCTGCCCTGTGGGTCAAGCTGTTCCCGACGCTCGCGAAAGTCGATGAGATTAAAAGCGCAGAGGATTCTTGACCAAATGGCGGATAAAACGAAGCTCCGGGTTCGTAGCAGCAGTTTGGGGCGCTAGCGTTTAACGGCATAAAAGGGCCGCCAGCGCATGCTCCTCATCGCCCAGCTCTATCCCTCCAAGCGCTTCTACTTAGACACGCCAGAAGGCCAGCTCCACACCAGGCGCTTCGGCGACCCTGCCGGACGGCCTATCGTTCTGCTTCATTGGACGCCAGGCTCTGGCGCGCAACTCGCCCATGTGGCCCACGCGCTTGGCGCGCGCGGCTATGATGTTCTTGCGCCGGATATGTTTGGCTTTGGCACCTCGGCCCATCCAGATCCAACCACGTGGACGCAGGTCCGCCATGGGGCCGCCTTAGCCCAAGGCCTGCGGGATCTTGGGCTGAGCAACATAGCCATCCACGGGGGCCATATGGGCGGGGAGGTCGCCATGGAAACGGCCATGGCCGCGCCTGATATCGTTGTGGATGTGATTCTCGACGGCATTGCGAGTGATTGGACTGTCGAGACTCGCCTCGACATGATTAGCAAGTTTTCCTTCGAGCCGCCTGCCTATGAAGAAGCGGGGGCGCCTGTGACCCACGCTTGGTCTTGGACGCACAATCTTTGGAAAGTCTGGGCGCCCACATTGGCTTTTGATGGCGCTTGGGACGCCACGCTGCATCAAGCGGCCATTGATTTTATGCAGACCGGCATGGCGGGCGGACCTATGCGCACCGCCTTCGGCAATTATAATGCTTTGGACCGCCTCCCAGACATCAAACAGCCGGTGCTGGCGCTAACAGCAGATAGTGACACGCTGCGCAGCCAATTCCCCACGACAGTGCGGGCGCTTAAAGACGTGCGAGGCCATGTGTTTGAGGGCACCCATCCCTGCCACCGGCCTGACGGCGGGGAGGCTTATGCAGATATCGTCTCCGCCTATCTTGAAGGCACACCCCATGATTGGCTGAGCAAAACGGATGACTTGGAACCAAAGGCAGCACTCAACCAATATGAAGAGCAGGAGGGCTAGAGCGATGGCCGCATTCGTAACGGACGCGCATCGACAGCAATATCACGAGGACGGCTGCGTGAAGATCGAAGGGGTCTTTGACCAGCATTGGATCGACATGGTCACTCGCGGCATTGACCGGATTATCGAGACCTATGAAGCCGGTAAACAGCCTGAAAAAGTCACCGAAGAGAGCTGCCAAGCCCCATTCTTTATCGACGGCAAAGAAGGCAACTATCGCATTCTGCATGTGGCGGCCTATAGCGCGGAAATCCAGACGTGGATTCAAGACAGCCCGGCTGCACAAATTCTGGCCGATGTCATGGAGGCCGATACGCTGCGCTATTGGCTGGATGGTACCTTCGCAAAAGCCGGCAACACGCCCGACACAGCGACGCCCTGGCACAATGATGAATGCACCTATCCGCTCACGGGCGTCCACTCCGCATCGCTGTGGATGGCCTTGACGGATGTGGGTGAAGACAATGCGCCACTGGTAACGCTGCGCGGCTCCAACAAAGATCCGCATCGCTACCATTCAACCTTCTCACCGCAAGACGTGGAGCGCCCGCCGGAGTTTCATCCCTGGACAGAGCTGCAAGCCCGTGTGACAGCGCCGGATGCACCCATCCAAAGCTGGCCTGCTAAAGCGGGCGATGTGTTGGTTATTCACCCCAAAACCATTCACGGCTCAGCCCCGCGCAAAAGCCCGCAAAAAGGGCGGCGCCTGGCCTTTTCCAGCCGCTGGATTGGCGACGACATTCGCTATGCACCTACGCCACTATCTCTGGATTTAGCGCTCAAAGAGGGCGGCAAGCGGCCTGTTGTCGGCGAGCCGCTCCCCCAAGATAGCTTTCCTGTCACCTGGCGCCGGGCGGCCTAAAGGGTGATGGGCCGCACAGGGTCACCGCCATCCCAGCCGTCTGCAGCACCGCGGACCATAGCGTAAAAGCCCTCCAGGGCGTCTGACTGAGGATAGACCTCAACAAAGTGACCCAGCTGATGCGTCGCGTCGACAAAGGCGAAGGGCATGCCATTGACGGACGCACTGGCCCGATGGGCCATGCCTTTGGCTTCAAACCAGGCGAGCGCGTCCTCATAATCCGTAGCGAAGACCGCGCGATGATGCAGGGCCTCCAGCGGCCAAACGAAAATCGATGTCCTGCCATTGGCAGGGACTACCAGCTCAATCATCTCATCGCCGAGCTGGCCATAGGCAGAGCTGTGGTCCAGCGAGGCAGCGTTATCACCCCCGCCCAGCATCTCCGGCTTTATGCCTTCCAGCGTAAAGAAGGGGCCTGCCCCAAAGTCCTCCGCCCAGCGCTGCGCCGCCGCCTTCAGGTCAGAGACCAAATAGGCGGTCTGCACAAAGGGGCCGAAGGGCCGGTTATTCAATGCTTTCGGCATTGTCGATAACGATATTGGTGCCGGTGATACGACGCGATTCTTCGCTCGCCAGAAACAGGACCAGATTGGCCACATCCGCTGGCTGACCCATGCCCGCTTCGATGGAACTGCGCAGGCCAGGCGCATCAGCCTCCACTTGTTCCATGGCCTGATCAATCATGGGCGTTACGGTGTTGCCGGGCGCGATCGAATTCACCCGAATGCCATATTTCTGCTCCTTGCAGTGCACGGCGATAGAGCGCGTCATGGCAATCATACCGCCCTTGGCCGCTGCATAGGCGGGGATGCCGCTGAGGCCCTTAATGGCCCCGATGGACGCCACATTGATAATGGAGGCATCGCCGCCCTTGGTCATCACCGGGATAGCATATTTGCAGCCCAAAAAGGCGCCCGACAGCATCACGTCCGTTTCCAGTTTGAAGTGCTCAAACGGCAAGTCCTCCACATGCTGAAAGTGCACCAGGCCTGCATTGTTCACCAGAATATCCAGCTTGCCAAAACGCGCGATGGTCTTGTCGATAACCTGCTGCCAACGCGCTTCAGAGCGCACATCATGATTGAGATAAAGCGCATTTTCGCCAATTTCAGCCGCAACAGCCTCGCCCATCTCATCTTGAATGTCGGTGATGACTACCTTGGCGCCCTCGCGCGCAAGCACCCTTGCATCTTCAGCGCCCAGGCCCGAGGCTGCGCCAGTAATGAGGGCGACTTTGTCTTGAACCCGGCCCATAGCTTTACTCCACCTTGCGAGATTGGCTAAAGCTAGCGCCAGCTTTTCATTTTTGAAGCTCGGGTTTGTGAGGGGGTGAGGCCTTCGGATAGGCGCCATGCGCGGCCTATCAAAATAAGGGCAGCCATGAGGTAGGGTTTATGAAGAACCTTCGGATCATAATAACAGGTGGCACCCTTGATAAGGTGCATAATCTGCGGACTGAGGCCCTCGATTTTCAAGCCGATGGATCAAGCCACATCCCAGAAATGCTTCATTTGGGGCGGTGCTATTTTCCTAAAATTGAAGTCCTGTTTTTGAAAGATAGCTTAGGTCTCATCGAAGCAGATCGCGAGGAACTGGTGCAAGCGGTACTTGCCGCGCCGGAGAACAATATTGTTGTGACGCACGGAACAGGCACGTTAGGGGAAACGGCCCGTTATCTTGCACAGCATGTTACAGAGAAATCTGTCGTTCTAACCGGCGCCATGCGCCCGTATTCGCTGCACGCGTCCGATGCGGATTTCAACCTCGGCGGCGCCATCATTGCTGCTCAAATGGTTGAGCCCGGTGTTTGGGGCGTGATGAATGGGCGGGTCTTTCCGGCCAATAAGTTAAACAAAAATATCGATTATGGGCGATTTGATATACCGCCAAGTCAATAGAAAGGCAGGGCAGCCGCAAGCCAAAGGAGCGCAGCATGATGTGGCCAGATATTCCGTTTGAAGAGTGGGAAGAAACCGGCAACGCCCTTCATATGTGGCTGCAGATTGCCGGTAAGTTCCGCATGGCGCAGACGCCTTGGATCAATCATTCTTGGCAGGCGGCATTTTACGTCACGGCGCGGGGCCTCACGAGCGGATTGATCCCATCTAGCCAAGGCGTGAGCTACAGCATTGACTTTGACTTCATCGACCAAGCGGCAGTCATCCATGCGTCCATGGGCCAGAGTGCGCATATCGCGCTCAAAGCGCAAAGTGTGGCAGACTTTCATAGCGCGTTTTTAGCGGCGCTAGCCGATCTGGGCGCACCAACACAGATGCACGGCGCACCGAATGAAGTAGCTGACGCCATCCCCTTTGCCCAGCAGACGACACCCGTCGCTTATGATGCACAGGCGGCCAAGCGCTTCTGGGAAGCCTTGGTACAAGTCGACCGTGTCTTCAGCACCTTCAGGACCAGCTATCTCGGCAAAGTCAGCCCAGTGCACCTGTTCTGGGGCAGCTTAGACTTGGCCGTCACCCGCTTTTCAGGGCGACCCGCCCCCATGCATCCCGGCGGCATCCCCAATCTACCCGATGACGTGACCCAGGAAGCCTATTCCCACGAAGTCAGCTCAGCTGGATTTTGGGCAGGCGGCGGCGGGATCGATCATGCAGCCTTTTACAGCTACGCCTATCCCACACCCGCTGGGTTTTCCGACGCCCCGTTGAGCCATCCGGACGCCTATTTCCATAGCGATCTGGGTGAGTTCATCCTGCCCTATGACAGCGTGCGTGACGCGCAGGACCCTGACGCTGTGCTACTGACATTCTTGTCGGAGACCTATGAGGCCGCTGCAACCACGGGCGCATGGCCCCGTGATGGCTTGGAATGCGCTGTGGGCAAGCCCGGGCGCGTGCGCTCTTTGTAAAAAAGGCTCCACGCGAGGGACGTAGAGCCTTCTTCTTTTTGGTATTTCGAAGGGTTAGGCTGCTTTTGCCATAGCTGCGCCATAAAAGGTCTCACCCTTCGCGGCCATATCCCGCAACAGCTGGGGTGGGCTGAAGCGTGCGCCATAAGCTTGGGTAAGACGGTCCAGCTTGGCGACGATGGTGGCGATGCCGACAGTGTCCATGTGGCTGAAGGGGCCGCCGGTGAAGGGCGGGAAAGCCCAGCCGAAGATGGCGCCGATGTCCCCGTCTTCCGGGGTTTCAAGCACACCTTCTTCATAGCAGCGGGCGCATTCGACCAGCTGGCGGTATAAAATCCGCTCTTTGATGGTGTCTGGGTCTGGCTGCTGTTCGGCAACGGGGAAATGATTGGCAATATCGGGCCAAAGGTATTTCTTGCTGCCGTCTTCGGGGAAGACATAAAAGCCCTTGCCGGTTTTGCGGCCGAGGCGGCCAAGCTCTACCATTGTGTCGGTGACAGTGTCGAATTCGCTTGGCTCATAAGCATCGCCTTCATTGGCCTGCGCTGCATCGCGCACGCGCTGGGTAAGGTCGATGGCCACTTCATCACCAATGGCCAGCGGCCCATTGGGAAAGCCCACTTGGCGGCCGCAATTGTCAATCAGCGGCGCGCTGATGCCTTCGCCCACCATGCGGTAGCTTTCGGTCACATAGGTAGAAAAGACCCGCGACGTATAAAAGCCATGGCTGTCATTGACGACGATGGGCGTTTTCTTGATTTGCGCCACATAATCGAGCGCTTTTGCAATAGCTCCCGGGCCAGTGCTCTTACCGGTGATGATTTCTACCAGTGGCATTTTCTCAACGGGGGAGAAGAAGTGAATGCCGATGAAATTCTCAGCCTTTGACCAAGCCTTCGCAAGCGATGTGATCGGCAAGGTCGAGGTGTTTGAGCCAAAAATCGTATCCGCGCCAACCACGGCTTCGGTGGCTTTGGTCACGTCGGCTTTGATGTCTTTGTTTTCAAAAACGGCTTCGATGATGAGGTCGCAGCCCGCCAAATCCTCATAGGATGTGGTGGGATGGATGCGGGCCAAAATGCCGTCTGCCTTGTCTTGGGTCATCGAGCCGCGTTTGACCTTTTTGGCCAAGCGGTCAGCGCTATAGGCTTTGCCTTTGTCAGCCGAATCTTGCGACTGGTCGAGCAGCACAACCTCAATGCCCGCTTGCGCGGAAACCATGGCAATGCCAGCGCCCATGAGGCCAGCGCCAAGCATGCCGACTTTTTGCGTTGGCGCCTTATCAACACCTTGGGGACGCCGCGCGCCCTTTTCAGCCGCCTGTTTGTTCACAAACAGCGTGCGAATCATGTTGCCAGATTGTGGATCAAGGATGAGCTTACAGAAATATTTGACTTCCACGGACAACGCTTTGTCCATGGGCAGTTGCAGGCCTTCATAGACGCAGCTCATGTTGGCCTTAGGCGCGTTATAATTGCCTTGGGTCTCCTTGGTAACCATGGCGTTTCCGCCCACAAACGTTTGGAAGAAGCCAGGATGGGCCCAATTGCCGCCGCCGGGCACTTTAAAGCCTTTTTTATCCCAGGGCTGTTCCACATGGGTTGGATTAGCCAGCACCCAGGCTTTGGCTTTTGCAACCACCTCATCCACAGGTGCCAGTTCATTGACCACCCCAAGACCAAGCGCTTCTTGCGGTTTCATGGATTTGCCAGTGGTGATGAACTGCAGCGCGTTTTGCGCGCCCATCATGCGAGGCAAACGCTGCGTGCCGCCTGCGCCAGGCAAAAGCCCCACCATGACTTCCGGTAGGCCAAGCTGAATTTTGGGATGGTCCGCACAGACGCGGTAGTGGGTTGCGAGGCAGATTTCCAGCCCGCCGCCAAGCGCCAGACCATTGATGGCCGTTGCCACGGGCTTGCCGATGGTCTCCATGCGGCGCAACAAAGCGCTGAGCGACATGACAGTTTCATACAACGCATCAAGTCCAGCGGCTTTTGCGGCTTCAAAGGTGCCGGCCATGGCTTTCAAATCTGCGCCGGCCATGAAACCGCTGGCTTTGCCTGAGGTGACGACGACGCCTTTGATGGCCTCATCAGACTCAATAGCATCCAGATGCGCCGCCAAATCCGACTGCACCTCTGGCGTAATGACGTTCATAGATTGGCCGGGAACATCGATGGTTAAAAGCGCGATGCCGTCTTGATCGACATCCATGGTGACTGCTGTGGTCATATCCTATTCCTTATCAAAATCTGATTGAGCGATGCCGTGCGCGTTAAACCCGCTCAATCACGGTGGCGGTGCCCATGCCAGCGCCAATGCATAAGGTGATGAGGGCGGTCTCCTTGTCCGTACGCTCCAGCTCGTCCAGCACGGTGCCGAGGATCATGGCGCCGGTTGCACCCAGCGGGTGGCCCATGGCGATGGCGCCGCCATTCACATTCATCTTCTCATGCGGAATATCGAGCGCTTGCATCATGCGCAGCACGACGGAGGCAAAGGCTTCATTGAGCTCATAAAGGTCAATGTCACCCGCTTCCATACCCAGCTTTTTCAGAAGCTTTTCCGTCACATAGCTTGGTCCGGTGAGCATGATGGTCGGCTCCGAGCCAATGGACGCCATGCCCTTGATGCGCGCGCGCGGCTTCATACCAAGCGTGTCGCCCATCCCTTTATTGCCAATTAAGATAGCGCCTGCACCGTCCACAATGCCGGAGGAGTTGCCAGCGTGGTGCACATGATTGACCTTTTCCACTTCCGGATAGCGCAGCAGCGCCACGGCATCAAAGCCAGGCATGCCGGTGCCAATGGCTTCAAAGGAGGCTTTGAGGCCACCAAGCGCCTGCATATTGGTGGTCGGGCGGATGGTTTCATCTTCTTTGAGCAGCACATTGCCCATCACGTCTTTTACAGGAACGATGGAGTTGGCAAAGCGGCCTTCTTCACGCGCCTTGGCGGCCCGCTTGTGGCTCTCGACCGCGTAGGCGTCCACGTCATCGCGGGAGAAGCCGTATTTGGTGGCAATCAAGTCCGCGCCAATACCCTGCGGGGCGAAATAGGCTTCAAAAGCCACCGCTGGGTCCATGGCCCAAGCGCCGCCATCAGCACCCATGGGCACGCGGCTCATACTTTCAACGCCGCCACCGATGGTCAGGTCAGCTTCACCGGAGATAACCTTCGCAGCGGCCATGTTGGTGGCTTCCAGGCCAGAGGCACAGAAACGATTGATTTGCACACCGGCTGTGGTTTGCGCATAGCCAGCATTGATGGCGGCAACACGGGCAATATCCGCGCCTTGCTCGCCGACTGGGCTCACACAGCCAAGCACCACATCTTCCACCAGTGAGGTGTCGAGGTCATTACGGTCGCGCATAGCTTCCAGCACCTGCGTCGCCAGCTCAATCGGTGGTACTTCATGCAGTGATCCGTCTGGCTTGCCCTTGCCGCGCGGGGTGCGCACAGTGTCGTAAATATATGCGTCTGCCATGGTGGTGTCCTTTCGGGGAGTGTCTTTTGTTTTTTGTGCGCTACTCTCGGTGCGATTGCACCTAGTGGAATCTGCTGTTTTTGGCCCCGCCCCATCCCCTCCCCTCAAGGAGAGAGGCTATTTCTAGTGCCGCCTCTCCTTTAGAGGAGGGGGTTAGGGGGTGGGGCTATTGCTCAGAATTGGTCCGCAGCCAACGCCATCATTGTCTCAGAGCCAGCCTCGACCCGCGCACGGTGAACAGCAGTCTCCGGCATCAGGTGGCTGAAGAAATAGCGCGCTGTGGCCAGCTTATTCTCATAGAATTGCGGGTCATCGCTGCTGCCGTCCAGCGCTTCAAAAGCGGTCTTGGCCATTTGTGCCCACATATGGCCAATGGCGACGAGGCCGAGGAGGTGCATATAGGCCACTGAGCCCGCGCCTGCATTATCAGGGTTTTGCATGGCGTTTTGCATGAACCACATGGTGGCCGCTTGCAGGTCATTGACGCCCTTTTCAAGACCCTCAACTAATGGCTGCATGCGCACGTCTTCTTTGTTCTCGGCGATGAAGCTCTGCTGCACTTCAAAATAGGTGCGGATGCCGCGGCCACCGTCTTTGGCAAGCTTACGGCCGACCAAATCCAGCGCTTGGACGCCATTGGTGCCTTCGTAAATCATGGCGATACGGGCATCGCGGACGAATTGCTCCATGCCCCATTCAGCTACATAGCCATGCCCGCCATAGACTTGCTGGGCGTTGGTGGCGTTTTCATAGCCTTTGTCCGTCAGCACACCTTTGATAACGGGGGTGAGCAAGCTGATGAGGTCGTCCGCGCGTTGGCGCTCTTCCTCGGTTTGCGCTTTGTGGGTCAAATCCACTTGCAACGCGCCCCAGAGTGCCAAGGCACGGGAGCCTTCGTTAAACGCTTTCGAGTTCATGAGCATGCGCCGCACATCAGGGTGCACGATGATGGGGTCGGCCTTCTTCTCTTTGTCTTTGGTGCCGGTCAGGCTGCGCCCTTGGATGCGGTCATTGGCGTAGGTCACGGCGTTTTGGTAGGAGACTTCGCTCATGGCGAGGCCCTGCAGGCCAACGCCAAGCCGGGCGGCGTTCATCATGATGAACATGGCGGCCAGGCCCTTTTCTTTCTCGCCAATCAGATAGCCGGTGGCTTCGTCATAGTTCATGACGCAGGTGGAATTGCCGTGAATGCCCATTTTGTGTTCAATGGAGCCGCAGCTCAGCGAATTGCGTTCGCCTGGCTCGCCATTCTCATCAAGCACGAACTTCGGCACGATGAACAAGGAGATGCCTTTTACGGTGTCAGGGCTATCCGGCATCTTAGCGAGCACCAGATGAATAATGTTTTCGGACATGTCATGCTCGCCAGCGGAGATGAAAATCTTGGTGCCGGTGATTTTGTATGTGCCGTCGTCTTGCGGGACAGCTTTTGTGCGGATGAGGCCGAGATCCGTGCCGCAATGGGGCTCGGTTAGGTTCATGGTGCCAGTCCATTTGCCAGCCACCATGTTGGGCAGATAGGTCTTCTTCTGTTCGTCAGAGCCAACGGCATCAATGGAGGCAATGGCGCCTTGGGTCAGGCCAGGATACATTGCGAACGCCATATTGGCTGAAATCATATATTCTTCAAAAGCGGTCGCCAGCGTATGCGGCAGTCCTTGACCACCATATTCGGGGTCCATGGTGAGCGTGCCCCAGCCGCCCTCGACATATTGCTCATACGCCTCTTTAAAGCCTGCGGGCGTTGTGACGCTGCCGTCATCATGGCGGGTGCAGCCTTCTTGATCGCCCGAGAGATTGATGGGCTGCAAGACACCTTCAACAAACTTGGCCCCTTCTTCTAAGATGGCGGACACCATGTCTGGCGTGGCTTCCTGAAAGCCAGGCAGATTGGCGTATTTCTGCATATTGATAACTTCGTTCAAAACAAACTTCGTGTCTTTGACTGGGGCGGTATAAGTCGGCACGGCTGTGTCTCCTTCGTGGGTATTAGGTCAAATAGGCGATGTTACTCGGGCTCGGCGTCTTGCCAGGGCCCTAGAGAGGCTTGGTTGTCTTGCTCAACAACCATGGTTTCCAGCGTGGCGCAGAAGGTCTGCAACTCTGCAATCGTGGCATCAATGTCCGCGCGCTGGCTTTGCAAATCAGAAATGCGTTGGCGGCATTTGGTCAGCGTGACCGCACGCTGCTTCATGCGGCCATCGCCGGCATCATACAGATCCAGCATCTCTTTTATTTCAGTGAGGGAGAAACCGACTCGCTTACCGCGCAAAATCCACGCCAGCTTTGCCCGGTCTTGGCGGGAATAAATACGGTTTTGCCCATCGCGGATAGGGTTCAGCAGGCCATGGCTCTCGTAAAAGCGAATGGTGCGCGCCGTGACATTAAAATCTTCCGCCAGCTCAGCAATACGAAAGGTGTCTTGACCATCTACCGCCTGGGGCGTTTCCAACGCCTTGAGTGCGGTCATCATAGAGGCCTTTTTCGATGTTTGCTGCTCGGCCATTGCGCGGCATCACTCCCCTCAAGTTGAATCGGAGCGTAGTTGACGTTTACGTAAACGTCAAGCAAATTTGAAGGTGTCTAGTTTTCCGCGCGATACCCCGTCCAAGGCAAGAGCAGGGCGCGGCCACTGAAGTAGCTTTGGCCCTGGATAACGTCGCCCTGAAAGCGCCCGCTGTGATAAACGGGGCCGTCCGCATCTTGCGTGGTAGCAAAAAATACCATGTCTTGTCCGTGCTTGCGGAGCATGCTTTGCGTAAAGGTGCTGCCTAAGAAGCCGCCTTGCATGTTGGCGCCGGAAGCGGAGGATATCACTAGTTCTTCTTCCATCGGATCGCTGCCGTCATCATAGTCTAAGGCAACACGCCATGTGCCCGCCACATCAGCGGCGTTCCTATCGAGCAAGCTGCCTTCAACAGGCTTGGGTGCCTCAGGCAGTTGGGCCGCGCATGGCGATGCGAAAGCAAAAAGGCAAAGAGCGAAACAGCGCATCATGAACAGAACTTTCAAAAGGGTAGGTTAGGCACAATACCTAATAGCCAAAAATGCAAACCCTTTATGAAGAGGGCGAAGAAGGCGAGGCCAAAGACGATAGCGAGGCTGTCTCCTTTGACGTCGACCTTTACATGCTTGGCTGGCTTTTGGCGGATGGCAACCGCGGTGCCGACGACCCCATAAACGAAGAAGCTGCCGAATAAGAGAAGTGTCGTGGCATCACCGCCATAGAGCAAATGCGCGAAGGCCCAAAGCGCCACGGCTGCGTTGGCTGGGCTTTTCAGCCAGGATTTGATGGCTCCGGGTGGCGTGAAGGTGGCAGCCAAACAAATGAAGGCAAGAGCCAAGCATCCGACCGACACCCAGCGAATCGCAAAGGGGGTGATATAGAGGGCGCTGCTGCTACGGCTGAGATTATATCCCCAGACGATGAGCGCTAATCCAGCGATGGAAAATAGGCTGTGAAAAGCCCAATATCGTGCTGCGCCAAGCCTGGCCTTTAGCGCGCCGCCAGGATTGCCAGCCGTCACGGCGGAATAGCCGTGAGCACTGAAAAAGACGATAAGACCGGCAATCAAAATGCTGATGGCACACTCCCCATCGCTGCCCTGCGTTTCAGCAGACTAGCCCAAAGTCCCACGTTTTTGAAATGCGAGCGCAAGAAAGGAGATGCTTCAGCCTGCGTTGCGGTTAGCGTAGTATGCGTCCACGAGCAAAGGAGGCAAAGATGGGCTGGCATGACAGAGACACCTTTCAACGCTGGCTCGCCACACAGGCACCCAGTGATGGGGCGCCCACTTATTTCGGTGTGATAACAACCGGCATTTATTGCCGCCCACACTGCCCCGCGCGGCCACCGCTGATAGAAAATGTGCGCATCTTTAAAAGCCTTGCGGAGGCAGAAGCCGCGGGAATGCGTCCCTGCAAACGCTGCCGACCCCGCGCGGCGGACGGCGACCCGATTGTTGAGCGTGTGACTCGGGCCTGCCATATCATTGCCGCGGGAGAGACAGCCCCCCGGCTGGCGCAGCTTGGCGCGCTGTTTGGCCTATCTGGCCCACAATTCCAGCGTAGTTTCACGGCCGTGCTTGGCCTTAGTCCGCAAGCCTATTGGGCAGCGCTGCGCAAAGCCCGGTTAGCCAACACGTTGCAAAGCGCGCCAACAATAACGCAGGCCTTGTATGAGGCAGGCTTTGGCTCAGCTGCGCGATTTTATGCCTCGGCCGCCCAGCTGCTCGGTATGTCCCCAGCGCAATATCGGTCTGGCGGCCAAGGCGAAACGGTCATCTTCACACTCGCCCAAGTGACGCTGGGATGGTTGCTGATTGCAGCGACGGGCAAGGGCGTTTGCATGCTTGCACTAGGCGATAGGCCTGAGCCATTGCTGGAGCAGCTGCAAACCCAGTTTGCGCAGGCTCAGCTCGCACAAGGCAACCCAGATTTTGATGCATGGTGCGAGGCAGCGATCGCTACGGTGGAAGAACCAGCGCGGGCAAGGGACCTGCCTCTCGACATCCGCGGCACGGCCTTTCAGCAGCGGGTCTGGAAAGCGCTCCAGCGCATTCCGCCAGGCGAAACACGCACCTATGCTGATATCGCCGCCGCTGTTGGCGCGCCCTCGGCAAGCCGGGCCGTCGGCACTGCCTGCGGGGCAAATCCTCTTGCCGTCGCCATCCCCTGTCACCGGGTGCTGCGGGGCGATGGTGGGCTAGGCGGCTATCGCTGGGGCCTGGCCCGCAAAAAAGCCCTGCTTTCCAAGGAAAAGGCGGGAAAAGAAAGAAAGTCTTAACGTCCCAGGCGCACGGTGCGGGCATGACTTGGAACCCGCAAGGCCTACTCATCAAACCCAACCCCGCCGTGTGGTGGATGTCCACCTTCGCCGGGCCGGCCTTTCCCATCGTTGTCACGCCTGGCCATGTGCGTTTTTTCATCACAGGCCGGGATGACACCAATATCTCCCGCATCGGCCCGGTCGATGTTGACTTCACTGGCGCTGCGCCCCGGATTATGGCGTTTGGCGAGCCTGTTGTGGACATCGGCCCGCTTGGCTGTTTTGACCATGATGGCGCGGCCTATCCTTGGATCACCGAGGTCGATGGCAAGCTGTGGCTCTATTATGTGGGGTGGCTGAAAGGCCACTCCGTCGCCATGCATCATGGCATCGGGCTGGCCGTGTCTGATGGCTGGGACAAGCCGTTCGAAAAGAAAAGCCGCGCGCCGATCCTCCCGCTCACTGATGCTGAGCCCTTTGGCACTGGCAGCTGCTGCGTCACCTACGATGGGCCAGGGCGCTGGCGCATGTATTATACCGCCTTCCGCGACTGGCGCATGGAAGATGGTAAGCCAAAGCACTATTATTGCATTCGTGAAACAACGTCGACGGATGGCCTCAGCTGGGATACCAATACCAAGGCCGCCATCGACCACCGCGATGCCCGTGAATACGCCCTTGGAAAGCCCTGCCTCACCAGGGAAAACGGCCGCTATGTCATGTATTTCGTGGCCCGCGGAGAGAGATACAGAATTTGGCGCGCCACCTATGAGCGCGGCCGCTGGATCCGCGATGACGCGCCGGTTGATATTGCGCGCGCCGATTGGGACAGCGATATGCAAGCCTATCCCATGCTCTTCAGCCACAAAGGCCAAGATATTCTGCTCTATAATGGCAATGGGTATGGCCGTTCTGGCCTTGGCTGGGCGCTTCGCGCAGACGCCCAAAGCGAGCGCCACGCAGCATGAGCTATCTGCAACTCAAAGACTATTATGAGCGCTGCCTGGCCGATCATGGGCCAACGCATCTGGGTGTCGATTGGCCCAATCCAGAAGGCATGGAAACGCGTTACAAGGTGATGGCGTCGCTGATCGATTGGGCCGATGCGCCGGTGCATGTGCTTGATGTGGGCTGCGGGCCTGGCTTCTTTCTCGACTATCTGCACAAGACCGCTTCGCCGCCAAATCTACGCTATCGCGGCGTTGATATCTCGCCTGCCATGATTGCTGCCGCCCAAGCGCGCCATCCGCAGGCGGCTTTTGAAGCCCGGGATCTGATGGAAGACCCACTGGAAGAAGCCAGCGTGGACTATGCCGTGTTCAACGGAGTTTTCACCGTTCGCCAGGATATGTCCGAACAAGACGCCTTCGATTTTACCGCGCGGCTCTTAAGCGCAGTGTTTCTAGCCTGCCGCCGCGGCCTAGCCGTCAATTTCATGGCTCCGCACGCCGATTACCGCGACGACAGCCTGTTTTACCTGGCCTTTGATGAAGCGGCCCAACTGTTCAAAGCCAAGCTGAGCCGCCACTTCCGCTTCCGCAGTGACTATGGCCTGTGGGAATACACCGCTTTTGTGTATCGCGCGCCTACCGGCTCTCTTTAGCGGAAAAGCCCTTGTTTTCCTCCGTCACGCCTTGGAGGCGGCGGATATCCGCTAAGTCTTTGGGCGGCGCTTTCCAAAGCGGCGCATCAGCTTCGATATAGGTGCGAAAGCGCTCTGGCACGTCCTCATACTCTTCGACACGCCAAGAGACCATGTGCATGATGCATTTGCCTTTACCAGCCCAGGCAGGCAGGTCACCATAGCGCGCCCAGCTCAGCTGATGGCGCTCGCCCTTTGTGCCCTCAGGCTGGATAAAAAAGTCATAGTTTTCCCAGGCTTGATAGCGGGCTGTGGGCCCTGCGGGGAAATCTAGAAACAGCGGCGCCGTATAAACCAGCGTGCCATCAATCTCTTTCACAGACATACCGCGGCTTGGGCCAATGGTGCGGACGGCTTTTCCTGCGCCTTGCTCGACGGTGGTTTCCATATCATCGCCCACCAGCTCATAGGTGATGAACTGATAGGGGTAGGCGATGGCGTCCACATCCTTGCCGTTATAGGTTTTCAGCACCTCACCGGTCTCGGGATCGCGAAAAATATAGGTCTTGCGGGAATATTGCTGGGTTTTGGTATCGCTCACCTTTTCTGAGCGCGCCGTATCATAGCCCTCCATAATGAAAAGCGTTTCGCCGGAGGGATAGGCGCGCACCGTACCGGTTGAGTACCAATAGACCGGCGCGCCATCGCCCGTCCGCGCAGAGACAAAGGCGTCGTAGCTGTCTTGGCTAAAATCGCCAGCATAAGCCGGGCTCATAAGCGCAGCCGCGATCAGAAAATACTTAAACATCACTTCTCTCCTGGATAGCGGAACCAATCTTGGTCCAGCGGCACATTGACCTGGGTCTCTTCCCAATAAATCTCATTGGCTTTTATGCCATCGTAAAAAAGCCGCACCCGGCGGGCTTGGCGCCATTTGGGGTTATCGAGCATGACAAAATCACTATAGCGGCGTTCGTGCCAGCCGCGCGGTGTATCAAAGCCCACATAGCGGATGGCCAAATCGTCTTTATCCATGGCAAACAGGGTTTCCGCGCCATCGGGGCTAATGATTGCGACAAAGTAACAAGCGTGCCCGTCAATCATTTCGTCTGGTTTCCGAACCAGGGAAAAGCCCGATTCTAACGCTTCGCGAATAATACCGAAGCCGAAATTATTAGCCCAGGTTTTGGCAGCCTGGTCTGGCGGGACGATGCCTTGATGTGTCCAGGTCGTTTCGCCATCGAACCCAATGGCGAAAATCATGTTTCCATCCCGTTTCGATTCAATGCGCACCCAGCCATCGGGCCCATGCGCCACCGTGCGTTCGCCTGAAAACGCCCGCCACATGCGGTAGTCATCAGCGATATAGCTGCCTTCCTCGGTGCCCTTTGGCCAAAACTCACCGTAGCCGCGCAGCGAGAGTGTTTCCGCATCGGTCCAGGCCGCGCCGCCAGCCGCTTCTATTGTGCGCTCCATGATCAGCCGAGCAGACAAATCTTCACTTGGCGTTGCAGGCAACATCAGCACGGCTGCTGCCGCGCTGAAGAGCATCGCGATACCGACAAAGGCGTAATACATGCCTCTAACGTTGCGCTGAGCAGCCTTTTTTGACAAGAGGTCACGTTGATCCAGCAGGCACTGTCCTTATGTAAAATGCAGTGGAAGGAATGCTCATGTCTCATCTGATCGCCGTACTGTCCCCCGCAAAGCGCCTGGATGCTGAAAATCCAGCCGGCGTTGATACGCACACGCAGCCGGAATTTTTGTCTCAAGCGAAAGCTTTGGTGAAAGAAGCGCGCCGCCTGCGGCCAGAGGACCTGAAGGCCATGATGGGCATTTCTGATGATTTGGCGCAGCTCAACCACCAGCGCTTTAAAGACTTCACCGGCGAGTTTGACCTGGCCAATGCAAAGCAAGCGCTCTTCATGTTTCGCGGAGATGTCTATCAAGGCCTTGATGCCGATAGCCTGGATGATAAGAGCCTTGCCTATGCCCAGGATCATATCCGCATCCTGTCAGGCCTTTATGGGCTGCTGCGGCCGCTCGACCTGATGCAGCCTTATCGCTTGGAGATGGGGACGGACTTTGCGACGAAAAAAGCGAAGAACCTATACGGCTTTTGGGATCAGACGCTGACCAAGGCTCTGCTAGAGGATGTGGATGGCGGGACGCTGGTGAACCTCGCGTCCAACGAATATTTCGGCGCTGTCGATGGCAAAGCCTTTGGGAGCCTTGTCACGCCGCAGTTCAAAGAATACCGCGATGGCAAGGCCAAGATGATCAGCTTCTTTGCCAAAAAGGCCCGCGGCCAGATGGCCCGTTTCATGATTGATCAAGCCGTCGATACAGCGGATGGCCTGAAAGACTTCAACATCGATGGCTACAGCTTTGATTCGGGCCTATCGAAAGGCACCACCTGGGTCTTCAGCCGTGCCGATACCCGCTCTGCGCACGCGGCCTGAATGAAGTCCGTAGTCCTGAACTAGATTCAGGACCTCTATCAGCTTCCAAAGACTTTCTCGGCGCCAGACCCTGAATCAAGTTCAGGGTTGCGGAGATAGGTCAAGCCACGCGCTCTAAGACGGCGATATAGTCAGAACCGCGGTTCATCCGCAGCGTGTCATCACAATAGGTCACGGTTGATGGGAAGGGCCCGATGGCTGGGCTTTGCACATGATGCATTGGCATATGCGCTGGCATGTTTAACGCTTGCCGCACAGCGCTTGGGCCGTCGCTGGCTTTGAGCGGAATAAAGCTGGTGGTACTAAAGGATACCTGGAACACATTGGGTGCTTCCGGCTCAACCACGAAAGACGCGGTGGATTGGTAGAGAAAGCCAATGCCGGCTTGCTCCATCACCATAGTGTTGCGGTAAAAGCCAGGAGCCACATCTGTCGGGGCCATCAGCTCCTGGAAGCAATTGTCAATGCGAATGCTTTGCTCCGGCAGCAAGCCCCCAGACATGCGGGCCATGTCTTTCGATGTATGAAGCAAATCCCGGCTATCAAAGCGCAGCTGCCAAATGCCATTGACCAGCGCTGGGCTTTTCACCAAGTCGGGTGGGCCGGTTTCCTCTTCCACTATAGCTGCGGCTGCTTTGACAGCCTCATCAACGTCAGGCGTCACAGGGGTGCCCGGCTGATAGCGCTCTGAAATCAAAGCAAGCAGGCTATCCTTTGCCGCCATAGCGGCAGCTCTTAACGCGTGCCGCGGCTGGTCCAAGCCGCTGCGGGTGTGTCGTCTTTCTGCGCCTCTTCTAGCTGCGCAAGCCGTTTGCGCATCTGTTCTAGCTCACAGCGCAGCAAATCAATCTTTTGCGAATCGCCGTCAAACAGCTCTTCGCAGGGCGTTCCATAGGGCACGAAGGGCTGAGCGTACGTCTCTCCATCCACCAGCGTTGGCTTGGCGGGATTGCCGACGACAGTCGCCCCTTCCGGCACAGCTTTGGTCACCACAGCATTCGCGCCAACACGGGCGCGGGCGCCAACGGTAATCGCACCCAATATCTGTGCGCCAGCACCAACGATGACGCCATCTTCTAGCGTTGGGTGGCGCTTGCCGCCCTTGCCATTTGTGGGGTTTACACCGCCAAGGGTGACGCTGTGATAAAGGGTGACATTATCGCCAATTTCTGCGGTTTCGCCAATCACCACGCCCATGCCATGGTCAATGAAAAAGTCTCGACCGATTCGGGCCGCGGGGTGAATTTCAATGCCCGTGAAGGTACGGGATATCTGGCTAACCCAGCGCGCTAAAAAGGTAAGCCGCCGCTGCCACAACCAGTGGGCCAGTTTGTGGAGGCCCACGGCGTGCACGCCAGGATAGAGGAGGGCCACGCCAATGCGCGATCGCGCTGCAGGATCGCGCGCAATAATCGAATCGAGATAAGCACCTAAGGCCATGGGCTCCTCCCAGAGCACCGCTTTCATTTTGCCAAACAATATGGCGTTTGCGCTTCTGAAATCAAATAGTGCGTTAAAAACGGACCGTTAGCTGGAACGAAACAACCATGTTCCCATCCCGCCCTCTGCAACCATAAAGTCAAAACCGCAGGCGCGCGCAACAGCTTCACTCGCCTTATTTTCTATGCGTATGCGCGCGCGGACCGGTCCTTGCGTCTGTTTGAGGGCAACGGCTACCATGGCTTTGCCATAGCCTTTGCCGCGGGCACTGGGCGCAATTGTCCAACTAAGTTCATCATACCCCTGATGTGCGTCGAGCCGGGCCGTACCGATGGGTACACCCTGCGACTCAGCGATCCAAACTGTCCGCCGCTTTGACCGCAGGCTACGGCCAAACCAAATTTCATGGTCTTCAGCGCTCACCGCCTCTTGCGTCAAGGATGACGCCCGGGTGACAGGGTCATTGCGCCATTCAAGCAGCATGGCGCTGTCAGCGGCTGTCGCAAGGCGCAAAGTGATTTCGATCATGAGGATGCCTTGCCACAGCCAGTGAGAAAGGCCAAGAAGAGGCCGGTCTTTATATGACGTCAGTGTTTACGCATCGCCCCTCCATAAAGCGGGAACAGGTCCTGAATCAAGTTCAGGACTGCGGCTTTAATGGGTTGAAGATACACGAAGTAGGAGCTGGAAGACAAACGTATGTGGACAAAATGGCAAAGCCAGCCGCTCTGGCTTCGGGTTCTCATCGGTTTGGTGCTGGGCGTTATTGTGGGCCTCCTGATTAGCCCAGCCATCGCCAATGAGCTAAAAATCATTGGCGACTTGTTTATCCGCGCCATCAAGATGCTCATTGTGCCGCTCATCTTCATTTCCTTGGTGACCGGCGTCACCTCCATGGACGATATGGGCCGTATGGGCCGTATCGGTGCCAAAACCATGGGGATTTACTTCCTCACCACATCCATTGCGGTCTCCATGGGCCTCCTCTTTGCCATGCTGTTTTCGCCCGGTGTTGGCGCCCCTGTGGATTCGCTGGGCGACCCGAGAAGCCTTGAAAAAACCATCTCAATCAAAGACTTGCTCACCAACATCATCCCTACCAATCCCGTCGATGCTTTGGCGCGGGCGGATGTCCTTCAAATCATCTTCATCGCGCTCCTGACCGGCCTTGCGATCAATGCTGTGGGGGAGAAGGCAGGGCCTGCGCGCCGCCTTTTCGTCAGTGCCGCCGACGTAATTTATAAAATCACGCATTGGGCGATGGAAATGGCGCCGTATGGCGTCTTCGGCCTCATCGCATGGGTCGTGGGCACACAAGGGCTCGATATCCTGCTGCCGCTGGGCCGATTGATCATCACGCTTTATACCGCCTGCATCGCGCATATCGCGGTCATCATCACGCTGTTCTTGGTCCTCCTCATGCGGCTCAATCCGTTTCGGTTCCTGAAAGGCATCCGCGACGCGCAGCTGGTGGCCTATTCGACCTCAACATCATCCGGCACACTGCCGGTGTCCATGAGCTGCGTGGAAGAGCAGCTTGGCGTCTCCCGCCCGGTCTCGAGCTTTGTTTTGCCGCTTGGGGCCACCATGAATATGGATGGCACAGCTATTTACATGGGCATCGCCGCGATTTTCGTAGCCCAAGCTTTTGGCGTTGATCTGACTTTTGTCGATTATGCCACCATCGTCCTCACGGGCACCTTGGCCAGTATTGGCGCAGCCGGCGTGCCCTCCGCTGGCCTGATTCTCATTCCCATGGTGCTCTCATCCGTCGGCCTGCCCATTGAAGCGGTGGCCTTGTTCGCCGGGGTGGACCGCATTCTCGATATGATGCGCACAGCCACCAACGTGACGGGCGATTGCATGGTCGCCACGGTGGTCGCTGCCTGGGAAGGGGAGCTCGACCGTACTACCTTTGACCGCAAAGCGCCCGTTCCAATCAACGTTTAAACGCCTCGGTAACCATAGCCGCTATACTTTAGCGGCATGACAGCGCGCGCCTTTTCCATTGACGGCCGGATGATTGGGCCTGGCCATCCGCCCTATATCATCGCCGAACTCTCCGCCAATCATAATGGCTCGCTGGAGCGCGCCATAAAAAGCATCACGGCGGCTAAAGAGGCAGGCGCAGACGCTGTTAAAATCCAAAGTTACAGCCCCGATACAATTACGCTCGATCATGATGGCCCCGACTTTCGCATCAAAGGCGGTCTATGGGACGGCTACCGGCTCTATGACCTGTATGCTGAGGCGCAAACCCCATTTGATTGGCATCCAATGCTGTTTGCCCATGCGCGTGACATTGGCATCACGCTATTTTCTTCGCCTTTTGACGCTACCGCCATTGATTTGCTGGAAGGCCTCAACACCCCCGCTTACAAAATCGCCTCCTTTGAAGCCATCGACCTACCGCTGATCGCAAGAGCTGCCCAAACGGGCAAGCCCCTCATCATTTCGACTGGCATGGCGGATGACCAAGAAATCGCCGAGGCCTTGGCCTGCGCACGCGGCGCTGGCGCAACGGATGTGGCCCTCCTCCATTGCATCAGCGGCTATCCAGCCCCGGCCAGCCAGTCGAATTTGGCCACCATTCCCGACATGGCAGGCCGCTTTGACGCCGTCATCGGCCTATCAGACCACAGCTTAGGAACAGCCGTCTCCGTCGCGTCCATCGCGCTCGGCGCCAGCCTCATCGAAAAGCATTTCCAACTGGATGACACGGAAGACGGGCCCGACAGCGCCTTCTCCTTAACGCCAGACGCCCTCACACAGCTTTGCACCGATACGCGCACCGCCTGGGAGGCCCTTGGCACAGCCAGCTATGAGCGCAACCCCGCCGAAGAAGGCAATCTACAGTTCCGCCGCTCGCTTTATTTCGTACGCGATATCAAAGCGGGCGAGACCATTACCGAGGAGCATGTCCGCTCTATCCGCCCTGGCTTTGGCCTTAAGCCCATGCATTTAAGTGCAATTATCGGCCAAAAGGCACGCAACACTATTCAGCGGGGGACCCCGGTAAGCTGGGATCTGATCGCCCAGCCCGCCTTATCGGCTTAACGATAGGCGATACGTCCCATAGCTTTTTATCGCTGGTATATAGCCACGACTCTGCTGCCTCTGCCTGCGCTAGGATCAATCGATCAAATGGATCAGAATGGTTTAGAGTCATACCCTTAACCCGAGCAGCTATCCTGCTTGTGATCAAGATTTCTTCAAAGTTGGATGCTTCTGCTGCTTTGAGAATTTCGATTGGCTCATAAGCGAAATCGGGCCGCCCTAGTCCGGATTTAATGGCAATTTCCCAAATACTCGCCGCGCTGAACAGGATCGTATTCTCAGCATTTTCCAGGTCATGCCGAACGCCAGGTTGAAGCCGGTCGGGACTAGCGAGCGCCCAGAGAAGAACATTCGTATCCAGCAAGATCTTCAATTAAGGCAGCTCTCCACCGTAAAAAGACGCCAAAACATCATCGGGCAAAGGATCATCATAATCATCAGGCAACGGCGGCACTTTGCCTTCCAAAATACCTAGCCGACGGCGCTTTGGTGGGTCATCCGCATAGCGGACCATGCGCACAACCGGTTTGCCTGCGCGCGCGATGACCACCTCTTCACCCCGCTCAGCCGCCTCCACGAGGCGAGACAAATTGGTTTTGGCAGCGTGAATATTGACAGGGTCCATCGCTATGCTCCTTGTTAGCTAACTTAGCTTAGCTAATGTTAACCAGCAAGCTATTTTCTAAAGCCCGCGCGCATCCACCCACTTGTCTCGGCTGGGCGGGCAGTAGCTTTCAAAGCGCTCTAAAAGGACGTCCAGGCTGGTTTCATTAAACACCATGGCGCGGTGCATGGGGCGCAGAAAGCCCTTTTCGACCATAGCGTCTAGAAAGTCCTCTAAGAGCGTCCAATAGCCCGCCACATCTAGAAGGCCAAAGGGCTTGTTGTGATAGCCCAGCTGGCCCCAAGTCCAAACCTCGAACAGCTCTTCCATGGTGCCGATACCGCCGGGCAAAGCGATAAAGGCATCTGATAAATCCGCCATCATGGCTTTGCGTTCATGCATGGTGTCGACCACGTGCAGCTCCGTGAGATGGTCGTGGGCCACTTCAAATTCAGTAATGGCTTTTGGGATGATGCCGATGACCTCGCCGCCGGCTTGCATGGCGCCATCGGCAACCGCGCCCATCACACCGATGGACGCACCGCCATAGACGACGGAAATGCCGCGCTTGGCCAGCGCCGCGCCCACTTGCCGGCCAGCCTCCACATGGATGGGGTCCTTGCCGGACGAGGACCCGCAAAACACACAGAGTCTCTTCACGCCAGATGCTCCTTCTCCCAAGCATCGATATGGGCCAAGCATGACTGGCGTGTGGCATCATCGCAAAAGGCGGCGGCCAGAGCGGTCCGGGTGATATCAATGAGGTCGGCGTCTGTGCAGCCATGATGCTGCTGGGCGAGCGCATACTCCCTGCCGATATCGGTAAAAAAGAAGGGCGGATCATCAGAATTGAGCGAGACGGGCACGCCCGCGGCCCTCAGTGCGCTTAACTGATGGGTTTCAATCGTTGGCGCCACACCAAGGCAGACATTGGAGGAAGGGCAGACTTCCAATGTGATGTTTTGCTCCTTAAGGAGCGTCAGCAAATCAGCATCTTCTGCCGCGCGGACACCATGGCCAATGCGCTGAGCACCCAGGTGCATGACCGCATTCTTCACACTGCTGGGGCCTGCGTGTTCCCCCGCATGCGCCGTCGTTTGCAGCCCAGCGCCGCGACCCGCCTCAAACGCAAAGGTGAAGTCGGCATGGGCGTATTGGGCCTCATCTCCAGCGATGCCAAGACCAGTGACGCGGCGTTTGGGCGCTTTTTCCGCTAAATCCGCAACAGCGCGGGCCTTTTCTATACCGTAATGACGCACCACATGCAGGACGAAGCGCACATGGACACCGTATTTGGCTTCTACATCATCAGCGGCCTGATTGAGCGTCTCCATGAACGTATCATAGCTTATGCCCACCGCTTGCGGATGATCGGACGAAATGAACATCTCGCCATAAATCAGGCCTTGAGCGGCCGCGCGGGCATAATAGTCGAGGAAAATCTCATAATAGTCCTCGGGCGTACGCACCACTTCGGCGACCACATCATAGACAGCGAGGAAATCATTGAAGGTCCGCCAGTTATAGCGGCCATCTGGCGCGATAATGCGGCTAATGTCATAGCCATGGCGCTTGGCAAGGCGCAGCGCCACATCCGGCGCCACCGTGCCTTCAAGATGGCAATGGAGTTCGGCTTTGGGTAGGGTCTGATTGTTCATGAGGAAGGATATACATCAGAATGGAGGCAGCGCTAGCACAGAGCAGCCTGAAACTGCATCCGCTCAACACGGACTTCAGCTGGCCGATGCGTCCGCGCGAAGGCCTGGAAAGCCTGACGCCGAGTCTTATTGATCAGTATAACCGAGATGGATGGCTCAAAGTCCCAGGCCTCATCCAAGGAAAGGCGCTGGAAACGCTGCGGATAGCAATTGACCACTGCGAAGCCAGCGAGCCAGACAGCGTGCTCACCATGGCCGACGGTTACACCCTGACCTATGCCGCTGATAAGATGAGTTTTTCGCGAAACCTCGTGGCACGCGATGAAACTGTGCGAGCCTTTGCCCTGTCAGCAGCCATCAAAGCCCTTATGCAAGATCTTATCGGGCCCAAAGTGCGGCTCTATTGGGACCAAGCCGTTTATAAAAAGCCTGGTGAACCCAAGGAATTCCCCTTCCATCAAGACAATGGATACACCTTCCTAGAGCCGCAAGCTTATGTGACGCTGTGGCTTGCCCTGGTTGACGCAACCGAGGCGAATGGGTGCCCCTGGGTCATGCCGGGCCTTCACACCCTTGGCACCCTTGCACATGAGAATGCCCCCTATGGCCTGGAAGTGGCCGGTATCCGCGCTCGGGACGGTGCTCTATGCTGCGATGCAATGGCGGGCGATGCAGTCTTCTTTTCATCCCTGACGCCGCATCGCACCGGCCCAAATTTGACGGCCTGCACCCGTTAGGCGCTTATTTTGCAATACATTCCCGACGGCGCTGCCGTTCAGGAGGCCAATGGAACAACGCGGCTCCTCAACGACCCAGTGCTCAATCCGGTGCTTTAGCCCATGCCCAACTTTGGTAAATCAAGCTTCTGGCGGGGGATCGTTACCGTCTTCTCGCGCGTATAAAGGGCTTGGCAAGCGCGGCCGCCTTCAGCGCCGACACCAGACGCGTTGATACCGCCAAAGGGCGCGCGAAGCTCGCGCATCATGGTTGTGTTGACCCAGACCACGCCTGCATTGATGGCATCCTGCGCAGCGTTGATGGTGTAGATGTCTTGGGACCAGACATAGCTGACCAAGCCGTAAGGGCTGGCGTTGGCAATGGCGAACGCGTCTTCAGCGGTCTCAAAGGTGAGAATGCTGGCAAAGGGGCCAAAAATCTCTTCAGCGCAGACGCGGCTGTGATTACTGCGCGCGTGGACGACCGTCGGCTCAATGTAATAGCCAGGACCATCGACCGCTTTTCCACCAGCAAGCAGGGTATCGCCATCTTCTTCGGCTTTTTTCACATAGGACAGAACGCGGTCACGGTGCGCAGCTGAGATGAGGGGGCCGAGCTCCGTTTGCAACGCCCGCGGATCCCCTACGTGCATATTTTTCGCTCGCGAAACGAATTTTTCCATGAAGGCCTCAGCAATGGGCTGCTGCACCAAAATCCGTGAGCCCGCCAAGCATTGCTGGCCATTCGCGCTGTAGATTGCAAGCAGCGCGCCATCCACGGCTTGGTCCAAATCTGCGTCGGCAAAGATGATGTTAGCGGATTTGCCACCAAGCTCCATCGTCGTAGGTTTGAGCAGTTTTCCAGCGGCAGACATAATGGCCCGGCCGGTCGCTGTCCCACCGGTGAAAGATATGATGGAGGTGTCCGGATGGTCCACAAGAGGCCCGCCCGTGCTTGTGCCAAGGCCGTTGACCAAATTGACCACGCCTTTCGGCAGGCTGGTTTCACCAATGAGTTCAACGAGGCGTACTAAAGACAGCGGCGCGATTTCGGACGGCTTAATAACGCAACTATTGCCGAACGCGATGGACGCCGCGATTTTCATTGACCCGAGCGCCAGCGGTGCATTCCAAGGCGCAATCAAGCCCGCAACACCGACGGGAAAGCGCCGCACGGTGGTTTGAAAATCCTCGGCTTGATCATAATAAGCATCTTCCACCTGGCCAATAAAATCCGCGAAAAAACGGAAGTTATAGGCAGCGCGCTTCACATGCATGCCTTGCACTTGGGAGAGGAGGAGCCCCGTGTTGGAGACCTCTATGTCAGCAATGGCATCATTGTTGGCCTCTAACGTGCTTGCAATCTCCCGCAGGGTCGCTTGGCGCTGATCGACGCTGGCCTTTGACCAAGCCCCACTATCAAAACACGCAAGCGCTGCCTTTGCCGCCTTGTCCACCAAATCAGCCCCGGCGTCCTTGAAGGTCGCCAGCGTTTCCTCGGTTGCTGGGTTGATAACAGTGCAGTCCGGGCCAGACCCGCTATAGGCCTCACCGGCGATAAGAGCGCTTGGAAGTGTGTTCATAGCGCCCACCTAGGGCGAGGAGCATCTGGGGGCAAAGGGCGTTACGCGCTTGTCCGCCCAGCGAAAAACGCCATTAGCAGCGCTTTGATGCGCGCATAGGCCTTGGCGGCTTCCTCAATGGTTTCCGTATGGGTTAGTTCTACAGGCGATAGGCCTGCAGCCAAGTTGGTGATCAAGCTGATGCCGGCAACGGCCATGCCTGCATGGCTTGCCACCAACGCTTCGGGCACTGTCGACATCCCCACAGCATCAGCGCCCATCCGCCCAAACGCGCGGATTTCCGCAGGCGTTTCGAAATTGGGGCCAGACACTTGCAAGTAAACGCCGCGGTGCAAGGTAACACCGGCCTCAAGCGCGGCCTCAAGCAACGCTTCTTGCAAAAGAGGCGTCCAGGCCTGGGTGACGTCATGAAAGCGAGGGCCAAAATTGTCGGCATTGGGACCGATGAGCGGGTTTTGGCCTGACAGATTGATATGGTCGGTAATCATCATCAGGCTGCCAGACGGCATGTCGGTGCGCAGTGAGCCCGCGGCATTGGTAAGGACCAGGGTCTCAACGCCGATGCTTTTGAGCACTCGAATAGGCACTGCCAGCAAGCTGGCCGGATAACCTTCATAGAGGTGAACACGGCCTTGCATACAGATAAGCGGAATGCCTGCTGCCCTGCCGATCAAGAAGCGCCCCTTATGATCTTTCACCGTGGACTGAGGAAAACCGGGCAGGTCGCCATAAGGCACCACCGTTTCCACATCCATGTCCTCACCAAAAGGGCCGAGCCCACTGCCAAGTACCAAAGCGGTCTTTGGTCGGCCACTGCCCATCTTGTCAAGGAGCGCTTCGGCGCAGGCCGCAATGGTTTCGGTGTAAGGCGGGTTTGTCATGGAAGACCCAATCTGTTAGCGGTTCTTTTGGTAGCGCGCTTGGCGCGGGGGCTCAATATCGGAAGATTGGGGAAAGATGGGAATGGCTGAAACCGTGACGCTCTTTGCCATTACGCCAGAGACGCGCAATCCAGGCATAGCCTTGGATTTGGATGCTATTGCCAGCGTGCGGGTGAACCGCGCAGCGGTGGACCGACGCATTGCTAGTCTGGCGGGGCGCAGAACCGTCAAGAAAGCCTGGCAGGCCGCTTGGCTCCTCAAAGCCGTGAGCTGCCTCGACCTAACGACCTTGTCCGGCGATGACACGCCAGGCCGGGTGCGCCGCCTCTGCGCCAAAGCACGCCAGCCGCTGCGCAGCGAGCTGAAAGACCAGCTTGGTATTACCGATTTGCCACTGACGGTTGGCGCCGTTTGTGTTTATCATGACATGGTCGAAACGGCTGTCACCGCCCTTGAGGGCAGTGGCATTCCGGTGGCGGCAGTATCAACAGGCTTTCCAGCTGGCCTCAGCCCGTTCAACCTGCGTCTTGCTGAAATCGAAGCCTCGGTGGCAGCGGGCGCGCAGGAGATTGATATCGTTATCTCTAGGCGGCATGTTTTAACCGAGGATTGGCCAGCGCTCTACGAGGAGGTCAAAGCTTTCCGCCAGGCCTGCGGGCCCGCGCACATCAAAGCGATTCTAGCAACTGGGGAGCTTGGGTCCCTTAAAAAGGTGGGCCAGGCGAGCCTGGTGGCGATGATGGCCGGTGCAGATTTTATCAAAACCTCAACGGGCATGGAAAGCGTGAATGCCACCTTACCAGTCTCCCTCACCATGGTCCGTGCCATTCGCAGCTATTATGAGGCGACGGGGGTGCGCATCGGCTTTAAACCTGCAGGCGGCATTTCCACGGCAAAAGATGCCTTAGCCTATCTGATTTTGATGAAGGAGGAGCTCGGCCGGGCCTGGCTCGACCCGCATCTCTTCCGATTTGGCGCCTCGCGCCTGCTGGCCGACATCGAACGCCAGCTCTCTCACCATGCCACAGGCCGCTATGCCCGCGGCGACCATAATCCCCTGGGGTAATATGGCCAGTATTCCCGATATCCTTGACACGATGGACTATGGCCCTGCGCCGGAAGACGCCAGCTTTGCTTATGAATGGCTGGAGGGGCATGGGGGCGGCTTTGGCCATTTCATCAATGGCCGCTTCACAAAGCTCGGCAAAACCCTGTTCGAAAGCCGCAATCCCGCCAATGGCAAGCGGCTCGCAAACTTAACCCAAGCCACCAAGGCCGACGTGAACAAAGCGGTGAAGGCAGCAGGCGAAGCACAGGCAGCCTGGGCGGCACTACCGGGCCATGAACGCGCCAAGCATCTCTATGCGCTCGCACGGATTGTCCAAAAAGAGAGCCGGTTTTTGGCCGTGCTCGATACGCTTGATAATGGCAAGCCGATCCGCGAGACACGCGATATCGATATTCATTTCACCCATCATGCGGGCTGGGCGCAGATCATGGCTTCGGCCTTGCAAGGCGCTGAGCCGCTTGGCGTGTGCGGGCAAATCATCCCCTGGAATTTCCCGCTCCTAATGCTCGCCTGGAAAGTGGCCCCGGCCTTGGCCGCGGGCAACACGGTGGTGCTGAAGCCTGCGGAATATACCTCTCTATCAGCCCTTTATTTCGCTCAGCTGGCCCAGGAAGTCGGCCTACCAAAAGGCGTCCTAAACATCCTAACCGGTGATGGAACCGTTGGCGAAATGATCGTCAACCACCCAGGCATCGATAAAATCGCCTTCACCGGCTCAACAGAGGTTGGCAAGCGCATCGCGGCAGCCACCGCAGGCTCAGGCAAGAAGCTTGGCCTCGAGCTTGGCGGCAAAAGCCCATACATCGTGTTCGACGATGCCGACTTGGACAGCACCGTCGAAGGCCTGATCGACGCCATCTTCTTTAATCAAGGCGAAGTCTGTTGCGCGGGCTCGCGGCTTTTGGTGCAAGAGGGCGTGGCGGGCACCCTAAGCCAAAAGCTGAAAACCCGGCTCAATAGCTTCCGCATTGGCGACCCTTTAGACAAATGCATCGACATGGGTGCACTAGCAGACCCCGTGCAGGTGGAGCGGGTAAAAAGCCTCATTACAGCTTCGTCACAAGAGGGCGCAGAGGCCTGGCAACCGGACATTTCGGTGCCAGAACAAGGCTGCTATATCGCACCAACGCTGCTCGAAAATGTGGGCCAATCAAACATTGCCGTGCGCGAAGAAGTTTTCGGCCCCGTATTGACCATCCAAACGTTTCGCACGCTCAATGAAGCCGCAACGCTGGCAAACAACACCCGCTATGGGCTTGCGGCTTCCATCTGGTCAGAAAACATTGGCCGCTGCCTAGATATGGCAGGGCGCATCAAGGCAGGGGTCATCTGGATCAATACCGCCAACCAGTTTGACGCCGCCGTCGGCTTTGGCGGCTATAAAGAAAGCGGTTTTGGCCGGGAAGGGGGCCTTGAGGGGCTGCGCGCCTATGTGAAAGAGCCCTGGCCTTGGACAGGGCCTGCGCAGGTGGCCAAACCCAAGTCCCGCGAGACCAGCCCACCAAGCATAGATCAAACACCCAAAAACTACATCGGTGGGAAACAGGCGCGGCCCGATGGGGGCAGGACCCGCGCGGTTCTATCGGCGGGGGAAGAGATCATTGGCCGGGTCGGCGACGGCAACCGCAAAGACATTCGCAATGCCGTTGAAGCGGCGCTTAAAGCCCAGCCGGGCTGGGCCGCCATGACCGGCCATTCCAAAGCGCAAATCCTCTACTACCTGGCGGAAAATCTAAGTCAGCGCGCCAGTGATTTCGAAACCCGGCTTGAAGCGCTTACGGGAAGTGGCTCGGCGACTGCCGAGGTGAGCTTGTCAATCGCCCGCCTCTTTAGCGCTGCAGCCTGGGCCGACAAATTTGATGGCGCAGTCCACAGCCCGCCAAAACAGAACATCACGCTTGCTGTCAACGAACCCCAAGGGGTGCTGGGGCTGGTTTGCCCCGACGACGCACCGCTTTTGAGCTTTGTGACCATGACGGCGGCTGCCATTGCCGCTGGGAATACGGTCGTTACAATGCCGTCAGAGCGCTATCCGCTCTTGGCGACGGACATGATTCAAGTGCTGGAAACCTCTGATGTCCCGGCTGGCGTTTTAAACATCGTTACCGGCGAGACCGCTGCCTTAACAAAAACACTGGCTGAGCATGACGCCATCGATGGCCTATGGCTTCACGCGGACAAAGACACCTGCAGGTTGGCCGAGCAGGCAGGGGCCATGAATGTAAAGCGGATGTGGTGCAGCCATGGCCAAGCGCTGGATTGGGCAGACCCGATATTTGATGGGGATGCACTGCTGCGGCTTGGGTCAGAGGTTAAGAACATCTGGTTGCCTTATGGGGAATAGTTGGCTTCTAGAAAACAAAGTCCTCCCCCGTTCTGGGGGAGGATTTAGGAGGGGGTCTGCGCCTACCTGGACCTTAGTTGCGGTATACCGAACTTTAGAGAACCCCCTCCCTAGCCCTCCCCCAGAGCGGGGGAGGGAAAATGAGTTTGATGAGGCCAGCGCCTTTTCATGATTGGCCTCCTTGGTATCGTGGTACTGGTCGCAATCGCGGTTTTGTTTTCAGAACGGCGTAAAGACATCAGCCCCCGGGTGGTGTTGACGGCTTTTGCCTTTCAGGCGGCCTTTGCCGCCTTGGTACTGGTCGTTCCGGCTGGCAAATCCATGCTCACGGGGGCAGCCGGCGGCGTTCAATCGATTGTCGATTATGCCAATGTGGGCATCGATTTCCTGTTTGGGCCGCTGGCTGACGAAAGCGGTATTGGCTTTGTCCTGGCCCTAAAAGTACTGCCAGCCATTATCTTCGTCTCCTCACTCGTGGCTGTGCTCTATCACCTGCGGATCATGCAGCTCATCGTCATCACCATTGGCGGAGCGCTGCGGCGGGTGATTGGGATTAGCCGGGTCGAAAGCCTGTGCGCCTCAGCCAACATCTTTGTCGGGATGGTGGAAGCCCCACTGGTCATCCGGCCCTATCTCTCAACCCTGACACGGGCGCAGCTCTTCACGATCATGGGCGTTGGCCTGTCAACGACGGCTGGGGCCACGCTGATCGCCTATGCTGCCATATTGGGCGCAGACTCCGTCGAATCGCTTGTGGCGGCAGCCTTCATGGCAGCGCCCGGTGGGCTCCTCATGTCCAAAATTTTAGTGCCGGATGCGCCCGGCGATCTGGTTTCGGAGGACGAACGATTGCCCATTGAAGCGATGGACGCAGAAAATCGCCCCGTAAATGTGCTCGAGGCAGCCGCGGATGGGGCCATGGCAGGCGTCCGCGTCGCCGTCGCCGTGGGCGCTATGCTGCTGGCTTTTACAGCGCTCCTAAGCATGCTGAACGGCATCGTTGGGGGCCTGACCGGCCTTATTGGTCTTGATGGGGTATCGCTGGAGACCATTTTAGGCTGGCTCTTTGCGCCCATCGCCTTCCTCATTGGTATTCCTTGGGAAGAAGCCACCGTGGTCGGCAATTTGCTTGGCCAGAAGGTGATATTGAACGAGGTCATTGCCTTCGCCAAACTCGTCAGCTTGGAACAGCCGCTTAGCCCAGACAGTCGGACCATTGCGATTTTCGCGCTATGCGGCTTTGCCAATCTCGCCGCGATTGCCATTGTGCTGGGCGGGTTAGGGACCATGGTACCGGCCCGCAAGGCTGAAATTAGCCGCCTTGGCCTGAAGGCGGTCCTAGCAGGCGCGCTATGCAACCTGATGAGCGCAGCAATTGCGAGTGTGCTGCTTTCCCTCTAAAAGATGTCCATGTGGAAGATGCTAGACGACCTGCCAGCTTCGGACCTTCAGCTGTGCGACACACCGCAAGCAACCTTTGAGCGGCTATCCTCGCTCTATGAAGCGGCAACGCAAACGATCATAGGCGACTTTGAGCGCTTCTCTGAAAGCAAAAGTCTGCCAGGGCGCTGTCATGCAGTTTACCCATATCTGGCCATTGAGATCGCCAGCGCAGACATCGCCACATCTTCCCAGCTAAGCTATGGAAAGGTGGCCCATGCAGGCTTTCATGCAACCACCATTACGGCGCCGGATTTATTTAAGTCTTATTTGATCGAGCAACTGGCGCTTTTGAAAACCAATCATAAGGCGCGGTTTTATGTGGGGCAAAGCGATGTAGAAATCCCGCTAAGCTTTGCCGTTGAACGGGCCTCCTCCGGCCTTGACGCGCAGCTTCGTCAGGAGGCTAAGCGCTATTTCACAATGCCGAATCTGGCGGCCACCAACGATGATATCGTCGATGGGAAAGCCGTCTTAAAGCGCGATGGGCTCTATCCCCTGAGCTTGTTTTCCGGCCCACGCATTGACTATTCGCTGCACCGCCTTCGCCACTACACAGGAACCGACCCAGCTCATTTTCAGAGCTTTGTACTGTTCACCAATTATCAGCGCTATGTCGATGAATTTGCTGACTATGCGCATGCGCAAGTGGCACAGGGCGGATATAGCGCCTTTGTAGAACCGGGCGGTCGCATCCATCGAAAAGATGCCTCGCCAGACACGCCGCCGTTAAAAAAACTGCCGCAAATGCCGGCCTATCATCTGATGCGCGAAGATGGCATGGGCGTCACCCTGGTCAACATCGGCGTCGGCCCGTCCAATGCCAAAACCATCACCGATCATCTGGCGGTCTTACGGGCCCATGTGTGGATCATGATCGGCCATTGCGGCGGCTTGCGCGGATCTCAACGGCTTGGCGATTATGTATTGGCCCATGCCTATTTGCGCGATGATCATGTGCTCGATGACGCCCTGCCAGTAGCCATTCCGTTGCCGACGCTCGCGGAAGTCCAAGTCGCCTTAAGCGAAGCAGTTTCAGACATCACGCATTTGCCCGGTCACACCCTAAAGCAACGGCTGCGCACCGGAACCGTCGTCACCACGGACGACCGCAATTGGGAGCTGCGCTATCATGAGCTCGCCGCGCGGTTCAACCAGTCCCGCGCCATTGCCATTGATATGGAATCAGCCACGATTGCAGCCAATGGCTATCGCTTCCGGGTCCCCTACGGCACCCTTCTATGCGTATCCGACCGGCCGCTTCATGGCGAAATCAAACTGCCCGGCATGGCGGACAAATTCTACGAAGAGAGCGTGAGCCAGCATTTACAGATTGGGCTACGAACGCTTGACTTGCTGCGAGAGGACGCGCTTGAAGGCTCGCTGCACTCACGCAAATTGCGCAGTTTTGACGAGCCCGCTTTTCGATAGCAAAGGGCTACCTATAGTCATCGACAATTTGGCGAATGGCTTCGGTGGTTTCACGAGAGGCCGCGTCTCGAAATTCCTTTGTACATTTTGGAAGACTGGTGCGTACGTCATAGGCCGTGTTGCTTGCGGGGCGGGTCATATTGTCTTCGGCATATTCCCTTAAAGCTCGGGCGTCTCGCTGCTGCGCGGGGGTCAACATATCGGATGTGATGCCGGATAATACCAAATCAGCATAGACATAGGCTATCTGCGTATCATCGAGGTCTTTCACCTCTTTATTGAAGGCTTTGCAGCACTCGGAAATGCCTTCAACATAAGCTGCGCGGCCTTTCTTCCGGGCGGCAGCGGCTTTTTTGATGCCTTTTTCACTCACGCCAAGACGAACTAAGTCTTGAAAGCCGCCTTCTGCAATTTTGTCCGGGGCGTTTTTACTCCGCTCACGAAACAAGTCACACAGCATGGCAATATCTTTGCGATCCGGCTCTTCGGAGATTTCTTCAATGGTGATGGGGTCGTCGCTGCCACAAGACGAGGCGAAAATACAGAGACTAGCGATTAAGACTTTCGATTTCATAGACACTCCATAAGAACAGACATAGAGATGGCGCTTGGCGATGGGTACTCTGGTATTGATGGATTGTGACAATCGTTGGCCACGGGGCTTAGAGACAAGCACTTTTCTTGGCCCGTTTCAAGACGCAAGGCGAAGGGTTTAGGGTGACGACGTCAGGTGCTTTAGACGGCCTTATTTGCGGCGATGATGATGTGATGCGGTGCTGGTGGCCCGGGAATGATGCGCAATACATTTCCTATCATGATACCGAATGGGGCTTTCCTGTCGCAGACGATAAACGGCTGTTTGAAAAAATCTGCTTGGAGGGATTTCAGTCCGGCCTGTCCTGGCTCACTATCTTGCGAAAGCGCGATAATTTTCGCAGGGCCTTTGCTGACTTTGACTTCGAAACTGTCGCCCGGTTCGATAGAGGAGATGTGGAACGGCTCGTCCAGAACGCAGGCATCATCCGCCATCGCGGCAAGATTGAAAGTACGATCAACAATGCTGTGCGTGCGTGCGACCTCGTTGATGAGAAGGGCTCTTTGGCGGCCTATTTTTGGAACTTCGAACCACCGGAGAGAGAGCGGCCGACGGTGTTTGACCACGCTACACTGAGGCGGCTTGGCAAGACCGAAACCTCAGAAAGACTGTCAAAAGACTTGAAGACGCGCGGCTGGCGCTTTGTAGGGCCGACGACCTGCTATGCCTTTATGCAGGCCATGGGACTGGTCAACGACCATTTGGAAGGTTGCCATATGCGAGAGGCTGTGGCCGCAGCCCGCGCTGCCTTCACGCCGCCCGCTTGCGCCTGAGCAGCACGTAAAATGCCCCTGATCCGCCATGGACGGGATGCGCCGGCCTTATGGCGATGACATGGCCCGCATAGGGTCCTGCCTCAATCCAATGGGGCAGCATGTTTCGCAAAACGCCTCTCGGTTGATTGCTGGCCGCAGCGTCGGCCGTTTTTGGCGCGCCTTTCCCCGTGATGACCAGAACGATACGCTCATCGGCGCGCACGGCAGCCGCTAGGGTCTTGGTCAGGGCGTTATGGGCTTTAGTCTGGGTGAGACCGTGCAAGTCGATGGTCCGGTCGACTTCCGTGCGACCGCGCCGAAATCGCTTTTGCCAACTGCGGTCAAGCGGCTGCTCTAACAAAGGCCCAATCGCGCGCGTAGGAGAGACGTCATCAAGGCGCCGACCTGGTTGCGCATTAGCCGTGCGGGGCGTGCTTATGGGGGCTTTTGGTGCCGCCTTAGGACGATTGAGCGGGGTGACATCGCGTGTAACGCTGTCCCAAAGCGCGCGATCTGGATCGATTGGAGCCTTCGTCTTGCGTCCAGTCATGGCATCACCTGCTGATCTTCAGGCTTGCATCCCCCACTGCCGCAATCCTGAGGCGGAAACCTAGTCTTCTTCGCTTTCGGTTGCGATCACTGTCCAATTTGGATCGCGCGCGTTGGTTTTGCGTGCAAATGTCCACCGATCTCTGGTTTGATAGGTCTCGCTCAGCGAGCCATCGACCACTTCACCATCACTGTTTTTCGTAACAGCCATGATATTGGCGATGAAGGCCATTGTGATTTCGGCGGTCTTACCATCAAGTTGCGCTTCAACAGGTTCAACTTTGTCCAAATCGATCAAGCGGTTTTCGACGATCAGGCCATCTTTCTCACGCTGCGCAAGGGCGGCGTTAAAGTCGGAGGCGATGTCTTTGGACACATAAGGCTCGTATGTTGCGCGTTCGCCGCGCCAAAAGCCTTCTAGGATCATCTCATAAGCGGCAACGGAACCTTCTTTGAAACTGCGATAATCGAAGCTGCGATCCGCTTCACCGATGGCTTCAAGCCCGGCGCGTACAGCAGCATCTTCAAGATCTGCCAAGGGATCAACGGCATCCTCTTCTACACGCGCAACATCAGACGGACTGCCCATATCGGGGTCCACGGGCAAAGGGCGCGGCGCCGTATCTTCTTCAGGTCGACGCCCAAGCACACTGAACAGCCGTAAAGCAACAAAAGCAGCAATCATGGCGAAGATAATGATTTCAATCATGTCCATCCGCCAATCCCATCTTGCATGGTAAGCATATCATTTCATCTTCCATAGCAGACCAATTGCCCGCGTCTGTTGACTAGATAAACAGTGGGCTGGCCATGTGCAAGCTGGCCGCGCGCGTTTAGCGCATTCATCTAAGATAAAACCAGCCAAGGGCAACTGGGCAGAGCCTTGTGTTTACGCGATAGAGATGATAGCGACCCGCCCGTATAAAACGCGTTAAGAAGAGGGTCCAAGGCGTGGCTGACGAAAAAGACAATGGGGATGGCAATGGCGCAAGCCCTGTCGATTTAAGCGCCGACGCTTTCGACGGAGCGGGTAATGACGGGCCGCAAATCGAATTCAATACCGGCAATGGTGAGGCACAAGGTGATGCGCAACCACAAGCTGGGCTATTGGCACAATATATCAAAGATTTGAGTTTCGAAAATCCAAGTGCGCCGCAGATCTATCAAGCGCTGCAAGATGCAAAGCCAGACATCAACATTGGTGTGAATGTCGCCGGTCGGCAGGTGGCCGAAGATGCCTATGAAGTTGAGTTGAAGCTTGAAGCGAAATCGACCGCCAATGGTCAGCCCGTCTACATGGTCGAACTGGTTTTTGCTGGCTTGTTTCAGTTGCGCAATCTTCCAGAAGACATGATGCAGCCGTTTTTGTTGGTTGAAGCGCCGCGTCTGCTGTTCCCATTTGCTAGGCGCATCTTGTCTGATGCCGTGCGGGACGGCGGCTATCCACCCCTCACACTTGAGCCGCTCGATTTTGCCGCTCTTTATCGGCAGCGCGTTGAACAAGGTGCAAGCGCCAGTAACCCAGTCCAACCCAACGCCTAAATCAGCTTACTCAGCCACGTCATAGCGAGCCCACAAAGCGTTGGGCATTTCGCTTACAAATGCCTCATGGCGGGCGCGTTCCTGTGGGCAAAGGTGATGCTCACGCGCCGTGATCGACTGGCGCTTTTTGTGAATTGAAATCACCTGATCAGACGCACCACCGGCCAGGTTTGACCCAAGGTCAAGGCGCGTTTGACGCCCCCCTTTGAGGTTCAAATAGACTTCTGCAAGGAGTTCGGCGTCGAGTAAGGCGCCGTGTTTCGTGCGCGCGCTGAGATCAATCTCAAAGCGGCGGCAGAGCGCATCAAGGCTAGATGCTTGGCCTGGAAAGAGGCGCTGAGCCATGCGCCAACTGTCAACTTTGCGAGAATTTGATATCGGCGGCCGGCCAATATTATCGAGTTCGGCGTTGATAAAGCCAAAGTCAAAGTCAGCATTATGCGCCACCAGACCCGCGTCTGCGATAAAGGCCAGGAAGTCGTCCGCTATTTGCGCAAAAGTCGGCTTATCAGACAGAAATTCGGTCGAAAGCCCGTGGATTTCAAAGGCACCAAGCGGCATGTCTCGTTCGGGATTTATATAGCAGTGGAAGGTCCGCCCGGTGGGAATCAGATTATCGAGCTCAACACAGCCAATCTCAACCACACGGTGCCCTTCGTCCACTTTCACACCCGTGGTTTCGGTATCAAATACGATCTCTATTTTAGCCATTTGGGTCCTTCTTTTTGGCGCGCTGGAGCGTGAAGAGAGCTTTTTTCAAAGCCCGGTAAGTGACGGCTTTGCCAAGACCTGTGGGGATCACAGTATCGGCATAGCGTCGCTTTTTATAATCGGGCATTTGATTGCTGAGGATGTCATCAAACTTCTGCGATGTCATGCCCGGACGCGCTAGAGCGCGCTGGCGCTGCAAGAACGCTGGCGCGGAGACGACCAACACATGGTCACAGCGCCGATGGCCCCCCGTCTCGAACAGGAGCGGAATATCCAGCACAACAAAGGGGGCCCGCTTGCGGCGCTGGCGATCTAAGAACCCCTTCTGCAAGCGCCGCACCATGGGGTGCAACAGCGCTTCAAGGGCCGCCTTTTTCTCTGGGCTTGCAAAAACCTGGGCGCCAACGGCTTGGCGGTCCAGTCCTCGCGGTCCGACTGCACCTGGAAACAACTGCGCCAAAGCAGGCAAAGCGGCGCCTTTAGGCCCCATCAGACTGTGCACGCTGGCATCCGCATCGAACACGGCGAGGCCGAGCCGGCGCAGCATGGCTGCGGCAGTGGATTTTCCCATGGCAATGGACCCAGTCAGTCCGATG
>ERZ1740067.343-NODE-343-length-38167-cov-22.894941_pt1 | contig 38167 bp, 37 predicted proteins | sample MGYA00581736_ERZ1740067 | MGnify/ENA primary metagenome ERZ1740067 (study PRJEB43018, sample SAMN04849236) | marine metagenome | isolation source: floating plastic debris | place: Pacific Ocean | collected 2008-08-27 | study: EMG produced TPA metagenomics... | reverse complement strand
ACACGATATTCACCGACAAAGTCGGTAGATGACGTCACAGCGCTCAGCCCAGCCTGGGTCTTAGCGACTAACCCCTTGATGGTGAAAAGAAACGGAACTTCCTCTCCGCCTGGCAATAGGACGGTGACAGCTTGGAAATCCATACCGTCTTTCTCTTTGAAGACTAAGCTGCCATCAGCATCAACTTCCAGAGCACCACGAACTTGGTCCAAACTGGATGTGTAGCGGGTCAAGGACTTGCCAGAAACAAACTCAGCTTCCCGTCGCTTATTGGCGGGCTCTTCTTTAACGAAGTAGCTAGTTGGCTCTAAGCATAGACCTGCTATCTGATAGGTTTGTCCGTCTTCGATGGCAATTTCCCCGCGACGAACGCTAGAAATTTGGGGGCAGCTATTGGCCAAGCCAGTATTTCTAATCTGATCGTAGGTTAGGGGAGTATCACCATCAGCACTCGGAGCATCGCTACAGGCTGTTAAGACACCCATGCAGAGTGCTAAAAATGCAACGATTAGGGCACGATACCTCATGGTCAACCTCAAACAAAAAGCGTTTATATTTAAGAAAATTTGTTAGTGGCCATATAACCGACTAGGGACTTATGACGCTGTCTATGCTTAGAGCTCTCTATTTCTAAAAAAGCCTTATGACTAGGCCAACCACAGTCGCCCTCAGGATAGCCAACTAACCTTCCTGAAAGTATTTTACACGTACGAGTCCCCCGGTGAATGCTGAAAATCATCAAATCCGGTGCATTGTGCTTGGTACGGTCAATGCTGGAATTGGGCAGGCGAATCGGTTAATTTGGGCTACACTGTGGCTGCATCATAAGGTTTTGGTGGTATCCAGGTTAACTATCTAGATGGAATCGCACGCATCAGACGCCAACTGTGGGAAAGCTAGTGACATTGAGAAAATTCGAGCGGCTGTTCAAGTGGCAGCCCAAGAGAGAGCGGATGATTGCGAAGCTCTCTTGGTACTGCTGAGACAGCTTGAAGATCTGCACCGAGATATCCGTGAAACCCTTTTTCAAGAGGCTCTTCCCACCAATCGCCACGGGCTGTATTCTCTCTTGAGGCACATTGAGGTGAATGGCGGCTGGCCCTATATTCAACGGATGAAACTGGCGGAATTGCTTAAGCGTTCGGATGAATCTTCCACGCCTACAACAGAGGCATCTGAAGGCTAAGCGGCATCAAGCAAACTCAATAGCTCTGTCAGCTTGGGGATGCTTTGAACTTAATTTTTTAATGGGTACTCGATAGTTAGAACCTACTCAAAGGGTGATATAATCTGCCAGCTTTCAGAGATGGTTGATTATGGGGGATGGCACGCGCCTCAAAGCTGTTTGAGCTGCCCTGTTTTCTGACAATAGAGCTGTATTTAGTGATTCATTGTTATAGTTCACAACCATGGTAAGTCTTCGGCGTTTGGGCAGAAGTCGACGTTTTGTAGCAGGTTTGTTGGCATTGCTAAGCGTGGTGATGCTCAATCGCCCTATGCCCAGCGCTGCACAGACTGGAGAACTCAATCAATACTGTCAGCTATCGCAAGCTGAAGTTGATGCTAAAGAGGCCATACGTCAACAGGCGGCCAGTGGAGATGCGGTTGCGATCGCACAGTACGGCGACCTGCTCAAACGCCACACCGACATGTTGCAAGGCTGTCGTCAGCGTCAGTGGCCGCGCCAACAAGCGATTTGGCTCCGACTCTATCCCTGTGATCTGCGACCTGGTGTGCTCGATGCCTTAATGGATCGAGTCATCAATCTGGGGTACACCGAGGTCTATATCGAGGCGTTTTATAACGGTCAGCTACTGATTCCGCAGCGAGACAATCGCACGGTTTGGCCCAGCGTGGTACAGCAACGGGGCTATGAAGATCGAGATTTGTTGGCAGATGCGATCGCAGCGGCCCATAAGCGTGGGCTCAAGGCCTATGCCTGGATGTTTACCATGAACTTTGGTTACTCCTATGGTCAACGGAGCGATCGCCAACAGGTATTAGCCCGTAATGGTCTTGGGGAAACCACTTCAGCATTTGCCAGTCGCGGTGGCAGCAACAACCCCGAAGAAATCTTTATTGACCCCTACAACTACCAAGCCCAAAGCGACTATCGCCGCATGCTAGAGCTGGTCCTGCGGCGCAAACCAGATGGCGTGCTATTTGACTACATCCGCTACCCACGCGGCATCGGTAGCAACTCCGTTGCAGGCAATGTAAACGACCTGTGGATCTATGGCAGCGCCGCCCAAAATTCCTTACTCCAGCGAGCCTTAAACAACAAAGGCAGAGCACTGATTCAACAGTTTCTCTCCCGAGGCTATCTAACCGACGGCGATCTTGAGCGTGTCGACACCCAGTTTCCTGACGAAGTAGAACCACTCTGGCAAAGCCGCCGGCAGTCTGGCAGCACAAGTGAGGTACCCGCATCGGTACGTCGTCCTGCCCTACAGTTAGAACTCTGGCGATTGAGTGTAGCCCACGCAGTTCAAGGTGTGGTTGATTTTCTCAATACCGCCGCCCAGCCAGCAAAACAGCAAAACATTCCAGTAGGAGCCGTATTCTTTCCCACGGGTAATCAGCCCGTGGGCACCCAGGGTTATGACTCCCGGCTCCAACATTGGAATCGCTTTTCTAAATCCATTAGCTGGCACCCCATGGCCTATAGCATCTGTGGCAATACCCGCTGCATTGTGCAAGATATACAGATGGTGTTACGGCAGAACAACGCCAGTAATGTTCGTCCGGCCCTGGCAGGTATATGGGGCAAATCGATCAACAATCGGCCATCCCTAGAAGCTCAGATGGATGCCATCCAACGGGCAGCACCCAATATTCAATCAGTCAGTCATTTTGCCTATTCTTGGCAAGATCCAGAGTTCGACAGGGTAAGAAAGTTTTGCGCCCTGCCATAGGCCGGCTATAGCATTGCGGTATTTTCTCAACAATGCCTATGGCAAAAGCCGTGAGAATATCGCGTGAACGTTGTTGCTGGGTGGCTTTAATGCCAAATTAGTCTCAATCTCTTGAGACGCAAATAGCAGGTAGAGACCAACAGTAAGTGCTAAAGCATGCCATAAACGATGTCTCACTGCAGTAATTACCCCAAATCCTCAACCACCTATGGCTAAGTAGCTTACGGGGATATTTTTATCTCCGTGACTAAATATGTTACGTAAATGAAATTGTCACATTGAGAAGATTAATTATCGACCATAGAGCAAGATAAATGTATCGCTATTGAGCCTCCCCATAGGCACATAAATCATTGAAAATGCCCCAGATCTTTGAAAGACCTAGGGCACAAGTCAGTTGATAGCCAAAAACGTTTGTTCAGACTCGTTTTATCCAGTCACGCAAGGGCGCTATTCCACACCCTCAATACGATTTTCTACTTCCTCGTAGAGTTCTTGCAAACGCTCAATATTCTCATCACTGGTTTCCCAATAGCCTCGGCCATTGACTTCCAACAATGTGGTCACCATGCGGCGGAATGAGTTGGGATTAAGATCCATCAGACGCTTACACATGTCCTCATCCTCAATGAAGGTGGTGTTGGTATCTTCATAAACCCAGTTATCCACAGCATCAGCCGTCGCTGACCACCCCATGGTGTTCACCAACCGATTGGATAGCTCGCGTACCCCTTCGTAGCCATTGGCTAGCATGCCTTCGTACCACTTAGGGTTGAGCAACTTAGTCCGAGAATCTAAGCGCACCGTCTCCGACAGCGTACGCACCTGCGCGTTAGCGGTCGTGGTGTCAGCCACAAATGAGGTTGGCTTTTTGCCATCATCTCGCAGGTTAGACACCACCTTGGTAGGGTCAGAATCAAAGTAGTGGGAAACATCAGTCAGGGAAATCTCAGAAGAATCCAGATTCTGAAACGTGACATCGGCTGTCTTTAGAGTCGCCTCAAATAGGTCTCGGGATTGATCCATCACCCCGGGGTTATCTGAGTTAAAGGCAAAGGACTTCCGCGTCAGGTACATTTCCTGTAGCTCAGCTTCTTCTTCCCAACTGCTGTTCTCCACTGCCAAGTTCACATTGGCCGCATAGGAGCCCGACGCATTAGAGAAAATTCGCGTGGCGGCTTCACGTACCGATAGCCCCATTTCCTCAGCCTGCTTCAGGGCATGCTTCCGAACGAAGTTCATTTCCAGAGGCTCATCTGCTTCGGCCGCCATTTTCACAGCCCGATCCAGCAGCGCCATCTGGTTAACAAACAAGTCTCGGAAAACGCCAGAACAGTTGATCACCACGTCAACCCGAGGACGACCTAGCTCCTCTAGCGGAACAATCTCCAGCTTATTCACCCGCCCCAGAGCGTCGGGCACCGGCTTCACGCCAACAAACCAGAGCATCTGTGCCAGGGACTCACCATAGGTCTTGATGTTGTCTGTTCCCCAAAGAACTGATGCAATGGTCTCAGGGTACTGCCCGCCATTATCTTGACGCTGACGTTCTAGCAGACGATCAACAACCACCTTGGCAGACTGAACAGCCGCTGTGGTGGGAATAGATTGAGGGTCAAGGGCATGGATGTTTTTACCTGTTGGCAACACATCTGGGTTACGGATGGGGTCGCCACCGGGGCCAGGGAGGACATACTCTCCGTCCAATGCCTTGAGTAAAGAGGCCAGCTCATTGTCAGCCACCACCTGCTTTAAGCAGAATTGTAGGTATTCAAATAAAGGCTTGAGAGACTCTTCGTCTACCTGTTTATACCCAAGATTATGGAGGGCTTCTACCCAGGGTTCTTTACGCTTACCAAAGTTAAAGAACTTCAGCATGGTCTTCAATGAAACCCGCCCCTCATCATCCAGCTGTTCATTAACAATGGCACCGACGGCAGCACGAGTCGCTTCGTTAATTTCAAACAGAAGCTGCACATCATCTAAAACACCAAAGTCGCTATTGCGGTAGATTTCATCAATATCGCGACCAAGGCTCTCAGAAATAATGCGCTGCAGACTTTTGAAGCCTTCCTCCTCACGATCGAGGCTAGCAATATTCACCAGAGTGGCAACGGCTTCTTCGGCCGTGGGGGGCTTACCAATGACATGGAGGCCACAGGGTAGCAAACGCGATTCGATCTCCATCAGCTTGATGTAAATCTTGCCCACGAGGGTATCGCGGTCTTCTTTGCTAATTTCACTAGCGTCTTCCACGTCGGGCAGGGTGACATCACGGTCTAGATTGACCTGACGTGCCTTTTCGATAATGGCATTGACAATGGAAACAGCGCGACCGCCTTCCTTGAGACCCTGGTAAGAACCAATCAGGTCGCTGAGTTCCTTTAAGCCCTTGTACAAGCCTGCATTCTCAGCGGGTGGCGTTAGGTAGCTGATGGTCTCGGCGTAGCCACGGCGCTTGGCAATGGTCGCTTCTGAGGGGTTATTAGCGGCGTAGTAATAAAGGTTGGGAATGCTGCCAATGAGGTTATCGGGATAGCACTGCCCCGACATACCCATTTGCTTACCGGGCATAAACTCCAGGGAGCCATGGGTGCCAAAGTGAAGTACGGCATCCGCCTTCCAGATTTTCTCCAGGAAGGTGTAATAAGCGGCAAAGCCATGGTGGGGACTGGCGGAGCGAGAAAACAGCAGCCGCATGGGGTCACCTTCATAACCAAAGGTGGGCTGCACACCAATAAACAAGTTGCCGTAGGTTTTACCGTAAACCAGCAGGTTCTGACCATCGGTGTTGAGGGTGCCTGGCGGCGGTCCCCAGTTTTCTTCAAGTCGCTCAGAGTAAGGCGTCAGCTGCTCATATTCTGACACCGACATGCGATAGGCAATGTTCAGTTCAGGACTGTTGTATTGAGCCTGGGCATCGTTAATCACTTCCAGCATTAGAGCTTCTGGTGATTCAGGCAGGTCCTCAATGGTGTAACCCCCAGCCTTCATGTCTTCCATGGCTCGGTAAATGGAACCGAAAACATTTAGGTAGGCAGCGGTACCCACATTGCCTTTATCAGGCGGGAAGCTAAATACGGTAATGGCCAACTTTTTCTGCGCCCGGGACAAACAGCGCAGATTGGCCCATTTGAGTGCACGCTGGGAGATAGCCGCCACACGGTCTTGTAGCGTAATCGCGCGGCCGGTCATGCCATCACGACCAGAGACCACGATGGGCTCAATGGCACCATCGAGTTCGGGGATGGCCATCTGGAGAGCTACTTGAATGGGATGCAAACCGAGATCGCTGTCCTCCCACTCTTCAGTAGTTTGGAAGACCAATGGCAAGGCCACCATGTAGGGTCGATTGAGCTTTGTTAACGCCTCAATTGCCTTGGGGTGATCTTGGCGGGCAGGGCCACCGACTAAGGCAAAGCCTGTCAGGGAGACAACCGCATCAACAACGGGCTCCTGGGTAACCGGTTCGTAAAAATATTGCTCTACGGGCTTGGAGAAATCTAGACCACCGGCAAACACAGGAATTACCCGAGCGCCCAGGTACTCTAGCTCTTGCACCATGGACACATAGTGGGCTTCGTCCCCGGTAACCAGGTGGGTTCGCTGCAATACCAAACCAACACAGGGGGCTTTCTCTCGCTTGTGGGATGAGGGCAGATCTTGGCGAGAGCTGTACCAGTTAAGGTACTCCTTAATATCCTCATACATGGACGGGGCCAGGGGATGCCAAATACCGGTGTCGGGATAGGTTACGGGATCCTGATAGTCCATGCTCTCGGGAGCGCCCTCAATCTGCTTGTCGCCAAACATGTAGCGATCGGCCAGCATGAGCATGAAATTCTCTAGATTCTCAGGAGAGCCGCCTAGCCAATATTGAAAGCTAAGCATAAAGTTACGGGCGTCCTGGGCCTTGTCCACTGGCAGATATTTCAGCACCTTAGGCAGCGTACGCAAAAGCTTTAGCATGGCGTCTTCAAAGCTACCACCCTGCTTTTGGCGGCGCTTTTTCATGAATTCGCCGATGGCGCTCTTGGACTGGCCTAGCTGAGCCATGGAGAAGCTTCCCATCTTATTCAGGCGCATCACCTGGGGCATAGATGGAAAGACAACGGCCACATCAAGGGTGTCCCGATGAGGGGTGACGGCGGCGACAACCTTTTCAGCAAGCTCTTCAATAAATATAAGAGAAGCAACGAAAACGTTAGCTTCAGAAACATCTTTTTTAAACGCCTCGTAGTTGCCGTTATCGCGAAGCTCTTCAATTAAATAACCGCTAACTTCAACCGCAATGTGGGGATTGTTAGCGTTAATGGATTTAACTGCAGCTGATAGAGCACTTTGGTACTGCGGCTCTAACACGACGTAGACCACTTTCATTAAGGACCGTTCGCCAAGGTTCTCGGGTGAGATATGTCTCACGGTGGGCTTGACGTTGGTGAACATGCAGTTTGACTCCTTCCTCGGTGTGTTCTCTCTATCTGATGGGTGGTGATGACTGCCGGTGGGGACGCCACTAATCTCTCAAAAGCTGGTCCTAGGATCTAAATGTTACGTCCAGTCGGACTCATTAGATGGTCGGCATTGACCCAGCAATCACAAAATTGTTTGCAACGATGCTTTACAAAAGTGAAGTATCTACTGTAATGAGAAACATTCCATAACATGTAAATAGGGTTTTAAACCTATTGTGTTTGTATCAGAAAATCCCTGCTGACTAGGGATACAGCTAGATATGCGACACAATTTGACATATTGACTCTAGATACTTGTAACAGATCTGTTACAAGTATCTAGAGTATTACTTATCTCTATGGTTCAAATAAATTAAAGAAATAGGGTTAACAAAAGACTTTGTTCTAGAAGAAATATTTCTCTTTTCTGTGGTGCAGGGCGAGGCTGCAAGTTTTTGATGGCTACCGCTTTGCCCATGCAACAATTTTCCATAAGATCTGAGGCACGCTCTGATCGTTTTTGGGATGTTGGCTATGCGAATTTTGGTAATGGGTGGGACTCGGTTTATTGGGGTATATCTGACTCGGTTACTACTTGCTGCTGGCCATGAGGTGACGTTGTTAAATCGGGGTAATCGTCCGGGTCCTGAGGGGGTGGAAGTGGTGAGGTGCGATCGCAAATCCCCCACCGCTCTCAAAGCCGCCCTTGCCGGTAAAACCTTTGACGCCATCTACGACAACAACGGTCGTGAGCTCAGCGACACCCAGCCCCTGGTGGAGTTATTTGGCGGCACCGTCAAGCACTTTATCTACGTCAGCTCGGCAGGCGTTTATCTCAAAAGTGAGCAGATGCCCCACATTGAAGGTGATCCCATAGATCCCAATAGCCGTCACAAAGGCAAACACCACACCGAGGACTACTTAGTTCAGCAGGGTGTGCCCTTCACCTCAATTCGGCCCGTCTATATCTATGGCCCCCAAAACTATAACCCCCTAGAAAAATGGTTCTTTGACCGCATCAGTCACGATCGGCCCTTGCCCATTCCCGGCAACGGTAAAGCCATTACCCAGCTGGGTCATTGCGAAGACTTGGCCCAAGCCATGGTAGCGGTCCTCGGGAATCCCAAAGCCATCGGACAGATATACAACATTGCAGGAGAGCGCTACGTCACCTTTGATGGCTTGGCGAATGCCTGCGCCGAAGCCATGGGCAAACCTGCCCCAGATATTCGCCACTACGACCCCAGCCAGTTTGACTTTGGCAAGCGCAAAGCATTCCCCATGCGGGTGCAGCACTTTTTCGCCGCCATTGATAAAGCCCAAAAAGATCTAGACTGGTCCCCTCGCTACAGCCTAGTGGAGGGGCTGAAGGATTCCTATGAAAATGACTATCTTCAATCAGAGCAAACAGTGGACTTTGAGCTAGACGACCAGATCCTTGCTTAGTCCTTACTTAAAAAGAATTGACAGGCATTTTGTACAGGCGTTCTAGGGAACGCCTCTGCCCAAAAAAGGGCCAACCCGCCCCCACAACCGAAATTCAGGTTCGGTAACCCCCCCTTCAGAGAATTGCTCTGGATTAGCACTATAGTAATGAGCTTTCAAGCAACCCATCTGATGGTTCAGCTGAAAGCGGTGACGTTGCCAATAATGGTCTTGATCAAAAACCAGCAACGCCAAACGAGTTAATCAGCCGGAGCAATTGATATGGGAAAAGTAGTTGGAATCGACTTGGGGACTACAAACTCTGTAGTCGCTGTCATGGAAGGGGGTAAGCCCACTGTAATCGCAAACGCAGAAGGCTTTCGCACCACTCCCTCGGTTGTGGCCTATGCCAAAAGCGGCGACCGTCTAGTGGGTCAGATCGCTAAGCGCCAAGCCGTTATGAACCCGGTAAACACGTTTTACTCGGTTAAGCGATTTATTGGTCGTCGTAACGATGAAGTTGGCAACGAGTCTTCAGAAGTGCCTTACAACGTTCTAAACGTTAACGGCAACGTCAAGATTGAGTGCACCAACGCCGACAAGCAGTTTGCCCCTGAGGAAATTTCCGCCCAGGTTCTACGTAAGCTAGCTGACGACGCTAGCAAGTACCTCGGTGACCAGGTTACCCAGGCGGTGATTACCGTTCCTGCTTACTTTAATGACTCCCAGCGTCAGGCCACTAAAGATGCTGGACGCATTGCGGGTCTAGAAGTTCTGCGAATTATTAACGAGCCGACAGCCGCAGCGTTAGCCTACGGTCTCGATAAGAAAAGCAACGAAACCATTCTGGTCTTTGACTTGGGGGGTGGTACCTTCGACGTCTCCATTTTAGAAGTGGGCGACGGTGTCTTTGAAGTACTGTCCACCTCGGGTGACACCCACTTGGGTGGTGACGACTTTGACAAAAAGATCGTAGACCACCTGGCTGAGCAGTTTATGTCCCAAGAAGGCATTGACCTGCGTAAAGATAAGCAGGCCCTCCAGCGTCTGACTGAAGCGGCTGAAAAAGCCAAGATTGAGCTATCCAGCGTTACCCAGGCAGAAATTAACCTGCCCTTTATTACCGCCACTCAAGACGGTCCTAAGCACCTTGACCTCACCCTGACTCGGGCCAAGTTCGAGGAACTATGCTCTGACCTCATCGACCGTTGCGGCGTACCGGTCGAAAACGCTATCCGTGATGCCAAGCTGGCCAAGGGCGACATCCACGAGATCGTTCTAGTTGGTGGTTCCACTCGGATTCCGGCAGTGCAGGATCTTGTGAGCAAGATTTTGGGTAAAGAGCCTAACCAGAGCGTGAACCCTGACGAAGTCGTTGCCATTGGTGCGGCGATTCAAGGGGGTGTTCTCGCCGGTGAAGTTAAGGACATTCTGCTGCTAGACGTCACACCTCTGTCTTTGGGTGTGGAAACGTTGGGTGGCGTTATGACCAAGCTGATCCCCAGGAACACCACTATTCCGACCAAGAAGTCTGAGGTGTTCTCCACCGCCGTGGATGGTCAAACTAATGTTGAAATCCATGTCCTGCAAGGTGAGCGGGAAATGGCTAACGACAACAAGGACCTGGGTGTGTTCCGTTTAGACGGAATTCCGCCTTCTCCCCGTGGCGTCCCTCAAATTGAGGTGATCTTCGATATCGATGCCAACGGTATTTTGAACGTAACGGCTAAGGACAAGGGGACGGGTAAAGAACAGTCCATTAGCATTACCGGTGCATCCACCCTGTCTGACGATGAAGTGGATCGCATGGTGCGGGATGCTGAGGCTAACTCCTCTGCGGATAAGGAACGTCGCGAGAAGATTGACGTTAAGAACCAGGCAGACTCGCTGGTCTATCAGGCTGATAAGCAGATGGGTGAGCTTGGCGACAAGATCTCCGATGAGGACAAGACCAAGGTTGAAGCTGAGATTGCTAGTTTGAAAGATGCGATCGCATCCGATGACGCTGACAAGATCAAAGCAGGCACTGAGTCCCTCCAGCAGGCACTATTCGCCCTCAGCAGCAACATGTACGGTGGCGCTGATGCTGCCGCGGCTGCCGCCGACCCGGGTGCGGCGGGTGATGGAGAGGCCCCCAGTGGCGGTGGTGATGACGATGTCATCGACGCTGAGTTCTCAGAAGAAGGCGACAAATAACGTTTAGACACCACGGCGGTTTACCTACTTGGGTATAGCCGCCGTGGCATAGCCGACAAACTTGCTCCGGCTAGCAAGGGGGTGGATGGGTTTACCATTCACCTTTTTTTGTTGTCTTTTAGATAACGAAGGTTTGATGGGCGTTCTACGCACCACTTGTTCTACGCACCGCCGTTAAGGTCTAGGCCCAGTTTTTTCTCATACTCCATGAGGCCGCTGACGTTGGCGGCTTTTCTCTTGTTTATTTGAGGTTTATTTGAGGCCGATCAGCGATACCAAGCTCTGACCAGTGAAATACTCAATGGCAATCAAAATTACAAAGCCTGCCATGGCGGCTCGTCCATTGAGCTGCTCTGCATATTGGTTAAACCCTTTTTTGGGGCGTTCAAGCTTGGGGCTAATGGAAGGCTTAATATCAGTCACGGTATTAGACGCTACGTTGTGTCTTTCTATTCTCACTATCAAAGGGAGCGTTAGTCAATCAGCTGGCAGCAGCGCTACGCTTTTGGCCGAGGGATGACTCTCTATATGGATGGGAGCGCTAAGCTATAGCCAGTGGTCAGTTCCACAGCACCAGAGCTTGGGAATTAGACATTGATAATTGATATAAGAAACCGTTGACGGGGTGAGTGCCTGTGCAGATTGGCGTACCTAAAGAAATTAAAAACCTGGAGTTTCGCGTAGGTCTAAGCCCTAGCAGTGTCAGAGCACTGACGGAGCAAGGACATCGGGTCAGCGTGGAAACCGATGCTGGTGTCGGTGCCGGCTTTAGCAATGCGGACTATCAACAGGCCGGAGCTACTCTTGTCAGCGCTTCTGAGGCTTGGCGGCAGGCCATGGTGGTCAAGGTCAAAGAGCCCTTGCCTAAAGAATATGACTATTTACACAAGGAACAGCTGCTCTTTACCTATTTACATTTGGCTGCCAGCCGAGGGCTCACTGAGGCATTGATCCACAGTGGCGCTACGGCCATTGCCTACGAAACGGTGGAGAAAAACCATCAGCGCCCTTTACTGACGCCCATGAGCATTATTGCTGGACGGCTGTCGGTGCAGTTTGGGGCAAGGTTTTTAGAAAAGCAGCAGGGGGGACGGGGTGTTTTGCTGGGTGGACTTCCAGGGGTGCGCCCAGGGCGTGTGGTGGTACTGGGTGGAGGCATTGTGGGGACTGAGGCGACCAAAATGGCCGTGGGTCTGGGGGCTCAGGTAACCCTGATTGATATCAATTTGGAGCGACTAAACCAACTAGAGGAACTGTTTGGCTCACGGGTGCAGCTGCTCTATAGCAATTCTGCCAACATTGAGATGGCGGTCAGTCAGGCAGACTTGCTAATTGGTGCCGTGCTGGTGCCGGGGCGACGGCCTCCGACGCTGGTGTCGCGATCGCAAGTCCAACAAATGCCCGACGGTGCAGTAATCGTGGATGTAGCCGTAGACCAGGGCGGCTGCATTGAAACCGTGCGACCCACCTCCCACAGTGAGCCAGTTTATGTAGACTCGGGTGTGCTGCACTACGGTGTACCCAATATGCCAGGGGCCGTACCCCGAACAGCGACGGAGGCATTGAACAACAGCACGCTGCCCTACGTGATTAAGCTGGCCAACATGGGGTTAGGGGCATTAGACACCGATGCAGCGTTAGCGGAAGGACTTAATGTGGTGAATCATCAGCTTGTACATCCGGCGGTGAAAGCCACGTTCCCTGACTTGGCCTAAGCTTGCAGGTTTAACATGGCTTGGCGGGTCTGCATTTGTAGCCAGCCCACCTGCTCCTGTTTAGCCAATCGGGCTACTGACTTTAAGGAGATGGCCCTACCGATTCTGACATCGGCAGAGCGATAGCGAACAATGGACTGAATGTGAGCGCAGTCGTAATGCTGTTCTAAATGCTGGCGTACCGCAGGCGGAATGGTGATGGGTTCTAATTTTTCGACTTTGGGCACAATCACAGCTGGAATCACCGGTACCTGGGCCACATAGGCAAGGTGGGCAAAGCCCGATTGCAGCTGGGCCAATGGGGCATCGAAGTCGTTATTAAAAATGTAATCTTCACCCTCTGGGAAAATGCCAAGGAGTTTTCCCTGGCGTAATCGCTGGAGGGCTTTTTTAATGGATGACGGGGTGGGGGTGCCCTCGGTCTTAACGGGAACCATACCGGTGCATTTCAGCAGCTGACTGGTGACAGGAATAGCCGTCATGTAGTCGGCCACCATCCAGGCAATGTAGCGCGGTAGGGCCAAGGTCATGAGCAGACCGTCGGTGTCAGAACGGTGGTTGCAAACAAGAATAGCTGCCCCGTGCTGGGGTAGGTGGTTGATGCCGTGGGTTGCGATCGCAACTCCCCTCAGTAAAAAAGGGCGCAACAACCACCGCAGGCTGTGGTAAGCCGCTATTTGAACATCCATACCATCATGATTGAGAATGAGAGTGAACCTGACGCTAGTATTGCTGATTTAGCCCCTAAACCGATGTACCCATAGGGCAACAAATCAAGATCTTTCAGAATCTTTCAGATGAAACCAGCTCGGAGATCAGCAATACCGACCTTATATAGCCTAAGCTATCGCTTCAGGGGTGCCACCCTCTACCCAAACCGCCATGACTCCCGACGAACTTGACAAGCTAGAGGACAATTTACGTGCCCCCGCCCTCAATGTGCGTATCACGGCCCTCAATACCCTGGCGGCTCAACCAGCTACAGTAGCTATCCCCATCCTGCAGCGATTATCCCAAGATAATTCCTTTTTGATTCGGCGTTTAGCCGCCATGGGATTTGGCAACCAGGCCCCAGATCAGACCGCATTCGAGAATCTGCAAGCGTTAATCACCACCGAAACCGATGCCAACGTTTTAGCAGAGATCGCCAACTCGATTTACGAATTTGGCGATCCGTCTATTCCCCTACTGGTCCAGATGTTTGAGGCCAATGACAACTGGCTCCTGCGGCAGACCATACTCTCGCTACTACAAGAGAGTAATCATCCTGATGTGTTACTAACAGTCGCGCTCAAGGCATTGGATGACCCCACCCAGACGGTTAAGGAAACAGCCATTTTGTCATTGCGACAGGTGCTAATGTCCCCCCTACAAACTGAGGCCCTAACTGCGTTAGCAACGCTGGCGGTTAGCCCTACCTGGCGCGATCGCTGGCGGGCTGCGACGGCCCTAACGGGGTGTGACCATCCCCAAGCAGTCGCCCTCTTATCTACGCTGCAAACAGACGAAAACCACTATGTGGTCGCCGCCGCTCTAGATGCCTCAATGGGCGGTGGATAGTCGAAAAAATAGCAGGGCAATGGGGAAATGACAGTTAGCGTCAAGCCTTTAGAAGACTGAGCGACCCCAGATTTTGTGGTACCAATCATCTACATACCGATGCCCCACAGCTAAACCATGCCTACACCACGCGAGATTTTAAGCGCTTTGTTACCCCACCTGAAAGTGGCAGCAGGCTATGCTGCCAAAATTCAGGCCAGTATTGGCATTCAACCAGACAAGATTGCGCCACAGAACAATTTTTTTGCCGAGGCCCTAACAGACGCGGATCTATCAATTCAAACCTTTATCGAAGTTACGCTACTGTCCCTGTTTCCAAATATTCGGTTTTATGGCGAAGAATTTGAGAAAACCTATAACACCAAATATTTTCGCTCCATTGAGCTAGGTCCCCAAGATGACTATCTAGTCACCCTTGACCCCATCGATGGCACCCGCTTTTATATGGATGGCCATCCCAACTATCAAATTATTCTCACCATCCTCAATGCCGATGGCTTTGAAGCGGTGATTGCCCTCAGCCCAGCGCTCGATCGGTTTTACTACAGCTTGCGGGGTCAGGGGACGTTTGCTGGCTCCCTAGCGGATGACCTCGATAGCTGTCAGCCACTCAAGATAGAGACACCCAAAAATCAGGTAATTCTGAGTTGGACCATGGACTATCTGGCAGAGACATTACGGGAAAATTTCAGCATCATTAGTGTCCAGCCCGACTACTCGCGCGAAGTGGCGATTCCCAACACCAACGGACTCCTCACAGGCGATCTAACCGGGGCAATTTTAGCCGCGGGCAAGTTTATCGACGGGGGTGCCCTAAGCTGGATGGCTAAGGAAATGGGCTACATAATTTCTGATCACCAGGGCAATCCGTTGCCCGCCTTAAGTGCCTGTAAGGACTATCAGTGGCCTGGCGTAGTGGTGGGCTCAACACCAGAGGTCCATGGGAAGCTATTGGCCGCCTTAGCAGCCAACGCCTAACCCTCTTTCCAAGCGAGGGATGTTTTGAGAGTGAGGGTTTTGAATTCGCGGTGTAAAAAAAAGGATAGCCATTGTTGGCTATCCTGACGTTATCGCGATTTAACCAGGGAAACTCTGCTATGCCTGGCTACCGCAATCGCCGAATGCATCCGGCGATTGCGGTAGCCAGGTTAGCTGCTGTAATTCAAGGCTTTTAGGGCTGTCAATTGCCCTAATTAACCTGGCAAATGTAATAGTTAGCCAGGTGTTGAGGTCCTTAAAATTACGTAACCCTATGGTTCCCTGTGAACCTATCCCACCTCGTGGTGAAATATGCGGAACCTGTGGACGCTTATTTTGCAAAACCTCCCTGCCCAGGGTTTTGATACTAAATCCTGACTGACAGCACCTAGGAGCGAAGGGCATCCACAAGGGAGTGCCCCGACAAAATTATCTATTTTTAATCAGGTTCAATGAATTCGGATTTGGTATACCTATCGAGTTTGAAAAATATTTTGCACCATTCGCTTATCTGAGCTGGCTGCCGCGCGATCTAGCTCATCCACCTCGCCAGAGCCAAGCCGCCACCCTAACGCACCAATATTTTGCTGGGCCTGTCCCAGGTTTTTGGCTCCAGGAATGGGGGTGGTCCCTTTGCAAATGCACCAGTTTAGCGATATTTGGGCCATGGTTTTATCTCGCTGTATGGCCACTTCCTTTAGACAGTCGAGTAAGGGCTGAATGCCAGGCAATAGCTGTCGAAATAAGATCCCCCGTAGCCCCTTGGGTTTGGGGGTATCTTGGCCATATTTACCCGTTAGTAACCCCAGACCCAGGGGGCTGTAGGCAATCATCTGGATACCCAGTTCGTCACACACCGCTTTCAGACCCAGCTCCGTTAGTGGGAATGTAGACAGCAATGAATACTGCACCTGCAAAGATGTGATGGGAACTCCCCGTTCTGCAAACCGTTGATGGACCCAGCGCAAACGCTTGGGGCCATAGTTGGATAGACCCACTCCTTTTACTAGACCCTGATCGTAGAGATCGGCTAGACCATCTAACAGGGGCCCTTCCTGCCAGGGAAAATAATTGGCGGTGGGCCAGTGCATTTGGGCAATGTCTAGACGCCCCATACGGACTTTTGACGCTTGCCCCGCCTGGGCCATCATGCCCCGTGTCAGTCGCCATGGATAGGCAGCAAGTTTGGTGGCTAGGCAAATCTCTTCTTTGTTGGGTCCCTGATAGGCCTGGCTAAATTTCCCCAATAGTTTTTCGCTTTGGCCATTGAGCTTGCCGGTGCCATAGGAGTCACCGGTATCAAACAGGGTGACTCCGTTTTCCACGCAGTAGTTAAATACTTGCTGTAGCCCCGCATCCATACTCTCGTCATAGCCCCAAAGCAAACGGTTACCCCAGGCCCAGGTGCCACAGCCCATCTCAGGCAAACTAATCGTCGGTTTATCAGCGTTGGCGATAGCGGTCATGGGGAAATCAGCAGGGGATAGCTAGATTTAACGTATCTGTTAGGCGTAAACCCTGGCAAGAGCGTATAGACAGCCACACCTGCCCAAATAAATTGGGTTAGACTACATCTAAATCACCTCTATTGGTAGGGTTTAGACTGTGAAATCTTTTGGGTTGCTGGGTCTCTGTGGAGCACTGTTGGCCATTGGGGCCAGTTTAGGGCGACATCATATTTTTCCAGCCGCAGGGTCTAGTGAAGTGGGAGCTGGGGGTGCGATCGCAAAAACCCAGCAAATCATTGCCCAAGGACCCGAACAATCACACCAGGATATTCTCACAGCCCTAAAACAGGCCGACGTTATCTACCTGGGCGAAACCCATACCGATATGGCCGATCACATCGCCCAGCTCGAAATTATTACTGAAATGCACCAGAGCCTGGGCAACATTGCCATCGGTTTGGAAATGTTTCAGCGGCCGTTTCAGTCTGTTCTAGATCAATACATTGCAGGTGAAATCACCGAAGCAGACCTCATTGAGCAAAGTGAGTATGAAACCCGCTGGGGGTTTGACTGGGAATTATACGCACCGATTATGCGCTTTGCCCAAGCGAATCAGATTCCGCTAATTGCCCTCAATACCCCGAGAGAAATTACCAAGAAAGTGGCCCGACAGGGCCTAGCCAGTCTGACCGGTCCAGATTTGGAGCATATTCCCCCCCTGGATGAAATCGACACCAGCGACGAAAACTACCAGGCCATGGTAGCCCAAGTGTTTGGACACCACGGTGGCCATGGCCACAGCGGCCCCAGCTTTGAGAATTTCTTTGCCGCCCAGGTACTTTGGGATGAAACCATGGCCGAGGCTGTCGCTGATTTTGTCACAGCTTCACCAGACACCCAGGTAATTGTGCTGGCTGGCGAAGGCCACATTGTTTACGATTTTGGTATTCCTAGCCGGGTCAAGCGACGTCTCGGCGAGAATTTTGTCGGTCAAAGCGTATTGCTCAACCCGACGTCTACCCAGCCTGAACTAGCCGACTTTTTCTGGATATCGGACAACACCTCTGACGGTATCCAATAGGTGCTGCTTAGCTCGTTTGTGGTAGCTGCGCCCACGACAGAGCCAAAACTAGTCAATCGGAACAAAGTCAAACCCAAGGCCAGAACGGCTGCCTGGTTGAATCTGTACTAGCTGAGCCGCTCGGTTACGATCGCCTGAGGGCAAAAAGTGTACATCGCCAGTAGCGCCATCTGCTAAGAAATCGGCTTCATGTAAAGCAGTGCGGACACCTTCACGACTGGGGTCCTGGGTTAGGGCAGTGGCTAGGGATGCGATCGCATCATAAGCCATGGCACTACGCCAGCTAACATCCCCACCCCACAGCTGCCGTGCCCCTGCAACAAACTCAGAGTTTGGATCTGATAACACATGCCAGGGAACCGCCACCACTAGGCCCTCGGCATCCAACCCTCCCGCCTGTAAGACCTGAGGATGATACAGATCGTCACCGCCAATCAAAGGAATTTGTTTATCGACAGCCGCCATCACAGCCAAGGAAGGCTCTAGCGTATCTGTACTAGATGCCAACATAACCACATCGGCCCCCTGTTCTTGTGCTAAGGCAATCTGCTCATCAGCATCAAAATTGGCATCAGCAAGATCGTACTCCGTAATGACCTTACCTCCATCACTAAAGACAGATGTGGTAAATTCACTCTTCAATGACAGGCTATAAGCGCTATTAGAGTCGTAATAAAGGATGGCATTCTGGACATCGAGACCGTCAATCATATAGCGCGCCAAAGCAGCCGCGGCAAAACTATCACTAGGAACCGTGCGAAAAATATAAGGGCTAAAACCCGATAGCTCAACCGATGTACTAATGGCGGAAACCATCGGCAATTTTCCCTGGCTATAAACTGGAGCTGCCTCCAGAGTAACGCCACTGCTGTAATGACCTAACACGCCCAACACCTCAGGCCGATTGACCAATTCAGCCGCCACAGATTTAGCGATACTCGGATCATTGTCATCATTGGCAATAAGAAGTCTGAGCGGGACTCCAGTCACCTCAGCCAATTGATTAAACTCTTGCTGAGCCTGACCGGCACCCCGCAAAATTTCTAGTCCAATTTCACTGGTGCTACCAACCGGTGCAATCACAGCCAATGTGTAGGCAGACTGATCACCTACCCGAGCATTGTTCAAATATATCAATGCTTCGGGGTCATTACGATTTTCGTTTAATAATGCTTCTAAATGAATAATGGCTTGGTCATAATCCCCTTCAGCGTAGGCCGCCATACCTTGCATCTTTAAATCTGAAGGATCGGGCAGCAAACTTTGAGTTCCTCCACTCAACCGTTCCGATAAAGCAGCCTCAGAAGGAGCGACCCTTTTTCCTTCATTTGAAGCACCTGATGAGGTAACAACAACATCAGCTATTTTGGGGGTCATTAAGCCTGAAATACTTAAGAAGAAAACTCCCAAAACGCCTAAAGTTGCTAAGGCTAATATGATTTCAAACTTGTATTTTTTTAATGATCCCATTATTCAAACTGAAGAACTTTAAACCGCCAGCAAACCGCCACTTCAACCTCTTGACCCGTCATTGCATTTGCATAGTTGACCGATTTGCTGAAGTTTTTAATAGCAACACACTACTGTAATTGACTGTTTATATAGGATGTAAGTTCTCGGGAATTCACATCATGTAATAAGTGCAGGTACAGCGAATACCCTAATGCATTAAAACGTTCGCGCGTATCTTGAGGCTGACAGAACTATCCATAGCGCTAACTAAGCTGGCAGATGCAATAGTGTGCCCAAGTCTGCGGTAGGGCTACCCATAACGCACCCCCAGACTGTCTTCTGTAGTAAAAAAAGTAAAAAAGTAAAAAAGTAAAAAGCCTTGCTGTTATCAGGCAGCAAGGCTTTTTACTATGAAATTGAAAGCCGTACCCAAGGTCTGTTACTTAACAGATACCTTAGCGCCAGCTTCCTCAAGCTGCTTCTTAGCTGCTTCAGCATCATCCTTAGAGATACCTTCTTTGATAGCTTTAGGAGCACCTTCAACCATAGCCTTGGCTTCTTTCAGACCTAGACCAGTCAGGGCACGAACAGCCTTGAGGACAGCAATCTTGTTACCACCGAAGTCTTCGAGGACAACGTCAAATTCAGTCTTCTCTTCAGCAGCTTCACCGCCACCGCCAGCTGCACCACCAGCTGCCATCATCATCATGCCGCCAGCAGGCGCAGCAGCACTAACATCAAAGGTTTCTTCGATTTGCTTAACCAGCTCAGATGCCTCTAGCAAAGTTAGAGACTTCAGCTTTTCCAAAATTTCATCAGTTGCAGCAGACATGGATTTCTCCTTGATTAATTACAAAATGAATAGGTAATGAATGAAAGCCGAAATTTATTCGCCGCCTTCGCCACCTTCTTTGTCGACATAGGCCTGAAGACCACGGGCAACAGACGAGGGTACTTCCTTGATACCCACTGCAACTTTCGTCGCCAGAGCATTGATGGCACCAGCAATCTGTGCATATAGTTCTTCCTTACTGGGCAGATCGGCCAAGGCTTCAGCATCTGTTTTAGAGAGAGCTTTACCTTCTAATACACCGCCACGCAGTTCGGTCTTCTTCGTGTCTTTCTGGAATTTTTTATATTCCTTGACAACACCGCCAATATCTTCCTGAGTTAGCAGCAGTGCCGTGGTGTCCTTCAAGAACTCCTGCACAGGTTGCCAATTCTCATCGTCTTGAACCGCAATTCGGATCAGGGTATTTTTGGCAATCTTGCATGTGCCACCCTTTTCGCGAATTCGGTTACGCAGGTCGCCGATTTCAGCAACCGTCAGACCTTTGTAGTCAATAACAAAAATCGATTGTGTGTCGCTTAGGAGATCCTTAAGCTCAGCAACAATCTCTTTCTTGTTTTCTAGGGTTCTCCCCATTCGGATCTCACCTCCTTAATTTCGGGGATAGGTTGAAAATACTGCTAACGCTTAACCCAAAATAGGAATCAAAAAATCAAAAGGGTCTCAGCTAACTGCCAAGACCCAAAGACGAGCGCTACTTACACCCAATCTCTGCACCTCGGCAGGGTATTAAGCAAAATGCACCTGCTGTCTTCGAATGCCTATTTGGTTGTTGGGTGTTGTTTAGAGCAGCAATACCTCCAATGCTTTCTCTGTTGAAAAATCAACAAGAGTCGACGTCGTTGCTAATGTACAGAGCAAGCCAGCCTTAAAAGAGCAACGCTTAGCAGGCTATTGCTAAAAACTCCGTCCAGAGCAGCGACACCAGATTAATAGTACTTATGCAGCCGCGTCTTCAAGGGACAGATCGCGTAATGCATTAATATCCATCTTAATCGCAGGACCCATTGTAGCAGCTACCGACACGGTACGCCAGTATCGCCCCTTTGCCCCAGATGGACGATTACGGTCAATCGTTTCCTGCAATGCCTTTAGATTGGTTAGCAGATCCTCAGCAGAGAAATCGGACTTGCCAAACATGACGTGGACAATGCCAGATTTATCAGCACGGAATTCTAATTTACCTGCCTTAAAATCATTGATCGCCTGGGCTAGGTCAAAGGTAACCGAGCCACCCTTTGGAGATGGCATCAAACCACGGGGCCCAAGGATACGTCCTAACTTTGCCACCTTAGGCATCATGTCAGGGGTAGCAACCAATACGTCAAAATCCATCATTCCTTTCTGGATTTCGTCAATCAGTTCCTCAGACCCAGCCATATCAGCACCGTTATCGGTGGCCTCAGCCACTTTTTCACCACGGGCAATGACGGCAACGCGAACCGTTTGCCCCGTACCTTTAGGCAATGCCACGGTGGTGCGCAACTGCTGGTCCGTATATTTGGGATCAATACCTAGGCGAATATGAGCCTCGGCAGTTTCAGTAAATTTTGCTGTGGCCGTTTCCTTAAGTAGCTGCATTGCTTCTAAGGGGTCATACAGTTTGTCCTGTACCTTAGCCTGCAACTCTCTTAAGCGGCGCGACACTTTCTTTGCCATGGTTACTCCTTGGGGTCATAGCGAAGTCTAACTTCTTCCCCAGATTGATTTTTAGAAACGTTTAACGCGTATCTCTGTACCGCTACTAATCAGCTACGGTAACTCCCATATTGCGGGCAGTGCCTTCGATGATGTTCATGGCGGCATCAACGTCATTGGCGTTGAGGTCGGGCATTTTCATCTCGGCAATTTCTTGCAATTGGGCACGGGTGATAGAACCAACTTTCGTCTTATTTGGTTCACCAGAACCCTTCTCAATTTTGGCCGCTTTTTTAATCAGCACTGAGGCTGGCGGGGTTTTGAGAATAAAGGTAAAACTTCTGTCTTCAAAAACAGAAATCTCAACCGGAACAATCAGTCCAGCTTTGTCAGAGGTCTTGGCGTTGTACTCTTTGCAAAACGCCATAATGTTGACCCCGTGCTGACCCAAGGCGGGACCAATTGGCGGTGCAGGGTTCGCTTTTCCAGCCGGGATTGCCAGCTTAATAATCGCAACTACCTTCTTCGCCATTGATTAACTCTCTTTTTGCACTTGGTTAAATTCCAGCTCAACGGGGGTATCGCGACCAAAAATCGATAGCAATGCTTTAAGCTTGCTCCGCTCAGGGCTAACTTCAATGACTTCGCCACTAAAGTCCTTAAACGGACCAGACAACACCAGAATTTTGTCACCCTCAGCCATATCAACTTTGACTACGGGTGCCTGTTCTTGGGTCTGCTTAAAGATGCGCTCAACTTCGGCTCTACTCAAAGGCATGGGTTTAACATGCCCTCGCCCACGTCCAGTGGCACGTCGTTGCTCGGCACCGACAAAATTAATGACATGGGGGGTGTTTTTGACCACCTGCCAGACATCGTCATCCAAAATCATCCGGATGAGGACGTATCCAGGAAAAACTTTTTCCTCGATATTCTGACGACTGCCATCCTTACGTAGCTTTACCGCAGGGGTCTGCGGAATTTCGATCTGAAAGATACGACTGGCAACGTCAAGGGTAATCGCTCTTTGCTCAAGGTTGAGCTTGACGCGTTTTTCACACCCGGAGGCTACCTGTACTGCATACCAGCGCGATTGTGATTTCCGAGGCTCTTGAGGAGCACTGGAGGTTTCATCGCCACTTGTGTAGTTTGGATCGTCAGAAGCGTAAGTCATTAAAACACCTGCCTAGAAGCCCAACCAAAGAGTTTATCCACTAAGTAAATAAGCGTTGCAGACACGCCCACCATTAAAATAACGGCCGCAGATTCACTGATCAGCTGCTGCCTGGAGGGCCAAACCACCTTGCTTAACTCATCACGAGTGTCTTTAACAAAAGACCCTGCGTTAAACGAGTCAGAAGAATCGCTTGGCTGCTTTTCCACTACTTTCTTAGCGTCCTTTTTGACCACGTCATTAGCTTCCTTGTTTGCTACGTTGAGTCCAGTCTTCGACTAAGTCGTTGACCCAGAGTCAACCATGCAAAAATTCTACCTAAAGCCAATAACTTAGGAGAAAGATAAAATCAACTCCTAGCAATTGAATTAAATGCTTCAGGTAGAACCTTTGCTGATCGCTCAGCGCGCCCTGGAGGACTCGAACCCCCGACATTCGGTTTTGGAGACCGACGTTCTACCAACTGAACTAAGGACGCACGACTCTTTGAACTTGTCCCATTGTAAGGCTTAACCTTAGGGCTTTAGATGACCCTAGGATTATTTTTCAATGGGACGGTCAAAGCGCTGCTTCAAGCGAGTTGCTTTACCGACGCGATCGCGCAGGTAATACAACTTAGCACGCCGCGCTTTACCCCTACGCATGACCTTAATATTGGCCACACGAGGCGCATGGAGCAAGAAAACACGCTCTACACCCACACCTTGAAAGATGCGACGTACGGTGATCGTCTCGTTGATACCACCATTGCGCATGGCAATGACAGTACCCTCGTAGGGCTGCACACGTTCCTTACCACCTTCTACAATTCGGACACCGACCCGAACTGTGTCCCCAACATAGATCTTGGGGATATTGTCTTTGATATGTTCCGCCTCTATAGAGCGGATAATCTCCTCAGCGTTCATAAGCCCTGAAAAGCGCACGGTCTTTAATATTAGGGCAACATGGTCACAAACACCAAGGTTTTATTTGGAGGCGTTGCTGATCCTCGGAATGATTTTATCTGTAGGGTGCTGTCCTACGGCATATTTAACGGATCGGTTCATCTTCTAAATCAGCAACGGCTATTTGGAAATTATCTGGAGGATAGGCATGGTCATCAAGACCGTGGGGGAATGCCCACCCAGGACGGGGAGCAAGAATCCTGCATACTATATGTATAGGAGTCGAATAACGCTGACTCACTCTTAGTTCACCTCATTTCAAAACTCGATTGCCCATGAATGTTTTAGGTAATTTGCTATCGCGGGCCTTGGCTGTTCCAGTCATGGTAGGACCGCGTAAACATCAGGGTATTGAGTTAAAGTCTTTACCCGAAAGGGATACAATGCGTCAGTCCGGGCGCATTGTGGCTACGGTGCTGAAGGAAATTTCTGCATTGGTACAACCGGGTATGACGACGGCAGATTTGGATGACCATGCGGAGCGTCGCATCCGAGAGATGGGGGCAACGCCCAGTTTTAAGGGCTACCATGGGTTTCCAGGATCGATTTGTGCGAGCATCAACGATGAGGTGGTGCATGGCATTCCCCGAAAGCGCAAGGTGATTAAGGCTGGGGACTTGCTAAAGGTAGACACCGGGGCCTACTACGAAGGGTTTCATGGTGATTCGTGCATTACCATTGCGGTTGGTAAGGTTAATGCTAGAGCTCAGAAGCTGATGGATGTGGCGGAGTCGGCACTCTATGCTGGTATAGCCCAGGCACTTCCAGGAAAAACCCTGCTAGATATTGCCGGAGCCATTGAAGACAGCATTCAGGCCAGTGGCTACACGGTGGTGGAGGAGTTTACAGGCCATGGTGTTGGTCGCAACCTGCACGAACCTCCGTCTGTATTTAATTTTCGGACTAAAGAGCTGCCTAATGTAACCCTAAAGCCGGGTATGGCGCTGGCCATTGAGCCGATCGTTAATGAAGGTTCTAAGGTGACACGAACTCTCAGGGATCGGTGGACGGTGGTTACGTGCGATCGCAAACTTTCTGCCCAGTTTGAACACACAGTGCTCATTACCGAAGACGGCCAGGAAATTCTGACTGATCGCTCACAGGTTTAGTCAACTTTGGTCACGGAGTGCGACGACTTCAACTACTTCTCGAGTTTGCTCAGGTCTAAGCAAGCATCCTTGTCATAAGCCACATCAATGTCGATGGTGTACGCCTGATAAGAATTTTCATCAGGGAATTCTGTATAGTCCTTGATTTTAGTGAGCGCAACATTGTTGAGAACGTCATAGCCTGAGCTACGTAGAAGGGTGGGTTCCATTGCCAGCTCACCATCACGAGCCACAATCACCCCCATGACCCCCTTAGCTGGCAATGGATCAAGGCAGCTACGCAACTGCCGCGGACCGTTATCATCCTCAACCGTTAGCGGATAGCTAATATTTAAAGGTATTTCCAGCTCTTTAGAGGCCGATACCTGTGGTCCCAACTGCTCTAATTCAGCAAGCCATTGCCGTTTAGATTCCTCTAAATCTTCATCCGTTGTCTGCAATGGGCTGTGGTCAAAAAGAGCAAGAAAATCCCGCAATAGCTTGGGAACAGCTCGATCTTGTACCCCTTCCTTTAAAGCAATCAAGGTAGGTGGCGCCGCCGTTTCAGACGATGGGGTCACCTCAACGGGGGTGGAGCCACCATTATCACTCCCAGCAGTCTGCTCAGCTGTACTACCACCGCTGCTAGGCGGTAGTGGCGGCAGTCCACCAGCAGGAGCAGAGCTTCCTTCAGTCGAGCCATTGCTATTTGCGCCCGCACTACCCGAGCTTTGGCCACCTTGAGAGCCTGATTTTGCCTTAGAACCCGAACCAGCCGATTGCCCACTAGAGCCGGTCGAACGTGCCGGCGCTTTATTGGAGGGGGTGGTCTGATTAGGTCTAGACGCACTGCGGGTCGCACTACCATCTTTGGACTGGGTAGCAGCCGGGGGAATACGGGTCACCGTAATACTTTCCCCCTCTGGGTCGGGTGCAGGCACAATGTCATCAGAAGAGCCACCGGCAACAGGAATCATCAACAGCCCTGCGTGCAGCCCCGCAGCCAGCAAAAAAACAGGATTAAAAAGAATCTTAAAAACGCTCATGATGGTGCGGGAAAGAACAATACGGTCAACGCAAACTACAATCGCTAAAACCAGTTTAAGTGAGTGCCACGCTCAAAATCACCAGGTGCGTGCCACCTCTTGATCTGATAAAGGGGGTGCTATTGGGGGAAGCTATTCCAAATGCCCACCAACACTGTTCGGCCCCCCGTACCCTGAAAAACACTCAGATACCCCACTTCCTCATTAGACTCCACGTTAATGAGCTGATAGAGTGGCCAGTCACCATACTCACCCACCTGACTAGGATTATCTCCACCAGCGGCAAAGCTATCGAGAATCTCCTGTTCTTTTTCAGCCAAGGTGGCATCGTTAAAAACGATCAGGTCAGTTAGACCATCAATCAACGGAGCATCGAGCTTGGTGCCGTTGGCCATATCAAAGAAAAAGGAGCGCTGATCTTCATCAAGTAAGAGGGGGGCCGGGGGCGTTGTCTCCCCTAACGTTCTCGTTCTGTCAGCGGCTTGGGCCCGCGCTGCCGCGCCATCAAACGGAGGTTGCTCTGGTTCATCATCCGGCTCGTCTGGTTCATTCGGTTCGTCCGGCTCGTCTGGCTCATCCGGCAAATCTTCAGGAATATCCTCAACATCCGTAATGACGATATCGTCAGGTGGCGCAACGGACGTTTCAGGCGGGGGAGGTTCAGGGTCCTCAGGCGGTGGGGGAAGTTCTGCCTCTTCAGGCTCAGCCCCAATTAGCTCCGACAAATTTTGCACCTCAATGACCGGCGCTTCCTCTGGCTCGGTCTCGATCTGCTCTTCTGGTTTTACGGCTGTCAAATCAACCGCTGGCAGCAACAGCAGCAGACCATGGGCTGCCAACGCCATCCAAATCACCGGACGTCCTATAAACTGAGCGCCATAGGTGGATAGTTGGGCTGTCACATAGGGTAATGCCCGCATGAATAGAATGGGCTGCATGACGACTCCTTTAACCATCGTGGCCAAGGATTTACCAGACCCAGAGGGCTCAACACGGACCATTTGCAAAGAAATAAGGAATAAATATGAAGGAAACCTTGGAGGAGCGAACATTCCCCCAAGGCAAACATGGTTGATGCACACTGAGCGTGTGAACGTCGAAAAGTGCGTCAAAGCCCTCTCCTAGAAGTACTCAAGACCGCTAGGAAAGGCTGCTTATAACTAGTTCAGACAACTAGTTCAGAACCGTATTCGCTTCGGCGTCATAAGCTTCGAGAGTAGAGTCGGTTGCACTGTCAGGCAGGGGAACATAACCAACGTCTAGGATGAGCTCACCTGCGTCAGCCTGCTCAATGTAAAACTCAACAAAATCAGCAACGCCAGAGTTGGAGTCAGCCAACGCGTCAGTGCTTACATAGATGAAGATAGGACGACCAAGAGGCTGGTATCTATCAGCTTCAACATTAGACACAGTGGGCTCAACAAACTCTCCGAGTTCTTCGTTGTAAACGCTAACGGCTTGTAGGATGTCAGAATTTTCGGCGAAGTAAGCCAACCCGAAGTAACCGATGGCATAGGGGTCACTGGCAACACCGCGTACAAGTACGTTGTCATCTTCACTAGCGGTGTAGTCTGCACGACTAACGCCACCGTCACCATTAATCTCATCGGTGAAGTAGTCGAAAGTACCAGAGTCAGTACCAGGACCATATAGGCCAATCTCTTCAGCGGGCCAGTCGGAATCAATCTGGTTCCAGCGAGTGATAACGCCTTCAGCAGGTGCATCCCACATTGCGTTTAGCTGCTCAGTGGTCATTTCAGTTGCCCAATCGTTTTCAGGATTAATAACAACTGTCAACGCGTCATAAGCGACGGGCACGGCAATGTATTCAATGCCGTTGGCAGCACAAAGCTCTTTCTCTGAATCTTTGATGGGGCGAGATGCGTTGGAGATAACGGTCTCACCAGCACAGAATTTCTTGAAACCACCACCAGTACCAGAAACACCGACGGTAATAGCAGCGTCATTGCCAGAAAGGGCGTACTCTTCAGCCATCGCTTCAGTGATGGGAAAAACAGTACTAGAACCATCAATGGAAATAGACTGAGCTACTGCAGACGTTGCAGTCAGAGCACCAGCAGTAGCTACCGCAGCTACTGTGCCGAAAAATTGAGCGAACTTAACCATAACTACACACTCCGTGGCTATTTGTTCAGGCCAAGGAGTAACCTATCGACACGACGTTAAGACAACATCGTTGCCGGTTTAAGGGAAGTTCTTTGTTTGTTTAAGACAAGGTAAAAGTACAGATAAGCCGATCGCAGCGAAAAACAGCCTAACGTGCAAAGTAGTATTCAGTTATTTGTCAACCTGAATTTGAAGCTTAATAGTAGAGCACAATGTCGTAGAGAGTATTGCTTTTAGTTAAAAAACAATAGAAATTTATAAACCCCACCGAATAGCCTTATTGAGCAGAGGTGCCAGCCTTGCAAGAGCACTTACATCAGCTGCACAAATTCCAACCTGCACTAATCTAGACCTTACCTTCGAAATGTCGGTACCAGATAGCATTACCAATAATGGTCAGAACAAGAATACTGCTTCCACCAGCTAGGGCTAGGAGGGGCCTATACCCTCCACGAGTAAGGTTTTCCATCCATAGGCTAGTGGTGGCGGAATGAGAAATTTGATTGGCCAAAAACGGAGTCAAGTAAATTAGCGCCCCACCACTGAGTAACCAGCCCACCATGGAAATGAGCAGAAAAATTGTTTTGCCTTTGGTTTGGGTACCCATGGGTTTTTATAACAATTACTGAGTAGCTAAGGGGGTGCCACTCAAACACGCCTCAGCTAGGGTGGCTCCGTCAAAGTTGGTATTGTCCACACGGGCACACAGCAGATTTGAGTTGGTTAAGTTAGCCCCTCGCAAAACAGCACCGCTGAGGTTGGCCTCCTCTAGATCGGCTCCAGATAAATCTGCACCGGCAAGGTTAGTGTTACTTAAATCAGCATTTCGCAGTACACAACCGGCTAAGTTAGCTCCCCGCAGATCGGCTCCCCGCAGGTCCACAGCCACCAGATTAAGGTTACTCAAAACGGCCCCGGCCAAAAATGAGCCGGCAAAGCTAGTATTTGCCGTATCAGCTTCTAGTAAAACAGCGCCCCTTAGATCAGCATTGCGTAAATCGGCGTCTATGAGGTTGGCTCCCATCATGTCAGCGCCCCTGAGGTTGGCACGGAGGTCGGCTTGCTTAAGCACCGTACCATTGAGGTTTGCTCCCTTTAAGTTCGCCTGGGCCAGGTTAGCGCCGCTGAGGTCTAAACCAGCTAAGTCAGCACCCATCAGATCTTTTTTCTGGCCTTGCACAATCGCCTCAATTTCTAGCTGGCTCACGAGGTAATCTCCTTAGCGTTGGCAAGCACTTCTTCATTAGCCGCTTGGGGTTTAAGATCTTCAAGCCAAACAGTGGGCTGCTCACTAGGACGATCGGGTAGCTGCAGCATACCAATTTCTGCTAGTCGAACAATGGTGCTTAGAGAGTCAACCATCTTAGGGTCAAAGCGCCGTCCCCCTAGTTTTTCGCAGACGGCGAGAGACTCACCTAAGGACAGGGCAGTTCGTTCACCCCTGGATTCAGTGAGTTCTTGAAAATAGGCCACCAAACCTAGAATTCTCGACTCGATGGGAATCTCCTCACCTTTGAGGCCATCGGGAGCGCCGCTACCGTCCCAAAATTCTAACTGGTGGGTAACAATGCGACTGATGGGGGCTAGTTCAGGCATTGACGAGAGCAACTGGCCACCCAGGGCAGCGCGATCTCGCCAAAATACAAGGCTAGCCTTATCAAGCTGATCGGAGGTTTGCTGAAATATTTGCCTAGGAGCTTCGGCTAAGCCAATGCGGAACAACAAACCGGCTAACCGCAAACGTCGCAGCTTCAATGTGGGCAGGTCAATAATCTGCCCCAGGGTTTCAGCCAGCGCAGAAACCTGCATAGAGGCCATGGGGTTGGCTGGGTCGCGCTCATCAATCCTTTGCACCATACGCAAAAAGGCTTGGAGCTTGTTGGCGGCCAGGTTGCGATTGAGTTTGGAGGCCTGCCCTTCTAACTCCCAAAGTTCGCGTGTCTGGCGGCTAACGGTGACTAGCTGCTGCTGACTACTCTGTAAATAGTTAACAATGCGAGCAACCACACCGCTCAGGTCGGTTGATGTATCTGAGGGATTGTTTGTAAGAGCCTCGTAGCGTTCTGTCAGCTGATCGGCAAGAGCGCCATCGTAGGACCGCATGCGCTCAATCAGAATTTTGGCAGCGACTTCTACTGGGGCGCGGTCAAAGGTCCAAAGGCCATAGAACTTGCGTTCGACATCTAAGCTGGGGACACTATCACTGCGATATTCGGCATCGGACAGCTCGTGACACAGCACCATGGACGCATAACCAGGAGCCAAAATAATCAGGTTCCATTCCTGGGTCAGGCTATCGTCTGCGCTTAGGTCAACTAGATCGACATTGGAGAGGCGGCTGGTGGCGTGATCACCAAAACCACTGTCAGGCACGGCTGCGATCGCAACACGCTGGGAACAGCGAGCAATATCTGAGTAACGATCGGCCTCTTGCAGGTACCACTTACCCTGCTGAAACGTCACTAGCACCAAGGGTTCTGCCCCATCCGGCTGCTCTAAAATGTGATCTTCTAAGGCATGGCAAAGGGCCACCAGCGTATTCTTAAAATACACACCATAGCTAGAAGGCATCTGCCCTTCGGGAAGAAGAGTCTTTAATTGATTGAGGGTAGACTCGGAATTCATAACAAGATTCTTAGGGAATCAGATGAGCATCTAGCTACCAGACCATAAGCTGGCGTGACTGACTCCCAGATTCGTCCAAAATAAGGCTTATTCAAAGCAGTCAGGTCACTCTATGATTTCATACTTTGATGAAAAGCGCGGCATGTCTGCACATAATGTTGTCTTGAATTTTCGTGGCGTCGAGATGTTTTTTGTAGCTGCCCCCATTGTCTGTGCCCCCTCAGACGTTATGAGACATCTGGACATCACGGGTTAATACAGGAAAGCGGTGTTATGCCGATGACGCTTGAGCAAGGACGCTTTAAACAGCCATAAATATTTTTTTCGTTATTAATCGATACAAAATAGGTAGCTGAAATGAGTAAAATTACTTACCTTGTATAGAGGCCTGCCTGATTATGATCGGTGGGACTTATCAAAATCGAGTGAATACCATGACTACCCCATCTGAAGAACAAAGCTGTCCTGTGTGCGGCGTCACTGTCATCAATGACGTGGTTCAATTTGCCAATGGTTCCAAGGGCACCCGTGCCAGACTCTATGCCAGGGTCTGTCAATATGCCAAAAAGCCCGACTGCATCAACCAAGACCAGACCTTGATTGGTGAAGTACTTCAGGAAGACGGCTTTATGGAAGCACCACAGATTAACTTGGGTAGCTAGGTGCCCCCATTGAAACAGGGCAGAGTTGAGGGAGTAACGGGGAAAACGGCCGTCTTAAACCATTCGCTCTGCCACTTGCTTCAGCCGCTTGAGCTGGGCTTCCATATCTTGCTTGGTCCAAGTGGCGGCAAACTGTTTAAACCCAAAGGCCACTAGCGGGTTAGAAATTTCAAACTCAAACCGATTTACCAGGTTAGTTCCGGTGGCATCGGGGATACATTCCCAGCGATCTTGGCCGACAAAAAAGCCAGTAAATGCCCACACCACCAAGCCAGGGCGACGCTCCACTACGGTACTGACCAAGCTGGGCTGTAGTAGTGGCACCTGGATGATAAATCGAGTCTGACTGTTTAAGTCCGTACTCCAAGTTTCTCCCATGGGTTCACAACGTAGGGCTGGGTTAAGCCACTGATGCATTAGGGTGCGATCGCAAATACATCGCTCAACGGTCGTAGCGCTGGCATTGATAAAAATCGACTGTTCAAAAACGCCCATAGAAAATCACAAAAATGGTCGGTAGCGTTTACCCGCTACCGACCATTTTTACTTAAACCAACTTAAACCACATTCAAACTAATGACCGTGATGGGCGTGTTGCTCCTGCTTGTCATGGTGGTGGCTATGCTCACCATGATGATGACTATGCTCACCATGGTGATGGCCATCGTGATGATGATCGCCATGGTGGTGGTGACTATCGTGGCTGTGCAGGTCTTCAGCAATGCTGTCCCGGTGACTCTGGTTCACGGGTACCCCTTGATCACCCATCAGATCCGAAATGAGTCCATCAACCCAGCCAGCGGCCATGGATAGAAACTCATCCGTGTCATTGACACAGGGCATTTGCACATAGGTGACATCTGGGCGCTTACGGCGGAGATGACCAATAATGTGATCCACATCCAACAGCGTTTCGTGGTTTTCAGTCACAAAACCGATGGGCATAAACACCAGGGCAGTAGCCCCCAAATCCATCAGGTTTTGAGCCGCCAAGGTAACGTTGGGCTGGGTCCACTCAATCATCGGCGTATCGTGGTTTAGCCAGCCAATGGTCACCAATGGATAGTTATAAATTAGGCGTTCCCGCACAGCGTCATAGAGCAGCTGACTCTCGGTAATGCCAGAGGTAAACCCTTTAGCCTTATGGGGACAGCCATGATTCATCAGCACGATACCGGTTTGGGACGGTAGGTGGGCAACGGCTAGATGCTCACGAATTTTGTCCTCGACCTGACGAGCCAGCAGATCAATATAATCAGGCTGATTAAAGAAGGACGGCATGTAGCGAGTGCCTTGCAGCCAGTGATCCTCTCCACCTTGAAACGTCTGCGCCAGGGCTTTATTCACCTGCTCAACCGCAATACCACTGGTAAAGATAGAATCCACCACCAGCAGCGGATAGATTAATAGCTTAGTAAAGCCTTGAGCCTGAATCTCTGCTAATACCTGATGGGGCAAATGGGGAGCACAGAAATTAAACGCCTTAAAGACGCTTACCCGCTCTCCCCACTTGGCTTGCAGATTTTTCTCAATGCCATCACGCTGACGTTCAAAAATGGCATTGTGGGGTGAAATGAAGTGATCGTGCTGATGATCCCACTCATGGCGATCAAATATAGCTAAGAGCTTAGCAATGGGGGGATAAATCCAGGTGGGAACCGGAGCAAACTTTGCTGTCAGCAGATTAAGCGCTTGTTCGTTGTAGTTGGCAAAGTCTTCATAGCTCTCTACTTCGCCATATCCCATTAGCAAGACCGCTACGCGATCGTCAGGGTTGTTTTCATCTGTATGAGATAGATGCGCGTGCGAAATCGCAACCATAAAAAATAAGCCTCGAAGGTGAGTTAGGCGTTTGCCAAGGCCTAACCGTATCTCACCCATTCAGGCAACATCCCCAGTCATTGTAAGAATTTAAGACTCCTGATATGAATCGACATGCAGCTGTTGCCATGTGTTAAGTCTTGAGTTGTTGTGTTGTGAGATCAGCTACGGGGTTAGTCTAATCGGTTAATCACTGTTAATCACTCCACAGACGCCGCCGTTCAGGCCCCTTGAGCCGCCCATGGGTATCGCGCAACAGGGCTGGGATATCGAGCTGTTCTGGGCAACGGGGCAGACAGTCACCGCAATCGCTGCAGCGATTGCCCTGGCGACCGGGAAACCAGTGACCGGCCCGTTCAAACATCCCATAGCGGTACTGCCCAAACTGGGTCATGTCGTGGGCAACGGCCAGGTTCCGGAGTCGCAGTACTTCTGGAATATTAATGGCCTCCGGGCAAGGCAAACAGTCATAGCACTGGCGACAGGCTCCCAGCACAGACTGTTGCTCATGCCCTAGCCCGTCTAGAACGGTTTGTTCTTCGGCGGTTAGGGGGGCGACGCTATCGGCTACCTGCAACGGCCAATCTAGTTCAGCAGGGACGGCTGGCCCTACGCTTAGGGTGGTGATCCGCCTATCGCTTAGCAGCCAGCGATACGTAAGCAACAGCGGATCAAAGGGGGCGCATTGCTGCTTAAGCTTATTAGGGGGCGTGTAAAGCTGACCTCCTTTATCGCCGGGAGAAATGATAAAAATGCCTAAATCCCGCTGGTGGGCCAGTTCAATGGCAGCAGCATTACGCGGGTTGAAAAAATAATAGTGGAGGTTGATAAAGCTAATAATTGGGAGTGCGATCGCATCCATCACCACCTCCAAGGACCCATGGCTAGAGACCCCCACATGGCGCACACGACCATCCCCCAAGACCCGCACAAGTCCCGGCACCATGGCCTCAACCTGCTGCAAATGCTCAAGCGTGTTGACACCATGGACCGCCAGACAGTCAATGTAGTCAATCTCCAGCCGCTCCAAAGATTCATCCACCTGCTGCTCCACAGGGCTCCCCGGCAAAAGCTTAGTGGTCAGAACCAGCTCAGAGCGATTCAGCCCATCTAGAGCTTGGCCAATGTAGCGCTCGCTTTGGCCATAGCCTCGCGCTGTTTCAATATGGTTGATCCCGCGACCAACAGCCTCGAGCAGCACATGCCTCAGAACCTCTGCATTTTCCAAGCAATGCATTGTCCCTAGGGAAAACACAGACAGATTTAACTCAGTTTTACCAAAGCGCCTATAGTGCATTTGCTTAAACCATGCACCATCAAGCCATTACTGATTAGAAGAACGCCCCTTCTGGGCAAAATCAGACGGACTCAAATTGGACACAAAATCCCGAAATGCTTCTTTCTCAGCTTCATCAGCTTCTCGATCAACCGGAATAGACGCATCGGCCACCACCTCTTCCATCACCCATATGGGTGCCCCCATCCGCAAAGCTATGGAGATGGCATCACTAGGGCGCGAATCCAGCTCCTTAGTCACCTCCCCCTGTTTAACGGTCATGATGGCGTAGAACGTATTGTCCTTAAGAGAATGAATCACCACACGCTCTAGGGCCATCTCCCAGTCATCTAGTAAGTTGGCAAATAAATCATGGGTCATGGGACGCACAGACTCTTCATTTTCCAATGCAACGATAATTGCCCGAGCCTGTTCATTAGAAATAAAAATAGGCAGCGCTCGTCGTTCGGATGCATCACGCAGCAAAATGACAGGATTTCGCGAAACCGCATCCAAAGCAATGCCAGCAACTTTCATTTCGATCATGGATATTAATCCTCTTGGCTCCGCAGGAATCTGACCCAATAACTAGACTGTAGCACCTGAAAATTACTCAAACTGTGTCAAACTATCTTGGAAATATGGCTCCCAAGAACCATATAAAGTATCAACAGCAAATAGTATGTGTATTGGCTGGTGGGCGCTGCTGATCCTCGATATGATTTTATCTGCGAGATACTGTCCTATGGCATATCTCGTCGATCGGTTCATCCTCTAAATCAGCAACGGCAGCTGGTGCGATTAGTATTCCATCTCTAAGCTAAGAGAGTCCGCCCAGCTTATTGGCCATTGCATAAAAATCTTTATTTAGATTCTAAAAATCTTTATCTAAAGCCCTGCCTCCTAGATCCCCATGCACTTGTTCCTAGAATCATCATAAGAATGTGTTTACCGGACTAATTCAAGCTTTAGGAAAGCTTCAACCCCTGGAAAATGATCGGCTACAGATTAGCGGCCTGGACCCCTGTAGCTCAATCATGGCAGATATTGCATTGGGAGACAGTATTGCCGTAGACGGTGTCTGCCTGACGGTGGCGACTATTTTACCCAAGGGCTTTATGGTAACAGCGTCTCCCGAAACCCTGAGCCGCTCCACATTGGGGCAAGTATCCACCCGTCATCCAGTCAACCTGGAGTCATCCCTACGGGTAGGCTCCAAAATTGGTGGCCACTTCGTTACCGGCCATGTCGACGGTCAGGGCTACGTCAGCGAGATTGTCCAAACAGACAGCGCCTGGGAAATTAGCTTTACGGTACCCAAACATCAGGTGGCACGCTACATCGTTCCCAAAGGCAGCGTCGGTGTAAACGGCATTAGCCTGACCATTGCCGATTGCAGTCCGTCGGGTGACTGGTTCAAAGTGGCCGTCATTCCAGTCACCTATGACGAGACCAATCTGCAGTATTTACAGCCTAATGACGCGGTTAACCTTGAGGGTGACATATTAGGCAAATATGTTGAACGGTTTACCCAATTAGGGGATAGGACAACCGATGCTGGCACACAGCCAGACATATCGCTAGATTTCCTCGCGACCCATGGATATGGCTAGGGACAATAAAGCGTATCTTTCGTGGTGCGCCCAGTGACCGGATTTTTGCCTGTGGCGACTTCACAGAGCATGTCATTGGTCTTCACATCCAAATCCACATCCGTAAAGTCAGCACCCTCTATATCGGCCTTGCGAAAATCTGTACTAAAGGCATAGGCCCCTTCAAGAATTGCATTTTTAAGATTGGCACGAATAAACCGGGCACCATCCAGGGTCGCGCCAGTCATATTTGCATTTTCTAAATTTGCCTTAGTCAAATTTGTGTCAAACAGGCGCACACCGCGCAGATCGGTGTTGCTTAGATCTGCCTCAGCCATATCGGTGCTGGTGTAGTTATTACCCCGCAAATCTTGCCCCGCAAAACTTTGCTGTCGCAGACTCTGACGATCAAAGCTTTCGGCTTGGGCCGGATACCCCCAACTCAAACACACAACACACATCAACAGACAGCTCAGCAGCCAAGGCCGCCAATGAACAGAGCTTACATACCTCATAACTTAGCGATCGCAACAGTACTAACCATGCATTCTAAAACCGTTTCAGCCCCGATGACTATGGGCATCGATACTTGACAAGTTGCCCAAAAAGCAACCGTTAAAAAATCAAAAAAGCCTCTGCCCAGGGGCAGAGGCTTTTTAAGACGATATCAGACCAAATCTTAGTCTAGATCGTCCATAGCCAATACTGGCTCGTTCTCACGATCAAGACCTTTCTCAAAGCCACCAGAAGCAGCACGAGCGCGGCCCGCGTGCCATAGGTGACCAACCAAGAAGAAGAAGCCCAGAACGAAGTGAGAAGTAGACAGCCACTGACGGGGGTTCACAAAGTTAACAGAGTTAATCTCAGTGATAACGCCACCTACAGAGTTGATCGACGCGTTAGGAGCGTGGGTCATGTACTCAGCAGCACGACGTACCTGCCAAGGCTGAATGTCGTTCTTAAGCTTGTCAAGGTCAAGGCCGTTAGTCCCACGAAGGGGAGCTAGCCAAGGACCATCAAAGTCCCAGAAACGCATGGTCTCACCACCGAAGATGATCTCACCGGTAGGAGAGCGCATCAGGTACTTACCAAGACCAGTAGGACCTTGTGCTGCACCAATGTTGGCACCCAAGCGCTGGTCACGAACCAAGAAGGTCATGGCCTGTGCTTGAGAAGACTCAGCATTAGTAGGACCGTAGAACTCACTGGGGTAAGCAGTGTTGTTAAACCACACAAAGCAGGACGCGATGAAGCCCATCATGGACAACGCACCCAAGCTGTAGGAAAGGTAAGCTTCACCAGACCAGACGAAGGCACGACGTACCCAGCCGAAAGGCTTGGTTAGGATATGCCATACGCCACCAGAGATGCAGATCAAACCGATCCAGATGTGGCCACCAATGATGTCTTCCATGCTGTTAACACCGACAATCCAGCCGTCGCCACCGAAGGGAGCGCCAACTACATAGCCCCAGATAACAGCCGGGTCAAGGGTGGGGTTCGTAATGACACGAACATCACCACCACCCGGTGCCCAGGTATCGTATACCCCGCCAAACAGAGTGGCTTTGAATACGAGTAACAGAGCACCAATACCCAAAAGAATCAGGTGATAACCAATGATATTGGTCATCTGATTCTTATCCTTCCAGTCCTGCTGGAAGAAGCTGGAATACTCCTCAAGAGTTTCAGGACCACGAACAGCGTGATATACGCCACCTAGACCCAGAACTGCAGAGGAAATCAGGTGCAGAACACCAACGACAAAGTAGGGAAATGTGTCAACAATTTCACCACCAGGACCTACACCCCAGCCCAAAGTAGCCAGGTGAGGTAACAGAATGAAGCCCTGCTCATACAGAGGCTTTTCAGGAACAAAGTGAGAGACCTCAAATAAGGTCATCGCACCAGTCCACAGAACGATAAGGCCAGCATGGGCAACATGGGCACCCAGCAGCTTACCGGAAAGATCAATCAGACGAGCGTTACCAGACCACCAGGCAAAGCCTGTAGATTGCTGGTCACGACCCGAAATGTAATTACTAGAGAGCGTTACCACGTGGCAGTACCTCTTCGGGGAATACAAACTTCTCGTGG
>ERZ1740067.342-NODE-342-length-38169-cov-11.041927_pt1 | contig 38169 bp, 28 predicted proteins | sample MGYA00581736_ERZ1740067 | MGnify/ENA primary metagenome ERZ1740067 (study PRJEB43018, sample SAMN04849236) | marine metagenome | isolation source: floating plastic debris | place: Pacific Ocean | collected 2008-08-27 | study: EMG produced TPA metagenomics... | reverse complement strand
GCATCGGAAACTTCAAACGGGTCTGTTGGGCAGTTGTCGCCAAAGTCAGGCTCAATGAAGGTTTTCTCGATGTTGAGATCGTTGATGAGCGCAGAGTAGCGCCAAGAGCGCATGCCAAAGCCGATATTGGTTTTTTCGACTAACATACCCATTTTGCGAGTGAAGTCGCCGTTGCCGTCTGGCAGAAGCTTGATGTTTTTCACATCTTGCTGTTTGCCCCACTGGAACATCACAAATGCATCGTTCACAGAGATACAGTAAATTTCGTCAACGCCTTGCGCCTTGAACTCTTCAAAAAGTGCTTCGTAGCGAGGCAGGTGGTTGGAAGAGCAAGTAGGGGTAAAAGCGCCAGGCAAGGAGAACAGGACAATTTTTTTGCCACCGAAGATGTCTTGAGTGGTTTTGTCTTCCCAGCGGTAGGGGTTTGGCCCTTCAACGGACTCATCACGCACGCGAGTCTTAAAAGTAACGTCGGGCGCTTTTGTGATAACAGGCATAAAGTGTCTCCTAATTGGCTATCTTCTGAGGATAAGTCTATCTGTAAGCTTGATGCGCTCACGTGGACTTACTTCGCTCTATCTCAGAATAGTTCTTATTTAGGAAAATAACAAGTGAAAGAATCAAGTCAGTTTAAGAATTGATTTAATACAGGTGTCATCCTGATAAGCAAATGTTACATTGGTTTCAGCGACCAAAGGCTTTCGTTGCCAAAGCGGGCTTGGACGTTCGGGGGCTAAATCCCATCTGTCGGTTTTGAAGGTGAACGATGTCACACACAACAGCAGAAATTATCGAAACCCTGAAGTCAAAAAAGCTACGGGTGACCCCCCAGCGCTTTGCTGTATATGCCAACTTGCTGGGCCGCGAAGATCATCCCACGGCTGAGCAGCTTTTGAAGGATTTAAACAAGGACGCACCGACGGCTTCGCAGGCGACGCTGTACAGCTCGCTTCAGGCGCTGCGAGGCGTAGGGCTCATTCGAGATGTACGTATAGAAGAAGGTGTGTGCCGATACGATGCAAATGTTGGTTTGCATCACCACTTTCGCTGCAATAGCTGCGGTGCGATTGAAGATGTGGCCTGGGAGCAGTTTCAGCAGGTAGAAACTGAGCAGCTCAGAGCTGGGCTGACGGTGGAGAGCTATGAGGTGACGATAAGAGGGGTGTGCGATCGCTGCCAGTGAAATTAATCATCTTGAAATTTCACCTATTGACGGCAATCGAATGCAAAACTCGCTGCCCTGCCCTAGCTCCGAGGAAACAGTAATTTCACCATCATGGGCCTCGACAACAATCTGTTGCGATATAGCCAACCCTAGCCCAGTGCCTTTCCCAACGCCTTTAGTTGTGTAGAGACGGTCAAAAATTCTAGACCTTACCGCTTCACTCATGCCCTTGCCATTGTCCCGGATAAGAATTTCAATAGCGCTTTGCTCAGTGAGCGTGCGGGTTTGGATGGTGATAGCTTGCGGCTGCGGCTTCAATCCATCTAAAGCCGCGCTCTGAGCGACCTCATCGAACATATCGATGGCATTGGCCAAGATGTTCATAAATACCTGATTGAGCTGACCTGGAAAGCACTGAACCGGTGACAGCTCACCATAGTCTCTGACAATGTCAATATCCGGTCTGTTGTCATTTGCCTTTAGCCGATACTTTAAGATCAACAAAGTACTGTCAAGGCTTTCGTGTAAGTCAGCGCTGGTCTTTTCGTCGGTATCCGCGCGGGAGAATACACGCAAGCTGGTGCTGATGTTTCTCATTCGCACCATGGCACCGTTCATTGAATCCAGCAGCTTGGGGATATCTTCTCGAAGGAAATCAAGGTCGATATCTTCCGCATCTTCTTGAATGGCTTTAGGTGAATCAGGACAAAGCTCCTCATAAAGATCGATATGACCAAACAGATCTTTAATATAGGTCTGAGCGTTGCGAACGCTGCCGCTAAGGAATCCGATGGGATTATTTAGCTCGTGGGCTACCCCGGCAACCATATTGCCCAAAGAAGCCATTTTTTCACTTTGAATTAGCTGTAGCTGAGCCCGGTCAAGCTCAGTAGATTGAACTTCTATCGTTTGCTCAAGCTGCCGCTTCATTTGGCACAGCGTTAGCTGAGTTTTCACGCGCACCAGCACTTCTTCTACTTGAAAAGGCTTGGTGACGTAATCGATGCCGCCCACTTCAAAGGCTTTTACCTTATCTAAAACCTCACTCAGCGCGCTGAGAAAGATCACTGGGACGAGCTGCGTTTTAGGGTTTGCCTTCAGCTGCTGACAAACTTCATAGCCATCCATGTTAGGCATGTTGATGTCTAGCAAAATTAGGTCAGGGATTGAGGCTTGAGCAGACCTCAGTGCCATTTTTCCGTTGGTTGCAGTCCGGACGTCGTAGCCCTGATCAACCATCAGATCCATCAGCAGACGAAGATTGTTAGGTGTGTCATCAACAATAAGTAAATCTGACATGGTTTCTCATCGTGAGCCAAGACGTACAAGGCAACAAAGAACAAAAGTGAGGCGGTGTAGAAGAACTGACGTATCTGCTAGGTCTGAGGCAATGGTTCAGCTAGATCTAGAAGTGTTTCGTACTCAAAGTTTTCCACTAGATGCTTCAGTGCGTGTGCCAGGTCGATGTGGTCATTGGGAACTTGATTTATAAGCTCATGCAGACTGTGGTTTCGTCCTTCTAGGGCCGCTGTTGCTAGCTGCTCTATCCACTGGGCAGGCATTACAGCAAGAGACTCTGGCTGCAAGTCAAAGCTAGGTTGTCGGTTGATAGCGCTGGTGTCGTCAGTATTATCAGGTTCTTCAGAGATAAACTGAGCGCCGAGGTATTCGCTTAGTTTTGCGAAAATATCCTGCTCTCGGAACGGTTTTCGCATGAAGTCGTCACAGCCCGCTGCCAAAATTTCAGCCCGCTCCTCTTCAAAGCTACTTGCTGTAAGTGCGACGATTTTTGGCTCTGGGGCGATCGCCTGTATCCGAGATTGCTTTCGATAGTGAGCCCTGATCTTTTGAGTAGCGGTTGTTCCATCCATTACGGGCATTCGCATATCCATCCAGATAAAATGCGGCCGCCACTCAACTACCTGGTCAAAGGCTTCTTGTCCATTAGCAGCTTCTTTGAGTGTGAATCCAACTGGGCTTAGCAGTTCGACCAGCAGGCGGCGATTGATCGGCTTGTCATCTACAATCAGGACTCGATAGCTCGGTTGACTGGGTGCTAAGTGAGTCACTGAGTTGAGCTTTTGAGCACTGGTCACGTGCTTTGAGTCGGTCAGCTGGGCCAAAATATCAAATGAGAATACGGTGCCCTGCTGCAGCCGCGACTGAACGGAGATGTCTCCACCCATCAGCTGTACAAATTGACGGCTGATAGGAAGACCGAGTCCGGTCCCTTCTTGAGACTGGCGACCCGTTTGTGACTGGGTAAAGGCTTCAAAAATAGTGCCGACTTCTTCGGGCGCGATTCCATCACCAGAATCTTCTACCTCAAACTTGAGTTGTAGGCCGGTGCTCTTTTCATCTGTATCTTCAGCTGATTTGCTCAGGTCTGCCGAGGCGCGCACAATCACACGACCTTTGTGCGTAAACTTCACCGCATTGTTCAGCAGGTTAATGAGAATTTGACGTAGTTTGACCTCATCGGTGCAAACATAGCGAGGCAAATCAGCCGATAAGTCGAAGATAAGATCTAGCTTTTTATCAGCGGCTTTAAGATCGAACATGTCTTCTAAATCGGTGAGCAGGCGGTGCAAATCAAAGCTGTTTTTGTTGAGCGTAGATTTACCGGCTTCAATCTTAGAGAGATCTAGCACTTGGTTGATCAAGGTGAGTAAGTGTTCACCGCTGCGATTGATCAAGCCAACATGTTCTAGCTGCGCAGGGGGTATTTTCCGAGTTCGCATCAGAATTTGTGAGAAGCCGATAATGGCATTCAGCGGTGTGCGTAGCTCATGGCTCATATTGGCGATGAACGAGCTTTTAGCCAGGTTGGCAACTTCTGCTTTATCTTTGGCCTGCTGAAGCTCGGCGGTTCTCGCTTCAACTCGGATTTCTAGCTTTTGAGCCTGGTCTTCTAGGGCCAGTTTGGAGCGTTTGAGGGCATTCTCTGCCTCTTTTTGCTCGGTGATGTCTCTAATGACGACGACATATTCCTGAATGTCTGCATTGAGCGGCTCGGAGGTGGAAATTTCTAATATTTTTTGGCGATCGCCCTGTGTGAGTACCTGCTCACTGCGGCGAGGCCAATGCTGAACAGAGTCGGGTAGGGATGTGAGCAACCCTTGTAAAGGACGGTTGATCAGCCCATCACTTTCAAGCGAAAATAGCTGAGTTGCCGCCGGGTTAATCTGGCGTAAAACGCCCCTTTCGTCGACCACAACAATAGCGTCTTGAGCAATTTTGAACAATAGTTCAGACTGCTCGCGCGATTCAATGATGGCGGCGGCTTGAGGAAAGCTGGTCCAGCAGGAAACGGCCACGCCAACAAATGCAGCAATCAACAACAGAATAGAAAGCAAATTCGTCGCCACGCTCTGCCCCGCAGCGCCAGAAGCATCAATCACACTCTTTGCCTTCCAGCCAATGACAGTAGCCCCACAGACCAACGCAATTAAGATAAAGACCTGGTTGGACAGAAAGTTAGTGAAGTCTTCTGAAGGCTTTGGCTGGTAGAGACGCAGCCACCAGCGAGGCCGGAAAAACACAACTGGCGCACGACGGATTGCCTGATCCAAACCCAGGACTATAAAGGGTAGCAGCAGGCCAATCGCCAAGTTTTGCCAGCTCCAGGCTAGGCCACCTACCACAAGAACAAATACTTCTACCAAAAAGAACAGAAGTGCCCAGCGTGGCAAGTACGTTTCGGACTCATGGCGACGCAGCCACAGCCCCCAGTGAATGGCGATCATGCCAGATAGGTAGCCAGTCCCTGTAACCATGACGACGCTTTCCACATTGCCCCAAACCAGGCAGGCTAAGCTCAGTGCGAGGGTGAAAACTAGGCCGGGCCCAAAGGCACCGCGTCTTGACACAATGCTGAAGAGAGGCGCTACATAGCGATCGCACGATAGCTGATACAGCACCCGTGGCGAGTTTGACACTGCCGTTGCAGAACTCAGCAAACAGCCCGACGCAATTAGAAACGTAATAATTAACGGTGCGGACTCACCCCAAAACGGCTGAGCAACCGCGACCAGCTGCAGAAAGGCATTACTCCCCAGCGCAGAATCGGTCGCCAGCCGCATCAGTAGCCAAGACCCACCCAAATAAACGATTGGCAACAAGAGCGCCGCAAAGGTCAACCCACGGAGGGATTTTTTAGGCTCGTGGCTATCAGCAACAAATGAAGAGGCCGTTTCGCATCCGTAAGCGGCATAGACAGCGAGGAAAAACCACTTTGCCCAACCCACCAGAGAGAAGCTGCCCCAGCTCGCTGGCAAAATACCCGGACTGTTGGCCGTAAAAGCTAGCCATCCCATGCCCTGTCCGCAGAAAAACAAAATGAACCCTACCGCAGGCAAGACAAAGCAAAGGTGGAGAATCCCCAAAGCGCGGGTGCCACTGAGTGCCACCACAAAAGGCAGCGTGGTAAAAAGAATCTCTAACAGCAGTTTGGGTGAAGCGATGCCAATGCTGTCGAGGTTAGCGCCAATCAGCTCAGTTAGAATGATGGCATTCATTGCTGGGACAGAAACCCAACCGAGAAAGTAGCCAATAGCGCCATAGCGGGCCAGCAGCGGATGTTTTTTAAGCAGGTGGGTCGTGTAGTTTGGGTTGCCGCCCGACATATGGGGCAGATGCTCTCCCAACGAGCGAACCTGCAAATTCAGCAGCAGACCGATGACCGCCGCAGGTAGCCAAACCAGAATGGCCTGCGGACCTAAATCGGCATTCATTGCGGGAGCGGGTCCTAACCATAGTAAAAGCCCGCTAAGACCAAATCCCCAAACTTCCAAAGTACTGAGATGCTTTGGTAACGGCTGAATAGGCAGCTTTAAGGCGCGTCTACTGACAGAGGTATCACCCATAGTTCGACCAAAATGCGTATACGAAGTGCTCAGGTTGCATTCAGCAAAATACAAGTAACCAGCCTGCAAGCTAGGTTGGAGGCCGTCATGTATCTTTCGCTTGTATTTTTTGCTTATGGGTTGAGTGTTCCCATAAACTTTGCCTGATTTGAGCGCCTAGAGCATGTTCAGTCGTTCTGTCTGAAACGCATTTAATTTTTAGCAGGGTCTATATCATGGTTGGATGCTGGATTTTCTGGAGCAGTTCGTAGAACGGTTGCCAGTTGTCTTCTTCTGCAATCGGCTCCCAGATAGCTTCGATGACTGGGCGATGTAAAACAATCATCGGATTTGTAGATTGTAAACATTTCCCTACATCTTCCATGCTTTCGACTGGAACCTGCGCGAGGCACTGCTGATAGACTTTCCGCCACTGCTTAAGCCGGGAGGCTGCGTCGGGTTCCGACTTCTCTATCGTTGGGGCGAGGATTTGCGTTTCATCGGTTTGCCAAGATGCATCGAACTCGCGGGTGAGGGTGGCGAAGAAATCGGTGTAGCTGATTTTGGTTTGTTCTAGTAGGTCTAGGGTGGCGGTGAGGAGATCGCGGGATGAAGAAGTGGAGGTGGTAAAGCCAAGCTTTTTTAGGGTGCGATCGCAAAACACTTCAGCATACTTCGGCTGATACTTCGCCAACCCCGCCTCCATATTCGTCTTATCAACCACCCCGTCGAGGGCAACTGCCAGCTTCTCCAAATTCCAATAGCACGCACCGGGTTGATTGCCATAGCAATACAGTCCTGAATAGTCGAAATAGGCCGCCGTAAAGCGCGGATTGTATTCATCCATAAATGCAAACGGGCCGTAGTCAAAGCTTTCTCCTGTGATCGACATATTGTCGGTATTGAGCACAGCGTGGCAAAAGCCTGCCGTCATCCACTGCGCGACCAGCGTAGCCAATCGCTCTGAGAGTTCTGCAAACCACAGTCCATAGCGCGTCTGTTCATCTGCTTCGCTGAGTAGGTGAGGATAGTAGACCTCAATCACGTGATCCAACAGTTTTTTTGCGAGGTCTGTGCGCTTGATGTAGTGCAGCCGCTCAAAGGTGCCAAAACGAATGTGTGAATGGCTGAATCGCACCATCACAGAAGATCTCGTTGGCGAAGGTTCGTCGCCTCGATGTAAGTCTTCGCCAGTTTCGATTAGGCTCAGCGTCCGAGAGGTGTTTACGCCTAGTGCGTGCAATGCTTCCGACGCCAAGATTTCGCGGACGCCGCCTTTTAGGGTGAGGCGACCGTCGCCACCACGAGACCAAGGCGTGGGGCCAGAACCTTTCGTGCCGAAGTCGTATAGTTTGCCGTTGGTGCCGCGCACTTGGCCATAGAGGAAGCCGCGTCCGTCGCCGAGGAAGGGGTTGTAGCTACGGAACTGATAACCATGGTAGCGAAGGGCGAGGAAGGAGGAGTGCTCTAAGAAGTGGCCGAAGGCTTCTGTGAAATCTTCGTCTGTGACAGCTGTGGGAGATAAGCTTATTTGGCTTAAGACATCGTCATTGCGGAAGCGTAGGATGTGCTTGGGGAAGGTGGCCGGGGTGACGGCATCGTAATAGTCTTCGCCGAGGTTGGCTAGGGCCGATTCGTAGGGGAGGTCGAGGAGGGGGTTGGAAGAAGACAATTGCTGCATGTGTGACTAAGTCGGGCTTCACGGTTCCCCTTCACAAGGGGAACCGCAAGGGAGGGGTTCTCGATGATCTCGCTACACACCGAAGACCCCTCCGTTGGTTCCCCTTGTAAAGGGGAACCAGGAATGTTGGCTTTTATCTCAAAGCTTGACGGGTGTCTCGGCTTTGAGCCTAATCGACGGCTGTTACTCGCTTAAGATCCAACACATCGGAGAGCTTGCGGATGTGGGTGAAGGTTTGGTTGAGGTGGGCGTGGTCGCGGATGTCGATGCCTAGTTCGATTTCGGCAATTTGGTCGGGGTGGGTTTTTACGCCTGCCTTGTGCACGTTGATTTTAAGGTCGGAGAGGCGGGTCAGGATGTCTTTGAGGACGCCGACGCGGTCGATGACTTCGATTTTTAGCTGGACTGGATAGGTGTCGGGTTGGCCGGTGGTGGCGTCGGTGTCGTTCCAGCGGAGCGGGATCAGTCGCTCACCGGGGATGTTTTCTACGTTGGGGCAGCCTTGCTTGTGAACGGCGATGCCTCGACCACCCGTTGAAACTATGCCTAGAATGGATTCGCCTGGGATGGGGTGGCAACAGCCTGCAATGTAGTGCAGCAGGCCCTCAAGTCCGGCAATGGGAGCGTGGTCATGGCTATGTCGGCTGGTGGGCGGCTTTACCTTTGGTAGCTCGTCTTCTAGCGTAGTTGGCTCTTCGACTTCAACCGGTTGAGCGTCTTTTACCGCCTCTTGCAATCGGTTGACGACTGCGTTGAGGGTGACTTCTCCGTAGCCAAGGCCAGCGAGAAGGTCGTCTACGCAGGAATAGTTGCAGCGCTCGGCTGTGGCTTGGGCAGGGTCGGTTTTTAGTAGCGCGTCGAGGCCGCTTTTACCCATCACTTTTTCAAGCATTTCGTGGCCGCGATCGCGATTCTCATCTCGGTGAAAGTTCTTGTACCACTGCCGAATCCGGTTGCGTGCGCCGGTACTCACCACAAAGTTCAGCCAGTCGAGACTAGGGTGAGCACTCTTTTGCGTAATGATTTCAACAATATCGCCGTTCTGCAATTCAGTGTTTAGCGGCACAATGCGTCCGCTGACCTTTGCCCCGGCGCAGTGATTCCCGACTTCTGTGTGAATGCGGTAAGCAAAATCAACCGGCGTCGCGCCTCGGCTAAGCGGTACAACGTCTCCATTCGGTGTAAAGGCATAGACCTCTTCATCGAACAGATTGTTTTTGACGTCAGAGAGATACTCTTGAGCGTCTTTTAGGTCGCTTTGCCAGTCTAAAAGCTGACGCAGCCAGGTGAATTTCTCTTCGTCTTCACCAACAGCGGTGTGGCTATTGCCAGATTCTTTGTACTTCCAGTGGGCAGCAATGCCGTACTCTGCCACTTGGTGCATTTCCATTGTGCGAATTTGCACTTCGATGGGGCGACCATGAGGCCCAATCACCACTGTATGCAAAGACTGATAGCGGTTGGGTTTTGGCAGGCCAATGTAGTCTTTGAATCGACCGGGAATAGGACGATACAGGTCGTGGGCTACGGCGAGTGCTCGATAGCACTCGTCCTTGCTGTTTACAATTAATCGAACGGCTGCAATGTCATAGATCTCTGTAAATTCCTTTTCCTGCCGCTCCATCTTTTTATGAATGCTGTACAAGTGCTTGGGCCGACTGCTGACGTCTTCACAGTGAATGCCTAACTTGGCAATGCCTTCTTGTAATACGCTGCTGACCTTCTGTAGGCGCTCTTCGCGGTCGGTGCGCTTTTCTACAATTAGCTTCTTCAGCGTGCGGTAAGCTTCTGGATCAAGATACTTAAAGCACAGATCTTCTAGCTCCCACTTGAAGCGGCCAATCCCTAGTCTGTTGGCTAGCGGGGCAAATATCTCTAGCGTTTCGCGGGCGATGCGTACCTGCTTCTCGGGGCGCAGATGCTCTAGCGTTCGCATATTGTGCAGGCGGTCGGCCAGCTTCACGACAATAACGCGAATATCTTTCGCCATTGCTAGGAACATGCGGCGAAAGTTCTCTGCCTGCTGCTCTGTTTTGCTGTCGAAGTTAAATTTTGAAAGCTTGGTCACCCCTTCTACTAGGTGGCGAACCTCAGACCCAAAATGGCCCTCAATCTCGTCGGCAGTGACGTCGGTGTCTTCTACTACGTCGTGCAAAAAGCCCGCTGCAATCATGGCACTGTCGCCACCTAGGCTACGCAACAATCCGGCCACCGCTACCGGATGCCCAATGTAGGGTTCACCGCTGGCTCGCATTTGTCCCTTATGTAGCTGATAGGCAAATTCAAAAGCCCGACAAACCAGCTGATCCCCATCGGCGGGCGGGGCGAGGTCCTTGATGCTAGGGCTGCCTTCTGCGGCGGATTCTAGGGCGGCAATCACTTCTGTATTTTCTGGCTTAGCACCATGTTCAATCAGACAGGATGATAGCCAGTCTGGGAGTGAGCAATCTTGAGGAAGGGCAAGGACGGTTGCGGTCATGGCTGCACTCTCTTTAAAAATTGAGATTTGAGGAAATAAGATTTGAGATTTGAAATGCTGAAATTGGGGCTATAAAACTAGAAACAACGAAAGGGAAAGAGATTTTCCAGCACTGGTTGGGCTGTTGGCCGGAAATCACGAAGAGAATTACAAAGATAGTTAAAGTAAAAATTCACTTTAGCGAGATAAAAATCACACTGAAACGGGCTTGTTTTTCATCTTGTGTGTTGACAGTAGATATTTACGGTAGGAAAGCCAAAAAGCTGCTTAATTTCTCCGTAATTACCGAAATACACCTCCTAGCTAACCTAAGATAGGGGAAAGAGCTACTTTTCTATCTTGATGACGTTTTGTCTGACCATAGCCAGTGGTCGATTGAGTGGTTCCTAGACCATATTCCTACAAAGGAATGAGCCTACATGTAACCCGCTACAGAGCTTAATCTTTGCTGAGAGCAAAAAGCACAGATAAAACTGCTACGATCATTTCCCTGTCTGGATATGAGAACCTTTGAGGCTCGTAAAACCCATCAAAATTTTAACGAGTTGTTTGGTGCTCTTACCTTAGGACGGTGCATCGGCTGCTTATGTAGCCATGTATACAAGAACTATGCATTTAATCATAGACAAAACTGTCACACTTGGGTGAGAAAATAGCCAAGAAATCAAGCCTTTAAGAGGATGTTTTGAGTAGTTGCAGCAGACGCCACGAGAGAAAATTATGGAGTTGAGCGATCAGCTAGCATCGTTTGAACAGTCAATTGAACGGTTGCAAGGACTCATCGGCGATGTTGCAGAATCTGATTTGTCTTTGGATGGAGCGCCGAACGTGGCGGAAATCTCGCAGCAGTCGGCTTTACTGCCAGCGCAGTTTCAGAAGATCATAGCGGCCCTAAACGATGCCCAATTCAACCCGACGGTAGAACGGCAGATGGGCACGTATCAAACAGAAGCACACAGGCGTTTGCGGCTGCTTGGCATTGAAGCGATGCGGCTGCGGACTGCTAGACAGCCAGCGAGTATTGCACGTGGACAGCAGCAGATGAGCGCGCACGTGTCTCAGCTGCGGCAGTTTGTGCAAGCTATGCAAGCTGCCGCCAGCGAATGAACGAAAGAACAAAAAGGGGCATTGCGATTGGCTATTCGGTGTAAGCTAAGCGCTAACCTGAGTCGGCGAGCTTACCGGCTTTGCTGGTGACAAGAAGGAGTCGGCGTGTGCACTGTCCCAAAGAACCTACGATTGAACTGAGTCCTGGTCAGCTGACGGCGGGCTTAAATGTGCAGTGTTGTAGCAGCTGTGGCGGGAGCTGGCTACCTAAGTTTCACTATCAGCATTGGCAGGCACTGAATGCTGGGCTAGAGGCGATCCCTAAGCCTGTGCTGCCCCTGACACTAGAGATGGAGTACGAGGTCGCGCCTTTGGCTGGGCGGGCTGGGCTGTGTCCAGAATGTGGCACGTACTTGAAGCGATCGCGCATAAACCTTAAAAATACGTCCTTTTATGTAGAGCGCTGTCCTGTTTGTAGTGGGCTGTGGTGCGATCTTCCTTTGGAAGGGCTTCGCCATCGCGGCGAATGGGAGGTGTTTGAAGCTTTGGGCATTCACATCCAAATTCCTATTGTGTTCAGTCCTGACTGGCAGGCTCAGGTGCGAGAGATGGAGCAAGTGGAAAAACAGCGCCTAGCCTTAGTAGAAAAGCTTGGAGAAGACGTCGCCAATCGAGTCGTTGAGCTTGGGGCACTCATCGAAAAACATCCGCATGGAGATTTTGCGGTAGCTTACTTGATGAGAAAGTTTAATAAGTAGAATGACTCCAGCCGTCTCCAACGCTTAAACCCCTAAAATCGATTCCCTCACTTAGCACCTATGACTGACTCCTCGCTGCCTTCTGCCAGCGCCGCCGATGATGCCTCTACTAATAGTAATAATCCTTTGGATAATAATCTTTGGGAGGCAGCCCCAGAAACAACGGCTGCACCGCTACTGGCAGTGAAAAATTTTAAGGTGTCTTACCCCGGTCCGCTGGCCTGGGCCGTCGATGATGTGTCACTGTCCTTGCAACCGGGTGAAAAGCTGGGGCTAGTGGGTGAATCGGGCTGTGGCAAAAGTACGCTGGGGCGAGCTGCGATGCGGCTGTTGCCAAATGGCTCGCGCATTGAGGGCGGCGCGACGTTTGAAGGACGTTCGATTGTGGATTTTTCGCCTGCTCAGCTGCGTAAGTTTCGAGGGGAAGCGGTCTCGCTAGTATTTCAAGATCCGATGACACGGCTAGACCCGCTGATGACGATTGGCGATCATTGCCTGGAGACGCTAATGGCCCATCGGCCAGAGCTGAGCCATAAAAAAGCTAAGGAAATCGCCGTTGCGACTCTGGAGTCGGTCAACATTCCTGCTGAGCGCTGGGGGCAGTATCCACATGAGTTTAGCGGTGGTATGCGGCAAAGGGTAGCGATCGCACTTGCCCTCGTTTTAGACCCGAAGCTCATCGTGGCCGACGAACCTACGACCAGTCTGGATGTAACTGTATCGGCGCAGATTCTCGATATGCTCACTGAGCTATGCGCCGAGCGGAATATGGGACTTATCCTGATTTCTCACGATTTGGCATTGGTGGGCGAGTATTGCGATCGCATTGCCGTCATGTACCAAGGCAAATTAGTAGAATTTGGCGATACTCAAGACGTTTTCTACAATCCGCAGGCCGAATATACTCAAACCCTACTCGCTGCCGCCCATCAGCTTCAGTCGGCAGGTGCGCAGAATTCTACAGACACGCTTTCAGAAAACGCGCCCATCTTAAAGTTAGAGAATATTACTAAGCACTACACCCTAGAGCAAGGCCTGCTAGGTAAGCTCTTTCGTCAAGAACCACCCGAGCCGATCAAAGCCGTAGATGGGGTTTCGATTGATCTTTATCCTGGTGAAATTCTGGGATTGGTCGGCGAATCGGGCTGTGGAAAAAGCACGCTGTCGCGAACGCTGCTTCGCATTGTAGAGCCCACCTCTGGCAAAATCACTTTCCAGGGAAATGACTTTACCAGCCTTTCGCGCTCAGACTTACAGGCCAAACGGCGAGACATTCAAATGATCTTCCAAGATCCGCACGCTTGCCTCAACCCGATGATGACCATCGGGCGGGGTGTGGCCGATCCGTTAATTATTCATGGGTTAGCCAGTGCGGCAGAAGCGAAGAAAAAAGTGAAGGCGATGTTGGAAAGGGTGGGGCTGACGCCGGTTGAAGACTATTACCATCGGTATCCAGGCGATATTTCGGGTGGGCAGCAGCAGAGGGTTGCGATCGCCCGCGCCCTGATCACCCGACCAAAGCTCGTAGTTTGCGATGAGCCTGTAAGTATGCTCGATGCCAGCGTGCAAGCTCAGGTGCTAGAGCTGATGCTGGACTTGAAGGATGAGCTGGAGCTGACATATCTGTTTATTACGCATGATCTTTGGGTGGCGAAATATTTGTGCGATCGCATTGCAGTCATGAACGGTGGTAAAATCGTAGAAATGGGCCCCACCGAACAGATCTTCCGCGCCCCTGCGCATCCTTATACCAAAACACTGCTGAAGGCAGCGCCTCTACTCGCAAAGGCCGAAGCAACCTAGCGTTATAGTTTTATCGTTGTGTCGCTGTTAGTCGATCCCTGTTGATTCTGAGTCCCCACTGCTATTCCACATTGTCGATCTCAAATTCTGAGGTATAGCAGGTCCAGTCAGAACGAGAGAGTGTTTTACCGCAGACGACTGGTTGGCGATTGCACTGGTAGGTGACATAGCTGAACACGAGGAGCGGCATTCCTAGGGGAGCCTCTAGATATTGGCTGAGTTCATGGGTCGTGGGAATACTTTCCAGGCTGACTTTGGCTGCGTTCAGCTGGACGCCGTTTGCTGCTAAAACGCTGTAGGTAAAGCCTTCCCGTAGCTGATCTGCTAACTCTGGAAGAATGGTATCGGGAAAGTAGTCTAGCTCTAGGGCGATCGGTGAGTCGTCGGCGTAGATGATTTTCTCTTGTTGATACACCTTTGATGTGGGGTCAGGAAGCTGTAGCTTGCGAGCAACTTCTGGGGGTGGCTGGACTCGCTCGAACCGTAAGGACTTAATGTGTGCGGTGTAGCCTTGCTGCTGTAGCGCTAAGTCAAAGCGCATGAGCGGGTTCGACATGGAGAAGCTGATCTTCTGGCGATCGCTGACAAAGGTGCCTTTGCCTTGCTGGGTTGTCACAATTCCTTGGTGAATTAGGTTAGCTACCGCTCGCCGAATGGTGGTGCGGCTGACGCCGAATAGCTCGCCCAAATCAAATTCACTGGGGAGGCGATCGCCCGGTGGATACTGCCCTGCTTCAATCTGTTGTTTTAGCTTTTGTGAAATGGCGGTATGCAGAGGCTGCTTGTCGGTAACTGGCATATTTGGAGAATAGCTAAGCACAGGCAATGGCAGGCTGAAACCGATTGACCTTAAAGAGACTGGTGTCGTGGGGCGTTTTGCCTTCGATGGCCAAATCTGTCAGCATTTTACCCATAAGCGTGGTGAATTTGAAACCGTGGCCCGAGAAGCCCGCACCGATGACGACGTGGGGATAGTTGGGATGGCAATCTACAACAAAGTCTTTATCGGGGGTGACGGTGTAAAGGCAGCGGCGTGTGCAGATGAGTGGCCCGGCTGCTCCTGGAATATAGTCGCGGGCAAAGTCTCGAATGTGTTCTGTCCAGGTGTGGCTGGGGGTGTAGTCTACCTCTTGAGGTGTGTTGACGGTGTCCCAGCCGTAGAAGGTAGTTACCTTGACGCCAATGCTGGGGTCTTCGTGGGGAATGCCGTAGGGCATTTCGCCGTATTGGCCGTTCATGTGGGCGAAGAATACGGGAAAGGTGCCAGGCTCAAAGTTTGCAGGCTCATCTGGCTGGTAAAAGCCGAGCTGGCAGGGCATGACTTTGAGCGGTAGGTCAATGCCTTGCTGGGCCAAGATGCCTTTGGCCCAGCTGCCGGTGGTGAGAACGAGGCGATCGCAGCTAAAAATCTCTTTATCCGTTTGTACGACTGCCCCATTTTCACTCGGCGTAATCTTTAGCACCGGGGTATTGTCTAGGATAGTTGCACCTCTCGACTGCGCCAAACGAACATGTGCCAAAACGCACCGCGATGCGCCCAACAGCCCAGAATCCTGGTGAAAGAGTCCGGCCATTCCCTCTTTTAAGGTGAACTGAGGGTAGCGCTGTTGAATCTCTTCTCTGCTCAAGTACTCATAGTCCAGATGGGACCGGTCCATGCTGGACTGAAGTGCTTGAAAGGTATCTACATCTGGAAACCCAAAGTCGAGCCCGCCTGTTTTGATGTAGAGCTGTTCTTCTGCTTCTGCTTGCAACGCGAACCACAGTGGGTAGGCAGCGCGCATCAGCTCTATATAAATTGGGTTGTCGTAGGTGTAGCGGATGACCCGAGAGTGACCGTAGGAGCTACCTTTTTGATGGTTTATCTCGAACTGCTCTAGCAGTAAAACGCGCTGTCCTGCTTGGGCCAGATAGTAGGCAGTTGCGCTGCCGACGCCGCCTGCACCGACGACGATGGCGTCAAAATGCTGGGCCATAGTTGAGTTGTTCTCCTCTTTGAATAGGCTTGGGCTTAGGGCTGTACGTTTGGATTGAACAATCTACCGTGCGATCGCCTCCTCCACCAAAGGCTTTTCACCAAGACCGTTGGGTATGGGATTGGCCACGCCCTGCAATTTCTTCGCCTCAATCATAGCTAGCTCTTGGTTTAGGCCACGATATAGGCTGTAGCACATCACCAGCAGCACCACCGCGAAGGGTAGCCCGGTTGTGATAGAAGCTGTTTGCAGCGCCTGCAAGCCACCGCCCAACAGTAATACTGCCGCAACAACACCCTCTGTAATTGCCCAAAATACGCGCTGCGTAACCGGCGATTCTAGCTTGCCACCAGAAGTCAGGCTGTCTACAACCAGAGAGCCTGAGTCGGAGGACGTGACGAAAAATACGACTACTAGAACAATCCCAACAAAGGACGTAATCCCGGTCAGCGGTAGCTGTTGCAGCATGACGAAGAGTGCGGTTGCTACATTTTTCCCGACCGCATCACCAATGATGCCTGCCGAATCGCCCAGCTCCATAAACATTGCCGTGCCACCAAACACAGACATCCACAGAAACGTCAGTGCCGTAGGCAGTAGCAGCACGCCGAGTACAAATTCTCGAATGGTTCGCCCTTTTGAAACGCGAGCGATAAAGATACCGACAAAAGGAGACCAGGAAATCCACCAGCCCCAGTAGAAAACAGTCCAGCTATTTTGCCAGCTGGTGCCTTCGAATGTCTCTGTCCAAAAGCTCAAAGTAGGCAAAGATGCCAAGTAGTAGCCCGTTGTTTGCACAAAGGTGCCTAGGACGAATAAAGTTGGCCCCACTAGCAGTACAAATGTCATAAAGACAGCGGCTAAAATCATGTTGAGCTCGCTCAGCCGTCGCACGCCAGCATCTAGCCCAGATACTACAGAAGCGGTCGCAAATCCGGTGATAATAGCAATGAGACCGACCTGAACAGGCACGCTAATCGGCAGGTTGAACAGAAAATTGAGTCCGGCGTTGACCTGTTGAACGCCAAAGCCCAAAGAGGTTGCTAAGCCAAACAGCGTAGAAGCCACGGCTAAAATATCGACAACGTTACCAGGCCAGCCGTAAATGCGCTCGCCCAAGATGGGATAGAAGACTGATCGGATGGTCAGCGGCAGTCCCCAGTTGTAGGTGAAGAAGCAAAGCGACAGACCGACAAGGGCATATATTCCCCAGGCGTGCAGGCCCCAGTGAAAAAAGGTAATGCCTAGTGCCTGCTGGGCGGCAGCTGACGATGAGGGTTCGATAGTCCCAATTAAAGCGGGCGGGTCTTGAAAGTGGAAGATGGGTTCTGCAACGCTCCAGAACATTAGGCCAATACCCATGCCAGCGCTCATGAGCATGGCGACCCAGGCAAAGGTGGGAAAGTCTGGCTTAGCATCTTGGCCACCGAGGCGGATTTTGCCAAATTTGCTGAAAGCTAAGAGAACGGCAATGCCCAAATAAAGGCTAACGGACAGGATGAGGAACCAGCCCATCGCAGTGGCAATAAAGCTTTGGACTGCGCCAAAGGCGGCTTCAGCTGGTTCCTGAAATACCAGCGTGACAAGTACGAACAACAGAATCAGTCCGGCAGAGACAAAAAATACCTGCGGGTGGAAGTCGAAGCCGTAGCGGGTGATGTTGCGATCGCCTGGCTGACGACTACTGCGAGACTGATAAACGCTTGGGTCAAAGGGCTCTTGGATCGGGGGATCTGATTTTTGGCGGGTCATGATAGATGACGGTTACTCCATGTCCTAAGCAACAATGTTGGTACGAACGTAAGCTTAATAACCGTTAGGAACTGTGGCCCAAGATACAGTTGTTATTACAAGTCCTTAAATTTCATGATTTCATGATATCTGCGGTATTGTTTGTCAAAGTCAGAGAATCTAAATAATCTTCTCAAAAGCATTGGTATACGGTGTTTTTATTGAAATAACTCTTTCCGTTCGACGTCGATTTCTCCGATAGTTTGATCTGCCTAAAATCACTGAAATCAGTGATTTTAGGCAGATTTTATACATTCGACTAACCAGATTAATGTGCTGCTGAAATAAATTTACAAATGGTCAAACAGAGAACATTAATCACTAAACTTTCGGTCATAATCAACGAATTCAAAACTTGTTATTATAAGTTGACTTTGGCGATGCAGGATAATCCCGATGAATCGGAATATGAGCCGAAAAAGATCAGCTGCCACTCGTTCCGATACGCTTTCAAGTAGCAGTAGTTTAGAAAGCGATAGCGTGCGCGTGCGAGAGACAGAGCTCCTCTCGGAGCAACCTTTGAAGCATTTGGTGGAACCCCATAAGGAGTCGCTAGGGGATGCGTCATCAATAGCCTCAAAACCGCTTCAGCCGGTTGGCTTGCCCGCACAGGCATACACCAGCACTGGCTACTTAGAGCAGGAACGTCGCTCAGTATTTAGTCAGCAGTGGGTATGTGTGGGGTTAGCTTCTGATGTGGCTAGCGCTGGAGATGTGTACCCAACTGAGGTTGCAGGGATACCCATTGTGCTCGTGCGAGATGGGCGTAAGGGTTCTCATTCGCGGGCTGGTGCTAGTACGCTGCGAGCTTTTCACAATGTTTGTCGCCATCGAGGGCTTCAGCTAGTGACCAAGGCCTGTAATATCCAAGGAAACCTCCGCTGCCCTTATCACTCTTGGACGTACAAGCTTGATGGCAGACTGAAGAGTACGCCTCACTTTGGTGGATATTATCAGGACAGCTGCGAAGGGTTTGAACGTGCTGACAAGGGGTTGATTCCTATTCGATGCCGGCAGTGGCTAGACCTGGTTTTTGTGAATTTATCAGGCGATGCGCCGCCACTGGAAGAGTGCTTGCAGCCGGTGACTGACAGGTGGTCTGGCTATGACCTGAGTTTGCTGCGTCGGGAGCCCAGAGAGGTGAATTTACACTGCAATGCCAACTGGAAGCTAGCGGTCGAAAATTTCTCAGAAAGCTATCACCTCGGCTGGGTGCATCCTGCGTTAAACGCGCTTTCTCGGATGGAAGACCATTTTGCGTTTGAGGTGGGTGATGTGCATGTGGGACAGGGTAGTTTGGTTTATCACAGCGGTGCGATCTCAGGCAAATCTCTCCCCACTTTCCCAAATCTGCAAGCGATGAACAAACAAACCGTAGCCGAATACATCACCGTTTTCCCAAACCTGATGCTAGGTGTTCATCCAGACTATTTTCTGGTCTTTATCGTGAACCCTCTCGCGCCAGATAAATCTTCAGAGCGCATGGTGTTTTACTTCGTTGGGGATGAGTCGATGACGCCAGAAAATGAAGCGTTGCGGCACCTGCCTATCGACTTGTGGAAGGAGACCAACGACGAAGATATTGACATGATTGAGCGGATGCAAACCGGGCGAAGGTCTCCAGGATTTGACGGTGGCTGCTTTTCGCCTGCCTTGGAGAAGCCTGTGTATCGCTTTCAGCAAAAGATTGCTGAAGTTGTGGGTTTGTAACCGTTTCTTGAAATTATCAGCACTCTTTCATACAACCTCTCAATTTGCACAAATACCTAATCGGAGAATCGCCTTATGAAAACCGATGCGTCTGTTGTTGTTATTGGTGCTGGCATTGTGGGCTGTAGCACCACCTATCACCTCGCCAAATTAGGCTGGAAAAATATTGTTGTTGTTGAGCAGGGTCCGCTATTCGCCACAGGCGGTTCTACCTCTCATGCACCCGGACTGGTCTTTCAAACCAATTCGTCTAAAACAATGACGAAAATGGCTCAGTATACCGTTGAGCTGTACAGCCAACTGAGTACCGAAGAAGGCCCTGCTTTTTATCCGGTAGGTGGCATTGAAGTCGCCTACACAGAGGCGCGCATGGCTGAACTCAAGCGCAAGCTAGGCTGGGCAAAGTCTTGGGGAATAGAAGATGCTTGCCTGCTGACACCAACAGAGGTAAAAACCAAAGTTCCCCTCATGGATGAGACTAAGATTTTGGGGGCTTACTATGTACCTAGTGACGGTATTGCCAAAGCTCTGAGAGCCTCTGAGGCAATGGCCAACTATGCCAAAGAAGCGGGCGCGGCTGAATTTTATGGCCATACCACTGTCGTAGATGTGGAAGTGGTCGAAGGGCAGGTAAAGGCTGTGATGACCGATCAAGGTCGCATCGAAACGGATAAGGTGCTGGTGTGTGCGGGCATTTGGGGCCCACGCGTTGGCCGCATGGTGGGAGAGATTATTCCACTGACGCCTGTGCAGCATCAGTATGTGACGACGGAGCCGATTTCAGCGCTTTCTGGTGAAACAGAAGAGGTCAGGCTGCCGATGGTGCGTCATCAAGATCACTCAATGTATTTCCGACAGCATGGAGAGAGCTGGGGAATTGGCTCCTATCAGCACGAGCCGCTGCTGGTCGATCCTGACAATATTTTGCCCTACGCCGAAGCGCCTGTGATGCCCTCGGTAAAGCCATTTACCGAGGAACACTTTACGGCTGCTTGGGAATCTACTAAGGAACTGTTTCCAGCATTAGCTAACGCCGAACTGGATTCCAAGATGAACGGCATGTTCTCTTTTACGCCTGACAGTGGTTCGGTAGTGGGAGAATCTTTAAAGGCGAAGGGCTTTTGGGTGGCAGAGGCGGTGTGGGTGACGCACGGCGGCGGGGTTGGAAAAGTCGTTGCGGAACTGATGACGACGGGTACACCCAGCTTCGATATTCACGAGATGGATATCCATCGTTTTTCGGACGTGTGCAAGAGTGCTGACTATGTGCTGAAGTCTGGCGCGCAGCAATACGACGAGGTGTATGACATTATTCACCCGCTCGATCAGCAAACGCATTCTAGGGAGCTGCGGGTGAGTCCGTTTTATCCTAGGTTGCAAGAACTCGGCGCAAAGTTTGTTTTTAGTGCTGGCTGGGAGCGTCCGCAGTGGTTTGATGCCAATACCGATTTGTTGGATGAATACAACATTCCTCAGCGGCAGGGTTGGGAGGCTCGGAATTGGTCACCAATTCAAGGGGCTGAGCATTTGGCTACGCGCGATCGCGCTGCCCTCTATGACCTTACTCCCTTTGCCAAATTCGAGGTCACCGGCCCAGGCGTTGTCGCTTATCTACAAAATCTCTGCGCCAACGACATTGACAAGCCCGTAGGCAAAGTCATCTACACCGCCATGCTGGACAAGAATGGCGGTATCATGTGCGACCTGACCATTAGCCGATTGGGACCACAAAAGTATTGGGTGATTACGGGCGGCGCAGTTCACGGTCATGACTTGGCCTGGATGCAGGCTCACCTGCCTACAGATGGTTCTGTTCAAATTTCAGATGTTTCCTCTCGCTACTGTTGCGTCGGGCTATGGGGACCAAAAGCACCTGCAATATTGCAATCTTTAACGAAGACAGATGTTTCCAAACCGGCCTTTAAGTTTTTCACGCAGCAACAGTTTTATATTGGCTCTGTTCCAGTGCTGGCCTCGCGAGTTTCTTACGTAGGGGAAGAAGGCTGGGAGATTTATGCGCCCACAGAATCGGGACTGAAGCTGTGGGATATGCTGTGGGCCGCTGGGCAAGAGCATGGGCTGATTGCCGCTGGGCTAGGTGCTTTTGAGTCGTTGCGTTTAGAGAAAGGCTTTTTGTATTGGGGGCACGATATTCATACAGAATATGATCCTTATGAGGCAGGGCTAGGGTTTGCTGTTCGGCCAAGCAAAGGAGACTTTATCGGGAAAGATGCACTCCTGCGCCGACAGGAGTATGCGAGTCGTAAGCTTTGTTTTTTAACGCTGGATGATTCGGCAGCGGTGGTGATGGGTAAAGAGCCTGTGCTGGCAAAAGATGGCAAGGTGCTGGGCTATGCGACGAGTGCGGGCTATGGCCATAGCCTGGGACGGTGCGTTGTGTTTGCCTATTTACCGCTCAGCTATTCAACATCGGGTACTAAGGTAGAGGTGGAATACTTCGGCAAATCTTTGGCTGCGACAGTGGTTGAGAAATTGTTGTGATAGGTTCAACGGGTAACAAACGCTGAGCCGTCAAAATCCGAGCCGCGTAGTGCTATGTCTACTAGCGTTTTCGACATTTTTAAAGTGGGTATTGGCCCATCTAGCTCGCACACCGTTGGGCCGATGAAAGCTGCCCTGCGGTTTGTTCAGGGACTACGTGCGGATGGGCTTTTGTCCCAGGTTCATCGCATTCAGATTGATTTGCATGGTTCGCTGGGGGCTACCGGACGAGGACATGGGAGCGATCGCGCTGTCTTAATGGGATTGGAAGGAGAGTCTCCTGAGTCTGTAGACACCCATTTAATAGAAGGACACTTGCAGCGGATTGAAGTGACGCGATCGCTCTGGCTACTGCGGCAACAGGCCATCACCTTCAATCCTCGCAGCGATCTACTCTTTCACTGGAAGCCACTCCCATTTCACCCAAATGGCATGGTCTTCACGGCCTTCGATCAGAACAAAACGCTGCTTAGAACGCGAACGTATTATTCTGTTGGCGGTGGCTTTGTCGTCGATCAGCTCGCGGCAAGTATCGATCAGCTACAGCTACATACTTCCCCCATCCCCTATCCCTTTGCAGATTGCAAGGTGTTGCTAGCAATCTGTCAGCATAATCGCTTCTCCATTAGTCAGCTGATGATGGAAAACGAGAAAACATGGAAAACCAAATCTGAAATTAAAGCGGGCCTGCTGCACCTGTGGACCGTCATGCAAGCTTGCGCGGAAAGAGGCTGCCAGACAGAAGGAATTTTGCCAGGTGGGCTTCAAGTAAAACGGCGCGCTGCAAAACTAGCGCGATGCTTGAACAGTCGAATGGAATCGGCGTCAGTTGACCCGTTAGATACGCTGGACTGGGTGAATCTGTACGCGCTGGCCGTGAATGAAGAAAACGCGGCGGGCGGGCGAATTGTCACTGCACCGACCAATGGGGCGGCGGGGATTATTCCGGCGGTGTTGCACTATTATTGGCGGTTTTGTCCGGGCGCAAATGAACAGGGGATTGTGAACTTTTTGCTGGTGGCAGGTGCGATCGCTATTCTCTACAAGCAAAATGCATCTATCTCAGGTGCAGATGTTGGCTGCCAGGGCGAAGTCGGCGTCGCCTGCTCGATGGCGGCAGGCGCACTGTGTGAAGTCCTAGGCGGCACCCCAGAACAGGTTGAAAACGCCGCTGAAATTGGCATGGAACACAACCTCGGCCTCACCTGTGATCCGGTGGGCGGGCTCGTGCAGGTTCCCTGCATTGAGCGCAATGCTATGGGTGCTATCAAAGCGATTAATGCTGCGCGAATGGCCCTCAACGGTGACGGTCAGCACTGCGTTCATTTGGATAAAGTGATCAAAACGATGCGAGATACAGGCGCGGATATGCACGAAAAGTATAAGGAGACTTCTCGGGGTGGATTGGCAATCAACGTAATCGAATGCTGAAGTCTTGAATGCTAAAGTGTGGCCTAGTTGGCTATTGCCTTCGTGTTCTATTACGGAAATCACCCCGCCGAGGGGATCGCACTCACTTATTGACTTTGTTACGATACGAGTAACCAAAATTACAGTATCCAAAGCGCAAGAGACGAGAGAGCAGCGTATGCCAATTAAAGATAAAAAGCCGAATCAGAAGAAGGCGAATTGGGCGTTTTTGATCCTCAGCGCGGTGCTGCTGATCAGCACCTTTTTGCCGCAGTCCTTTGGCCAAACAGAAAATAAGGTGCCCTACAGTACCTTTATTAGCCAGGTAGAAGCACACGAAGTTAGCAGCGCAGCCGTTGGCGAAAAAGCGATTCGCTATCAGCTGGAAGAAGGCGGTGCGGTGTATTCTACCAATCCTGTATTTGATCTAAACCTGCCGACGGTGCTACAGGAAAACGGCGTTGAATTTTCAGCGCAGCCTCAGGGCAATCAGTGGTTTGGTAATTTGCTCAGCTGGGTGATTCCGCCGCTGATTTTTGTAGGTGTTTGGCGGATTTTTCTGATGCGTGGCCAGGGTGGCCAGGGCGGCGGCTTGTTTTCTATTGGCAAAAGCAAAGCTAAGGTCTATGTCGAAAACGAAGATACAAAAACGACCTTTGAAGATGTTGCTGGCGTAGACGAAGCCAAGACTGAGCTGGTCGAGATTGTTGACTTCCTGAAAGATTCTAAGCGCTTTACAGATCTGGGGGCGCGCATTCCCAAGGGTGTGTTGTTGGTGGGTCCACCGGGAACGGGTAAAACCCTACTGGCTAAGGCTGTTGCTGGCGAAGCCGGTGTGCCGTTTTTCAGTATTTCTGGCTCTGAGTTTATTGAAATGTTTGTGGGTGTGGGTTCTTCTCGCGTGCGCGATTTGTTTGAGCAGGCGAAAAAGCAGGCTCCCTGCATTATCTTTATCGATGAGCTTGATGCTATTGGTAAGTCACGTGCCTCTGGTGGATTCTATGGTGGCAACGATGAGCGTGAGCAAACGCTGAATCAGCTGCTTGCAGAGATGGATGGTTTTGGTGGGGCTGAATCGACAATTATTGTACTGGCGGCGACGAATCGGCCTGAAACGCTGGACCCGGCGCTGCTACGTCCAGGTCGATTTGATCGGCAGGTGCTGGTCGATCGCCCAGACTTGAAGGGTCGTCAGGCAATTTTGCAGATTCATGCGCAGGAAGTGAAGCTGTCGGATGAGGTGGATTTGGATGCGATCGCAACCCGCACCCCTGGATTCGCAGGTGCAGACCTCGCTAATCTCGTCAACGAAGCAGCTCTGCTCGCTGCCCGAAACCACCGCGAAGCCGTCATCCAAGCCGACTTTGCCGAGGCCATTGAGCGCGTCGTCGCTGGCCTAGAAAAGCGCAGCCGCGTACTCAACGACAAGGAAAAGGAAATCGTTGCCTATCACGAAGTCGGCCACGCCTTAGTTGGCGCTGCGATGCCCGGCTCCGACCAAGTTGAAAAAATCTCCATTGTGCCCCGAGGCATGGCTGCTCTTGGCTATACCTTGCAGCTTCCCACCGAAGATCGCTTCTTGCGTGATGAAGCTGAGCTAAAAGGCCAAATCGCGACTATGCTGGGTGGCAGATCAGCCGAAGAAGTCGTCTTTGGTTCTATCACCACGGGCGCGGCAAACGATTTACAAAAGGCCACAGATGTCGCAGAGCAGATGGTGACTAGCTATGGCATGAGCCAGGTCCTGGGCCCACTGGCCTACGATCGCAGCAAGCAAAACAACTTCCTCGATAATGGGGGTGCGCCCAATGCTCGCCGCCTCGTCAGCGACGAAACCGCAAAGGCGATTGATGAGGAAGTGAAGAGTATCGTTGAATCTGCTCATCAGCGATCGCTTAGCATCCTCAAAAACAACCGTGAGCTGCTAGAGAAAATCTCGCAGCGGCTTTTGGAAGAAGAGGTGATTGAGGGCGAGCCACTGAGGGACATGCTGGCCGAGGTGCAGCTCACAGGCACCGATATGCCTGAGAGCGATCGCCAGCACGTCGTAGAAGTTGGCTAGGGTTGGACATTAGTCGAACGTAGAAAACTTGATACGTTGCACATAGCAGCGGGTAACCTTGGCAGGGTTATTCGCTGCTATTGCCTTATTTGCCAATGGTTACAGCAGAGTCTACACAGTTTTACCTATACGGTTTCTTTAAAGGCTCAGTTTAGATAAGGTAAAAATGCCTATTCAAACTTGGTTGATACATTTAATTGACCTGATAGACAGTTGATCTGATTTAAGATCACGTAGGTGCTTACATCAGGATGATGTCGGACTCAACCACATCTTTCTCATCGCTTTCTTTTATCGCTCGCGCCAGCTTCTGTGCGCCTAACCCATGCAAACTAAAAAAGCGATTTTTGGCCATAAAAGCACTGCCAACACGAAAGCTCTGCCTCGCAGGCAAAAGCCAGCTTCTCCTCATACCAAAGCTGCGTCTAGCAAAAGCACCCTCATTATGAGAAGTTTGCTCTCCATCACACTATGGACAGCCTTACTTTCACTCACTACGCTGATCGCGAGCTTGGCCTACATTCGCTACCAGCAGCAGTTTTTGTCGCCTTCTGTCGCCCTAGTACTGGGCGGTGCTCCAGAGCGTGAACGCTTCGCCGCCCAGTTTGCCAAAACGCACCCTGCTGTAGAAATTTGGGTGTCTTCTGGCAGCAACCCTGAATATGCTCAGTGGGTCTTTGACGAAGCTCAGATTCCTACAGAACAGTGGCATTTGGACTATCAGGCCGTCGATACGGTTACTAATTTCACCACTTTGGTCGACGAGCTAGAAGCCAGAAACATTGACGATGTGTACCTCATCACCTCCGACTATCACATGCGCCGGGCCAGTGTCGTCGCGCAGATTGTGCTGGGTAGCCGTGGCATTAACTTCAAACCCGTCGCTGTTCCCACCGACCAATCACCTGAGCGCCCAGAAACGATGGTGAGAGAAGTTCGAGACGGTGCGAGGTCTATTTTGTGGGTGGTGACTGGCAAAACGGGCTCCGAGTGGCGGGAGACGCTAAACAAGAAATTGTAGAGAAAAGGAGAGGGCGTAGCGGAACCTCAAAAGGGCTCGAGAACAGAGAAGGCGATAAGAGAGAAATAGTACGCAGCGTGCAGCATTTTGTGCCCATAAGCTGATATCTAAAAAGAAGGATGAACGCGCTAGTCAAACCTGCTACTTTATAGCGAACACTCGCTTAGAAAGCGCTCTGCATCGCTAAGCACTATCGACTGCACTATCGATTGCACTATCGACTGTAAGAAACTATGGCATCAGCTACTCAAAATTCTCCTTACACTCAGACCCAAATTCAAGTTTGGCTACGCGGCTTGCTCACCGTGGCCTGGGCCGATGGTCACTTTGATGATGATGAAAAAGTCATTATCAACTCCATGGTGGCGTCGGAGTTTGCGCCCAATACCTCCTTTGAGACGCTAGAGCCTATTGAGCCCCAGGCCCTCGCAGACGAACTACACCTAGATAGTGCTGCCGCCCAGAACTTTTTACGCATGGCTGTGATGGTGGCGCTCTCTAATGGTGTGTACTCCGAGGCCGAAAACGCACAAATCATCGCCTTTGCTAACGTTCTCGATCTTGATCCTGCCGTCCTTACTTCCCTACAGTCCACACTACAAAAGCTGAGCGATGCCGGTGTGGGAGCCGTCTCAAAAGAGTCCTTAGCAGAGGAATCAGCAGAAAGTCCGCTCAACAAAATAGGCGACAAACTCAGCCATGTCGAACCGCTTAAGCCCGTTCGTGAATGGCTCGACCAGCTAAGCGTAGCCGATCCTCGCTTGGCCAGATTTGTCTGTAAGCTGGTTCCTTCTCAGTGCCCCTTCGAGCGAGATGTCAAAATTTTTGGCAGCAAGGTGGTTCATATTCCGCCCATGTGCAAAATTAATCCCCTGTACGAACAGCTGGTAGGCTTACGATTCCGGGCACTGACCTACCTCGCCGACGATGTTGGCGAAGATGTCACTCCCTACATGTAAGCATCACAGCTTACAGCCGATGACTTACTCGATAACGGCTTATGGACTCAATTACCGCAGATATTTTGGTCGTTGGTGGCGGTGCAGGCGCTGTGGCAGCGGCCATTCAAGCAGCCAGACGCGGTAAGAGAAATGGCATAAGCGTGGTCCTGGTTTCAGAACTGGCTTGGCTAGGTGGCATGCTGACCTCCGCAGGTGTTTCTGCGCCAGATGGCAATGAGCTGGCGGCTTTTCAAACTGGCATATGGGGCGAGTTTTTAAAAGAGCTAGATAGACGGCATCCGGAAGGACTGAACAATGGCTGGGTCAGTTTCTTTACTTACAATCCTGCGGTGGGTGCGGCAGTCTTTGCTGATTGGGTTGCTGAATTACCCAACTTGCGATGGATTTCGGGAGAGCGATCGCAAGAAGTTTTGCGTACAGAGGCTCGAATTGCAGGCGTCCGCTTCGATAGCGTTACTGTAAACGCTACTATTACCCTCGATGGTACAGAGTTAGGCGATGTTCTGGCCCTAGGCGATATTCCTCATCGCTGGGGTTGGGAAACGCGTGATCAGTGGGATGAACCTAGCGCGCCCGTATCCCTGCGCGATCCGGCTGATCCACTCTATGAAATCACGCAGCGCTATCCGGTACAGTCGCCCACCTGGGTTGTGATTATGCAGGATTTTGGTGAGGGCAACGCTCCAAAAATTGACCCACCTTCTGCGGACTTTACTGTCAGTGGGACCCGTAGCGAGGCCAGTAGCCTATTTGAAGGGGCGTGGGCTAACTACGGCGAGGATAAAACGTCTGCTGGAGAAATGTGCCTGAACTATGGACGATTGCCGGATGATCTATTGATGATCAACTGGCCACATAAAGGTAATGACTATGGGGTGGGGCTGCATAGATTAATTGAGTCTGACGAAGCAAGAGCGCAGTATGGCAAAGAAGCGCAGCAGCATTCTTGGGACTTTGCTCGCTATATTCAAACGCAGCTAGGCGATCTTCCTTCGGAAGGGCTTCGCCATCGGTACGGGTTGGCTGCTGATATTTTTCCTAAGACGGATCAGTCGCCGGGGGGTGGCTTTGCCCTGATGCCCTACTACCGGGAGAGCCGTCGACTCATCGGCGTTGTCACTGTCAGTGAGCGAGACATTTTGCCCGTAGATGCTTGGTCAGAAAGTGAAGGGCACTTGGGGGGTGGGGCGGCGGTGTTGCCCTTGAATGAGCAGGGAGAAGTGGATGCGATCGCCCTCGGCAATTACGCCAACGATCACCACTACCCCGGCTTTGAAATGCCGCTAGCCTCCAAATCCATCCGCTGGGGCGGACGCTGGACGGGCACACCCTTCACCATTCCTTACGGTGCGCTGATTCCAAAAGCTGTAGATGGACTTCTGGTGTGTGAGAAAAACATTTCGGTCTCGCATATTGCCAATGGGGCTACTCGCCTACAGCCAGTGGTGCTTGGCATTGGACAGGCCGCAGGTATGGCAGCCGCCCTGTGCATAGAGCGAGGATGTGAGCCGAGAGCCTTAAGAGAAGTTGGGAGAGCAGTAAGGAGAGGAGGCGAGAGAGAAGCCGGTGTGCAATCCTCTTCCGCAGGGACTGCGCCTTCGCTACAGCAAGCCCTAATTACAGATCCCACTGCACCTGCTGCTGTTATTCCACTATTTAACCTGCCACCAGATCATCCTGATTGGGCAGCCATTCAGCAGTTTTATCTCAATCATCCTCAGCAATATCCGCCAAGTGGCCATCATGTTTTTCCTGTCAGCGATCTTTCTGACAGCTCTTTCAACAGAAAAACGAAGAAATCCGCAGACATACGCAAGCCATGCCAAAAAAATCAGCCAATTTCTATAAAGGGCATATTTAGAAGAGATGAAGCTGGCGCTTATAAACTTCATCAAAAAGACGTAAAAAAGCTGCCTAAAAGCATCAGTTTGGTCACTGTTAGATCGGAAATTACGGAAGCTTTTTCAAACCTCGCAAACAATCAACCAGTAAACGTTCTAGGTACTTGGAACGCTGCTGGTGAATGGCTACTTTGCAGTGATCTAGAACCCTTTTAGTTAAGTCAATTCTTCACATATATCTTCCTGACTTTACGAGGAGTCAACGTAACACTAAACAACGACTTGGAAATCACTTAGCAATCATGCTGACTTCTTCTCATTACCTGCTCGGCGGCTTCTTAGCCGTTTCTTGCGCTATCGGAGCGCTGCTACAACCCAATAGCTCAGCAACTTCCAACTTGCCACAGTCAATTTTTGGAGAGCCCGGCCATGAAACAGTCGATATTTCCTATCGCGGCAGTGGGCGAGTGGACGACTATCCTATCCCCAAGAAAAATAGCTACAGCAGCTTTTCTGCCGGAAAAGGCGTTGTTGCTCATCGGGGAAGCGGTCGGATTCGGCCGTCCTCTATATAGATCAGCTTTTATATGGGCCAGCTTCAGCTAATGCCTAGTTGAAACCTTACTCGAAAATTTATTCCTCGAATCCCAATCCTTAAATAACCTCTTTACGTGAAACGTAAATCTTTCTGCCCTATACAGATGTCAATACGCAGACGTCGATCGACCGCTTAATAATGTGGAATGGGTTTACTAACGAACGTATACCTAGGGGTGTAAAATATGTGCTAAGTAAAGGCTGTTTGAAGTCGGACACTTGCTCATGTATCAATTTATACCCGTAAATAAATATTGAGAATAGGAAGGGTGTTACCTTCCGCCCGTTTTTTGTGCATTCTATATATTAAGCATTTTCGCTTGATTGAGTTTTTGATGACCAGCAACACCGACTTAGTTAAAAAGCTAGAGCCCAGCGCTATTGACGAGATCATGATGTACCTAGCTTTTAGTGCTATGTGTACAGGTGGACATCGCCATGGTGCCTTTTTGGATGCCGCCGCGACTGCTGCCAAATGCGCTATTTACACGACGTATGTAGAGCAAGGCAAAAATCTGCGGATGACCGGCCACCTTCATCACATTGAGCCCAAGCGGGTGAAGGTGATTGTTGAAGAGATGCAGGCTGCGCTTACTGAAGGCCGAATCTTAAAGATGCTTGGCTCCCAGGAGCCTGGCTACTTAATTCAGCTGCCCTACGTTTGGCTCCAGCGTTACCCTTGGGAATCCGGTAGCTACCGGGTGCCCGGCACAAGCCTGAGCACCTCTGAAAAGCGCCAGGTAGAAGAGCGCCTCAAATCCGCTGATTTGCCAGAAGCTCTGCCCGATGCGCAACTGCTCAACGGCTTCCAGTTTATGGAGCTGATTGAGTTTTTGCATTCTCGCTCTCAGGAGACTATGCCAGGTGGTCGTCGGATGGCGCTGAGTGATGCCTTGGCCGAACACATCAGGCGGCGTCTGATCTATGCGGGTACGGTGGCTCGGATTGATTCACCTATTGGTGGGATGCCTTTCTATGCGCTGACTCGTGCGTCTTATTCTCCGGTTGGTGAAGAAGAACGAACGTACACCATGATGGAAGATACCGCTCGGTACTTTCGACTCATGCGTGAATGGGCAGATACCCAGCCCGGTACGCGTCGTATTCTTGAGGAATTGAACATTCCTATCGAAAATCGCGAAGCCGCCTTCGATGAGCTCGACCAGCTGATTAGCCAATGGGCCAATAAATACCACAACGACAGCGGTCATCCTACCGTTGTGCAAATGGCTATGGGTGACAGCGACTCACCCCACTAGGGTTCTCCGGGGGCGTAGCAGTGCTAGCGTTCCTACGGTTTTAACAATTGGATCGACCAAAAAATCCCCAGAATCAATCACTGATTCTGGGGATTTTGCTTTTAGCGATAATGGAAAGTGTTTGAGGAGAACTATCGCTTAAAACTACCGGCCTTGGCCTTCTCAAAAGTAGGGAGCTGAACCGCAGACATAGATCCAATCTTTTTCTGTGTGCGCAGTGGATTAACGGTGGGTGCAACGACTGAGGTCTCACCCTCGAGCGCAGGCAGATGCTCACTTGTCGCGTCAACAATATCGGACAGATCGGCTGCACTCTCGGTAACTTTCGCGATCGCCTTTTCCATCAGAGGGGTTCCCCAAGGTGAAGGCTCGGTGAACGCAACTTCGGCGGCAGGTGCCTGGCCGACAGGAACCGTGTAAGGATCGATGACCACGGCCCTATCGTTAGGTGCTTTTTGACCCAGTGCTTGAATGAGAGGTTCTTTCTTCTCTAGGTCTTTTTCTATGTCTTTTTCTAGGCTTGGCGTAATCTCCGGCGTAGCATTCAGCATGGAAGACTTTTCCAATGCTTTCGATGGCTCATCCTGTACGTTATCCGGTGGCGTTACGACCTTACGCTGCCAGTTTAGCTTTGGCTCTGCTGCACCAGATGTCTCAGCTGTATCGACTGTTGGTTCGATCGTTGTGGTTGTCGGCTCAAAATCTCCTGTGGAGTTTTCGATCACACGTTCCATGTCTTTCCAGAGGTTGGCTTCAGCGTCAGAATCTTCGGTGGCAGACTCTGCTGAGGGTGCTGCCGAGGTTGATATGGGCTGGTCGCTCGTAGGTGGCTCGATTGTGGATGGCTCGATTGTGGATGGCTCGAAGTGAGTGTCTGACGAGATAGAAGATGGCTGTGGTGCGGGCTTAGGGATGCTAGCACCTCGAATAAGACTTTCTAAATGTGGGTCAATGCCTTCGAAGGGAGTGGAGATTGCACCGGCCCAAGGCATGATTCGTTGGGCTTTGGGCATAGTAACGCCGTTGTTAGCGGGTTCACTAAGCGCAGGTGTAGAGCGCGCAGGTGTAGAGAGCGCAGGTGTAGAAAAAGAAGTGGGATGAGTTGTGGTCGACAGGGTGTGATGGCTCGCAGCGCCTTGAACAGAAGTACCCGCTGAGCGAGCTGTCACTGTGAGAGATTTTTCGAGCGCTGCTTTGAACTGAAGGGTGTAGCGCTGCTGACGTTGGAGGCGCGATCGCAAATCTCGGATGGTGGTTTCTGCCTGTACGCGTGCTTGAGCTTCTTCTGCATGTTGTTGAGCGTTTAAGGCGCTTTCATGCTCTAGCTGACTCACTCTTTCTTGAGCGTTGTCTAGCTCAGATTGCAGTGTTTCGTTGATTAGCTGCTGGCGCTGCAGCGATTGCTCAGCGGTTTCTAGCTGGTCGACAACCTTGGCAACCTGCTGCTGTGCCTTTTGAGAAGCCTGTTGGGCTAAAGTCTGTTCGGCTAGAGCTTGCTCAGCCATTTTTCTTTTCTCTATCTGAGATTGCTCGTTGGCCTGCTGTAACTTTCGCTGCGATTCTCCAAGCGTGTTCTCTAGCTGAGAAACCCGCGTGAGTAGTACATCATTACACTCGTTGAGGTCGTGAATGAGTGTGAGCAGCTCATCTTCACGGGCAGTGTTGAGAGGGGATGTGGCGGCTAGGCCAACAGTGCCTGGAAGAGGGGCGGTTTCCCAATTTGTTGCCTGATCGTCTGTATTTTGAGTGTTGCCGTTTTGAGTAACTGTCGCTTGAGAAGAGATCGTCTCTGACTTGGAAGCGGTGACATCAGGCTGAAGTGACTCAATCGTCATTTGTTCTGCGCTATTTGCGAGGGGCGTATCGACGTCGTCTATCCTACTATCTTGCGCGGTTCTATTGTCAGAATCGGAGGCCGGTTTAGATGACTGATTTTCGCTCATAGCTGGGGGATGACGCTGCGGGTGACGAATAAGTTTCCTAATGTATTAGCACAGAAAAACAAATTAAAGTCGATATATACGAAAACTTCTGAAATTTACGTATAAACAACCACAAAACCCTTCTGTATAGGGCGCTGAAGCCCCGGAGAATCGTCACACTGTGTAACATTGCTGACGTGAAAGTAGGTTGAACACGTAGAACTGTGCCTCTACGGCCCCTACACTTATTGACGTGTTGTTTAGGTGCGATCGCTTTGTCGTACAGATTTTCTCCGGGTTAGCACTTCTGTGAGTAAGTCCTGGTGCATAAGGGCTTGATCTACTCGAGCATTTACTTGGTCGGGGGTGAGGCCTTCGCCGTTGACGTAGCACTCTAGCCAAGCTTTGCAGAGACTGTTGGGATCTGTTGGCAGCGCTGGCAATGCTTTGGGTGTGGGCGATAAGTCCCAGCCGGGCAGCTCTAGCGACTGGGCGAGGGCATCTACTTTCGGGTCGTAGCTGATGGCAAAGCTGCGACACCCTTCCGCCGCAGACATTACCAGCGCGTGGAACCGCATGCCAATGGTCATTTCTACGCCTCGAAATAAACCTTTGAGCGCTTGAGGTTGGCTGAGAGGGTAGATCTGATGGGGACCGGTGAGATGGCTGGCGATGAATTCTGCGATCGCTAAATCTTTCACTGGCTGAAAGGGCACTAGCAGTAAGCAAACATCTGTTGACTGTTGAAAGCTGTTGAGCGCGAGTGCAATGGTTTTGAGGCGTTCTTCTGTGAGGTGTTTATGTGGGCGTAGGGCAACAGCTACCCGAGGCGCTGGCAGTTCCCACAGCCCTTTTACCGGGACAGAAGATAGAGCCCACACAGGGTCGGGTGCTAGCAGGCAGGGGCGATTCCACTGGGTGAGAAGGGTTGCAGAATTGCGATCGCGCACACTCACCTTCTTGCATTTAGCCAGTGCCCACCGGGTCAGCCAGCGGCTGGTTTTTTTGTTCAAGGGGCCAATTCCCTGACTCCACGCAATTGTCTTAAGGCCCATTAGCTGAGCGAGCAGCATGAGTCCCGCGTAATACGCCGGATTGAGTGCGCTGCTAGCGTCTTGCATTAGGCTCCCGCCACCCCAAATAAAGGCATCTGCCTGGCGAAAGGCTTTTAGCACCGCGTAGAGCGACTTACGGGGAACAGCTTCTGTGACATTGTGTAGCTCGCAGGTTTGCGCAGGGTCTCCCGAAAGCACCACAGGCGTTACATGTGCAGGCAGCATTTGCAGCAGCGAGGCCAGTAGCGCCTCGTCGCCGCCGTTGCCCATTCCGTAGTAGCCACATAACACCGCTCGCATAGTTTTCTTGCCGTTTTGTTAGCGGCTGCTGTTAGGTCTTTAGAATACAGGTTATAGAATACGCGATGCCCTTTATACAAAGACGACTCTATGCACGCTCTCTCGATTCCTACCTGGATAGTTCATGTTTCTAGCGTGATCGAATGGATTGCGGCTATTTGGTTTATTTGGCAGTACGCCGAGGTGAGTGGGTATAGGGCTTGGCGAACGATGTCTTTTGCGATGCTACCTGCACTCGTGAGTGCGATGTGCGCCTGCACGTGGCATTTTTTTGATAACGAAATGAGTCTCTACTGGCTGGTAACGGTGCAAGCGGCGATGACGGTGGTGGGTAACTGTACAGTGTGTGTCTCTGCCTGGTGGATTTGGAAACAGTCTGGGCAGAGCGTGAAGGCTGAGTCTGTTGTTGCTGAAGGTGAAAGGTAACGAGATGACGAAAGAATCGCTGTTTGCACTTTCTTTGTTTCCGTATTTGGGCTTTCTTTGGTTCCTGACCAAAAGTCAGCAAACGCCACGGTTGGCTCTGATTGGATTTTATGTGTTGCTGGTGTTTGTGGCGGTGACGATTCCGGCGGGGCTGTATGCTAAGCAGGCCTACGGCGCAGAGCTAGCAAATGTAGACTGGCTGCACGGTAGCGCGGAGTCTTTTCTATCGCTGTCAAACATTTTGGTGGTGCTTGGGTTTCGCCAAGCCATAAAACAGATGAAAGCAGCTCAAGACTGATGCAGTATTAATCGATTGCCGTCGGGGTCGTAGGCGTAGATTTCTTTGCCGTGGGAAGCGTGGATGATGTCGCCAGGTGGGGGGTAGCCGAGAGATGTGAGGTGTGCGATCGCAGCTTCCAAATCGTTTACTTCTACACAAAGACTCATTGGACCACTAGAGATCTGTGAGAACTCCGCAGCGTGCGCCAAGCTAGGCTCAAAAATAGCGAGTTTCAAACCTGGTAGATGAAACTCGCCGTAGGTCGATGCATTCACTTTTGGTTCGATACAAAAATAGTTTTGGTAGAAGGAGATTTGCTTCGTTACTTGATTGCTCGACAAAGCAACAAATACTTCTTGAAAAGAGTTTCTGCTGAAAGAGGTCATACTGCTTAGTTACGTAGACTTTCGTCGTTTTTCTTCAATTTCTCCTTTCATTTAGAGAAACGTATTTCTCTAGATCGCCTAACTTCGTTTGAATAATGCTCCAAATAATATTGTCACTAATAGAAAAATAGGTATGAACAATAATATTTCTCAGTGCGACAATCTTTCTCCATTCAATTTGAGAGTATGCCTGCCTATATTCCTCTGGAATATGCTTAGAAGCCTCCCCGATAATTTGGAGATTGTAAACAACAGCTTCATAGGTTTTGTCATCTTGAATTAACTCTTCTTGAGTCATATTACCTACGTAGCGCTCAATTTTATCGATACGCTCAAGAATGTCTTCCAGATATAAAAGAAGATCACGCGACACGAATAGATTCCTCTATGACGCTTTGCCGAATTCTCGCCTTTAAATCGTCTTTTATAACCAGATCTACAGATCTCTCGAATAAATCTTCTAAGAAAAACTTCAGGTCCATATATCCATCGAAGGTAGCTGGATTTTTAAACTCTACAAGAAAATCGAGATCACTTTGGGGTGTCGCCTCATTACGAGCTACTGAACCAAATAGAGATAACGAATGAATATCAAATGCTTTGATAGCTTCCAAGTTTTTAGCTAGACAATTGAGAACAGCCTCACGCGTAGGTGCTGTTCTCTTTGTGTTCGCACTACTCTTTGTGTTTGCGCCATTTGCGCTATAAGTTATCTGAACCGTGCTGGCCACCGCTGTCTTTTTCAATGTGGCACACCTCTGACTAATTGCTACATTCTAACTATAGATTAATGTGCAGCATTAAAAACCGCGCTAACCTAATGCCGCAGTCGTTCAGCCATTTGCGGAGGAGCCACTATGGTTGCTACATCCACTCGGTCAGAATCTAGCCAGTCTATTGCTGATTATCTTGGCGATGATGCCGATGATTTGCTTAGCTATCGCGCGAAGATCGATAAAAGTCAGCTGCATTTGCCTGGGCCGGATTGGGTAGAGCGAAGTTTTGGCGTGAGCGATCGCACTCCACAAGTTCTCCGCAGCCTACAGCAGCTATACAGTACAGGCCGCCTCGCTAACACAGGCTATCTCTCTATTCTGCCGGTTGACCAGGGTATAGAACACTCTGCGGCGGCTTCTTTTGCCCCTAATCCTATTTACTTCGACCCGGAGAACATTATTAAGTTAGCGATCGCAGGTGGCTGCAATGCGGTGGCCACTACCCTTGGCGTTCTTGGGATGACCGCTCGCAAATACGCTCACAAAATTCCTTTTATCCTGAAGCTCAATCACAACGAGCTGCTGAGCTATCCCAAAGAATACGATCAAACCCTATACGCTTCTGTCGACCAAGCCTGGAACTTAGGCGCGGTTGCTGTTGGTGCGACTATTTACTTTGGTTCTACAGAATCGACGCGGCAAATTCAAGAAGTCAGCAGGGCCTTTGCCCGTGCTCATGAATTAGGGATGGCGACTATTTTGTGGTGCTACTTGCGCAACGATGTTTTTAAGCAGGATAAAGACTATCACCTTGCTGCGGACCTGACTGGGCAAGCAAACCACATTGGGGTAACCATCGAAGCTGACATCATTAAGCAGAAGCTTCCTGAAAACAACGGTGGCTACAAAGCCGTCACCGGTGCGGTGGGGAAAGCCTACGGCAGAACCAGCGAAAATGTATACACGGAGCTATCAAGCGACCACCCCATCGACCTTACTCGCTATCAGGTGCTTAACTGTTATGCTGGCAGAGCAGGTTTGATTAATTCTGGCGGTTCTTCAGGAGAGAATGATTTCGCGCAGGCTATCCGGACGGCTGTTATCAACAAAAGAGCCGGTGGTTGCGGGTTGATTTCGGGTAGAAAGACGTTTCAAAAAGAGTTTAAGGAAGGGGTCAAACTGTTTCATCTTATTCAAGATGTTTATCTTTCTGATGAAGTGACTGTTGCATAAAGTGACTGTTGCAATGGGGTGACGAAGTCATCTTAGGCAGGCCTGTTTATACAAAGTCCGCTCCGGTGAGCTGGCTGCCAGTGATACCTGCTGTGACCGCTAGAATTTGATTGCCAAAGCCAATGGTGGTCGTGTCATGGTTGAGAGTGGTAAACACCCAGTTGTCAAAGTTGAGCATGTTTGGTGTAAGGCTTTTGAACGGAGGGTGATTTGGCCTGTGGATATTTCGGTGCTGGAACTATTTGTAGCGGTGGTGAAGCAAGGGAGCTTTGCAGCAGTAGCACGCGATCGCAATGTAGATCCGTCTTCTGTTTCGCGGGCGATCGCTTCACTAGAAACAGAGCTAGGCCTGCGACTATTTCAGCGCACAACTCGCAAGCTTTCGCCTACAGAAGCCGGTGTGACCTATTTTCAGCGGATAGAGCCGCTAGTAGAAGAGATTCGACAAGCGAATTCTGTTGTAAAAGATGTCTCTGGACAGCCAAAGGGAACTTTGCGAGTAACGGCTTCTGTCGCATTTGGTCTGCGGTGTATTGTGCCGATGCTGCCTGCTTTTGAACGACAGTACCCCGAGCTGATGGTGGATTTGGTGCTAACGGATGCGGTGGTGGATTTGTTCGCAGAGCGGATAGATGTAGCGGTACGGTTGGGACTGTTACCAGATTCGACATTGATTGCGCAGCAGCTGATGCCGGTTCGTTATCGGGTGTGTGCGAGTCCTGATTATTTATCACGACAAGGACAGCCAAATTTACCCAGTGAGATTGAGCATCACAGCTGTTTGTTGTTTCCACTGCCGGGATTTCGCTCGCGGTGGATTTTTCGGGATGGCGATGGGGAAATAAGTGAGGTGATGGTGAAGGGGAAGGTGGTGATTTCGAATGCGATCGCTTTGCAGCAGTGTGCGATCGCTGGTATGGGATTAGCGCTGTTGCCGCATTGG
>ERZ1740067.341-NODE-341-length-38343-cov-7.041606_pt1 | contig 38343 bp, 32 predicted proteins | sample MGYA00581736_ERZ1740067 | MGnify/ENA primary metagenome ERZ1740067 (study PRJEB43018, sample SAMN04849236) | marine metagenome | isolation source: floating plastic debris | place: Pacific Ocean | collected 2008-08-27 | study: EMG produced TPA metagenomics assembly... | reverse complement strand
CGCAGCATCCCTAATACTATTATTTGGTCTTTTCATTAACCAAGTACCCTACAGTACCGATTTCGGTGAAAAGCTGATGGTAGAGTTACCAGATGGCACTGAAGTACATCTCAACGCAAAATCAAGCTTGAAACATCAACGCTTCTTTTGGGAAAATAAAAAAGAGGTCGATTTAACTGGAGAAGCCTTCTTTTCGGTGACCAAAGGGCATAATTTTGTGGTTAAAACCACATCAGGAACCGTGAGTGTTTTGGGCACGGAATTCAACGTAAAAGCACGGAAGGCCATTTTTGAACTCCATTGTTATGAAGGTCGCGTGCGCTATGATAATAGGGAGGAGGAGCAACAATCATACTTAAATGCGGGTGATGCCGTTGAATTAAAAGGAAGCATTTTACTGGAATTTAAGCATAGCGAGGCAATTCCATCATGGCAGGAGGGTAGAAGCAGTTTTTCAAATGTTGAACTGGCTACAGTAATGCGGGAATTGCAGGTGTACTACGGGATTTCCTTTGAATATGAACCCACGGCGGTTGAAGCGCATTTTACAGGAACCTTTGTACACGATGACCTAACGCTGGCCTTAAAATCTGTATTTGTGCCCATGGGAGTTACTTATGAACTCTCACGAGACCAAAAAACGGTAATGCTGAATGCACGCTAAAATCAGTAAAAATCTATTTTCCATTTTTTGTTTTTTGTGTTTTCTGGTGGTTTCAGGACAGAAAGCGATTGAAGTCAACTATGTCAACACCCCATTGAAAGCTGTATTGGCGGACTTGGAAGAAAAAACGGGCCTGCTCTTTTCGTATTCGGATGAACGCATTGCCGATATCACCATCACCAAAACAGCTTCTCCCTTAGAAATTGATGCTTTTTTGGATTATCTACAATCCACTACAGGATTGGTTTTGGAGCGAATTGGCAAAAACCAAATCATCATCAGTTCACCAAATACCGAAAGTACGGTTTGTGGCTATCTATTTGACATTATTTCCAAAGCGCCCTTGCCCTATGCCACCATTGTAATCAAAGGAACGAACAAGGGGTTCACAACTGATGAAAACGGGTATTTCCTAATCGAAAATGAAACGCTTACCAACGGCATCCTTCTGCAATATATAGGGTATGCAACACGACTGATATTCAACGATGACTTTGAACCATCGCAGTGTAAGAACCTATTTTTGAATCCCCGTGCAGAATCACTTCAGGAAGTTATTGTTAAGTCCTATCTCATTGCGGGAATCGATAAGAACAAAGATGGTTCGCTCACCTTGACTTCAAAAAACCAAGGAATCCTACCTGGTCTGGTCGAGTCAGATATTTTGCAATCCGCCCAATGGGTTCCTGGAATTATGAGTATCAACGAAACCATTTCCGATGTCCAGATCCGCGGAGGCTCCGCAGACCAAAACTTAATTCTGTACGACGGTATTAAGATGTATAACACCGGCCATTTTTTTGGAATGCTCTCCATCTTTAATCCGAATGTCACTACAACGGCCACTATTTTCAAAGGGGGAGCCAGCCCAGAATATGGGGACCGTATTTCTGGAGTCATTGATATAAAAGGAGAAACCCAGATTCCCCAAAAGACATCTTATGGCGTTGGCTTTAACGGCACCCAGGCTGATGCCTATGGTAAAATAAGATTGGGAAAATCTGTAGGGTTGGTAGTTTCTGGGCGCCGTTCTTACGCCGATATTGAACCTCTCCGCACGCCAACCTTTGATGCCATCTCGGAAAAGGTCTTTCAAAATACCATTGTTGATACGACAGGTGATATGCAAAATCCAGAAGACGAAGAGGATGAAGAGACCATTTTGGAAGGTGAAGAAACTTTCTTTTTCTATGACGCCAATGTAAAGTTGATCATTAGTGCCTCGGAAAATGACAGTATCTCCCTGAGCGGATTGCGCACAAAAAACGACCTCAACTTTAGATTGCTCGACGAGGAAAATATCTCCCAAGATGCTCTAATTACAGAAAATCAAGGGCTAAGTTTTAATTGGTCGGGAACAAAACGCGGTAGGTGGCATCATTCGCTGGAGGGGTACTATTCTGATTACAAGAGCGACTATAGCAATCAGTTTCTTGAGGACCAAAACGTACAAGAGGAAAGTATTAGAAGGAATGCGGTAAAAGACTATGGTTTTGATACGAACATACTATTTGATTTAACTACGGAACACGCCTTAAAACTAGGGTATCAATTCACACGAAACGAGGTGTTCTATCAACTTTTTCGGGATGAAGCCGGAGATGAGGACATCGACCCCGAAGACTTAGATTTAGAAGATGGGGAATCTGCAGATGAACGGGACTTTAATGAAGTTTCCAATCGGGTGAACTCAACAAACGCAATCTACAGCGCCTATTATTATAGACCTCAAAACAGGGGGTTGGTAAGCTTGGGGGTACGGGCCTCAAAATTTTCTGTTCTCGACGACTGGTATATAGAACCACGATTGAATATTGAATATCCGTTGGGCAATGTTCTGCGTTTAAAATTTACGGGTGAAAAAAGATACCAAACGGTAAGTCAGTTGATTGAATTTGATGATACCCGACTACGTCTTCAAAACGGGATTTGGAGTTTAACGGAGTCGGATAATATCCCTTTATTGGAAAGTGAACAGTTTTCAACAGGTCTTTTAGTAGATGTTAAGGGATGGACCTTGGATGTGGACAGCTATATTAAGAGCATTGATGGCCTAACTTCTTTCACCAACGGATTTACCAATGCCTCGGAAGAATATTCCCAGGGCACAAGTACTATTTTTGGAATTGACTTTTTATTAAAAAAACAATTCAATAACTATCGGTTTTGGTTGGGCTATACCTACAACACGGTGGATTATCGGTTTGAGGAATTGTCCAATGGGAGATTCCCTGGAAATAATGACATCACCCATAATCTGACCCTTTCGAATACCTACGAGAAAGGCAACTGGAAATTTTCCATGGGCTGGAATTTTAGAACTGGTGCCCCATTCACTCCCGTTGAGGGTTTTAATGCTACCAATGGGGATATCGAGTTTGGGGATATCAATAGCCGCCGTTTGCCCAGTTACCATCGTTTGGATGCCTCAGTTCGCTACAATTTTACGTTGTCGGCAAAAAAAGACCATCAGTGTATCGCAGGACTGTCCTTTCAAAACCTCTACGCTCGACAAGTACCACTCTCCATTTTTTACCGGGTGGACGATAATCCTGAAACTGGACTTCAGGAAATAGACCAGCTAGAACAACTTTCGTTGGGATTGACCCCTAATTTTTTGTTACGGGTAACTTTTTAGGGGTAGGGTAATGTCCTTTTTTCCTGTTCTACTGGAAAATGAACCAAAATGATATATTTCAACAGACTCCTCCTACTCGTTTTTATTGCATGCATATCATGTAGTGAAAATGACGAAAGTATCCCAGAAGAGACACTACCTCCAAGCACTTCAAAAAACAAAATTATGCCTTTGGGGGCCTCACGTGTGGCTGGGGCAAGACCAGAATATGAAAGCTACCGTTACGAATTGTGGAAGCTTTTGGTAGATAGTGGGGTGGAATTTGACTTTGTAGGCACAGAAAATGATGACGCCAACTATCCTAATTTTAAAGGGTTATCCTTTGACAGCAACCATGAAGGGCGGGGCGGTATCAACTCTTCTGAAATACGTGCAGAAATCAACGAATGGCTTAGGGACTCTGGAATCCCTGACATCATACTTTTTAGTTCACCGGGAGGCAACGATGATTTAACATCTATCACCTATGAAAAGGTATTGGAGAATATCAATGCCATTGTGGATGCCGCACAGGCTATAAATCCGGAAGCTATAATCATCATAGAACAAGCTGCACCCCCACTAACAAGCGAACAAACCCCTGAATTTTTAGCGGTTTATAACCGAATTATCCAAGATGTGGTCACCATAGCCCAGCGTCAGAGCACAACAACGTCAAAAGTACTGACCGTGGATATGGCCACTGGTTTCACCGATGCGATGCTGGCCGATGATGTACATTACAATGAAGCGGGGGCACAATTTATAGCCAATCGCTATTTCGAAATACTGCAAGGTATTTTGGAAGAATGACCATCACACTTCCCTTTGACCTCAATCGCAAATTGTCTTTTGACTAAAAGTATCCGCAGCGTCAAAGGCATCGTTCTGGTTCATGTTCTCTTCAAATAGTAAGATACGGTCAATGGCATGAAAATCGGATCTTGCGGAAACTTCCATCATATACACGCCTGCCCTTGAAAAGGTCACAAAAATATTATGGGCATCATTATCAGAGGTAGAGGCCTGCCATTTAAATGAATTGTCATTGCCACTTCGATAAATTTTGAACCAACCGTCAGAAGAAGAACCCTCTGGGTTGGGGGTTTTCCCAGAACCTTTGGGATACACCAGACTTCCGTTGTCTTTGCGCCCAAAAAAATCATCAGCGTCGGGAAAACGTAGCCAAGAGTCGTTATGCTCCGTACCGTTATTCCCTTTTTGATAGGAGGAATACCACACAAATCGAAAGGTACCGGGGTTGGTTATCCTTATGGGGAAAGTGACCATACCATTGCCCGGATTCCCAAAATTGGAATTCCCCTCCCATTGCATATAGCCATCTCCAGAAAAGTCAGGCGCTGCATTGCGCAACACCCATCCGTCAGGGAAGGTATTGTCTTCAAATTCTATGGATACCATACCGTTGTCTTCCTCAAAAACAAACCCAATGGAAGAAGGGCAGTCGTTACTTTGAGTGTCATTATCAGTGTCATCGCCATTGTCATCATTGGTTTCCTCCCCCATGTCGTCATTGGTGTTGTCATCGGTATCGGAATCACTGGAATTTTCGTCATCTTGATTTGCGGTAACATCTTCTTGTGAAGTATTATCTACCACAGTTTCCTCTTTTTCACAGGAAGCGACCAGTAAAAAACTAAATAACGTAATAACTAGAACGCAAATTGATTTTGAAAATTCTGAATAGGGGAATAAGTGTTTCATCGTTGGGGTTTTATAGGGCAACGTATCGTAATAAATCCTATTGTTCGGTACATAAGGTTTTCGATAAATAACGTCTACATTTTTGTTGAATTACTCAAAACGGTTTTACCAAATGCATGGCCGACAAAGGAAACCCCCAGAAAATATGGGGTTTTTATCTATTGTGATTTTGTATCTCTTTTCATATTTTACTATTAATTTATCTCTCCCCTGTACAGTACCTGTACTTTGAAATTATAAATCATTTAATATTCAAGAAAAAATGAAGACCACAATAATTAGACATGTTATTTCAATTATTACAATGGTGTTTTTGCCAAACTCATTTAATATACTTTCTGCTCAGGAAGACTTGAGTAAAACCAAATTCAGAATTCCTGAAAATGAGTTTTTAGTAGATCGATTAGTTCGTCAGTTAGAGGAAGAGGTAAAGATTCTCAATATTCAAAGCAAAGAATACGAATCGGTATTAAATTTTGTGTCTAGGACAAAACAAGATTTTGAAAAAATTGATTTTAAATCTATTGATATTGAAAATGAAGATTCACTAAGCAAACTTAGAAGGGAAGTAATCAATACTCTTGAAAATAATAGAATCGATTCAGATGACATTGGAGATTTCGAATTAAAATCAATTCTTGCTCAACAAAGGCGCATATTGATTCAAATGATAGAAGCCTTGGGTTTAGATGAAGATATTGATGCCAATGAAATAAGCAATCTCCAAAATTCAGTTAACAATTTTTTCTCGAAATCATCGAGTAAAATTCAAGGAATGAAGCAAGTTAATCAATCAGAAATTGAAAAAAAAGAAAATCATTTAGAAGAATTATACAATCATAAAGGGCAAAATACAGACTTACACAGAGTTGCTATATTAATGGGATTACCTGCCTTTTGTGTTACAATACTGTTATTATTTCTTGTCCCATATTATTTAGAAAGAAATAAAGAAGAGGGTAACACTACAGAGCAAAGTAACAAACAAAGCTTACTTGACGTTGCAACGGTCCTTTTGCTTACTATGACCATTCTTATTTTAGGACTGGCAAAAATGATAACCGGCGAAGTTCTTGGAACACTTTTAGGTGGTATTTCAGGGTATGTACTAAATAGAACAATGAAAAATTAGTTATACTCATATTAATCTTAATTATTACGAAGCATAGAAAATCTCTCAACAAGTAAATACTTTTTGTTTTTATCTTCTTATTTAGGAAGATTTATAGCTGCAAATTCGTAATCTACTAATCTAAAGGGAAGACCATTCAAATATCCGAAGGTAAATTTATAAATAAAGAAGCGTGTAACAATTCAATACGAATATTAGAAAACAGAAAAACACTGAGAACTTAACTATTCAAAGAAGGAAAATAAATTTACTTACAAACACAAACTATGGCATCTTAATAACCCAATTAAATTTCTAAAAAAACAGCCCTGAACGTCTTCACGGTCTCGGTCAAGTCGTCATAACTAATCAAATCATTTAAAAATAACCCTCAAAGACTTAGAGCGGTAAAATCCAACATATACTTTTCACAAAACATTTTTATCTGTTCCTTTCCCTAGACAGGGAAAGGTGGCACTCCGCAATCCAGGATGACAGAAAGGGTGGATACTAAAAACAACAATCTTTCAATCCCTTCCGTCTTCCCATCCGTTAAAAACGGAGGGAATCCACCTTCCCTTAACCAAGGGAAGGAATCATAATATATCTCGTACCATTTCAACCCTCTAAGTCCAATCGACATAACTAGGGATATCATTTAAAAATAGCCTTCAAAGACCAAAGGCGGTAAATTCTAATACATCCTTTTCACAAAACATTTTTATCTGTTCCTTTCCCTAGACAGGGAAAGGTGGCATCCCGAATTTCGGGATGACGGAAAGGGTGGAAACATATAATCGTCAATTAAAAAAGCTTTTGGATGTACAATCCCTTCCGTATTCTGCTTTGCAGAATACACCTTCCCTTGACTAAGGGAAGGAACCATAATATATCTCGTACCACTTCAACCTTCCAAGTCCAATCGACATAACTAGGGGTATCATTTAAAATAGCTTTCAAAAGCCGATGCCAGTAAAATCCAGCATACTATTTTCACAATCCATTTTACCAGCTCCATTCCCTAGACAGGGAAAGGTGGCAGTCCGACCCGATAGCTATCGGGATGGGATGACGGAAAGGGTGGAAACCTACAATTCTTAATTAAAAAAGAGTTTTGGATTAGCCATCCCTTCCGTCTTCTGCTATGCAGAATACACCTTCCCTTGACTAAGGGAAGGAGCCTTAAAAGACAACTCTTGTTACCTAAGCTGCCTTTCCCAAATTAGAATAGCCATTCAAGGGCATTTTTTAAAAAAATATCTTTCAAAAACAGAAGATGGCAACTAAATACAGTGGCGCAGCACAGGCTTGACTAAGGGAAGGATTTTTGATATCAATTTTTAAAACTATCCTTGATTTCCTGAAGTACCGATGATAGATGCTCAAAGACCATTTTATTCTCAAAACGAATTACTTTGTATCCAAGACGATTCAAATATGCATCACGCTTTGCATCCCTTTCTTCAGTAATTGGATTACTATGCACTTCCCCATCTAATTCAATAATCAACTTTTCGGCAGCACAGTAAAAATCTACAATAAAACTATCGATGCTATGTTGCCTACGAAACTTTTTCCCTTCAAGTTTCTTTTGTTGTAAATGCTTCCAGAGAAAGGCTTCTGCAGAAGTAAGATGCCGCCTTAGCTCTTTTCGGTTTTCCCGTAATTCAGGTTTATCATGTTTTTTCACAATCCTAAAATAACCTTTTTAACAGCTCCTTTCCCTAGACAGGAAAAGGTGTCTGCCAGCGGCAGATGGAAAGGGTGGCCAGCAGATATAAGAATCTTTCAATCCCTTCCGTATTCTGCTTTGCAGAATCCACCTTCCTACTTCGATAGACCCAGAAAAAACTTAATTATCGGAAGGAACTAAAATACCTGTCGAACCGCCTCAACGGTCTTGGCCAAGTCATCATAGCTAATGGCATCATTTAAAAAATAGCTCTCAAAAGCGGATGGCGGCAGATAAATACCTTGGTCCAACATGCCATGAAAGTACTTTTTAAAGGAATCATTATTTCCTTTTGCTGAAGAAGCAAAGTCCACCACAGGGGCCTCACAAAAATGTACTGAAACCATACTGCCAAAGCGATTGATTTGATGGGCAATTCCTTTTTCGGTCAATACTTCGGCAATGCCTTTATGAAGAAAAGCGGTTTTCTGGGTCAAGCTTTCAAAGACTTCGGTGTTTTGGTCAATCTCGGTAAGCATGGCGAGTCCAGCACTCATGGCCAAAGGGTTTCCGCTTAGCGTTCCTGCTTGGTATACGGGACCTTCGGGCGCTAAATGGGCCATAATCTCTGAGCGTGCCGCAAAAGCGCCTACGGGGAGTCCTCCCCCAATGACCTTTCCAAACATCACGATATCGGCGTCGATACCCAAGGCTTCTTGGGCTCCGCCTCGAGCCAACCGGAAACCGGTCATGACCTCATCAAAGAGCAGTAAGACACCTTCTTGGGTGCAGAGGTTACGAAGGCCTTTGATAAAATCCTCCGAAGGAACGATACAGCCCATATTCCCTGCTACGGGTTCCAAAATAATGGCGGCGATTTCACCTTGATTGGCGTTGACCAATTCTTGTACTCCTGCCAAATCATTATAATTCGCCAAGAGGGTATCCTTAGCCGTACCTTGGGTCACCCCAGGGCTATTCGGGCTCCCAAAGGTTACGGCGCCACTACCGGCCTGAATCAAAAACGAATCGGAGTGCCCGTGGTAACATCCTGCGAATTTGATGATCTTATCCTTACCCGTAAAACCGCGGGCCAATCGCACGGCACTCATACAGGCCTCGGTGCCGGAGTTGACAAAACGAATCTTATCAATATTGGGAACCATAGAAACGGCCAACTTGGCGAGTTCTGTTTCGATTTCCGTAGGAATACCAAATGAAGTTCCCTTTTTGGCCTTCTCCACCACGGCCGTGATAACCGGTTCATGGGCATGGCCGAACAGTAAAGGCCCCCAAGAGGAGATATAATCGATATACTGGTGGCCATCGGCATCGGTCAAATAAGCTCCCTTCGCTTCTTTAATAAAAATAGGTTCCCCACCCACGGCCTGAAAGGCCCGCACAGGGGAATTCACCCCACCCGGAATATACTTTTTGGCTTCCGAAAAAAGTGCGCTACTGCGTTGGTATCTCATAAAATCGTTTTATGTCGGTTCGAGCGCAGTCAAGAACATTTTTGACACTCCCTTGGAAGGCATCTCGACTGCGCTCGATGTGACATGTTACTTTGTTTTTATCTTACGTAGGTTCAGCACCTGCCCGATAGCCAAGTTGTTATTTTTAAGATTATTCAACCGCATGATTTCATCAATGGATATGGCATACTTTCTGGACAAGGCATAGAGCGTATCTCCCTTCTCTACGACATGGGTGAATACCTCATACTTTTTGGTCTTTCGAACGGTTTCCAGTCCCCCGTTCACTACTTGGGCATCGTACTGTTCCAAATTATACTTGTCAATGAGGGCCAGTAGTTTTTGAGGGTATTTGTTGTCTGTGGCATAACCGGCCTTTTTAAGGCCATAGGCCCATTTTTTGTAGTCATCGCGTCGGTAATTGAACAAAAAACGGTAACGGCTCCTGGAGGCCAAAAAGATGCTATGGTCTCTAAAAGAGAACATCGGATGGTTATATTTTCGAAAGCACTCCCCTTTCGCATCGTCATCATGAAAATCATAATCGCCCTGCCATCCCGAATGGCATTTGATTCCGAAATGGTTGTTGGTTTTTTGGGTCAGCTGCCCTCGACCTGAAGCACTCTCCAAGATGCCCTGGGCCAAGGTTATGCTCGCCGGAATGCCAAAGGCCCGCATTTCATACTGTGCAATTTCTGCAAATTCTTCAATATATTCCCGCGTATTGGCAATAGGAAATTTCTTAAAATAGCCTGGGTCTTCGGGTAGTGGATACAACTCAGATTTATTGAACTTTGCGGTTTCAATTCCTGTATTGGGGCGATATACCCCTCGCTTTTGTGGTTTGGTGTTCACCGTTCGCGCCGTACGCTTTTTCGCTCCACAGCCTACCAGGGCAACTACCATCAATAGGGTCAAAAAACGTGCAATCATAAATCAATTAAAGGTAAATTCTTCTTTTTCAATACGGTATTCATTCCAATATTACCTTGCAAACCTCCAGTATGGATGGCCAAAATCCGTATTCCTGGTTTCCACTCCCCTTTTTTGACCATATCCAGTATACCGTATACCATTTTTCCGGTATAAATCGCATCTAAGGGTATATCCATTTTTGCCTTGAATGCATTGATAAAATCGATGAGCTCTTTGTTTACCTTGGCATATCCACCGAAATTATAATCCTTAATCAACTCCCAATTCGAATTTGTTGCAAATTTACGAATGTCTTTTTTTAAGAAATCCCCCCGTAAGGAAGAAAATCCCAATACTTTTTGATGTGGCATTGCCGAATTGATCAATCCGGCAATAGTACCCCCGGTCCCCACAGCAGTGGCAATAATATCAAAACGAGCGTCCGATTCGGTTAGAATAGCTTCACAACCTTTTACGGCAAGTGTATTGGTTCCCCCTTCGGGCAAGAGATAAAAATCATCGTAACGCATGCGCAATCCATCCTGAAAATGAACTTCCGACTTTTTTCTATAGGATTCTCTATCAACAAAATGTAACAGCATCCCGTTCGATTCCGCTAAACGTAGGGTAGGGTTTTGTTTCCAAGTCGTTGCCAATTCCTCTCCCCTAATAACCCCTATGGTTCGAAATCCCTTTTCTCGACCCACACAGGCGGTAGCAGCAATATGATTGGAAAAAGCACCCCCGAAAGTCAGCAAGGTATTTTGCCCCAATGCTTTGGCCTCCTTCAAATTGTACTTCAGTTTGCGAAACTTATTCCCAGAAATCAGCGGATGGATTTCGTCCTCCCTTTTTATGGTCAAAAAAATACCATGTGATTCCAGCAATGGCAATCGAACGTCTTGGTCACGAACAGTCAAGGGGCATCAACGAAATAGGAATTTCAGAAAGCTGTATGGTCTTCTGCGCTCCGTGTAACCTAGGTCTTTTTCAAAGGCATAGGCCTCGCGTTCAAAACTGATATTTTGGTACGCCCGATAGGTATTCAAGTACAAAACTGACCGTATCACCCACTCTACCAAATACCACAAATAGAAAAATACCAGCAATAGTTCAACTTGTTGTCTCAAGTGAATCCTTTCATGGTTGATCAATACCGTATCTTCTTTATAAATGGGCTCTTTGACAATAATAAAGGGCCAGAGGCTTAACCCCACATAATTCTTACGGAAGAAGTGTTTAAAAACCAATATCATATTGCTTTTCTTTTAGAACGCTTTTTGTAAGTGGGGTGGACAAATATAGTTCTTTATCAACGGTTTGCGTATCGTTTAGGGCGAAGTACCCTGATTGTGGGATGAAACGCTAACAACTCCTTAAAATCCTTTTACATTCCGTTTTTCAGACGTAACTTAGAGGGTAACACAGGGTTGATGAAAAAATATATGCCGTTGGAGGAAGGTGATTATTATCTTTCCTCTCAAGGATATAAAGTATTTACCGAACAATATCATTTAAAAAGGGGATATTGTTGTGAAAGTGGTTGTAGACATTGTCCTTACGGTTATAACAAAAACACCAACCGTCAAGAGTAGGCTGATTTTCGGCATAATAGTTGATATGTTTTAAAGAAAGATTAGCGCTATTTAAACTCAAAATTATTCGTTATGAAAAAGATAAAGTGGATTGCCCTGCCTGCACTGTTGGTATTGTTTCTAAGTTCTTGCTCTTCGGTAAGGGTTTTGTCAGATTATGACAAAGAGGCCAACTTCAATGGTTATAAAACCTATGCCTTCTACAAAACCGGAATTGACAAAGCACAAATTTCGGACCTGGACAAAAAACGTATCCTAAAAGCCATAGAAAACGAAATGGCCACTAGAGGATTTTCAAAGTCAAAAGACCCAGACATTCTAATCAGTATATTTACCAAAGAACGCGAACAGGTTGATGTCTACAACAACAACTGGGGCTGGGGAGGCGGTTTCGGATGGGGCTTTGGCTGGGGCTGGAATCCGTGGCTTTGGGGCCCGGGATGGGGTGGCGCCTGGGGGCCCAATGTATCAACCCGTACCGAAGGATCCCTCTACATTGACCTTATCGATACCCGAGACAAAGAGTTGGTTTGGCAAGGGCGCGGGGAAGGTACCCTTAATCGTACTAAAAATATTGAAAAGAAAGAAGAGCAAATTCAAAAGTTTGTCTCTGAAATTCTATCCGAATATCCACCGAGCCAAGAAATTGTGGCGAAATAAAAAATTATCCATTTGAGATGAAGAATCTGCGCATTATAGTTTGAGTGTTAAAAAAGCCTGCAGATTCTTCGTCTTTTCTTTATTTGTAAAGTATTCAAACGCCTGTAACGACCGGAGTTTTTTACGTTTCTTTTTATCTTTACAGTCAACTTTACCTTACCCATGGAATATTATCTTGCTCAAGCCAATATTGCGAAGTTCAGGGAAAAACTTGACCATCTCATCATGAAGGAATTTGTGGATTTTTTGGAACCGGTCAATCGGTTTGCCGAGGAAAGTAAGGGCTTTGTTTGGCGCCTAAAAGACGAAGAAGGTCGTTCTGCCTCTTACATTGAATCTCCTTTTAACGATGAGATGATGGCTGTGAACATTAGTGTTTGGGAAGATTTGGAATCGTTCAAAAACTTTGTTTATGGTTCAGTACATCATTATTTTTTGCGCAACAAGAAAAAATGGTTCGACCTGAAAGGGCCTTCGCAATTTGCACTTTGGTGGATGCCCAAGGGAACCTTGCCCACTTTAGACCTCGCCAAAGAAAAACTGAACCTTTTAATGCACCAGGGCCCTTCTTCAGCAGCATTCACCTTAAGGGATTTTTATGATTTTCAGGGCAATAAATTTAGTCCTACCCCACGTTAATACCACTTATGATGACAAGAGCATACCAAACTAATCCTGTACTCGACAAGCTTCCCGAACATTTGAGGCAATACATAAAACCTCAGAATTATGAGGAATATACACCGATTGATCAAGCAGTCTGGCGCTATGTCATGCGAAAAAATGTGGATTACCTAAGCAAAGTAGCCCATTCGTCTTACATGAAAGGGTTGGATAAAACCGGCATCTCAATTGACCAAATACCCAATATGTACGGAATGAACCGTATTCTAAAAGAAATCGGTTGGGCCGCGGTCGCTGTTGATGGTTTTATACCTCCATCGGCCTTTATGGAATTCCAAGCCTACAACGTGTTGGTCATTGCATCAGATATCCGGCAGCTAGAGAATATTGAATATACCCCTGCACCTGATATTATTCATGAAGGGGCCGGTCATGCCCCTATCATAGCGAATCCAGAATATGCAGAATATCTGAGACGATTTGGGGAAATAGGAGCCAAAGCCATTTCAAGTGCAAAAGATTACGAATTGTATGATGCCGTTCGCCACCTTTCCATTATCAAGGAAGCTGCGGGAACCCCTGAGGAAGATATTGAAAAAGCAGAGAAACGTATTGAACACCTACAAGATTCAATGGGTGAACCCAGTGAAATGGCCTTAATTCGAAACCTACATTGGTGGACGGTAGAATATGGGCTTATAGGCGAATTGAATCACCCAAAAATATATGGTGCCGGTCTACTGTCGTCGATTGGCGAAAGTGCCTGGTGCATGACGAAAGAGGTAAAAAAAATACCATATACCCTAGAAGCGGCCCATACCCCGTTTGATATTACCAAGCCCCAACCCCAATTGTTTGTTACCCCAAATTTTCCCCATCTAAGCCAAGTATTGGAAGATTTTACCAACACCATGGCCCTGCGCACCGGTGGTTTACAAGGAATCCAAAAATTGGAGAAGTCCAAAGCATTGGGAACCGTTGAACTCAGCACTGGACTTCAGATTTCCGGTTGTTTTGGAGATAGCATTTCACATAATGGCAAACCCATTTATATAAGAACAACAGGTCCAACCGCTTTGTCTTATCGTGAAAAAGAATTGGTAGGTCATGGTATTGAGGATCATCCACAGGGGTTTGGATCTCCTGTGGGAAAGTTAATAGGAATCAATTTGGCCATTGAAGATATGAGCCCCAGAGACTTAAAGGCCTACAATATATTTGAAGGACAACGTACTTCCCTTGAATTTGAAGGTGGGGTCAAGGTGACCGGTGAAATCGTAACAGGCACCCGAAACCTTAAGGGAGAAACTATTCTCATCACTTTTAAAGACTGCAAGGTTACGTATGACGACACCTTACTTTTTATTCCGGAATGGGGGCTTTACCATATGGCTGTGGGCGAACAAGTGGTTTCAGCCTTTAATGGCCCCGCGGATATTAAAAGTTTTAACCTCATATCCCATGAAATCAGTGATAGTACCATTAAAAAAGACCGTGATGACACTTTGTTACGTTTAGAAGGATACTACAAACAGGTTAGGGCGTATCGAGAAGGAAACAGCACCTATATTTCTCGCGGAAAGCTTTTTGAGGAGTTCAAGGAACACTTTCCCAATGATTGGTTATTACCCGTTGAATTATATGAGCTTGCACTTATGGATAATAGCACCTCATTGATGACGGCGATTATATCACATTTGGAAATGGTCAAACAAAACCGACCCAAAGTAGGGCATTTGATAGATGATGGCCTTACCTTGGCAAAGAAAAGTCTAGTAAACCAAGCGTAAGTCTTCCATCTTTTTTATGGGGTTCTCTTGGTAAACGAGGGACCATCCCATTGAATCCGTCAAAACCAAAATCTTGGAAAGTTCTGATAGCAAGCGGTTGTCTGCGTTGGAGACCAAACCGGAAGCCATTACTTTCTTCATCAAAGAGGCATTAACATTACGCTTTATCGTATTGTAGTCTTCTGCTTCAAACGGATTCAAATAGTCGGCCGATACGTCGTAGTACTCAAAATCGGGATTAATCTTTATTTCTGGATCGGGCAATTGGGCAATTCGAACAGTCTTTGTTGCGCTATCGATTTTGATATCGAGTTGCTGTAAATCATACGCTATGGTGACCTCGGCATTGACCACCACCAATGCCTTTTTACTCGCCGTTATCAAAGGCCCAAAAAGCGCTTTCGAATCAGCATAATTATATACCTCAGCAAAATGCCCCTCAGTTACAATAAGTTTCGCAACGTTTTCCAGCTGTTGCTGAAGGAGCATGGAATTTTCCTTTAAGACGTTTTTTTCCTGACGATGGTCTTGGTATGACTTGTAGATGAGAAGTGTGGCCAGGGTAATCAGTATTCCGGCTATAACTTTTTTCATATTTTACCACGTTTTTAGGCAAAGTCTTTAGGCGAGGTATGGCTTGTATACAGCACTTTCAGTAATCCCGATTTTCGGGAAACCATACTTTCCTATTCCAAGAAAGGAAGTATCACTTTACATAATCTTTTACCTTCTCCAACGCTTCTGGAATGCCTACAGGATTTTTACCACCTGCTGTGGCAAAAAAAGGCTGCCCCCCGCCGCCGCCTTGAATATATTTACCCAATTCACGAACAATGCTACCTGCATTCAATCCCTTTTCGAATGCTAAATCCTTTGAGATATAACAGGAAAGTACCGCCTTACCGTCTTTTTCCGCAGCCAACAAGGCGAAAAGATTACGCTTTACCTTCCCCATTTCGAACAACAGATCTTTCATTCCACCGGCATCCAAATCCACCTTTTTTGCAAGGAATTTCACTCCATTGATTTCAGACAGGGCATTCAACAACTCTGATTTCAGACCTATTGCCTTTTCTTTCAACAGTTGCTCGACCTGTTTTTTTAAATCATTATTTTCTTTCTGCAATGCAGCAACTACTTTGACGGGGTCTTTGGCGCGGTTCAATATATCTTTGATTTCAAACAATTGTCGATTGTTCTGAAAATAGAAGTCTTTCACTGCATCATAGGTGATAGCTTCAATTCTGCGAATACCGGCAGCCACCGCACCTTCTGAAACAATTTTAAAGTGCCAGATATCACCCGTATTTTGAACATGGGTGCCCCCGCATAATTCAATGGACTTCCCAAAACGAATGGTACGCACCGTATCGCCATATTTTTCACCAAAGAGGGCCATGGCTCCCTGGTCCATAGCTTCTTGTATGGGAATGTTACGGTTTTCCTTAAGAGGTAGTTGCCCGTCAATACGGGCATTCACAAAGTTTTCCACACTTCTCAGTTCATCTGTGGTCAGTTTCGAAAAATGGGAAAAGTCAAAACGCAGGTATTTCGAATGTACCGCAGAACCTTTTTGTTCCACATGTTCTCCCAATACTTCTCTCAGCGCTTGATGCAATAAATGGGTAGCTGTATGGTTACTGGCTGTTCGCTGACGTTGTTTTTTATCAACAACAGCTCTAAAATTTCCAGACACCCCTTTTGGAAGGTTCTCTGAAAAGTGAACCGTTTCATTGTTCTCTTTTTTCGTATCTATAATGTAAGTGACATCACCATTAGAGGACTCTAAATAGCCCTTATCCCCTACTTGTCCGCCACCCTCGGCATAAAATGGAGTAAGATTAAATACCAATTGGTAACGGTCACCTTCCTTTTTTGAGGTGATTTTTCGATACTTCACCAACTTCACATCGGCTTCTAACGTATCATATCCCACAAATTCTTGGACACTATCGACATGAAGCATGACCCAATCATCTGTCGTCATTTCAGAAGCTGCCCTTGAACGGTTCTTTTGCGCCTGTAATGCGATTTCGAAACCTTCGGCATCAAGTTGATAACCTTTCTCTTCAAGAATCAAGGCCGTAAGATCAATGGGAAAACCAAACGTGTCATAGAGTTCAAAGGCCTTTTCGCCATTAACGGTTTTACCCTCAGTCGATTTAATGACAGCATCCAAGAGCACCAAACCTTGCTCCAAAGTGCTCAAAAAGGAATGTTCTTCTTCCTTAATCACATTTTCGATAAGCTGGTGCTGATTTTTTAATTCAGGAAAAGCCTGGCCCATTTGCTCTACCAACACCTTTACCAATCGATGAATAAAGGGAGTTTTGGCATTTAGAAAAGTAAATCCGTAGCGAATGGCCCTTCTTAATATTCTGCGAATGACATATCCTGCTCCTGTATTACTGGGCAATTGTCCGTCGGCTATGGCAAACGAAACGGCTCTCACATGATCGGCGATGACCCGTATGGCAATATCGGTCTCCTCGTTCTTTCCATAATCGTTGGCTGTTATGGTTTCAATTTCCCGTATCAAAGGGGTAAAAACATCGGTGTCATAATTCGATTGTTTGTCTTGTAAGACCATACACAACCGTTCAAACCCCATTCCCGTATCGATATGTTTTTCAGGGAGGTCTTCTAACTGACCATTCGCTTTTCGATTGAACTGTATAAAAACGAGGTTCCAGATTTCCACTACCTGCGGATGGTCTTTATTGACCAATTCTGCTCCAGGTACTTTCGCCTTTTCCTCTTCAGCACGAATATCAACATGAATCTCAGAACAAGGCCCACAAGGCCCTTGGTCGCCCATTTCCCAAAAATTATCCTTTTTGTTCCCCATTAAAATGCGGTCTTGGGGTATAATTTCCTTCCAAAAATCAAAGGCCTCCTGATCCATATCAAGATTGTCGGCGTCTTTACTGCCTTCAAATACCGTGACGTAAAGACACGCCTTATCAATACCGTATGTTTTGGTCAAAAGCTCCCATGCCCATGCAATAGCCTCCTTTTTAAAATAATCGCCAAAACTCCAATTGCCCAACATCTCGAACATCGTATGGTGATAGGTATCTTTGCCAACTTCTTCAAGGTCATTGTGTTTACCACTAACGCGCAGGCACTTTTGGGAATCGGCCACCCTTTTTTTGTCTGCTTTTGAAATCCCCAAAAAATACTCCTTGAATTGGTTCATTCCCGCATTGGTAAATAGCAACGTCGGATCATTTTTCATAACCATAGGTGCCGAGGGCACAATCATATGGGCCTTCGATTCGAAGAAGTTTAAAAACTGTTCTCTAACCTTTTGGGATGTCATACGGGCAGTTAAGCTTTAATTAATTTTAACAGAGCGAACAAAACAATTTTTATATTTGTCTGTTTCCTTAAAAATGAACGACCAAAAATAGGATAATTTACATTCATGTCTAAAGTAAAGTACTATTACGACCCCGATACCCTATCGTATCGAAAAATTGAACCAAAGAAGTCGAAAAAGTACCGAAATATTGCACTGTTCATTTTAGGCGCCACGCTCTTTGGGTTTGTCGGCCTCCTTTTTTTATTGAATACCAACCTGGTCAATACGCCAAAAGAACTTTCCCTACAACGTGAGGTACAGAACTATGAGCTTCAGTTCGAAATATTGAATCGCAAAATGCAACAAATAGAAGAAGTTTTGGCCAATGTGGAAGAACGTGACAACAACCTCTATCGCCTATATTTTGAGGCGAATCCTATACCTGAAGAGCAACGAAGGGCTGGATTTGGTGGGGTAAACCGCTACAAATCTTTGGAAGGATTTAATAATTCTGATATCATTATTAAGGCATCAAAGCGATTGGACATCATTCAAAAGCAAATGGTAATTCAATCAAAATCACTGGATGAGATTGCCAAACTCGCAGAGGAAAAGGAAAAATTATTAGCGGCCATACCGGCCATACAGCCCGTAAGAAATGAAGATTTGACGCGAATGGCCTCTGGATTTGGGTGGAGATCAGATCCATTTACCAAGGCGCGAAAAATGCACAAAGGAATGGATTTCACCGCCCCCAGGGGAACACCAATATATGCCTCTGGCGATGGTAAGGTCATTCGTGCCGACAACAAATCATCAGGTTACGGTAAGCACATTCGAATCGACCATGGGTATGGTTATCTAAGTCTTTACGCACACTTGAGCAAATACAATGTTTCAAAGGGCCAAAAAGTAAAACGGGGTGATTTAATTGGTTTTGTGGGAAATACAGGGCGTTCACAGGCACCACACCTTCATTACGAGGTTTGGAAGGATAAAGAAAAAATTAATCCCATTAATTTCTATTACGGTAGCTTGACCGCCGAAGAATTTGAAAATATGCTGAAATATGCCAGCCAAGAAAACCAATCGCTTGACTGATGCACGTAGAACTGCCTGAAAAACGATATTATGGTATCGGCGAAGTTGCCAAAGCGTTTGGGGTCAACACTTCGCTCATTCGTTTTTGGGAGAAGGAGTTTGACGTGTTAAAGCCCAAAAAAAATGCCAAGGGCAACCGTAAATTCACACCAGAGGACATAAAAAATCTTAAGCTTATTTATCATTTGGTCAAAGAAAGGGGATTCACCCTCGAAGGGGCGAAAACACACTTAAGGGAGGAAAAACACAAGACCTTATCCAATTTTGATGTGATTGAAAAATTGCAGCGCGTCAAAGCGGAGCTTATTAAAATCAAGGAACAACTGGGATAGACTTCATGTGTGAATGCTGAAATAGTGCATTTATGAAAAGGCCAAGAAAACCCAATCGTATAAGAAAAGACATTTGATGTAACATTAAAGCATTAAATAAGACCTATACACCAGATAAACACTAAAACACGAACAAATGAAAAAATGGTTGATTCCATTGATATTGATAGGCGTACTCTTTTTTGCCGTCTTTGGATGGGCAAAAGGCTTTTACAATACTGCAGTAAAACTCGAAGAACCCACCAAAGAGGCTTGGGCCAAGGTGGAAAGCGCCTATCAACGTCGCAATGACTTGATTGGCAACCTTGTCAAAACGGTACAGGGGGCAGCAGATTTTGAACGAGGTACCCTCACCGATGTTATTGAAGCCCGATCTAAGGCCACTCAAATCAATGTCGATCCTGCCAATGTGCAACAACTGGCCGAATTTCAACAGGCCCAAACCGGTCTGTCCTCAGCACTTTCGCGTCTCTTGGTTACCGTTGAGCGGTACCCTAATCTAAAGGCCAACCAAAACTTTTTAGAGCTACAAGCGCAGTTGGAGGGTACCGAAAATCGAATCAACGTCGCCCGTGATCGATTCAATGAAACCATCAGACCTTACAACGAGCATATCAAGACATTTCCCAATACGATTTTGGCCGGATTCTTCAATCTGGAAGAATTGGCGTATTACCAAGCGGATGCTGGAGCAGAAAATGCCCCTGAAGTTGATTTTAATTTCGAGTGAACATGGACAAAGTTGAGGCTTTTCTCACTGCTGAAGAAGAGCAGGAAATCGTGGACGCCATTTTACAAGCCGAGAAAAACACTTCGGGTGAAATTCGTGTACACATTGAAGCCTCGACTAAAATAGACCATTTCAGTAGAGCCCAACAAGTGTTTCATTTTTTAAAAATGGACAACACCAAAGATGAAAATGGGGTATTGCTCTATGTGGCCGTTAACGACAGAAAATTTGTTATCTATGGGGATAAGGGTATCGACCTCGCCGTACCCAAAGGATTTTGGGAAAGTACCAAAGACCTTATCGCCTCGCATTTTAAAAAGGGCCATTTTAAAAGGGGTATCGTAGAAGGTGTCTTAAACGCAGGTAAGGAACTGGAAAAACATTTTCCTTGGCACCATGGTGACATTAATGAATTGAGCGATGCGATTTCTAAAGGATAGGCTTTCCCTAACTCTCTTGAAAGGTAGAAATTCCATCGGGAAAGGGATAAGGAAAGAATTTTGTTTTTCCACGTTTTCATGGGCTGCATTACTTCTTCTCGTTCTAATTTCGAATTCGGCACACGCTCAGTTCGAAATTCCCCCTAAACCTGAGAATCAAACAAGTGTATATGATTATGTGAATCTTCTGAATATAAATCAGAAAACGCAATTAGAGCTGAAACTGATTCGATATTCCGACAGTACATCGCCCCAAATTGTTATTGCTATTATCAGTTCTACGGAAGGGGAAAACATCAACTACTTAGGTGCTCAATGGGGGCAAAAATGGGGAATAGGGCAAGCAGATGAAGATAACGGTATTTTAGTACTTCTTGCCAAAGATGACCGCCGAATCGCAATCAATACGGGATATGGCGTTGAAGAATTTCTCACCGACCTCATGAGCAAACGCATCATTGACCAGGTCATTATACCCCAGTTCAAACAAGACAACTATTATGGAGGACTGAACGCGGGTTCAGACGCTATTTTTCAGGTATTGAACGGGCAGTTCAAAGAAGAAAGGAGCTTCGACACACCTCAAGGTCCTTCCCTGCGGGAGGTGATGCCTTTTATCATCTTTATCATCATATTTATCTTGCTCGCACGTCGAAACAATCGCGGTGGACGAAATAATAGAGGTGGACGAAAAGGTGGCGGTTTTGATATTTGGGACATGATCATCCTAAGCAATATGGGTAGGGGCGGTTATCGAGGCGGCTCATCAGGTGGAGGCTTTGGTGGAGGTGGTTTTGGCTCTGGTGGTATAGGGGGTGGCTTTGGTGGTGGCGGCTTTGGAGGCGGTGGTGATTCTGGTGGGTGGTTGAGGCCTAAAATACTGAGCGTTTATCATTGATTACATGAATTGTAATATTCCAATTTTTTATCGATTTCTTTAAGATAATAAAAAGAAACGTACCTGACTCCATTTAGCCTTTGCTTCAGGATTCAGTTCCAAATCGACATTTAACAGGGTTTTCCGAAAGTTTAAAAATGAAAGTCCCAATAGTCTTTTAAAGGAATATTGACTTATTTCTTCCTCAAAAAAACAGTAATCGGCACCCCAGTAAAATCAAAATGTTTTCGAATTTGATTTTCCAAAAACCGTTTATAGGGTTCCCGCACGTACTGCGGTAGATTACAGAAAAATGCAAATTGCGGGTATGGCGTGGGCAGTTGTGTACAGAACTTAATTTTTACGTATTTACCCTTATACGCTGGTGGCGGATTTTTCTCAATGATGGGCAACATCACATCATTGAATTCTCTCGTTTTAATTTTTTTACTTCGATTCTGATAGACGGCGACTGCCGTTTCGATGGCCTTAAAAATACGCTGTTTGTTGAGCACTGAAATAAAAATGATAGGGATATCATCGAACGGCTCACACGCCTCCTTGATTTTCTTGGTGTATTCTTTGACCGAATTGGTTTCCTTTTCGACCAAATCCCACTTATTGACCAAAATCACAATCCCTTTATGGTTTCGCTCGGCCAACCAAAAAATATTCTGTACCTGGCCATCAAACCCGCGGGTGGCGTCCAACATTACGATACAGACATCACAAAATTCAATCGACCGAACGGAGCGCATAACGGAATAAAACTCCAAATCTTCTTTGACCTTGGCCTTTCTTCGAATTCCAGCGGTATCGACAAGATTAAATTCGAATCCGAAACGGTTGTATTTGGTATCGATACTATCACGGGTCGTACCGGCAATATCAGTAACAATATAACGGTCTTCCCCAATCAATGCATTGATAAACGAAGACTTGCCAGCATTGGGTCTACCCACCACGGCAAAGCGAGGCAGTTCAGATTCACCTTCTGGGTCGTCGGGAAGCACTTGAACAACGGCATCCAACAATTCTCCCGTTCCACTACCATTAATACTTGATAGGGTGTAATACTCGCCCAACCCCAAAGCGTAAAACTCAACGGCATCTGCCTCACGCATGGCATTATCCACTTTGTTTACCGCTAAAAAAGTAGGTTTATCGACCTTTCGCAATAAGTTGGCCACATCTTCATCCATACCTGTGACACCTGACTCCACATCAACCATAAAAATGATGGCATCGGCCTCGTCAATGGCCAATTCGACCTGTTTATCGATTTCTTGTTCAAAAATATCATCGCTCCCCACGACGTAACCACCCGTATCAATGACCGAAAATCCCTTACCGTTCCAGTCACTTTTACCATAATGACGGTCTCTAGTGACACCACTTACTGCATCAACTATGGCCTCTCTTTTCTGAATCAAACGGTTGAAAAAAGTGGACTTTCCAACATTGGGTCTACCCACAATGGCAACTATGCCCCCCATGCGCTTACTTTTCGGTAAAAGTAGTGTTATTTATAAAGAAACGTATCTATGGGGCGAGTGCCGACAATTCGTCTCCTTTCCAACCTATCGCCCACCGGCATGTTTCATAAAAGACACCCCTTTTTTAGAAACTCCAGCTTCATTTGAAAAATTCAAAAAGACAAAAAAAACCCTAAATAAAGAGACCCCGAAACACTATGGATATGATTGAAATTTACGGATGGTACAATTGATACTATCCTTGATACCCAAAGCGTTTGAGTTGGTTTTGATTGGAACGCCAATTCTTGTTGACCTTGACATACAGTTCAATATGTACCTGCTTACCAAAAAACGTTTCTAGGTCTTTTCGAGCGCCCATCCCAACCTTTTTCAACGCCGCTCCTTTATGGCCAATGATGATTCCTTTTTGCGAGTCACGCTCCACCATAATGACCGAACGAATTCGTATGATTTTGTCATCTTCCAGAAATTCTTCCGTTTCTACTTCAACGGCATAGGGAATCTCTTTTTTGTAGTTTAAAAGGATTTTTTCTCGGATGGATTCATTGACGAAGAATCGCTCTGGCCTATCGGTGAATTGGTCTTTGGGAAAATAGGCCGGTCCTTCAGGAAGCAAGTCCAATATTCGCTGAAATACCTCTTCTACCCCAAAATTTTCCAAAGCCGATATAGGATGGACCTCAACATTGGGAAGCAAGGCGTTCCAATAGACAACCTGTTCCTCTAAAAAGGACTGTTCTGAGGTATCAATCTTATTCAGTAGAAGCAGTACCGGTATTTGGCTTTTTTCAATTTTCTTAAAGAAATCCTCATCCTTTAGCCCCTTTTCGCCTATCTCAACCATATAAATCAACACATCGGCATCTTCCAGCGCTGATTTGACAAACCCCATCATGGACTCTTGCAATTCGTAGGCAGGCTTGATGATTCCGGGGGTATCGGAAAAGACCATTTGAAAATCTTCTCCATTCACAATGCCAAAAATGCGATGTCTTGTGGTCTGTGCCTTTGAGGTGATAATGGATAGTTTCTCCCCTACGAAGGCATTCATAAGGGTAGATTTCCCCACATTGGGATTACCAATAATATTGACAAAACCTGATTTATGAATCACTGACATCGTGTAAAACTACGAACAAAAAAAGGGTTGTTAAGGTAACCCTTTTGAAAATCAGCATTGATGTCCCCGGACACAACGGCAATTATTCTGTTGTAAACAGATCGTATTCTGGCCATGAGGTTCTTGCCAATATAGCGGCCCTTAAAGCATCTTGCATATCTTTATTGAGTGTTAAGGGAATGACCCTAGTGTTAGCAATAATAGAAAAATTAAATTCTTCATTTATGCGATAAATCACCGCGGATGTGCCCGGCAGTGAACCCCAGAATCCCCATTCACCAAACCCAAAGTAACTCCCGACAATAACATCGGTATTTATAATATCGGCAACGCCAGGTCTTCTATCAATGCCAACCATGAGTTTTGCCAAGTCCGTGGCACTGGCCGTCCACCCGCCCATCGATTCACATCTTGATGCATTGTATTGATAAGGACCTAAATTATCGCCCTGACTGAAGTACTCTACTTCATTGGGCCACTTTTCGTCAATTCCGTTTCGTGCTATGTTCATGGTGGTAATTCCCAATGGCACCAAGATGGATTGCTTGACATAATTTTCGTAAGTCATTCCGCTAACTTTTTCGACTACTCTGCCTAAAAGAATATATCCAAAATTAGAATAAGAGTAGGTCTCCCCAGGAGTTGTTTCCAAGACCCTATTATCCAAAACATTACTGATTACTTCTTCTAAGGTCCAATCAAGATTTAAAAACATGGCATCTGCCGGGTTATTTGTAAATCCTGAGGTATGGTCCAAAAGGTGTCGTACCGTTATATTCTCAATATTGGTCGAATATGGCGGTGTTCCAAAATCATTTTCCAGAATACCATTTACACCAAATACGGTATCGTTAAAAGCTATTAAACCATCTTGTACCATTCTTAATATGGTTACGGCAGTTATTGTTTTTGAAACACTTGCCAATCGATACACCGAATCATCGGTTACCACTTCCGTATTGTTCAAGTCGGCAAAACCATACTGTGCCTGATATACCAGCTTCTCATTCTTTGTAATGGCCAATTGCATACTTGGTGCATTGTTATCTGACATTAGTTGCTGTATAGCCTCATCAAGCGCTTCAAAATTAGACTCAGCTCGAAAACCATACTCGGCCATAGACCCATCTTCTGCGACCACCGTTGCGATAAAATCATCCGTGAAATCAATACTGGAATTAGTACTGGTCAGTTCTACCCCTCCAATCTGCATAGATGCCCCTTCGGAAACCTGAAAAGAGACGATCAAATCATCTAACTGCGTACCAAAGGGAAAGTATAATTTGTAGTCATTGCCCGTTACTTGCACATCGGCATCAATCTTCAATCCTGGATTGTTCGCTGTTGTGACCGAGAATGATAAAAGTGAATTATCTGATGAAAGCTCGCCCACAGGATCATCATCAACTGAAGTGATCGGGCCATCATCCGTTTGGTCTATTGGAGGTTGGGTTTGGGGATCGTCTGAACTATCACTACTGCAGTTTATTAGAAAGAAACTTACTGAAGTGAGCAAAAATAATCTGGTGATTTTCATAATTCTTGTTTGCAGCTTTAAAGAATATCGATTAAAGTAATGAATTGTCATCATAAAAGTCTGATGACATATTTGTTTTTGCGCGATATCTAAAAAAGGAACTTATAAAAGTAAACGAATGAGAACTATTTTCAACTCAGTGTTGCTTTGGTTGTTCTTGTGGTCTTGTAAGCAGGGTACGGGCACTTCGCAAACTGCTGGTAATACCCAAGCACAGGTAGGTTATGAATTCCATGAACTGATTGACCAAAATTTAGGGATTCCAAAAGTTAGAGTACAAATACCAAAAAATTGGGAAGTTTATACCGATGGGGATTACTACTACCATGGTCCAAATGATATGAAAATATCAAATATGGTCAGTTCGCCTCTTTTCCCTTATGCTGAAAATAACTATAGTGATCAAAGCTTAATAACGACTGGTAAACAACAATGCGAGGTTCATAGGGGTTGATCATCCAAACTTTGATCCTAGAACAGACCCAAGGCTAAATCAGATGGATTGGACCCAGTTTCAAGTTCAGCAGTAAATCTTTTGATGACATTTTAAAATCTTTCCGATACACTGTAAAACCAAATACAAATTCAAAGAAATAATTATGAAAACCTCATTAAAACTAATTTTACTGTTGGTAACCATATCTACTTTGATTTGGGCCTGTAGTTCCAATGATGATGTGGCTCAAATGATGGATGATGACATATCCATAACTGATGATATAGACCCCAGCGATGACGACCCAATGGATGATGATCCCACGGATGATGGAACTATAGGTTCTTCAGACGGGCAAATCGTATTTCCAGATGGCGTTGAAATTGACCTAATGGGAGCAACCATCACAATAGCGGGAGAGATAATTCCCGTCTCAGATATTGAAAATACAGCACTACCAACGTTTGAAGGGGCCTCAGAATTAGCATTTTTGACAGATGCTGAAGGAAACATTCTCTTGGCTGGTTTTATTGATGCAAGCCGAAATCAGCTTACTGTGGCATCTACAGCTATAGTGCTTTTTTATTTTGCCTCTACTGGGTACTTACAGGCTGAGGAGTTTAAAGATGAGATTCTTACTGGCATTGAAGAAAATGAAAATTACATTTCGTTCGCCCAAGAACTGGAGACACAATTTGTCGCTGATAACCTTGTTATAGAAAATCTAGGGTTTCTTGATACTTTAGAAACTAGTGTTTCTGGTTTTAAATCTGTCAACACGGTGAACAGTGCAATTTTTATCGAAAGCAATGATATCAGGAGCAAAATGCAATTGAAAAAAGTGGATGGTGGAAAGAATAGTTTTACAATTACCAATAGAGGACCTAGGAGAGCTGAGCTTTTTGTTTACAAGAAGGCTTTTACCGATATGGAGGGTAATCGCACAGTACTTTTAGACCAAATTGGAACAGCGCAGCAAGCTGAATTCAGGGATAACATTTCAAAAGGTCGCTACACGTCAAAGAATTTTCCAGAAACAACCCCGGTGAACAATGGCAACCTCATCCATGCATTAATTGCGTGTGGAAGTATATTTACCGAGACAACCACTGTACCCCAAGAATTAAGCTTAGGTGATACTGAATCATCTGCTGAGTTTGAAGTGGCCGTTATAGGGCCAGGACAAGATGATGCCAATCGCACTATGACCACTGCAGAAAGGCAAGCCTATGAAAAAATGTCTTCAGAAGCTTTCTTGCTAGACTACGCCTTACCAACCCTATTCGAAATCGCAGGTCGAAAAGATATCTACGATGATGTTGGAAATGATGTACAGGAAAATGAATTACTACCTCTAATCACAACATATTTCAACAATAACACCAATGTACGTGAACTCGTGTATGATGGAGAGTTTAATGAAGCTCTACAAATTTTTTTCGAGGATTTTCGAACAAATGGAGAAGTGTTTCAGCTTTTGGAAAATGCCTATGAAATAGCCTTCAATAGTAGTGATTTATCCGGTTCAATGGTATTTACAGATACGCTATCAGACAATCTAGCCAATATGACCGAGATTATTACAGGCGTAACCAATAGGTTTAGTCTGTTTTGTGTAAACGACCAACTTGATGATATCAGCACCTTAGAATCTTGGGCGGTCCTTGCAGATAGGGGTGATGTCAGTTTAGAACCATTACGTGGTGGCGTGCAGACCTTAGAAGATTTGGAAATCACAGCCACTATTGAAGGTGTTGAAGACGAAGAGCTTACTGATGGTAGCATTACCTATGAATGGATAGTTTCTGAAAATTTCAGCAGTATTTTAAGAGACAGTCAAGGAAACAATGGGATAACATTTACCAATACAACCAATACCGTAACTTTTCAAAGCAGTGCCTCTATAAGCGATTTGATAGGATTTGAAAATTTAGAGACAGTTACGGTGAGAGCCTTTCAAGACAATAACGGAAGCCAAGTTTTGATTGGTACCGCAGAAATGACGGTTAACGTTCAGCAACGAAGATTTACCATTGACCCCTTGGATGCTATTTTATGTGGTATTGAACAGGCCAACCTGCGGGTTTTGAATGCGGAAGACAACACTCCTTTGGAAGTGAATAACGATTTTGATTTTAAATTGGTTTGGACCACCAGTGGAGCCCATGCCCTTTTTAATGGCAATAGCACTTCTGAAACTGTTGTAAACGAAAATGGCATTGTACTACGTAATATTGATGATGAAGTAGAGAACGCCACACAACAGGTTCGGGTGGGTATTTGGTTGCGCCCCAAAAACAACCCAAATGACATTCCCTTCAGGGAGGCCGGCTTTGAATTTGTTGATGTATACATCAGCAACAACAACGCCATAGAATTTGAGGTTGATGCAGCAAAATATATCGCATTTACCGCCGCCGAAGCTGGTGGTACAAGAATCGTTATGGGAGGTGGATTTTTAGTCCCGCGTAATGATAGAGCTGTTGAATATAAAGCCGAGATTATTGAATATTTTTTTGATAGTCAACGAAGGGAGGGGCTTAGCGGGCAGATATTTACTTGGACCAATCAATCGCAAGGTGGCTCGGTAGACGTAGCCCGTTTTGTGGACAATACTTTTGTCATAGGCTTAAATGCGGCATCGGTAAATACCATTGGAAATCAATATCCAGAGAGACAGCGTCAGTTCAATGGGGTATCGGGCAGAGCCAAGATTACTATCACCTTGGACAAATAAACAACTATGTACCTAAAAAAGATGTATTTAGACCTATGTTATTTTGTAAGAAATTGAAAATCTGTAAATTCCCTATACTTTGTTTTAAAGTATGGGGAAAACCTTGCAGAACGAAAACCACCTGACCACCGCTTTTAAAAGAAATGACCAAAAGGTGATGCAACAAGTATATCAAAATATGTTCCCCAGGTTTAGAAATCATGTATTGAACAACAGTGGTGATGAAGCACAGGCCAAAGATGTATTTCAAGAGGCTTTTATAGCCTGTTGGCGAAATATCAAGGAAGATAAACTGACCTTCAATAGCAATGTTGAAGCCTATTTGTTTTCCATAGCCAAAAACAAGTGGATTGACTTTTTGCGTTCTTCAAGGTTTAAAAAAACAGTTAACACTGAAAGCTTTTCCCATTTATCCATAGTAGCAGAAGAATCAGATAAAAGTGAAGAAAAAGAGTCACAGTTAGAAGTCATTCAAAAGGCTTTGAACCAACTAAAAGATAATTGTAGGGCACTACTTCAATTGTTTTACTTCGAGCGAAAGTCAATGGACGAAATTTCAAAGGAGATGAATCTGACACCGGCCACGGCCCGTAACCAGAAATATCGCTGTATGGAAAAGTTGCGAGCCCTGAGCATCGAAATCAAAAAAAATGGATTATAGCGGCCCCAACTACATAGCACAAGAGCAACAAGAAGAATTTGAGTATTTTCTCTTAGGCCATATGAACATTGAAGAGGAAATCAGTTTCAATAAAAGACTTGAAAAAGAACCTTTGCTTAAAAGTCAATTTAAAGAGTTTAAGACCTTGTTTTTAACCGTCGAAGAACAGGCCTTGAGAATGAAACTCGATGAATTTCACGATAACTTTGAAAAACGGAGCAAATCGAAAAAATCAAATTTCACCATTTACCGAATAGCCGCCGGTATTGCTGTATTGCTCTCTCTAGGACTTTGGTTTTTAAATCGACCTAATCAAAATGAACGCTTGTTTCTTGAGTACTTTTCTCCCGATCCAGGTTTGCCTACCGTAATGGGTAACAATGATAATTATCCTTTTTATGAGGCCATGGTCGATTACAAAGAAGGTAACTATGATGTGGCCATTAAGAAATGGAGGGGATTATTGGTCTCAAAACCAAATAATGATACCCTAAATTATTTTTTAGGTGTAGCACATCTGGCAAATGATGATTCAAAAAGCGCTATTCCATACTTAGAAAAAATAGATGTATCCGAAAGCTTTTTTGGAAAAGATGCCAAACATTATTTGGGCCTTGCCCACTTAAAAAGTGGTGATATTGAAAAAGCTAAAGCTCTTTTAGAAAAGGATAGTGAGGTCATAAAATCGTTAGACTAAATAATGAAACCTTTTTTGAAATTTTTTTGTTATGCTTTGGCAATCGTTTTAGCCATCCTCTCATGCAAAGACTCGAACAATAACAGGAAACCAAATTCAAAGGTTATTAAACAAGAGAAGAAGAAAGATTCCATGAATTCTATTCAGATTGTAAATCTTGAAGAAATACCCTTTGAACTACCGGATAACTGGATTTATCAAAAGACGACAGACGACGTGAAGAAAGCGGCAAATCAGCCTAATTCAGGTTTTGAGGGAATAGCTTATAATCCTGCAAAGATGAAATGTGTGGTTACCGTTTGGCAATACAATGTAAATGAACTAAAGGATTTGCTCCCACTCTTTAAAATGGATATCAAAGCCATGGGTGCTGCCGTGGAATACAATGTCGTAGATAATATCGTTCATGGTATAACCGATGAAAATTTAGAAACGGAGTTACTTTGGAAGGGCAAATGTGTGCAAAGAGAAAACAATCTCGTTTTCGTGGCGGTTGGATGCAAAACTGAATTTTATAAAGAAAAGTCTTCTTTTTTGGACAATATCTTTAGTTCCATTCATTAGACGCATTTAGAAGACATCATTCTTGACCAACTTAGAATCAATGAACCAAGTAATTAAAGTAATTTTCTTGACCTTTCTAACGATTTCGACCTCTAATCTTTTCGCACAGATAGATTCAGAAAATCCCTTAAATACCATAAAGGCAATTGATAGTACTGAAGCACTGGCTGAAAAGTTTCTAAATCTCAACGATTTTAATACAGCTTATAAGCTTAATCAAAAGGTACTTGAAAGCAGAATACAAATGCTTCACAAAGATGACCCAGACATCACAATATCATTGGCCAAACTAGGACAAATTGCAATATTGTCCCATCAAATTGATATTGCCCAACAACATATGCAAGAAGTGTCAAAACGAATTACAAAGAGCCCAATTAAAAATAAATCAATAAGGCCCTTGGTTGCATTTGTTCATGCCAAAATCTACGAAGCCTTAAATCAGCGAAACAAGGCCAAAACATTTTATTCAGAATTTAAAGACTGGGCCAATAACGATAAGACGCTTTCAAAAAGTGAATTTTATATAGATGTTTTAACCCATATATCGAGATTTCATGCTTTTAATTATAATCCAAAAGAAGCCTATAAACATGCGCACATAGCCATCGAGATAGCGCAAAAAAACCATTTTAATACATACATCCATTTAAAAGCCCTTAGAAATATTTCAAATATGTATTTCGGCCACTACAATTACAAAAAGGGATTGAAGTACAGTAACATAGCCCTTGAACTATTTCACGACCATCTTGAAGGCAAGGGTGATATTAAGCATCAAGTACAAACAGAAAAAATAGTGCCTTATCTCATTTGGATCAACGTAAAATCAAAGTACTTTTTAAAAAGTAATAAGGACTCTACTTTTCTCCTCAATCTTGCACGCGAAATGGATGAGGGATTCAAAATATTGAATAAGAATAAATCGATTCTTCTAAACCCTGAAGATATTAATATACTTTTCGAGGACTATGGCCTTTTTTTCAGTTTCGCAAAACAACTTCATCTTGATTTGTTTTGGAAAACAAAAAACGATAATCACCTAATTAGAGTACTACAAATGCATGAGTCCGTCTTGTATAGTAAAATTCGCAAGAGGTTGGGCAAGTTAAACGATTTGGCATTCGAAAGTATACCGGAATCCGTTTCTGATCAGGAGAAATTCCTAAAAGAAAATCTAAAAAAAACACTCTCAAATCCATTTTACAGCAACCAAGACTTCATCCACGCAGAAAGAAAATGGTCTTCATTTCTCGACTCATTAAAAACAAATTATCCCAAATACTATAAGTTGAATTATGCTTCGGTAGAGCAATATTTGCATAACCCCAATGTCATCTTACCAGAAGAAACAATTGTTCGCTACTTGTATATAGAGAAGAGGCTTTATGCATTTGTTTTGTCAAGCGAGGACAAGTTGATTTTTCCATTATCTTTTATGGATTTAGGGCTTTACACCAAAAAACTCAACGACTATACCATAAGCCCGAAAAAGCTTCAACCCATTTTGAATACCCTGTATCACAAACTTTGGAGGCCTTTTGAACATGAAGTAAAAACAAAAAAAGTGATTATAATCCCAGATGGTGCCTTGTTTAATTTAAATTTTGATTTGCTTACAAAAGGAGAAATTCATTCGTTTAAAGATATCGCCGTTAAGGGATTAATTACCGACCATACCATTTCCTACAATTACAGTTTGCTGCTACATAACAGCAATCGGAGCGTATTGAAATTTGATAAAGACTTTGTGGCCTTTGCCCCAGAGTTCAACTCTGATATGAAAGCAAAATACGAAATGGCCATCAATGATTCCATTTATTTAGACAGAGCCTATTTAAAATTTTTACCTCAACCTTTTAGTACGGGGATAGTTCAAAAATTTGGAAAAAGGTTTAACGGACGGTCTTTCTTAAATAACCAAGCTTCAAAACAAATCTTTACCAGAAATGCTGGTGAACATAAAATCATTCATATTGGCACACATGCCGAATCGAATAATAGGAGTCCAGAACTTTCAAGATTGGTCTTTGCAAAAAATGTTTCCGATTCGGTGAACATCAATGACAACTATCTATATACCTATGAGATATACAATCAAAACCTGAATTCGAATTTGGCAATTTTAACGGCCTGCGAAACGGGCAAACCTACCTATCAACCAGGGGAAGGGATGATATCTCTGGCCCATGCATTTAACTATGCAGGAAGTGAAAGTATTTTGACCAGTCTGTGGCAAATTGACGAACAGTCAAGCACGCAAATACTGGAATTCTTTTATACATATTTAGAGGATGGAAAACCAAAAGACGAGGCCTTAAGGTTAGCGAAATTAGAATATCTTAAGATAGCCGAAGGCAGAACCCTACACCCTCAATATTGGGCCGGCTTGGTGTTAATGGGCGAAACCGCTCCTATTGACCTGAATTCGAGCACTTCATGGTGGGTTTGGCTAGTTATCGCTGTGTTGGCCATAGGCATAACGGCTTTTTTAACCAAAAGAAGACGGGAAACCATCAAGTGAGCCTTGGCTTGGGTAAGTTTCTATCATACATCACAATGCTTCCGGCAACAGCAACATTTAGACTCTTCTCTGATGTGAACTTCACCAAATGATGTGATTTTTCACATGCCCTTTTAGTAAGTCCGTGGTCTTCAGCCCCCAAAAGATAAACACACCTTCGCGGATGGTAAAAGGTTTCCAAGGCCACTGCATTTTCAGTCTGTTCCACTCCAACAAGCATGGCCCCTTTAGGAAGGTTTTGGTAAAAAGCATCGAATGTTTCATAATGAAAATAAGGCATGGCCTTAATAGCATGATGCGTGTCGCTTGACTGCTTGGCATAGCGATTACCAATGGTAAAAATAAAACTCGCCCCAAGGTTCTGTGCCGTTCGCCAGAGCACTCCCAAGTTTTCAGGGGTTTTTCCATTTTGGATACCGATTCCGAAAAACTCATGTTCAAAATTATCTCGGCTCACTTTTCAATTTTTGAAAATATTCCTTTGCCGCTTTGTTCACTTTTGGCGCCAATAACAATACAGCAATCATGTTCGGGATTACCATCAAAGCATACGACAAATCAATTAAATAGGTGACGAACTCTACAGTGGCAACTGCCGCAAAGACAATGGTCAAAACAAAATAAACGTTGTAGAATTTTCCAATTTTAGCGTTGGTCAAAAAGGATAAACTCTTGACGCCATAATACGAATAGGTAAAAAGTGTTGATAAGGCAAAAGCAGAAACGATGACCATTAACAGGTCATCGCCAAAACCATATAATGTGGTTCTAAAAGCGGACAGGGTCATAACAATTCCATTGGTGTCCTCCAAATACGCACCACTTAAAATAATGACCACTGCGGTAAAAGTACAGACCAAAATGGTATCAATGAACGGGCCCAACATGGCTACCAAACCCTCTTTAATCGGATTATCGGTTTTTGACTGCCCGTGATACATAGGGGCGGAGCCTAGCCCTGCTTCATTTGAAAACATTGCGCGTTTCACCCCAATGATAATAAGGCCTCCAAAACCACCAACAACACCGGTTTTAAAATTCCAGGCTTCAGAAACAATCATTTTTAAGGCCGGTAGGATTTCCGAAGCATTTAAAATCATGACTACGATGACAGAAAGAAGATAAACCCCAACCATGAAGGGTACGATGGCCGAAGCCACTTTCGCAATTTTTGTGAGTCCGCCAAATATAACAAACGAAGTGAGCATGGCCAGTACAATTCCGATGGTCCATTTCCAATTTGTTTCGCTCATTTCATATAGGGTTTCTGAAGGTTGTACCACACTCATAAAAGTTTCGGTAAACTGATTGGCGGTAAAGACCCCAAGAAAACCAAAAAGTCCACAGATGGCAAAAAAGATGGCCAATGGTCTAGCTTTCTCTCCCAATCCTTTGGTAATGTAATACATTGGCCCCCCTTGCAATTTACCCTCAGAATCAACACCACGGTACATCACGGCCAAACTACACGAGTAAAATTTGATGCCCATGCCTAAAAGGGCAGTTATCCAAATCCAAAACACCACACCGGGCCCACCATAATGAATGGCAATGGCCACTCCGGAGATATTACCTAGGCCTACGGTAGCGGCAACGGCCGAAGATAGGGCTTGAAATGAGCTAACCTCACCTTTTGCTTCGGTAACATCATACTTACCGGCAGTGATGGCGATGGCATGACCGAAATAGCGAAAAGGTAAAAACTTGGAATAAAAAGCTAAAAACAATCCACCGCCAATAAGTAAGAAGAACATGGGCCAATTGGCGTAACCATTGGCTTCAGCTAGAACATTATTGATTACTTCCATACGGCCGAAAATACATAATTATAGCCTCCAATGGGTATAAAATTGATTTGTCACTTCGCATTTTGCGAAACCAAGAAACCGTTGTATATTTGCCGTCCACATCGCGGGGTAGAGCAGTAGGTAGCTCGTCGGGCTCATAACCCGAAGGTCGCTGGTTCGAGTCCAGTCCCCGCTACTAGTAAAACCAAGGGTTCTCAATTATGAGAGCCTTTTTTGTTAACTCTAGGTACAACACAGGTACAACATTTAAAAGTTTTTGCCACCACATTTCTTAATGATATTATTTAACATTATTTAGTATCATACATGACTGTTTTTGAATGACATCATTTAATTTGTGTCCTTAATTTGTTGGTTTTCAGGGACCGAAGAATCAATTTGAATAGTTTTTTATCTACGAGAATCACTTTACTATAAATATGAAGATTAAAAAGTGATTTTTTAAGTGATGACCAATTTTTGCACTTAAATATATGTACAACTAAAATGATTTAATTCAGAATCTTTGAGCCAATCAGGTAAAAGTATAAACCCCAGGAATTTTGGCTATCAATATTTATTCTTTCTTCTTTGAAAGATTTTATCCAACCTAGAATTCACAGTCTGATATAAGAGGCCCGTCAGCAGCACCCTCCCAGTCTGGATCTGCAATTCCAGTCCACATTTTTGTCTCAGAATCGAAAGCTACTAAATGAACTCTGGAAAATGCGCCATATTTTTTGACCACTTTTACGTTAAATCCTACTTGTTTCCATCTAATGGAATCTGAGCCCATCCAACCATTATCTGGGGTAAACTCAGCACTAAAACTCATGCCTTCAAAACTGCGTTGACCTGTTTTTTCATTTAACGTATACTCAGGATGAATTCGTGGTGCTGCAACTGCTTGTTTCATTGATAAATTCCTATCGATATATCTAGAAATGGTTTGAGCGATTCCTGAGAGAATTCGTAACCCTCCAGCTGCACCCAAGACCATCACTATTTCCCCATCTTTGGTAACTATAGTTGGAGCTATGGTCGTTCTAGGTCTTGAACCAGGCGCTTGATCAGAACCTGAAAGATAAGCACCCATGGTCGAGGCATAAACAAAGCCCAACCCCGGAGTTATGACTTTTGATCCAAATACCGGACCTATGGTCTGGGTTATGGACACAACCATTCCAGAGCAATCGGCAGTGACAAAATGTGTGGTATGATGACTATCCTCACCCCAGGAATCACCACTCCAATCAGTGTTGTTCGCTAATAGAACTGTTGACTTATCAAAAATCTCAAATTCTGCAGTTTCATCTTTCCTGATTTCAGGCACTATTATTGACCGAGCCTTCTCTTTGGCCCATGCCTTACTTTGAACCAAATCCAAATCCAATTCCTTGTAATGCTCCTTCATGGTATTCACAGAGGTCGCAAGAGCCTGATTCATGATAGCAGCCCATTGAAGGTCATTGACCTCGGATAAATCAAATTGTTCAAGGATATTCAGGGTCTTCACCAAAAGTCCCCCTCCAGATGGGGCGGGCATAGTGTGAATTTGATATCCACGGTAATCTGTAGAGATGTATCTCATATCCGGGACTGTATAGTTCTTTAAATCATCAAGACTGATATATCCTTCATTGGCTTCCATATCTGCAACAATTTTTTCGGCAATTTGCCCACCATAGAAATCGGTTCCTTCGGTATCAGCAATTCGTTGTAGCGTGTTGGCAAGGTCTGGCTGTCGCAGTATTTCACCAGAATCATAGGGAATGGAATCGTGTTTAAGCATTTGTTGTTGAAATCCGGGGTCATTTATTATATCTTCAAGTGCATTCCTATGTCTGGTTGCCTCACCTGGTAAAAGCTCAAAGCCTTCATTGGCATATTTTATGGATGCAGCCATAATCTGCGGAAGGGGCAGAGAACCATGTTCCCTATAAAGGCGCATCAATGACGCTACAGTACCAGGTGTAGCAATGGTCTTATGCCCTGAATTTACCTTAGTTTCAGGGGCGACATAGCCTTTGGGTATCTCAGTCATGCCATTATATCCCTTAAAATTACCGTCCTTTTCCCTTATAAATATCAAATTCCTTCCCCCAATACCATTCATGGTAGGTTCGACCACAGCCAGGACGAAAGCTGTCGCTAAGGCGGCATCTGCCGCATTTCCACCATCTGCAAGTATACTTATACCCGCCTGGGTGGCTAAGGGTTGGGCTGCGGCGACCATACCATTTGGTGAAGTGGCAAATTGCGGATCATTGTCTACTACCGGAGGGGAGCCTTTTTTGGTTTCCTTGCATGATATTATTGTCAGTAAAGAAATCAATAAAATAAGTATTTGGAACTTCATATTTCTAAGGTTTTGATATGCATTGGTCAAACTAAACTTTTATATTTTGTTCAGTTGACTTATTATGAACTGATTTGAGTCAAACCTCTCCGATACTTCAGAACTTTCTTTCGGGAACAAAAGAGGAAATATTCATTGAGGTTTTTCTATTATCCACTATTTCTGAAACCAATTTTCCAGTAGCTGGACCTAAACTCCACCCCATCATAGCATGACCGGTTGCAAAAATCAGGTTTTTTATTTGTGAGGATCTTCCAATGTAGGGCAATCCATCTGGACTCACAGGACGCATTCCAGTCTTTACTGAAGACTTTTCATCTTCGGAGATTTTTACCTCTGGGTAAAAGTATTGGGCACCTTTTGCAATAGCATCAACCCTTTCTTTTCTCACTCTGGAATTTATTCCCGAGAACTCCATGGTACCGGCAAAACGTGTAAATTGGTTCATTGGTGTAACTGCCATACTTGATTCCATTAATATGGCCGGCATGCCAATACCCAACTTGCGGCAGACATTGATGCTATATCCTTTTCCAGGCTGTAAGGGAAGGTCAACACCCAACTTCTTTGCCAATATTGAACTCCAGGTACCAGCCGCCAAAATAAACTCATCAGCCGATATTTTTTCATTGGCCGTCTCAATCTCGTTTATGTAGCCATTCAGAAGCCTTATTTTCTGTACTTCCTCATCCTTTTTAAATTCAACCCCTCCGGCTTCTAAGTACTTAATTAGTTTTGGCATTATCTCTGTTGGGGTTGTATGTCCGTCTCAATCGTAGTGTATGGCTCC
>ERZ1740067.340-NODE-340-length-38405-cov-11.574289_pt1 | contig 38405 bp, 30 predicted proteins | sample MGYA00581736_ERZ1740067 | MGnify/ENA primary metagenome ERZ1740067 (study PRJEB43018, sample SAMN04849236) | marine metagenome | isolation source: floating plastic debris | place: Pacific Ocean | collected 2008-08-27 | study: EMG produced TPA metagenomics... | reverse complement strand
GAAGACGAACTATCTGTACTAGAAGCTGAAATCGGCGGGGCAACGCCTCACGACCCGCTGGACTTGATTGCTTTGGCTGGCGAAGAGACTGAGCCAAAACCGGATGCCGATATTATGCTGGCGCTGCTGTATCACCCCGATAGCCAGCAGCGAATGCTAGGGGCACGAGCTTTCTGTGAAATAGACGATAGCCGAGCAACGCCTTTTTTGATTGGCTTACTGGGTGACCCTTGCCCGCTGGTACGGGTGAGTGCAGCGAATGCGCTGGGCCGCAATACGAGTGCCAATGCTGTAGAACCACTCATTGCCCAGTTCTCTCGGGACTGGAATGGGTATGTGCGCAAGGCGATTGTGTGGGCGCTGGGAAATCATCGGGATAGGCGGGCGATCGCCACTCTCAAAGACGCCCTAAAAAACGACATCTCCGCTGTCCGCCTCTGGGCTGCTAGTGCCCTGGGCCAAACCCCAAAAATTGACTACGACACGATGATCAAGGCCGTCCCTACTCTCATTGGTGGTCTGAGAAGAGACGATATTTCTGCTGTACGGAGCAACTGCGCCTGGGCCATTGGCCAAATTTGCGCAGAGCTACCCTCGAACGTTGTATATGCAACGGCTATTGATGCGCTAATCGAAGCATTCGCTGAAGACGAGGAATTTGGCGTGAAAGAAGATGCGCGAACAGCGATTTTGAGCGTGGGGGATTCGCGCGGTCTGCAAGTGATTGAGGAGATTGAGCAAGACGGCTATTTTTGAGTATCACAGTTGCAACTTGTCGTTCTTGCGTTACTTCAGCAGCCAGATTAGCTGAGGTTGCAATGTTAGAGAACCGTAGAGGATGGCGTTCTGCTCAAACTTTTTGCCTAGAGCGATCGCATCTTCCCTGCCAATACCCAACATAAAAAAGCTCTCCTCGGAGAGCCATTCTCCCAAAGGGTCTTTACCTAATGCCTTCAGATAAGGCCGCTCTAGCTGCTGAATCTCTCCTTCCAAAGCCACATTTCGTGCTTCATTCTTAGCTTCACTAAGCACTTGAGAGTAGGGATTCCAAGCTGTTATCAGTGCCCAGCTTATTTGATCATACTGCTGCATTAGTCGAGCGAGTTCACTATTAGGAACGCCAACTCGAATTACGACTGTTTGCTCATCTACAAAAACTTCGTACAGAGTCTCTCGATAGGCTTCTTCTAGTGCAGCTCGTTGCTGTGAAGTAAATTCTGGTGGGCTAAAGGTCATAAAGCGCTGACGGCCTTGTAGACTTCGCTTTGTCTGAGCCGCTTTGAAGTGGTGTCAGAGATTCCCACAAAATCAGTACAGTGCATACAGGTTTACCTGTATTGGCTCTCGTTTATTCATAAATGAATTAGCGGAAGACGTATACTTGGCAGCAAATGCTATACTCGCGCCACTGATTACAAGGGAGGTTATCCCAGCGCGGATCCATGTGTCGATTTATAGAGCTTTCAGTTACCTTGTCAGCGCAAGCTCGCTTCAAACGGAAGAATTCCAAAATAAGGTCGATGGCCTGTTTTTGACATGGCTGCGGAACCCAATTTCGTTTGGAGATTCTACTACGCATCAGAATAATCAAAGATTAGCTTACTTTCAGCGAGTCGCTAATTTGATAGTTGAGAACAAGCTCAGCATCCAAAATGACCGACAAGACATAGAGAAGTTTCTGAGATGGGTCAATCTTTGGGAAGAGCAAAATAAAGTAACGATAATCAGAAGTCTTAACTATCTCAAAACTCAGTATCCTGACCCACTCTTATGGGAAACCATTCAGTTTGTAAGCAGCCTAACCGAAGACGTTCCACAACGAGGCGTAGAGCATGACGATTGATACGCTTCATCCTAGGAGTAACACCGGAATTACGACAATGATCGATACGGCTCAGTTAATTGCTTTCATCACGTTGCTAGAGTCAAAGAGAATAGAATATGCACTTGTTGGTGGGGCAGCGCTACTGACGATGGATGACTGTCAGCGACCTACAGATTATTTTGATTTTATTATTGCGAAAGACGATATTGAAACGGTTGAAGAATTGCAGAAGGAGAGTAGCGATCGCAACTTTGGTCGCTACCTGTACCAAGGAACCCGAATTGATGCGCTGTACAGAGATAATCCAATCTTTGACTACGTAATGACCAACTGCCTGGACAGTGCAGTTATCGAAGGTCGCAAAATTACCAGGGCAACACCTGAAAGCATAATACTGCTGAAACTCTACGCACTGCCTAGCCTGTATCAGCAAGGGCAGCATCGTAGAGCAATGACCTATGAAAACGATATCTCTGGGTTACTTATGCAAGTTACAGACATCAACGCCGAAAGAATATTTAAAGTATTGGTAGGTGAGCTACTACCTAGCCAGATTGACGAATTGGATAATATCCTTAAAGACTGTCAGCTAAGGGCTCAGAGACGTCGGTTTCAGTGAACCCTTTTACGTTAAGTTTGCTAAATCTTTCTCTCACGAATGCGAGACCTATATATTAGCTAGATACTTGAATCTCTTGTGCAGCAGCCCACTGTTCAATATTTGTGTGGCTGATGGCGGCTGCCATGAGGTCTGGGAATTGGTCTGGGGTGCAGGCGAAGGTGGGGCTGCCTAGCTGTGCAAAGGCGGCGGCATTGTGATGGTCGAAGCAGGGTGCGCCTTCGTCGTTGAGGGCTAAAAGAGTGATGACCTGTACGCCGGAAGAGACTAGGGTGGCCATGCGTTTGAGGAGGGAGGCGTTGTTGCCGCCTTCATAGAGGTCGCTGATGAGGATGAGGATGGTGTCTTGGGGTTGACGGATAGTGCCTTGGCAATAGGCGATCGCACGATTAATGTCCGTTCCACCACCCAGCTGCGTCCCAAACAAGATATCAATCGGATCTTCTAACTTCTCTGTCATATCGACAACAGCCGTGTCGAATACTACCATCTGAGTTCTTACTGCGGGGATGGAGGCGAGAACAGCTGCGAAGATGCTGGCATAAACAACAGAAGTCGCCATAGAGCCGCTTTGATCGACACAAAGAACAATATCTTTGAGCGCGGAACGCTTGCGTCCGAAGCCGATGCGACGCTCGGGGATGATAGTGGCATAGTCGGGCTGGTAGTGCTTGAGGTTGGCGCGAATGGTGCGGTGCCAGTCGATTTCGTTGTGACGCGGGCGGTGGTTGCGTCGGCTGCGGTTGAGGCTTCCGGTGATGGCTTGCTGCATTGGGGTTTGCAGCTTGCGCATGAGTTCATCGACGACTTTGCCAACGACGAGCCTGGCGGTTTCTTTGGTGGTTTCTGGAATCACGCCGTTCAACGACATGAGGTTGGCGACGAGGTGCACGTCGGCTTCTACAGCTTCTAGCATTTCGGGCTCTAGCAGCATCTGATGAAGGTTCAGTCGCTCTAGTGCGTCTTGCTGCATGACGCGTACTACTGAGCTAGGGAAGTATTTGCGAATGTCGCCTAGCCAGCGGGCAACGTTTGGCGCAGACTTTTGTAAGCCGCCTCGGCGCTTTTTGCCGCCATCGTAAAGAGCTGCTAGGGCTTGGTCCATTTCTCTGTCGCCACTGCCTAAGTTCAGCTGCTGCCCTTGTCCGCCCGCTTCTTCTGCCTGGCCTTCCAACCCTTCTGTTGTATTGCAGCCGCCTTCTATGCCATTGGCTTCTCCGCCACCTAGCACTAGCCGCCAGCGACGCAGGCGCTCCATCTTTTCATTTTCACTTTTCATTTTTTATAGTTTGTAGAAGAAGTGGTCATGACGAAATCTGTTGTTTTTGAATGGATGGTAACCCCAACAGCTGAGCAATCAGAGGTAAGCTGGCTGTTGCTTTGCTGTGATCAAAATTCTCTTCTATATCTGTTTTTTGGCCTTGCTGACTGCCTAGGCGTACGCGTTCTCCCATTTGTCGTCGCTCAGGTGCTGGAAAGTTAGAGAATGTTCGGCGCAGTAAAGGCAACAGTGCTGTAAAGGCGTCGTTAGTTAGCCCCGTTACCCAATCATCTAGCACTTGCCAAATACTGTCGTCGTGTAAAATCAACAGCCCACTTCCTTGCAAAAAGCCTTCTACCCAAGCCGCTGCCTGTGCCGGTTCATTCGCTAACGATAATGCTAATCCTAGTCGCCTAGCAGCTTCTGTCCCTTGCAAGCTGTCTTCGTCTAGCAAAAGGCGGCAGCTGTGACCAGCGATGAGCCCGTGCATGCTAGCTCTGTCGCATAGCTGCATGAGCACGGCTGACCAGGTTTTAGAATGCTGTTCCTGCTGGAGGAGTTTGATGGCACTATGGGTGTTGGCGATCGCATCTAGCATTTCACCCGCTGCTTCGTCATTCAACGAAGCGCAAGCACCTGGCAGTCCAATACAGAGCCTTGCCACTAGTCCGTTGATAACATCACCTACCATCGCGCTATCGGTTTGGCGGACGTCGCGGTAGCGCAAAATATTGCTAAGGGGTGGGAGCGCAGCCATGAGATGTGTCACGTCACTAGCGATTGCCGCTGCGTTTTGCAGTTGTCTCATAAGATGGGGAATCGCACCCGGCAAATTGGACAGCAGCACTCGATCTAGTAGATGGGTGAGGTGTGGTAGCTCCTTGGCTGTATCGGCTTCGTGGATAACGAAGGCTTCGGCTGCGTCGGTGAGTGTGTGACCCCATCGACCTGCCTCGATGATGGCGAGGCTGAGTTCAGGCTGCCATTCTAGTTTCCAAGCTTCTTTGAAGGTGCCTTTGCCGCTGACTTGCTGTGGGGTTCCCCAGAAAATGTTGAGGAGGCGAAGCCGGTAGAGGAGGTGCGATCGCGCTAAATCCAAGTCTTTTCGTAGATCTAAACTCAGCAATTTTTCAGCTGCTTCGGGCTTTAGCCTGAGCTTTTTTTGCGAGCGCTGTAAGTCTTGTTGAAGGGGTACGAGCGGTGTGTTTTCAGGGACTTGGCCAATGCGATCGCTCACAATCAGCTGTTGCTGAATTAGTTTCAGCGGCGTTTCGTCTCCAAAGCAAAATACCGTTTGTGTCGCTTCTGTCAGTTCCGAGAGCCCTGGCATGGCCGCATCTCTTACGGACGCCAGTGCTTCTGCTAATCTCACAGCTTCTATTACGCTGGCCGAAGAAGCTTCTAAATCTTCTTTGCGAAGGAGGCGGGCGACTCTGGTAAGCCAGTGAATCGCGCTTTGTGTTGGGCTATGCGACTTGCGAGAAGATTTCCACAGGTGGTGATACCAGCCAGGCGAGGTAACGCCAGCGCCATAGCCACTGCTGCTCGATAGTCTGGCGTAGGTCCACGGAATCCAAGTGGCTTTTACTTTTAGCTTAGGAAGCCCTTTTAGGATGGCGTTGTCTTCTTTTGCGGGTGGAAATGGGTTAGCTAGGGCGGGTGTGTGCCAAGCGCCGCATACGACGGCAATTCGCTGAAAGCCCTCTTTGCGCGCTTGTCGAATGGTTTTGCGCATGTAGGCTTCCCGCTGTGCTTCTCTGCGATAGGAACGCTTTGATAGGTCTGGTGGATGAGAGTGTTCTATTTCTTCGCGTAGAGCGCTCATCGCTTCCAAAATGCCTTGGAAGATGCCTGTTTCTGAATCAGTACTGTTTTGCCTTTGTTCTACAATGTGTTCCCACCAGCGTTCGCTATCTGTGTAGCCAGCAGCTTCGGCCAATAGACTGAGAGGATCTAGGATTGCTTTACGCATTGGGCCTTCTGCTATCTCTTCATCTTTAGTAGTTGCTGTTTCGCTTGCCTGTGCATCATTTGCTGATAATTCTGTTGCTTCTACCTTCTGTTGATTGGTTACCCGTTCGGCCATCTGGTGGGTTTGTGGCAAGTCCATAAACCGCACTGGAATGCTGTGATGTAGCCCGTGCTGGATGGCCTGCCATTCTGGTGAGAAGACGGCAAATGGGTAGTAGGCAGATTGTTGTAGATGGTCGGGTGGGTAAATGAGCAGTGCAACCGGTGGTTTCATGTCGGCTTCTGCTAGCAGGGAGAGGCTGTTGTTTGCTTCGGGTGGCCCTTCTACTAGGATGATGTCTGGCCCTTGAGCTTGGTGGAGGGTTTGGAGCGATCGCACTAGACTGCGAGCCGAGCCAGGCCCATGATGCCGAATGCCGAATACTGTAGTCGTGCTAGATTGACCCATTTCAACCGAACTCCCGGCAGGCACGGTAGATATCTTTCCATCCGTCTCGTTCTTTTACAACGGTTTCTAAATACTCTTTCCACACTACCGCGTCCTGTACAGGGTCTTTTACCACTGCGCCTTGTACGCCTGCTGCCAAGTCATCTGCGCTCAGGTTACCATCACCAAAGTGCGCGGCTAATGCCATACCGCTACTTACCACTGAAATGGCTTCGGCTGGGCTCAAAGTGCCGCTTGGCGATTTCACCTTAGTCTTACCATCTTCTGTAATGCCGGTGCGAAGCTCTCGAAAGATGGTGACAACTCTTCGAATTTCTTCTAAGGCAGGTGGTTCGGCTGGTAGCTCTAAGGCTCGCCCTAAGCTCTCTACGCGTTTTTGAACAATTTGAACTTCTTCGTCTGCGTGGGTGGGTACTGGAAGGATGACGGTGTTGAATCTGCGTTTTAGGGCGCTGGAGAGTTCGTTGACGCCTTTGTCTCGGTTGTTGGCAGTGGCGATGAGGTTGAATCCTTTGCTGGCTTGTACTTCTTCTCCGAGTTCGGCAATGGGGAGGAGTTTTTCGGAGAGGACGGTGATGAGGGTGTCTTGGACGTCGGCGGGCATGCGGGTGAGTTCTTCTACGCGGACGATTTTGCCGGTGGCCATGCCTTTCATTAGGGGGCTTTGTACGAGGGCGTTTAGGGAGGGGCCTTTGGCGAGGAGTTCGGCGTAGTTCCAGCCGTAGCGGATGGCTTCTTCGCTGGTGCCTGCGGTGCCTTGGATGAGGAGGGTGGAGTCGCCGGAGATGGCGGCGGCGAGGTGTTCGCTGACCCAGGATTTGCCGGTGCCGGGGACGCCGTAGAGTAGGAGGGCGCGGTCGGTGGCGAGGGTGGCGATCGCAATTTCTATCAGGCGGCGGTTGCCGATGTATTTTGGGGTGATGGTGGTGCCGTTTTCGAGTTCGCCGCCTAGGAGGTAGGTGGCGACGGCCCAGGGGGAGAGATTCCAGTTTGGGGGGCGTTGGCGGGTGTCGATTTCGGTGAGGGCGGTGAGTTCGGTGGCGAATTGGGTTTCGGCGTGTTGGCGGAGGATGGTTTGGGTTTTGTCGGTGGTGGGTTTCTTTTTGATTGTTTTTGTTTTTGTTGGGGGCATGGTTGTGGTTAGGATGTGTGAAGGTTGTTTCGTAAACCGTAGGGGCCGTAGGGGCTTAGCATTGCTATGCCCAATGCAGGAAACTAGGAGCCTCAATGTGCTGACTGGGGGTCCGCACGGCCTCCCCCCAGCCCCCCCGAAAGGTGTTCATGATGAGGTTGGCGAGATATAAGGGGTATCCGCTGAGAGCGACACCGATGCGTCACTAGCTGCTGTTTGCGAATGCCTGATAAATCTCCCAGCGCAGGTTCAACAATCCTAAAAAGCGATCTAAAAACTTTTGCCAGGCTCTGGTGGGATACTGTGTTTGCAACAGTTTCTCTACTTTCATAGAGGCTTCTGCTGCAACGCCAGGATGTAAGCTTAGGGCTAAGGTGATAGGTGGGCTAAATAGGTCGCCGTATTTGGGTTTGCCTCTGAGTAGTTTGATTAGTTGAGCCATGACTAAACGGCTAAAGTCGAAGTCCCAGCGCTGGTCTGCTTGGGCGATGAGGCGTAGCCAGTGGGCTAGGTTTTGATCGTTTGCTGTCTTAGGGAGTTGCGAACGCAAATAAACCTCCCTCTGCTGAGCTGGTAATAACAACAGCAGATCTTTCAACACCGATTCGTCCAAGCCATAAGCACCAAACTGAGTTAGCCAAGCGGCTGCCCAATCGCTTCCTTCAGGCTGCGATCGCTGTCTTTGTATGGCATTGGCCCAGCCATTCACTAACGCTTCTCTCCATTCGTGAGTGGCTGCGGCTTGGGCGAGGTCTTTTGGGTTCGCGTCCCATATTGTTAGCGGCACTGTTGCAATCATCTGCCGTAGCCATCCGGCTCTTTCTCCTTCACCGTTTTTGGGCTTACGCTCAATACCGTCTTTGGTCCAGGCAGCATTGTATTCTTCAGGAAGTGACACTGTGATTTGTAGCTGCTGTCCTTTTCCGCGAATTTGAATGAAGGGCTGTACTTTCTCGGTCATTCGCTGGCATAGCTTTGAGTTGGGTAGGGTAGCCAGTAGCTCGGCGGCGTAGGTTCTTACGGCATTAGCTCGGTCGGCAAGTGCAGCTTCTAGGAAGGGTTCGTCTGCGATTGAGAGCTGTTCTGTCATGGCGGTGATAAATGCTTCGCGATCGCGCCAGCCTTCACGCTTCCAGCTGGCTGAAAGCGCTTCTCTTGCAGAGGCTGGGTCGACACTGCGCCATTGTTTGAAGGCCAGTATGCGCTCGCTTCGCGAACCTGTATCCCACTGGCGACGTAATGCCAGCAGCTCAGTTTCAATCTCTCTCGTATCTTCCTCAGATTCAATTGAGCTTGCCAAGGTCAACGTACAGCCATAGCGCCAATTTGGGTTCTGAGCTGCAAGCCAGCGACCTCTGTTACCCAGTACTGAAACGATCAGTGGTTGTAAGTAGGTTCTTTTTTTGCCAAACGCCAGCAGTGTGGGTAACCATTTGGGGGGAACGCGTTGATCGGCAGTGGCGATTAATTCCAACAGTTCTGAAGCGGCTTCTGTGTAGTCTAAAAGGGTGACGCCTAGGTACTTAGCAATGTGATCGCTACAGCAAGGAATCGTATCTGGTTCACAGGGCTCTACCGCTGTTGATTCTAAAAGATTGTCGCTAGGCAAAACTTCGTGCGATCGGCTCACTGTTTTTCCCACGGCTTGATATTGCGCGATCGCACTCGCCGCGCTCAATAACGCTGATGCGGGTTGTTCCCAATCCCAACTTTGCAGCATCTGGGCGAATGCGTCATTTCCGATCGGCGCGCTAGGTGAGCGACGATCGGTGCCGATTAAAGCAGCGCTAAGGCAGGTTTGCCAGTGTTCTGTTGTTTGAAATTCATTGACGATTTCACTCATTTGTTCAAGCCTCCAGCGCCATAAACTTTTTCTCGCTCCACACGCTGAGTGGCAAGAGCACCTCTCCATCCCACTCACCAAATACCGCCAGCTCTCGGCCGCCGCTCATAGCAAGCAGCTCCCACCCTTGTGAAAATGTAGGCGACAGAGGCAGTACTTTGTTTGTACTATCTTGAATCCACCAGCTGCTATTTCCGTAGCGAAGCAGCACTTGACTCAGTGCCATAGGTGCTCTTGTGAGCCAAGGATTTTGGCTAAGAGACCGAGCATAATGAGCGATCGCCTCTTCAATCAGCGCCTCTCCAATACTGTCGCGATAAACCTCAGGTACGGTTGTTCTTTCTGCAACCAAGGCTCTATGTCCAGTGCCTTGTTGCCCCGTTCCTGGATAAAAAATAAGCCTACCGTTGAAGCAGGCTCCAGGCGCTAGGCTGGCATCTAGCGGCTGACGGCGACCGTGGGCAAAGCTCAACACCATTGCTGCTTTTCTGCTTTGCAGACCCCAAAGCCATACTCGTTGAGTTTTGAGAGCATCTTCTTCGGTGATGACTTTGCCGAGTATTTGCCAGGTGTCACTGAGTGAAAGGACAAGCGGGTCAGATTGTTCGGCACGCTGGTGTAGGTTGTCTTTAGTTTGGGTGAAGCCAATTTGTGATCGCACTTCTGCCTGCATTGCTGGTGATAGCTGTGACAGATTTTGATAGCTTTGTACCAGTAGGTGCAGCTGCCCGAGCGCTTTCAGCATTTTCCCAGGCCAGCCGTCTTTCCTGTTTGAACTTGTAGCGGCTGAAGCTGCGTGAGGAATTCCCGCTAATTCTTTAACTCTTCTCGCGAGTCCGGGGGCTTGTGCATCTACCAAACGGGCAGCAGCCTGGTCCCAAAAGCTGTAAGGCTGGCTGGGCAAGTCGGCTAATCCTCGTCGAATGATATCTTGCAGCCACTGATCTAAATCTTCTAGTCCGGCGGCTACCTTAGCTTCTCTTTTGGTTAACCTCTTTTGTGCTTGCGCAGCCTGTTCGACAGGATCAGCCGTTGGTTTGGCTGAAGGTGTTTGTGTTGCTGTCTGTTTTCTTTTTTCTAGCCATTGCGCGCTCCAGTCTGGCGGATTTCCTTCGATAAAGCTTGTTTGTTCTGTATATAGAAGGAAGAGGGCGATCGCGTGCTTACAGGGAAACTTACGGCTTGGGCAGCTACAGCGAAAGGCCGGTCCACCTAGGTCAACGTCCAAATCGATCACGGTGCGGTAGGGCTTTTTCCCGCTGCCTTGGCATTCGCCCCATATGGCCCGCGTGGACTTGCCCAGCAGTGGCCACTTGGCAGTATGGGCTAGCGATCGCCCCCGCTTGGCAGACCCTGCATCAGGAGAAAGCGCCAATACCTGTTCAGCTGTCCAAGTGACGCTCATCTTCGCTACCTACCAAAAAGGCCCTGTTCTCGCTGGGATGTTGCTAGTACATGCGAACTCATTCATCTTACAGCTTGGACCTGCCAGAGAGCAAGCGCCAACGAGCAAGCGCCAACGAGCAAGCACCAACGAGCAAGCGCCAGCAAGTAAGCCGCAGGAGTCATCAGCAATCACTGAGCAGTCATTCCGCCGTCAGCTGCCACAATAGACCCTGTCATCAACGAAGATTCATCAGAGGCCAAAAATAAAACCACATTGGCAATTTCCCTAGGCTCGCCTGGTCGCCCAATGGGTTGAAAGCTGTCTATTTCTGCATATATTTTGTCAATGCCACCGAGTAAATTCGCATGGGCATAGTTGATCGGTGTATCAACCCATCCTGGACAAACGCAGTTGCAGCGAATGTTGTGCTTCGCGTAGTCAAGCGCGATGCCCTTAGTCAGCATCACAATCGCACCTTTAGAGGCTGAGTAAATCGTTAGGTACGGCTCCGAGACCAATCCATTCACACTCGAAATATTCACAATTGCGCCCTTTCCTTGCTTCAGCATGTGAGGAATAGCTGCCTGGCTAGCGTAGATGCTGCCCTTTACATTGACGTTGAGCGTGCGATCGATGGTCTCATGAGAGGCTTCGTGAAACACGCCTGGTAAGTTCACTCCCGCATTGTTCACAAGCACATCAATGCTGCCATAGCGATCCACGCAGCTATTGATAAAGCGATTGGTTTGTTCGGCTACGCTAATGTCGGCAGCGAAGGGCTCTGCGATGCCGCCCGACTTTTGAATCTCCTCGACTGTTGTCGATACTGCTTGCGAATTGATATCGACGCACAGTACTTTTGCCCCTTCTTCTGCAAACCGAATTGCGGTTGCTCTGCCAATGCCGGAACCTGCGCCCGTTACAACACAGGCTTTGTCTTTTAGTCGATCGCTCATACGGATGCTCTCATGTGGAATGTCATCAAGATGTAGACGGTCTACACATCAAATTAAATTGTATAAAATCCGCTGTATGTATTGCTATGAAAGGATTTTACCTTATGCTTGACTATGCCTCGCATAGCAGTAATTATACGGATAGTGTCTCTTTATTTGTTGCTATGCGTAGACGTAATCTTCTAAAATCTGCCACTTTAGTTATCCTCAGTGCCAGTGCTACAACAGTACTCGGTAGCTGTAATCAAACGGCTTCTACCTCAGATTCTGATGCCACCGACAGTAGTGCCACCGACAGCAGTGCCGAAAGCAGCTCAGCTACTCTACGCGTGGGCCTTGTGCCTTGGCTAGGCTGGGGCGAAGCCAAAATCGCTGAAGCTATGGGCTACTTTGAAGAAGAAGGCATTGATGTACAGCAAACGGTTTTTCAATCGGTGACAGAAGTCAACACTGCCTTCCTCTCAGGGCAGATCGATTTGGTTTGGCTAGTCGCTGGGGATTTGGTTGTCCTTTCTGACACCACACCTGGGCTCAAATTTATCTATGTTTCTGACTACTCTGGCGAAGTAGACGCCATTGTTGGTCGCAATGTGGCTAGCCCTGCGGACCTAGCGGGTAAAACACTCGCTAGAGAAGAAGTGCCCTACGAGATTGTTTTTGTTGAGAAATTTTTAGAATTCGCTGACCTTAGCAAAGATGATGTAAACGTGGTGCCGCTGACTGCTGCTGATGGTTCAGTTGCCCTAGTCGCCGAAAACCTAGACGCGGTAGCAACCTACGAACCCTTTGTGAGCAATGCGCTAAACGCCAGCGATGAAAATACCATTCTGTTTAGCGCAGCGGGTACCAACATTATTGTGAATGGTCTGGCGAGCTCAGAGGCCTTCCTTACTGAGCGTCGAGACGACGTATTGGCCTATCTGCGAGCTGTAGAAAAAGCCAACCAGTTCCGAGATAACAATCAAGCAGAGGCCTACCAAATCATCGCCGACTGGATTGGGGTTTCCCCAGAAGAAGTGGCTGACCTGATGGGCAAAATTACGCTGCTAGATGCCGCCGATAACAAAGTGATCGCATTTGCTGCCGATAATGACCTCAACGTAGCCGACAGTATCGACAGCGCTGGCCCCATTCTGGTAGAAGCCGGTGTTGCCAAGCAGGCTATTCCTGGCGAAGAGCTGGTCGACGGTTCTTTTGTGGCTGAGCTGTAGTTTCGCTCTGTAGTACCGCTGCGGCCCAATCAGCGTTATACAACCCATGACAAAAAGCATTCGATTTGTCACAAGCGTGGCATGATTGCAGAGATTTTACTTTGTGATAGGGCGTGCGATCTTCCTGCGGAAGGGCTGCACCATTGCCCGAATAGCCTATGCAACCGATCGACTGGCTGATTGTCATTGGCTACTTGCTGTTCTTAATGGGTTACGGCCTGTATTTATCACGTCGTGCTCTTAGCGGATTGACAGGCTATTTGGTAGGAGATCGTTCGCTCTCCTGGTGGCTGGCAGGTACCAGTATGGCAGCGACTACTTTCTCTGTAGACACGCCGCTGTATATTGCGGGCATTGTCGGCAATCGCGGTATTGCGGGCAATTGGGAGTGGTGGAGCTTTGGCTTTGCCCACGTGCTGATGGTGTACTTGTTTGCCCGGCTGTGGCGACGCTCGGAGATTATGACTGATGCTGAGCTGAGCTATCTACGCTACAGCGGTAAAGTGGCGTCTATTTTGCGGGGGGTGAAGGCCTTTTTGTTTGCGGTGCCTATGACTTGCCTTGGTCTCGGGTACGCCATACTAGCGATGACGAAGGTAATTATAGTGCTGCGGCTATGGGAAGGCTTTGGGCTAGATCCGGCAACGGATAATTTGAAGCTGTGGAGCGTGGTGGCTATTGGTGTATTGGTGCTGCTGTATGCGGGCTTTTCGATTCTGTGGAATGTAGTGACTACAGATTTCTTACAGTTCTTTTTGGCGCTGTTTGGTTCGTTGGTGGTTGCGATCGCATCTGTCAACACAGTCGGCGGCATTCGCCCGCTCATCAATCAGCTCAGTCCAGCCATGCTGAGTTTTGTTCCAGCTGGTGAAAGCGGTAATCAGTTTGGTCTCTTGGCGGGCCTTCCTGCTAGCACTTTTTTGGCTTACGTCATGTTGCAGTGGTGGTCTTTTCGCCGTAGCGATGGCGGCGGTGAGTTTATCCAGCGTTTAGCTGCTACTAAAACAGAAACCGATGCTGAAAAAGCCGCTTGGCTATTCAATCTGTTGCACTACGTTGTAAGAACCTGGCCGTGGATTGTGAGTGCGCTGGCGGCGGTAGTGCTGTATCCAAATTTGAGCGATCGCGAGCTGGGCTATCCACTCCTAATGGTCGACGTACTGCCGCCAATTATTCTAGGCATTGTGGTGGCCTCGCTGCTTGCTGCCTTTTTGAGTACAGCGTCTACCTTGGTTAACTGGGGCGCTTCCTACCTGGCCAACGATATTTACAGTCCCTATGTTTCGCCGAGGGCAACGCCTGGAGAATTGGTGTTTATCGGGCGTCTTTGCTCGATGCTGATAGTTGGGCTTAGTGGTTTTGCCGCGTTTAGTTCGGCTGATGTGGCGACTTTGTTTCGGCTGGCGATCGCAGTCGGCACCGGCCCTGGCCTGGTGCTAATTCTGCGCTGGTTTTGGTGGCGAATCAATGCTGCTGCTGAGCTAACGGCCATTTTGGCTGGCTTTTTCTTTGGTGTGCTCACCAGCATTGTGCCTGGATTTGTGATTGCAGATTTTGGCTCACGATTGATTGCGATTACCCTGGCAACTGCGCTGATGTGGGTTTCGGTGCTGCTGCTAACGCCGCCCGAAAGCGACGAAACGCTAGATCGCTTTTATGCCAAAGTTCGTCCGGGTGGTCCAGGTTGGGAGACTCAGCGTAGGCGAACGGGCTTACGGCCTTTGCAGAATTTGGGCCTAGAAGGTCAGCGAGTGGTGGCGGCGGTACTGTTGTTGTTTGGGTCTATATTTACCGTGGGGGGATTTTTGCTGCTGCGATCGCTCACCGGTTGGCTAGCTCTGCTCATTGCCGTAGGTGGCGGTTTCTGGCTAAAATCGCTCAACAAGCAGCCCATATTCCCAACCCCTCGACCGGGTACAGAAGATGGATAGTTTAGGCGTTAAGCAATGACACAAAACTCAGCTTCCTCAGCGAATCGCTCTATCCAAATCGGTGGAAATGTCTCTGGTGCTACAATCGTCTCTGGAAACAACAATACAGTAACAAATCAGTCATCGACTGTAGCGAGCTCGTCGTCTTCAGCAGAGCCCGAAAAGCGAAAGCTGTTACTCTTAGCTGCCAACCCTCAAGATTCCACTCGTGCGCGTCTGGATGAAGAAGTGCGTGACATTAGCGAAGGATTGCAGCGATCACGTCATCGAGACAGCTTTGAAATTACGCAGCGCTGGGCCGTTCGTCCGCGCGATTTTCAGCGCGCCATGTTAGAAGAACTGCCGCAAATCGTTCACTTCTCCGGGCACAGCAAGGGTGACACTGGGCTGTATTTTGAGAATGATCTCTGCCAATCTGCTCCCGTTTCGAGTGCTGCCTTAGCTAGCCTATTTCAGCTGTTTGCCAAAAGAGCGCGTATTGAATGTGTGGTGCTCAACGGTTGCTACTCTCAAGCTCAGGCCGAGGCCATTGTAGTACACGTACCTTTTGTAGTGGGTGTGCCTTCAGCAGCAAGTGCCCCGCCTGAAAAAGATACCTGTCGTCGTGCTGCTATCGAGTTTGCTGTAGGCTTTTACGATGCTTTAGGCAGCGGAGAGCCGATCGACTTTGCGTTTGAATCAGGCAAAGTGTCAATGGCGCTCAGCGGTGTGGGCTCGGAAGATACGCCTCTGCTGTTAACGCAATCAGCGTGAGTTGTTTGGCGACTCATCAAAACAACGCATCGCCAGGAGCTTCTCCAGGTTTGGGTAGCTCGACTCGAATAGACAGCGTTCCTTCCGCAAAGTTTCCATTGCCATCGGTAATGACAAACTGAAACGTATTGGTGTAGCTGCCTGTTTGCCCCGCTTCTACCTTATATGGAATGTAGGTCACTGTGCCGTCGCCGTTGTCTTGCAGCACACCGCCAACAGGTGTGTTGGCAATCTCGTATAGCTGTAGCGTGTCGTCTGGGTTCGGGTCACTCGCACCCGCTAGCAAATCAACCGTCAAAGACTCTCCTGCTTGAATGGTACGACTATAGTTTTTAACGGTAGGCGGCTGTTGTATTACCTCGGCGATATCTACTTCTTGTGCTGGAATGGTGGCCTGAACAGGCACTTGCCCAAGCTGGTCGTTGAGGGTTTGGTTGGCCTGTTCTAGAGTGTCAGTTTGTGTGGGATTGTTGTTTTGTTGCGAAGTGTTGTCAGGCTCTAAATTATTATCGGGTTCTGAATTTTCATTGGCCGGATTTTCGTTTTGGGTATCGTTGTTTTCGGGATCGCTAGCGGCTTCGGACTGTTTCTTTTGCACATCGGTTTCCGGCGTGCTCAAAATTTCGTCAATTGTTGTTTCGTTAGTGTCACGTTGAGGGTCAGATTCTGTTGTTTGTGCTGCGGCGTTAGGTTCAGTACTCTCCTCACGCTGAGGCGGCAATGTCCTTCCATCGGAAGATGGCCCATCAGACAACCTCGTTCGTTCATTCTCGCCACCTTCCGGAGTCGATACAATGACCTGCTCGTTTTCTCCAGGAGATTCAGTCGACCATAGGGTGCGGCCCACATTGCCCAAAAGCACAATCCCTACCAGGATGCTCCCTACCGTAACCCAACGGCGCAGAGGTGTTCGTGGTGCTGACGTAGGCGATACGTCTCGATCGAGGTTAGATGCTCCACCCATAGGCACCAGTGCCGGAACGATTAAGCTCAAATTGTGTTTGCTGATAGCTGCGCCTGCGGTGTCTGCTAGCTGTTCGCGTAGCTTTACCGCTTGAGATAGCCAAGGCTGTGCCTGCGATAAGTTGCCAATGGCAAGCGATCGCGTCCCCAACTGATGCAGCATCCAAGCCTCTGCCTGGCGATCGCCGAGCTGCTCTGCCGCGTGTAGTCCATAGCTCAAAGCCTGCTGCCACTGCCCCCACTGCCCGTTTACCGATAAGGATGAGTCAAGGCAACGCACCAGCGCTAAGCTCTGTTGCCACTTCTGCGTTTGCTGCGTCCATGTCAACAAATGCTGCATTGCAGCTGAGCTACATTCCTGAGCTACGTTTCCTGAGCCCTGTTCTATAAAGTAGTGAGTTGCTTGCTCCAGCCAAGGCTGTGGGTTGTAATTCTGTTGTACTGCCGTGGTGAGGTCTGTACAAAGGCTGTACCCGCTGCCGTTAAATTCAACGAGTTGCAGCGTCACGAGTTCGTCTAAGGCAGCTGCCATTGCAGGTGCTTGTGTGATGCCCAAGGCTTGCTGAGCGCTGAGTGCATTGCCAGCCATAGCACCCATGAGGCCTAGCGCTGCTTTTTGCGATTTGGAAAGGCGACGGGCTGCCGCCTGAAAGAGTGAGTCTTCGGGTTCAGGAGAATCGGAAGTCAGCTGCATCGTCTGAACCAAGGCTACCAGTGCGGCTGGCTCGGCGGCGGCAGAGGATGTTGATTGTTGGTCAATTTCTTTGGCCTGAGCGGCGGCGCGTCTGAGCTGGAGCGGGCTGCCAGAAAGCGTTTGCCAAAGTCGTTTGGCAGCGCGCTGTTCTGCTTCGCTCAGTGAGCGGCCAAGATCTTTTTGAATGAGGGCTACGGATTCTGGAAAGGGAAGACCTTTGAGTGCGATCGCAGCCCCTTCCTGCCAATACAGTCGCGCCGTAGAAATCAGCACAAACGTACAGCCTGGCATCGCCGCCAGCAACCGTTCCATCTCCTTTGCCGTCCAGCTCAGTCCGTTTAAAATCACCAGTGCCTGCTTATCTTTCAGCGCCTGCTGCGTCTGGCCGTAGCTAGGCTTAAACGGAGGACTCGCGTCGTAAAATACGTCATACAGCGACTGGAGTACGTCGTCTACTGGTGCATCAGCAACCGGTAGATAAACCACCCCTGCCGAAAAGCGTGCTGTTAAGTTTTCATCGTGCGCCAAATGTCGTAGGAGTGCTGTTTTCCCAAACCCGTCAGCTGCAAATATCTCCACAGGCTGCGATTGTTGTAAGGCCTCACGGATGACCGGCAGCACGTTTTGACGGTCGAGCAGCTGCGCGAAGGGGCGCGGTTTTAGGTTTAGTGGGAGCGCTCTGGGACTAACGGTTGGCGGTGCAGCCACATTCAAAACGCCGCCGTGGGCGACATTGTAGCTATAGCTGTAGGTTTGATTGTTATTGCCAACAATCAGCTGGCCACTCAAGTCGCCGCCGATTTGAATGCTCACATCGCCAGCGGTTGATGTCGGCTTGTCGTTTTGACTTACTTTGGCTGCTCCTCCATAGGTCATAGCACCGTTTCCCTATCTAACTTTTTTGGTAATTGTTACACCGTCAGCCTCCTTTCAACGGTAAAGCAAATTGAGCCCATACTCAGTACCCCCTTGTGTACTTCTTAACTGAATCTCGCTCAATATCTTTGCCAGAGTCAGCTCAGAATTAGCCCAGAGTCAGCCCAGATTCGGATAGCGACACCGTGAACAGTCTTCAATTTCTTCATGCTTAATGACTTTCATATAGTCTGCCTGCGATCTCCTAGGGCGATCCGTGAACACTGAGCTTGCGGTGTTTGTTTTGGCACGCCGCCCTTGCAGATCATCATGTGAGTCACTGTTTTTATGGCAAATACCACCTATCGCAATACGGAAAAGGGCGTCTACATTCTGGCAAACGACATCGTGCTCGATCAGCTGATTGCTTTGATCAATAGCCTGGAGCAAAACGTAAGTCCTGAGCTGCCTATTTGCGTGGTTCCTTACGACGACAACACTCAGCAGTCTAGGCAAGCCACACAGGCTTACCCACAGGTGCAATGGTTTGATGACACCGCCATTTTAGATAAATGGGAAGCCCTTGCTACTAAGATCTGGGAAGCCCACCCCACTGCCTTCACTGAGTGGCGCAAGCGCGGCGTGATGGGCGTGAACCGTATGGGCATGCACCGCCGCTTTTGCTGCTTCGATGGCCCGTTTGAAAAGTTCATTTACCTCGATGCCGATATCCTGGCAATGAACTCATTCGATCTCATTTTCGATAGCTTGGATGAGCATGCCTTTGTCACCTACGACTTTCAGTACAAAGACCTCAGCCATGTGTTTAATGTAGATGCGCCAAATTTGACCGATGTGTTTGAGCGATCGCGCCTCGACACCGAAATCTTCTGTGCAGGTCTCTTCGCCTCCAAAAAAGGCACCTTTACAGACACCATGCTAAATGAGCTGCTGACTTCTCTCCAAGCAGGCGATGCAGAAATCCTCTACTATCACGGCCCGGACCAAGCCATTTTGAACTATATGGTGATGAAGTCCGGCATCAGTGCCATGAACCTGTCGAGAACCCTCAGCCCAGAGAAGCGAACCGGCTGCTGCGTCACCTCTCCTCACTTCACCGAAAAAGACAATCTTCTATTCGACAAAGGCGAGCAATTACTCTACATCCACTACATCGGCATCAGCTCTCGCTTTTTCCGCCAGGTTTGCGCTCGCAAAAACATTCTCTTTCCCTACCGCGATCTCTTCTTGCACTATCGCTATCTCAGAGAATCTGAACAACCCACTCTTGTCGGCGAGCCCATTCTCTACAACCAACCTATCCTTCGCAAAGCTCAACGAATGAAGCGTACGGCACGTCAGCTAGTGATGGCCTTGCAGCATCGAATTCCATTTCTACCCAAGGCCCTAAGACCGATCAAGAAAGCCGTTACAACAAAGCAGCCGGTCCCCCCAAACCTGAAGAACGTCTAGCGTTGCCCTACGTATTACCAGGGTAAACGACTGCCATCCCAAGAGAAAAACTCACCGCTATCTTCCAGCTTTACATCAGAGAGTACTGTCATGAGCTGCGACACTGTTTTCTCTGTCGAAAATAGCTTCTCAGGTGGAACACCCCGCTGAAAAGGCTTAGAAAGTCCAGTATCTGTTGTGCCTGGATGCAGCATCACAATTGCTGTATTGGGATTCCTCCGACGATATTCAATAGACGCTGTTTTCAAAAACATATTGAGCGCCGCCTTCGACGCCCGGTAGCCATACCAGCCCCCGATACGATTGTCTCCAATGCTGCCAATCTTCGCAGAGATAGTTGCCAGCAGGCTAGGCTCCTTATGCTTGAGCAACGGCATCACGTGCTTGGTCAACAAAGCTGGGCCAATGCTATTCACCTGAAAGTAGTTGAGTAAGTTCTCGGTATTTAGCTGACGCAGTGCTTTCTCAGGCTGTTGCTGTTCGTTGTGCAGTAAGCCAACGCAGTTAATCACAAAATGCAAGTTGGGCACTATCGCTTGAATGTTTGCTATCCCTTCTGTAATTTGTGTCTCTTCTGTAATATCCATTTTTATACAGTGCAATCGCTGAGGGTGTTGCTCCGCTAAGCTAAAGAGTTGAGTCGCCGTCTGTTCGGAGCGGTAGGTCGCAAACACATGTGCAGTCCGTTCATCCTGTAGTGTTTGCTGGACGAATTCGAGACCAATCCCTTGGGTTGCGCCCACTACGAGCGCATGAACAGTTGTGAGAGAAGAAAGCAGCATAGAAAATATGAAAAGCAGAGGCTGAGCTTGAGCCTAACACTTTCTCTTTCTCTGATGATTTGTCAGTGCTTGTAACTGTGCTGTCGTGTTGTAGCGGTGGGGTAGACATTACAAAAGCGTCATTCGGATTCGCCTGAAATAGTGATGAATGGCGGTGATGCTGTAATTGCATCGTTTGTTGATAGTTTCAATTTCTGAAACCCGGCCAATTTTTGCTGGGCATGTTGCCATACTGTGATCAACGAGTGATCAACGAGAAATGACGGCTAGAAAAGCAAACGTCACTTCACTGCCTAACTATTTTCGAGGATCGATGATGAAACGCTTTTGTCTTGCACTGTTGACAGGTTCTGTTTTTGCGCTTTCTGGGCTTACGAGTTGCTCAGCACCCTATGAGACGGCGGGAAGCGCACCCCAGTCTGTTGTGGAATCGGATATGGCAGCAGATAGCGTATATGAGCAGGAGATCGCACAGGCCCCATCGTCAGAGACTCAATCTGCCCCTACAAATGCAGACAATGTGCCTGTGGAGCGGGCGGCAAGCGAAAGGCCTCAGCTGATTAAGCGAGCGCATCTTTCATTGAGTGTGGAATCTGTGGAAGATGGCTTTGGCCAGGTGAGATCGATTGTAAATGCGCAGCAAGGCGATGTGCTCTCGATGGAGGACTATGGCGATCGTCAGCGCAGTGTGAATTTTGAGCTACGCGTGCCTGCCGATAGATTGGACGCGGCGCTCGATGACTTGGCTGCGCTGGGTGAAGTGAGCAATCGCTCTATTAGTAGTGAAGATGTGTCAAATCAGCTGGTGGATTTGCAGGCGAGGCTAGCGAATGCGCGCAAGTCGGAGGAGGCGCTGAAGGATATTATGTCTCGCTCTGGCGAAATTTCGGATGTGTTGGAAGTGTCGCGTGAGCTGAGCAATGTACGGCAAGAAATTGAACAGATGGCGGCAGCGCAAAAGAGCCTGCAGACTCAGGTGAGATATTCCACCATTACGCTGAGTTTGGAGAGTGCGATCGCACTTTCCCCACAAACACCTGGCTTTACCACACAGCTCTCTAGCTCTTGGAACGCGGCAACGCATTCTGTCGGCGGTTTTACCACCAGCCTATTGCAGATTGGCCTATGGCTATTGGCCTACAGCCCTTACCTCTTAGTGACATTGGTAGGCGCGGTGCTTGTTCAGAAGGTTCGTACCGTGCGCAACGGCTAACACTTATACCGAAACCGGCGCACCCACAAGAACGGCTTTGGTTTGCACATCGCGCAGTAGCGGGTCTGCCTGCGATCTGGGAATGTACGTTTCTGGGTGAAGTGCGATCGCTCGCCGCAAATGCTCTACAGCAGAATTTGTGTCTTTAATAATGGCATAGCACCTGGCCTGCCGGTAAAAGGCAAACGACTGATCGGGCTCAATAGAGAGTGACTTGTTGTAGGCCTCAATAGCTTTTTTGTAGTTGCCCATTTTCTCCAGTGCCCAGCCCAAGCTCAGCCAGCTCCGGTGGTCATAGGCCTGATACTTCAGCGCCTGCTCAAAGCTATCGTGGGCGTCGTGGTAGCACTGCATATTCATGAGCGTGAGCCCACGATGGTGCCAAATTTTCGCGGCGGTCGGGTCTAGATGAATCGCTTCCTCGAAAGCGGCTAAGGCCTCTTCGTATCGCCCGAGTCGCTTGAGCAAAAATCCTGTGTGAATCCAATACTGAGCGGTTTCTGGTGCCAGCTTCAGCGCCTTGTTAAACTTTTTGAGTGCGCTCGCATTCTCTTGCTGATGCATGAGCGCCTGGCCTAGGCTGGCCCATATTTTGTGCGCCTGAGGTGCGATCGCTAGTGCCCGCTCAAAACTCTGTACCGCTTCCTTCAGCTGCTGTAGCTTGACCAATGACTTACCACGTCCGTACCACAGCTCACAGGCGGCTCCACCTTGGGCCAAGGGATTCGCCAATGCCTGGTCATAGCTGCTCAGCGCTTCCTGGTAGCGGCCCAGCCGATATAGGGTTTTGCACTTACCGTACATAGCTTTGAAGTAACTAGGGGAAATTACCAGCGCTTGTTCGTAACTTGATACTGCCTCACCATACCATCCCTGCTTTTCCAAAATGGTCGCGTAGTTATACCAAATGCGTGGAGCCCTTGCTTGTATGTAGAGCGTTCTGGCGTAGGCCTCAATAGCAGCCGAGTATTGGCCTGCCTGAGCCAGATAATAGCCAAGATGGCTCCACGCTTCAAAGCTGCCAGGAAGCGCACGGCTCATTTGCCGATAGACGTGGATTTTGTGCTCAAAGTCAACGGTAGCTGACACTGAGAAAACACCCCAGCGATGCGAATCACTAGCAGCAGCGTTGCGAGGGGTATCCCATGTGATATGTGCTGAAATGTCGACGTAATCCATGACCGCGTTGAGGCTCTTTTTCCCGTAGGTAGGCGTGTAGCCTTCGAGCCCGGTATGGAACATAGGGATCGAAATGCTAGAAGCCTCTTTGGGGCTACACTTCCAGATTTCCCATTCCATATGGTGAACACTCCGATTTAAGTAAATATAACGACACAGTTTCCGGGCCAAATCTTAGGGATCGGCCAAAGTGTCACAGCACAATGCACGGTTTTGTGCTGTGCTTTCAACCTGTGGAAAACGTTGTGGAAAACTTTTTGGCTACGTGGAAAACTCAAAAAAATATCAAACTATTCTTAATATTTCTGACTTTGACCGGCCAGTTGTAACCCTTGCAAACTCGACGGTTTTCGACGGTGCTCTCATACGAAAAAATACGTATATTCACCCACCTTAATATCTCCGAAAGTTTTCCACAGATCAGGAAAGTCTTGGGAAAACTTCTGGCTTCCTCAGTAAGAATTAAGGTTTCAATTGCGATAAATGCTCATAACTGTCTCACTTGTGATCTGTAGAGGCTGTCTGATTTGTGCGTGTTCTAAAGTCAGAAGTTTAGATAGATTATTGAGACGAATTAGCAGTCGCCTAAGAGAGGGCAAATAGCTCCCGTAGGAGTCCTCCTTTCCCCTGCTTTCCAGCAATCAGCTGGTGCATAAGCTCATATTGCCAGCGGTATAAAAAGCTTTCTCCATGAACTGCGATGTTACGCAGCTTGCTGATTTGGTCGAGGCTGGAGGCAGCTTGCCGGCCCTTGTGGCTGAGACAGCTGGCCATTGGGTGTTCCCACTGTTCCAAAAACTGAGCTAGAAGAATGCGATCGCGTTCTGATACTTTTTCCCCTGCTTTCACCTTCACCATCTTTACCCCGCCCTCCGGACGATCTCGCTGAGAAAGTTGGCCTGGCTTTACCGAACGCCACTGTGTGGCCAGTAAAGGTGGCAGCATGCTCAGTGTGTATTGAGTGGCTGGGCTCAGCGTGATGCCACCAATAGCACTGAGGCTATTGCCGAGTAGGAAGGGATAAAGCGATTGGAAAAATGACGTGAGTACTTCCCGTTCTATGGTGGCGCTGAGCCGAATGCCCGCTTCAGAGTAGTCCGCGATGGTGGCATCGGGCGTGCTGGCGTGAATCATTTGGTCGTTTTTGTAAGCGACCTGTAAGTCTTTTTGGCTGGCAGGCTGTAGGCAAAACCAAACGTTATCACCAACCGCTTCGCGAACCTGCTGCTTGATATCGTCTGCGTTTGGCAGAGGTACATTGCTCACGTGCACCTGGAGCTGCTCTATCTGCGCTTCTTGACCCGAGATCGTTGACTCCTGCGCCTGCATTTCGGTTTTTAGCGCAGCAAACTGCTGTTGTTGTTCGGCTGAGAGCTGGGTGATCTTTTCTTCTAGGAGCTTAATCTGAGCCTTCATCGTGTGAATTTGCCGATCTTTTTCGGTGAGTAGCTCTTCCTGCTTTATTAGCACCTGAGTTTTTTGCTTCACTTCTAGGGCACTGAGCCCAGCGCGAATTAGGTTGAAATATCGCAGTTCGGAAATATCTACTACCTGGGCAGCTTCGTCTGGCAAATACAGAAAGCCCTGTCGGCGCTGCATTTGCACCACGAATAGATGGCCCTCGTTGTTTTCGATGGTGAGCTGCCGTTCGCTTTCGGCGCGTTCCAGGGTGCCTTTGTATCGGCGTTTGCTGTGATAGAACTCTACGTGCAGCGAGGCTTCTGAATCCGGCAAAGAAAAGGTCGGTAGCGCTTCGGCAGGGATATTTTCTGAGTCGTTGCTGTCTAAAGCAGTGCGGCTCAACTCATCGTTGGCTGCTGTGAAAGTTTGAGTTTGATGAGGTGTTGTCTGAGCCGGGTCAAGTTTGGCATCAGTATTTGGCAGATGGGGAGATGGCAGCTTGGGCGGTAGCTTGAACAAGATAGGTGGGTCGGAACTGACAGTAGTTTGGCTGCCGTTGATTTCTTGCTGCAGGTTGCGGGCGACTTCTCTCGCCGCTTGCAGTGATGCTGATGTTTGTTCGGTGCTGGCTGGTTCGGCTGTGGGCTCGGTGTTGGTGCTGCTGCCTAATGCTTGTTTTCCTGCTGTGCGTTCTCTGAGAGTTTTGGTTCGTGATGCTTGTGTTTCTAGCGATGTAGCCAAAGATGCGCCGTTCGCTAGCGTTCGTGGGGACTCACGCCAGGGTTGAATGCTGGACTTGGAATTGGGGCTAGGGCTAGCGGCGCGAACGCCGATGAGTTCTATTTCTACGGTGCGGTGACCTTTCCATTCGTTGAGGCGAATTTTGTAGGCGATGTCTAGGGCTCTAGGGAGAGGGTGATATTTTCCCCAGCGCCATGCGATCGCTTTAATGACCGCCTTAGTGCCACTACCTTCTGCTGTATGGGCCAGCGTTAGCTTCAGGTGATCACTGTTCTTCCCAATCACCTTTTGGTCTACGACCGCAGCATTCGCCGTCCAAAAAACGGGGTCTGGATTCTCAATGCCGCAGGGATGGATTTGATCGATCTGAGCGTACAGGTCCAGATTTACAGCTTCGAGCGGTGTGTGGACATCAACGGTAACCAGCGGCTTCAGATGCTCTACCTGCAAGTGCTTGCGTGCAAAGTTGCTCAGGCGAGACTTCACCTGGCGTAGCTTGCTTGCCTGGAAAGAGAAGCCGCCAGCGGCGCGGTGACCGCCGTACTTATCGAACAGGTCATCGCAAAATTGCAGCGCTTCAAACACATTGAATTCTGGGATGCTGCGGGCTGAGCCGCGAATTTCTTTTTTGGCCTTGTCCTCGTAAGTGCCAATAAACACGGGGACGCCGTAGCGCTCTACTAGTCGCGAAGCCACGATGCCAATCACGCCGTGATGCCATTCAGGCTGTACGACAACTAGCACCCGCTCTTTTTTCAGGTCTAGCTGACCCGACTCCATCTGCTCTTCGCACCATTCCACTGCCTGCGCTTCGATGATTTCGCACATTTGGCGGCGCAGCTTGTTGGCCTCTTCGCACTGCATGGCACGCTGCAAGGCCACACCGACATCGTCAGTAGTCAGCAAATCAATCACAATTTGTGGATCAGATATGCGGCCGACTGCATTGATGCGAGGGCCAAGCCGAAAGCCAATGGCCTCCGGCTTAAGCGCAGTTTCTTCGCTGAGACCGGCCACTTCTATCAGCGCTTGAATCCCTGGGATTCGAGACTTGGGAAGTAGCTTGAGTCCTCGCTTTACCCAGCGACGGTTAACGCCTGTCAGTGGCGCGAGATCTGCGATGGTGCCTAGCGTAAAGAGGGCAAGCAGAGTCGCCGTCAAGTCCTGCATTTTTTCCATGCGCTGGGCGAGGCACACGGCCAAAATATAGGCCACGCCAACGCCTGCGACCCCTCGGTAGGGAGATGCTTCGCGGATTAGCTTGGGATTGAGAATCGCGTCGGCAGGGGGAATTTGCTCGGGGACGTCGTGGTGGTCTGTGAGGATGACGGTGAGGCCCAGTTCCTTGGCACGGGCGACGGGATCGTAGGCTGCGATGCCGTTGTCGACGGTGAGGATAATGCTGCCGCCGATGCCGTGGAATTCTTCGACCATTCGTAGGTTAATGCCGTAGCCTTCAGCCATGCGGCTGGGGATGGCGTAGTTGACCGATGCGCCGAGGTAGCGAAGCGATCGCATCAACAGTGCTGTACTGGTCATCCCATCTGCGTCGTAATCGCCGCAGATTAGGATCTTCTTTTGGTGTGCGATCGCATCTACCAGCAAATCCAGACTTTTCGCTAGGTCAGGAAAGTCATCTAGCGGAGACGGCAGCATTAGCGTCTCTGGGTCCAAAAATTCCCATGCTTGCTCAGGCGTATAGATGCCGCGATTGATTAGGACTTGAGCAAGTAGCGGTGAAAGTGCTGTGGCATCGGCAATGTGCTTGGCTTGAGACGTTTGTGCAGGGAAAATTTGCCACCGTTGCTCGGGCACCTGTCGCTGAGTGGCAAGGCGCGGTGGTGTCGCTCTATTCGTCTCTGTGTTGTTACCGGTGGTACTTTCTGCCGATGGGCTGTCTGTTTCGGGTTCAGCCGTTGGCATCAGTTCGGCTTGAACGTCTTCTGACACGTTAGATCAATTAAGTATGACTTGCACAAAGCACTATAGCGCTGACCCCACACATTAGGTACATGGCCGTCTGGAAAAACAGCAGATGTACCTACGGCGAGGCAGCGCATATAGATCATTTGATCTAATAATAGATGATCTGGTTAGTAAACGAGTACTCTGCCGTCATTAGAAACGTGAACGGCTCTGTCACTATCGTGACCACTGGGCAATAGCTCCACCTGCAAAGTCTCTGAATCCGGGCGATGCAATCTAGCTTCTACCGCTCTATTGTTCTCATCCCAAAAGACTAAAGACATATCGTCGTCAACACCCACTAGTGTCTCAATTGCGAACTCACTTTGAGGTCTGAGCCAATGCATGTCGATGTCGAGCACGCGCTCTAGGTTGACGGTGCCGTCGGTGCGGTTGATGAATTCGATGGTGATAGGCTGACCGGGCATGAAGCGGATTTGGTTGGTACCGCACTGCTGAGTGCAGGGCTCTGCGGCTGAGGCTGATAGGGAAAATACAGGAAGAACGGCTAGGGATGCGGCAGCTACGCCAATAGCTAAGTGCTGTAAACGCTGAGCAAAGACTTGGCGTGAAGGCAGCTGAATCATGACAGGAATATCCATAGCGTTTGTTCTCTTCATAATGCCCTGGGTGTTTTTGTTAAGCCTTTGGTAATCTCACGCTAAATAAATAAAGCCGCTACCCGGATTGGGCAGCGGCTTAAGAGAATTTTCCTAGGCAGAAGTCAGAACACTAAATCTGTGGTGGCGTTGTGCGGACGGATTTGCGCTTGAGGGTGATGAGTGCGATCGCCATCAAGAACACCCCAATCACCTGCCCCGGCTCTGGGACAGAAGCTGCCAATACATTGCCGGGCTGAGTCAGGTCATTTTGGCCATCTTCTACTTCACGCTCAAAGCGATCTTCACCGGCTTCGGCTTTCCTTAGTGCCTCTCTTTGACGTTCGTCTACGAGGACGAGCATGGATGAATAAGGGGTGACGATGCTGGTTTGTTTTGCGATCGCATGCACCTTATCGAGCGCCGCTACCTGAGTGGTATCCAAAACGCGACCCTGCTGCCGAATCAGCTGCCTCGCCGCCAGTGCTGCAAAGTTAGCTTCTTCATCTACTGTGCCCTCTCTCTCATCTTCTGAAATCGACTCTACTCGCCAGCTATAGCCATCGAGCAGTGTTGCTTTACCCTCTGCTGTTGCAATCTTTTGTAGAACAGGTAATACCTGTGTATCCACACCTCCTCTGCTAGCTTCGATTGCCTGTAGCAAATTGTCTTCATAGGCAGACGGCACGTCTCCGCCCAAATGCACTATCCACAGCGGTGCATCTAAAGCTGGTAGCTCAGCTTTATCTTTGGCCAGTTCGTAAGTGCCTTCGTCGGTCAGCAGCAGCACCGCATCATACTCATCGGTTTGGTTGGCCTCGGCAAACTGCGTCAGCATATCCGCAGGCTGCAAGGTTCCATAGAATGGCATGCTGTCGACATTGAAAGTCGCTTGCTTCGATGCGGTGGGTTGACCGGCGATCGCAATGTAGAAGTCAAGTGTGTTTTTCTTAGCTGCTTCTTTTAGTGTGTCGGTAGCCTGCTTAAGTTCGGTAGTGCGATCGCCCATGCTGTAGGAGCTATCAACCACCACAGCAATTCGCTCACCAGAAGGGATTTGCTTTTCCTGATTCGTCAGCGGCGCAGCGGTAACCCGGAAGCCTTCAGCAAACTCTACTTCGTGGCTTGTCGGCTTAGAACTTCGTTTGGAAGCAAGCGCCAGCTCGAACCATTCATCTTCGCCTAGCCGAACAGTCTGACTGCCTCGCTTATGTTCTGTTTTCTTAGTCCAGAAAATATTGCGCTTTTCACTGAGCTGAGGCAGTGGCCAACCTACACCTGGCTGTGCCATGACGTCGTAAGTCAACGTCAAATCTAGTTCACCAGGATCTCTCCTCGCTCGATTGTTTGTGGCTGTAGAGGCTGGAATCGGAAACACACGCAGTCGATACTGCCGTGGACCTACTTGCTCTAGCAGGGCTGGATCGGTAGCGCGTTGAAACTTCGCTCTCTCTACCTCATCGTTGTAAACCTGTTGCGCGGCTCCCCGAGGAGAAACCACATGAGGAAACAGCTTGGGGTTTTCAGCTGTTCCCAGCCACAGCCCTGTAATTGCCGCGCTTTCTGGCAGCGAGAATGAATAGAAAATCTCTTGATCTTCCGGCGTAGCATTCTCATAGCGCTCGTGAATTTTGATCGTTCCCCAGTCTCCGTTTTCTGTGACCGTGGCCTCCTGCATTGCCAAACGCACCACTTTTTGGTCTAAATCCAGCAGTCCAGCTTTAGTTTCATCGCGGTTAGCAGTTGCCTGGAGCGCAGCGCGAATACTGGCCCGCTCAGCCTTTTGAATCGGCTCATCAAAGAACTGCTCGTACAGCTTTTCTGCTCGCTGTACGTCATCATCTTTTCCTCGATAGAGAAAAGGCGATAGCAAGCCGTTGTGAATATTTTGCAAAAATGCTTGTGCACCGTTTGGTAGCGCAGGGCTGTACAGCTTCTGTAGACCGTTGCTTCTGTTCCAAGGGCTGAGATAGCGGTAGCGATGCAGGTAAGCATTCGTCAGTCCTACACGAATAGTCTCGGATTCCTGTAGCTGGTGTTCTCTGGCTTGTGCGCCAAACGTTGATAGCGGAAACTCTATATCACTTGTTTCGCTAGCAGGCGCTAGCAATTCAAAGGCTTTTACCTGTGGCTGCTGAAGCTGTAACCCTACAAACAACAGACAACTAATGGCAACTGTTATGCCTGTGATTGCCCAGCTGTTTTGACTGCCATACTGGCGGCCAAAAGCCTTGTGAATACGCTCCCATGCACGGATATAAAAGTGCACGAACGCATAGGGCATAGAGAGAAAAACCAGAAAGCTAGATCCGAATAAGAATAAGAACAGTCCCCCTAAAATACTGATGCCAGGATTCGTAATAATGTCCCATAGACCTTCAAGCACATCACGGACATTGATATGGCTAACGAAGGACCACAGACCGCTGAAAAAGCCTACTACTGCCCAAAACAAAGCAGGAATGGTGTAGAGCAACAGCAAAGACCCAACGTAGCCACCCACCAGCAGTATGAGACTATGCCCCACCATTTGAACCCAGGAAAGCTGTTCGTTGTGTGCGGCGTAGCCTGCTAACAGCTCAATGGCAAACATAAATATAGAGAAAATCACAAGTCCCAAGGCGAAGGCACTTGCTGGCGTAAGCTCACGGATAATGAACATTCTGAGCAAGCACAGTGTGAAGAGAGGCGCTTCTACGCCATAGAAAAGTCGCAGCAGCAGAGTCGGTCGGCTGCGCAATCGCCAAAAGCCCAAGATAGTGCACAGCACTGGCACAATGAGCAGAATGAGAAAGCTGACTGTGAAGGTGGGCTCTACCAGGCCATTGCGCGTATCTAGGAGGAGATCTATCCCGAATTGGGGTAGCAGCCAGATATCTACGATGCCAATAAAGACAAGGTTCCACGTCCAGAAAACGAGGTGGGAGAGGACGGCGATTGTTTTTTTCATGAGTGTAGTGACGGTGAGGTTCACTCAGAAGAGCTAAAGCTTAGGTTGATTTTCAGTTTGATTGATAGAGCAAAGCAAGGATGCATTCTTACTTTGCTAGTAGAGTTGCTCGTTGCTACGTAACGGTTTCAGCCAACAGTAGTGTCCTAAGCAACTCTACAGATGCTATGGAGCGAAAAAGAGGCATCCTTCGGTCTGCGTCGATATTAGTGCGGGGCAATCGACACGCTGCTGGTCTCTACAAAAGCATGGCCAATGATTCCGAATGCGGCGCAAAATTTGTGCCAGTTACTGAATCGCTGCTGTGAGGAAGGCACTGAAGAGGACCGTAAAACCGCTACTATAGGTGCAGGCTTTACATAACTTTATTCAAATCGCTTTCAATTCATTTCCTTTGGAGCAGGTCACTATGGGTTTCTTTCGTCAGTACATTGCACCGCTGTTTATTGTGCTTATTTTTGCGATCGCACTCCTCGCTACCAGCGCCCGCATCTTCCTCCCCAGCGACATGATGGCTCCCGCTCCCGGCTCCCAATTCACAGGCTCCCAATCCACAGAACAGCCAGTTTCCTACGTACCTAGCACGGCAACGCTGCTCAGTTAGTGAATCAGCCTTTCCCCATTGCCAACTACCGCCTCGAAAAAGGTTCCAGCCTTGACCGTGCTCGCCTAGTAAAGTTCATGCAGCGCGCCTACCGAGACCTAGGCGCAACCGAAACCGGCACCCATCTAGCTGATACAGTCAGTCGCCATTTCAACAGCCAATCCAATCTGTGGTGGCTTATCGGCCCTCAGTCCACTCCTATTTCTGGCGGACTCCCCGGCTTGCAGCAGCGACACGAACCAATGGGTTGCCTATGGATGGGCGAATCGATCAATCAGCGCAATGGGCAAAAGCAGGCATATGTCTTCCTTTTATATATAGAAAAGGCACATCGCCGACAGGGGCTAGGAAGTGCGCTGATGACGCATGCGCACCAGTGGGCAAAAGCGCAGGGCTACGAGCAGATGAGCCTACAAGTGTTTGAAGACAACACTTCTGCGATGAATCTTTATCAGAAACTAGGCTACAGACCACAAGCTCGGTGGATGTCTTTAGAGATTTAACCAGCTTGCTAAGAGCAACAGCTTTTGTTTAATGTATGGTGAAATTGGGTGTTCTAAGAACTAGATACTCGAACTTTGCCCACTCGAAGTGAGATGGAAATAGCTATTGACATAGAATAGCAATATAGTTCGCGAGCATTCTCCTCATGGATAGGATTGTATTCGACCCACAAATTCATTTTGGTAAGCCTTGCATTGCGGGAACCCGTATCCCTGTGCAAAGTATTCTCGAACTGCTGAACGACGGCCTCTCTTTTAGTGAGATTATTCGCGATTACTACGCAGATATTCAGATAGATGATATTCGAGCTTGTTTACAGTACGCGATCGCACTTATCGCAGCTGAAGATATTAGCCTTGTCTCAGCCTAGCAATGAAGTTCTTACTCGACCAAGATGTTTATGGTGTCACCGCTAAATTTCTCCGTAACGCTCAGTATGATGTTGTTGCAGTTGCTGAATTAGGTTTATCAAGAGCTAAAGATACAGAAGTGCTAAGCACGGCACAAACTCAGGGCCGTATCCTGATTACTCGAGATAGAGATTATGGTAATCTCGTTTTTGTTCAGGCACTTGGTTCTGGCGTAATTTATCTTCGCATGCTTCCCTCTACAGCGAATGCAGTGCACGAAGAACTCACGCGCGTTATTCAGAAATATTCAGCAGCATCGCTTTCTGCTGCATTTGTAGTTGTGGAGGCAAACGGACACAGATTTAGGAAACTTTCCTAACTGTTTGTCGAAATGACTGTTGCTTATATGAGTGGTGATGTGGCTCTATCCTATCGATAATTGTTGAACTGCAACGCCATTGGCCAATCTTCGCCTTTGATGATTTGCATGGCTTCTTGCAAGTCGTCCTTACTCTTTGCCGATATCCGCACGGAGTCGCCTTGAATAGAAGATTGCACCTTTTTCAGGTTGTCTTTTATTAGCTTAGAAATCTTTTTGGCGTCTTCTTTCTCAATGCCTTTCTTCAGCTTGATTTCTTGCCGAATACGGCTGCCGCTCGCTGCGTCGATGTCACCAAAGTCGAAAATTTTCATCGATAGGTTACGCTTTGCGGCTTTGGTTTGCATCACTACGTGCACAGCTCGCAGCGTCATGTCGCTGTTAGTTTCTATGTCAATGCTGTCTTCTTTAAGATCCAGAGTGGTTTTGGTGTCTTTCAAATCGTAGCGACTTTTAATTTCACGCCGAGCCTGATCCAAGGTGTTGACAAGCTCTTGACGATCAAAATCGCTGACAACATCGAAGGAATAAGTGGAGGCCATAGGGTCTATGTGTATACGAACGACTAAAGCAGACTAAACGCACTAAATAATAACGATAGATAGGCCGTACTCGCAACGCAAGTAGCTGTCAAACTGCCGATTGCGTAACAAAAATTACCTAAAAATTAGCCTGCTGCCGCTTGAACGCTCGCAACATACAGAGACACGATGCTGCTAATGCTGATTGCCCATGAGAGCGATCGCAAAATCGGCACGTTGAGAATATAAAACAGCGAATAGCTCACCCGCGCTGCCAAATAAATTACTGCGCTGCCAAATACTTGCTCTGCAGGTAGATTCACCACAAACGCCATCAGCGCAGCAGGTGCATACAGCGTAAAAGATTCCCAAGAATTCTCGTGGGCCCAGGTTGCCCGCTGCGCATACTCAGGCAGCTTGTCGAACATGCCACGAGGTGCGCCCATCTCGTAGCCTACTTGAAATCGGCCTACGGCAACGGCTAAGTAAGGAAAATAGATGAGCGCAGCAGCAGCGACAATGCTACACAGCAGAACATTGGCTGGAGAGACGAATGGAAGAGAGTAAACGATATCCATTAGTACCCGTTAGTCGAAGTAGAACAGGGTTACAATCTTACGCTGATCTTCAGCGTCCTGACAGGTCTTTAGCAGTGTTTTGCTGTCGTGAAAAGCAAAGCAAATTAGCTGCTGACAGCGACCGATGATTTCTTGATTGCACATGGCACTAGCATCAGCCAGTGGCAGCGTATCGTTGGCAGCATTTTCAACCAAGTTGGTAACCACTTCTAGCTGTTCGCGTGACTCGCGCGGCTGCTTGCGCAAACTCTGTGGCAGTATCACTGTTAGCAAGTTGGGTTCTGCTTTCATTGCGCCGCGAATGGCCGCTGCGTTGGTTCCGGCTGCGCCTGAAGTAATAAGCCGATTGCCGCCGAGGACTAGGGCGTAGCTCATCAGCTCGATTAGCCGTTGGTGAGTGATGGGCACATGGCGAGAACCTAGGATGGCAATACGCTTGGAGCCAGACTGCTGGATCGTGGCCAGCTCTTGCAAAAAGTCGTCTACCTTAACAGCATCAAGTGGATTTTCGACGGACTGACTCAATGGCTACCTCGGGGAGTAGAGGATACAAAATCAACTATGCAATACTACCAAACCCTTGTGCTCTGTTAAGCACCCTCGGAGCGATTCTTACGGATAAAGCGTTTGGACGGCTTAAGTTTGCTGTGCTTGGCTAAGCTGTGACTGCCGGACTGAGGCCCAATGCCTCGATTACCCGAGGCGTATCGAAGTACTGTGCCATCAAATGCTTGATGCACTCTACTTTGATGGGTTCATGCAGGCGCACTTGGTCGAATGCTTTTTCAATGATTTCCACGGTAGTCAGCGTATCGAGATCGACCGAAAGAATAGGCACTTCGAGATCGTGGGCCCTATCGAGAATGTCTTTGCGAGGGGCTAGTCTGCCGGTGAGTACTAGGCACTGGGTAGAGCTTTCGAGCGCGGCCATTTGAATGTCGAATCGGTCGCCGCCGGTGACGACTACCATGTTGTGAGCGCGGTTGAAGTAGCGTAGCGCGGAGTTGGCGTTCATTGCACCGATGGAGATTTCTTCGACCATCATTTGGTCGATTCGTTCTGGTGTATTGAGTGTTTCTGCCTGAAGGTGATCGACAAGGGCTTCTACGCTGACGCTGCGCATAATCGCCGTGCGGGGCAAAATGCCGAACACCTGAATCTTGTGACGCTCTAGGCATTCGCGTACAGAGTTTTGAGCGGTGTCCATGAGTTTTTCTGGCACGTCATTGATGACCACGCCGAGGAGGCGATCGCCCAGTTGTTTTTTGGCGGCCAACAGCTTATCGACAATGAGCGCCGAATGGTAGCGAGTGACCAAAATCACAGACGCTTGGCTCATCTGAGCCATTTCGGGCAAGGACAGGCCAAACAGCGTGCCTTCTTCGAGATTGCCAGGCCCTTCGATGAGGAGGACATCTTCACCCTGACTAGTTAGGATTTTTTCGACGTCTTGGTCAAACGTAAGCTGCTCTTTTGCCAGCTGCTTTTGAATGGTGTCTTCGTCTAGAACAAATAGCGTAGGGCGGATGCGCTCTTCGCCGAGTTCCAATGTTTGGGCGATGAAGCGAACGTCTTCGTCGAGGGTGTCTTCTTCTTCGCTGAGGCAGGTGCCGATGGGCTTGGCATAGGCGACATCAATACCTTGCGATCGCAGCTGAAGCGCTAGCCCTAGCACTGTTGCCGACTTCCCACTAAAGGGCTCAGTTGACCCAATCAATAAATGCTTTGATGTCCGATTTGACAACTGGGGCACGCCCTCACTCCTTTCGACTTACAGCGTTGGCCATATCCCAACTGCAATTATTCTGACACGTTCGCCAACGAGTCGAACAAGAAAATCAAAAAAGCTCGAAAAGCCGATTTAGATGGAGCGGCTTTTCGAGCTTTGGGCGCTTTTAGACTGTACGGAATGGCGAAGGATGTTATTCGTCAATGCGTAGAAGCTTGCGATAAAAGGCTTTGTCGAAGTCAGGAGTTTTGTTTTGGTTCATGGCAACTACTACGCTGATCAAAAAGTTGACGAACTCGTGGTTGGCCATAGTGATTTCGTAGGTGAGTTCGGCGTCCCCATCGAACTGCATCCGGCAGCGAGTCAGGTCTGCGGGTAGCATTGAAACATTCCAAGTCGCTAAAAATGGCACGCTGCCAGTCCCTTCAATGGCTCTTTCGCCTTCAATGTTGCCTTGCTTATAGAGGCCGATGGCGTAGGGAAGCGCGTTGCGTTTTTTACCTTGGTAGTAAGGCAAATAAACGCTGGCTTCTGGCTTAGTAGCGGGCTTAATAGATTGAAGAGACATGGTGGCTGCGGTGCGTAAGAAGAAATGCTGATGGAGAAGACTCAAGCTGAACGCTTGTTTTCAGAATTCCCGGTTGGCCGCTGAGTTGCTCACTCGCCTCAACCATGGGCCTCAACTATTGATAGAGCTCTTTGATAAAGCTTCTGGCTAAGCCTTTAGCGATGACCTGAGCGATGACCTGCCAAGTGCTTCTTTACACCGGGACTCGGTAAAGGAGTATTGTTATATTGAAAGGATTTGTTAAGGAATTTAAACAAAACTATATATGGCAGATTTCGTTGAGCCCGCCGCATCTGAATTTGACTTATCTGAATTCGACCTGTCGGACTTTTGTTTATCAGACTTTCACTTAGAGTCTGATTTGGTATTTGATGCTGAAATGTTCAAGGGATATAGCGGGCGGCGGTTGAAGGCGGCGATCGCACTCTCTTTACTTTGGCTACTCACTGGCTTCCTACACAGTGTGAGCTGGGGCCACGAATTTGTCTGGATAGTGGCTGGCATTATGAGCATCCATGCGCTGCGTGTGATTCTGTCGAAACCTCTGGCACCGCCGAATACGCTACCTTCTGTGCAGTCTTTGGCTGCTGATGTGCTGCCGATAGAAACCACGAATTGGCCCTATGTCTCTTTGCTAGTCGCGGCCAAAAATGAGGAGCAGGTAATTGGTAAACTGATCGAAAATCTGTTGTATCTCGATTACCCACAAGACCGCTACGACCTGTGGATAATTGATGACTACAGTACCGATGGCACGCCAGAAATTTTAGATGCGTTAGCCGCTGGCGACGATCGGGTGAATGTTATTCATCGAGGCGCTGATGCTACTGGCGGTAAGTCAGGCGCGCTGAACTTGGTATGGCCACAAACCAAGGGTGACTTGCTAGCAGTATTCGATGCAGATGCTCAGGTTGCGTCAGATTTGCTGCGGCATGTGGTGCCGATGTTTGACGCGGGGCAAGGTGGGGAGAAGACAGGGGCAGTGCAGGTGCGCAAGGCGATCGCTAACGCGGCCACAAACTTTTGGACCCGTGGGCAAAAGGCAGAGATGGCGCTTGACTGTTACATGCAGCAGCGGCGAATAGCGGTGGGCGGCATTGGTGAGCTGCGGGGGAATGGGCAGTTTGTTCGCAGGAGTGCGATCGCGCAGTGCGGCGGCTGGAACGAAGAAACCATCACCGACGACCTAGACCTCACTATTCAGCTGCACCTAAACCAGTGGAATATCGGCCTGCTCTTTACCCCTTCTGTAGGTGAAGAAGGCGTCACCAGCGCAAAAGCCTTATGGCATCAGCGCAATCGCTGGGCAGAAGGTGGCTTTCAGCGCTATCTGGACTATTGGCGTCCCCTTGCCAAGAACAGCCTAGGCTGGGGAAAGTCTCTCGACATGCTTGGCTTTTGGATTATTCAATACATGATGCCGTTGGTGCTGCTACCAGACTTAGTGCTGGCATTGATCCATCGTCAGCTACCGGTATACGGTCCTATTTCTATGATGGCGGTAGGAATGTCAGCGATTGGAATGTTCACAACACTACGCCAAGCCGAACGCACCTCTGTATGGAACGCGATAGTGCAGACTGCACGCGGTTCGTTTTACATGCTGCACTGGCTCGTGGTGATTGGCACGATGTCTATGCGGATTTCGGTGCGGCCAAAGCAGCTGAAATGGGTAAAGACGGTTCACGGATCGCAATGAGTTTAATCACTGTTGTTCGCACAAGTCACGAACAACAGTGAACAACAAACCGTTGATTTAGAGTTCAACAGGGCTAACGTGCAACAAACCGGTTGTTGCGGATGTTCATTTGCCAATTTTGGCAACGTGCGCTGCTGAATGGTGCTACTGGTTCAGTCTGCTGGGGCTGTCCGCCTAGAAAACTTGAGGCGAGCGATGACAATGCAGAGCCCAATTGCTAGCGCGATGCCAACAAATGCGATGGGGACGAAGTTTTGATGACGAAGGGCGATCGCAATCAAAGCCCAAACAGCAACTGCCGGATATGAAACATCGCTGTACTTAAACGCAATAACGGCTGAGATGCCCGCGCTCACACACATCATTACAACAGTAGCGATTACGCTGCTAGGCGAAGCGGTTATCACACTACTCTCAAACTCGCTGATAGCTTCAGCAGGTACCGCCATTACGTAAAGGGCTCCAGCGACATTGAGAACCGATGCAATGGTAATCCAAGCGAAATAAATGCTGATAGGTGCCTGGAGAAACCAGCGAATTTTTCGGGTGGGTTTGAGCGACCTAGTCGGCAAATAAGCGGCAACCAAGCAGACCACAATGCCTAAAATAATGACCGCTGCCCACCAAAAGTGGTAGGTCAAAAAGACATATATCCAAATCATTTGCAGTACGCAGGCTGCGATGATTGCCCACGAGACTTTTGCAAAGGCTCGCTGATGTCGTTGTGCAGGTAGTGCCTGATAGATACCGTAGGCAATGAGTCCTAGATAAATCAGTCCCCAGATAGCAAAGGCATATCCTTCTGGCGTGATGAGCACCCCACCCAAGGTGATATTAGAGACTTCGCCCGTATTTTTGCCTGCTGGCGGGAACACATTGGAAAATCCGTTGACTGCGATCGCCATCAAAATCGCCACCAGCGTCAGCCACTGCCGCCCAATCTGCATCACTGAGTTTTGCGTTTTCTGCTTTTGCACTGCCGTACCCGGATACCACGCTTCTATTATCGAGGGTTACGAATTTACTCGCACTCTAGCTTTGATCTTATTCCTGTTGTGGAGTTCCCGGCTAACTTAGAATCCTTCCAAACCGTTCGTCTTCACTTTCAGCTGCTGATAGCAGCTGGTCCCAGTCGTTGGGTGGATGACCGCCTTTTAGCATCTTGCCAAAAACTTTGTAAGCATCACTTTTTCTGCCGTACGCTCGTTTGGTACTAGGGTTGTTGACGCATCCATAGTATTTCATACTGCTCTAGAAAGCAGTCGTGTGCAAAAACGTTCCATTCATTTATTTTCAAGGTTCATCAGTTTTAGGTTACTTA
>ERZ1740067.339-NODE-339-length-38560-cov-12.046487_pt1 | contig 38560 bp, 36 predicted proteins | sample MGYA00581736_ERZ1740067 | MGnify/ENA primary metagenome ERZ1740067 (study PRJEB43018, sample SAMN04849236) | marine metagenome | isolation source: floating plastic debris | place: Pacific Ocean | collected 2008-08-27 | study: EMG produced TPA metagenomics... | reverse complement strand
GGACGACCGGCTGATTACAAATCAGCTGCTCTACCAACTGAGCTACACCAGCAAAGTGTAAGGTTTGAAACTCGCCTTGCGAGGAACTAAATCATATCAAAGTTTGCAAACAATTTGGCAAAGAATTTTTCTAGATCGAAAAAGAAGCTTAATTTAGGGCAAATGGGTGTGTGGCATTTCCAATCTGCCCTGTTTAGCCGACCTAGATCAACGACATCTATGCCTTGTTGTTTTCAACGGCCCAACGAGCAAGCTCAGTACGGTTATGTAATCCCGTTTTTCCCAGCATGTTGCTCACATGGCTTTCAATTGTCCGCTGACTTACCTTCAGCTCTTCAGCAATTTGGCGATTGGCCATGCCGCGAGCAACAAACTGAACGACCTTGAGTTCAGTAGGCGTAAGCTCTACATCAAAAGGAACCTGAATCGTTGGGATAGAATTAGGGCCTTTGTTTTGATGGTGAATTAGGCGAGTGGCCTGCTTCAGTGAAGACTCAACTTGTGCCACCAGCTCTTCAGGCTCAAATGGTTTCACCATGTACACGTCTGCGCCTGTGGTTAGGCCCTTAACGCGGTCTTGGCTTTGCCCTTTTGCTGAGAGGAACAAGATAGGAATCCAGCTCTTGCCAGGATCCTGACGAACCTGCTCTACAAATGCGTAGCCGTCCATCTCCGGCATCATGACATCGCAGATGATCATATCTGGAGAGAGATCGGACAGCGTGGAAAGCGCTTCCCTGCCGTTGCCTGCTGTCATTACCTGATAGCCGCGAAATTCTAGATAGTCCTTCACCAGCAAGATGAGATTGGGATCATCATCAATAAGTAAAAGTTTCTTCTGTTCCCCTGTGTTAGCTTCTTTCATGCCGTATGCTCGCTCTTTTGCTTCTTGTGTAGAGTTTGTTGATGATAAGTAGATATTTCACTAAAGCGTCCCTTTAGGTTTAGAGGTTTGACCCGTTAAGGCAACCTTCTAATCGCTTTAGTGACTGACGTTCAACGGATACTGCTACTGCGACCCAGCTGGAATGCCAGGCGCTTAAATGTTAGGTACATGCACTTGTTTTGATATCTCATCTATTGAAGAAAGCTCTAGGAAAAGAAAAATTCTAAAAAGATGTGATAGATGACGGTCTACGGGTTGTTAACACAAGAGCGCGTCTTTTTACAAGCGTTGGCTCATCAGTTTGCTATATCAAGTATTCCCAAAATATAGATAACATCACTCAGGTCTGTAGAGCGTGTGTTATGTGGTTGATCCTGTTCAAAGCGCCTCGGGTGGGGTCTCTGGCAGTTCTTCTGGCAGTTTGTGCTGCAAGAAGGCGTAGTCAGAAACAATGTTTCCCCCGATTAGGTGCTCTTGGATGATGCGCTCAATGACGCTGGGTGTGGCGCTGTGATACCAAACCCCTTCTGGATAAACCAGCAAAATAGGACCACGTTGACAAACTCTTAAACAGTTTGCTTTGGTTCTAAATACGTAGGCAGAAGGCGGCTCCGTGGAAATATCGAGCGATAACGCTTTGAGGCGTTGCTTTAAATACGTCCAGGCAGCTAGGCTCTCTGCTTTGTCACAGCATTTAGGAACCGTTTGATCAGCGCATATAAAGACATGTCTGGTGATGGCATCGAGTGAAAGAGCGGCTGCGCTTTTTGCAAGCGCGTTGGCTTCTGACATAGATTGATCAAGAGACATATCAAATACGCTAGGTACACATTAAAGGCAATCAATTCAGTACAATCAATGATCCCTATCACAAATGTCTGGTATCAAATTATACGTGTGCTTGAGGCTGGAGCACGGGTGCAGGTTCAGCGATCGCATCGCTGAGTGACTTTGGTACTCAAGATGCCCGCGTGGCCGCTATGAAGCGAGTGAGCGCGCCGGCCCTTCCGGGAATGCCCACGTGTGATTTAACACACGAAGTTCCCGCTCAAAATATTTTAGCGACTGGTGTGCCGATTGCTGCGCTGGGCGATCTTTCGCAAGCGGGCCTTTGCTATTACATTGCCTTTTCCACATTCACCACTTTGGCTTTGTCCTCATCTCAAGAAGTGACAGATCTAATCGTCAAAGGCTTGTACGCTCAAGCCGCTGGGAGTCTGCAATACATAGATGGTTTCGGTAGTTTGGTGCGCAATATTTTTGTCCACGTAGTTTCCGAGCGGCGATAAGAGATCCGCGTAAAGCGTCTTAAAAGGCCTTCGTCTTTTTGACGGTGTAAAAGCTTGCAGTGATGTGCCTGTAGGTTCGCTGGCAGCCTTGGTCGATGGTCACCGCTGGCTAGAAGTAGTTTGTAGTAGAAATCGCTGTGACTTCTGAGCTGCTGTTTCTGATTCAATATTTTTTCAGTATTTTGGCAGCAGATTACAGCTTATTCCGTTGATATGACTAGATTTCAGTGACTTTACTGACTCCGTTTTTCCGGACCTCTCTGTCCGTTAAAGAATACATCAACATAGAAGGTCATCTAGAAATTGAACTATCTACGCTAGCTGCCTTCTTTTTTCAATACCATCATCTTCTTTCTACACGCTGTAAAACCCATGATCATGCTCACTGGAATCAAAGCTTTTGAAGCTCGCTGGCAATCTCTGAAGGCCGTTCATCCTACTGCACCTCACGAAAATCATCTGTTGATGCAATCTATGGGACGCCTAGTCGATAACTATGCGAGCCAATCAGAGATTTCTGCTGGTCTACCTTTCGCTTTGCAAGGCCTGTTCGACAATCTGGTAGATGCATACCTGAACGGCCACTGGGTAGAAGGTGAAGAAGACGTGTCCACGTCGGTTACTACTACAAAAAAGCCGCAGCTCACACCTGCGATGGCAGAAGCTTTGCAGCGGCGTCAGCGCAAAGCGATGAAGCCCACAGCAGCCAGTGAAGCGGCTACCTACATTATTCACGACCGGGTGAAATGTTGGGCGTAAGGAGTACCAAGCGTAGTCGCTGTAGCTTTCGTCTGTTCGAGACGATATCCTACTAGTGATCGATTATTAGTGATCCATCACCAATAGGATGTCGCTCGACAGAGGCTAGAGTTGCTTGTACGAACCCCTTCACCATAAATACAGACCGCAAACGTTTGCGCAGCTTGTGGGCCAAGGTGCGATCGCTGCCACCCTCACAAATGCCTTGCAGCAAAATCGTATCGCACCGGCTTATTTGTTCTGCGGCCCTCGGGGAACGGGTAAAACGTCGAGCGCTCGCATTTTGGCTAAGTCGCTTAACTGCCTAACGGTAGACGCGCCTACTGCGGAGCCCTGCGGCCAGTGTGATGTCTGTCAGTCGGTGAATAAAGGGAGTTCGCTCGATATTGTTGAGATAGACGCGGCCAGTAATACCGGCGTCGACAATATTCGAGAATTGATTGAGCGCTCGCAGTTTGCACCTGTGCAATGTCGGTACAAGGTATATGTCATTGACGAGTGTCATATGCTGAGTACCGCCGCGTTCAATGCCTTGCTGAAGACATTGGAAGAGCCCCCCGACCGCGTTGTTTTTGTTTTAGCAACGACAGACCCTCAGCGCGTACTGCCTACGATTATCTCTCGCTGTCAGCGGTTCGATTTTCGACGCATTCCCTTGCTGTCGATGATTGAGCATTTGCGCTACATTGCGACGGAAGAGCGTATTGCGATCGCACCTAGTGCCACTCAGCTCGTCGCCCAAATTTCTCAGGGCGGACTGCGAGATGCCGAAAGCTTGCTCGATCAGCTGAGTTTACAGGCAGACGAAATATCGGTTGAGTCGGTTTGGGATCTCGTTGGCGCAGTGCCTGAGCGGGATTTGCTGAATTTAGTCAGGGCGATCGCAGCCGACGATGGCACCGCTCTGCTAGAGCGAGTTCGCCACCTTATGGACAAAGGCAGAGAGCCCTTGATTGTGCTGCAAAGTCTTGTCGGGTTCTATCGCGACTTGCTCATTGCTAAGCGTGCGCCCACTCGCGAAGACTTAGTCGCCATTACGCCGCCCACTTGGGCTGAGATGACAGACTTCGCTCAGCAGCTATCTGCCTCTCAGCTACTGGCCAGTCAGCAGAAACTGCAAACCTCTGAAGTTCAAGTCAAAAACACGACACAGCCTAGGCTGTGGCTAGAAGTGACGCTCACCGGACTGCTGCCCAGTGCATTAGGGGCGATGGCTGATTTGTCTGAGCGTGTTCCTCAAGCGAGCCCTCGTGCTGCAACACCTCCAGTCAACGCCGCTAGGCCTAAAGTCGCACCGCCCCCCATTGCACCACCTTCGGCAACACCTGCACCTTCTCCTGCTCAATTTGCGCCTCAATCTCCACCGCCACCTTCGGCCCCAGCTCCCTCGCCAGCGGCAGATTCAGCTTCTCCAAAGCCATCAATCACTCCCGAGCCGGTGGTGCAGCCGCCAACTCAGCCAGTGCATCCGAGCGCGCCCAGTGCTAGCCCTACCGAAGCAGGTGCCAGTGATTCTTCTGTTCCCGATTCTTCTGTTCCCGATTCTTCTACATCTGAGTCTTCTTCCTCAGATGCAGATAGCCCGACTGATACGCCGCCACCACCGGAAGTTGTCTTTGGCAGCGTGGCAGATTTGTGGAATAAGATATTAGCCGTGCTGTTGCCAAGAGGCACGCAAATTTTGATGGCACAGCAAGGCGTTTTGCTTGGGTTTGATGGTGTTGGTGCCAAAGTCGGTTTTCGTTCAGCCTCCCTCCAAAAGTTAGCCCAGTCGCGGGTGCCTAACTTAGAAGCTGCTTTTGAAAGCGTCTTTCAGCGAAAAATTAAAGTCTCGCTAGAAGTCGTCACGCCCGAAGAATCTCCCGTGGTTGAAGTCGAAGAGCCGCCCCCGGCACCCCCCGCACCCCCTGTTTCTCGAACCCCGCAGAATAAACCGCCTGCGCCTTCAGATGTCGCCTACAATCAGCGGCCTAGTCCGCCGGCTCCTAAAGAAGGCGAATCTACTCACAGTCGTACCGATGCTGCTAATAAAAACAGTCCAGCTAACAACAGCTCAGCAAACAGCTCATCTAGCAACAACAACTTGACTAACGCTCCAGCTAACTATGGCAATGTTAAGAATGGCGTCGCTAACAACAGTGGCTCTAATTCAAGGCCTCCTTCTCCAGGCTCATCTGCTGCAAACAACCTGCCGGCTCAACTGAATTCGTCACCGTCAGGTAACCCCCCTAGCCGCCTCCCGTCCGAGAATACGGGCGCTTCTCGGCTAGATGCACCCAGCGGTGCTATGGGCTTTGACCAGGATCAAGAGAAAGTCAAACGTTTCGCTAACTTTTTCAATGGCGAGATTGTCAATCTAGATGGCAGCGATCCTGCTGATACCAGTAACGATGCGCCCACCGATGCCTCAAAGAAATCTCCAGATCCAGGACCGGATGTTCCCTTCTAGGACAGACCTAAGAGAGGGCAGCACTAGCTTCGCAGGCTAACTTTGTAGCTTTTTTCTAGGGCCGCGCGCACCTTTTGGTGGACTGGGTCGATCTCTTTGTCGGTAAGGGTGCGATCGCTCGAGCGATACACTAGTCTAAATGCCAAAGATCGCTGCCCTTCAGGCACATTCTTTCCTTTGTACTCATCAAAGAGCGTCACCGTATCGAGTAGCTTCCCGCCCGATTTTTCAATGGCACGCTGCAAGTCTGACACACTCACTTCTGTGGATGCGAAGAAAGCCAAATCGCGATCAGATGCAGGGTAGGTAGAATAGGCCGCAAACTTCACGGCTTTTCCACTCTTGCCCGTCAAGCACATCTCAAGCACAGACCAATCCATCTCAAAAACATAGACAGCTTCCGGCAAATCTTTATCTCGGCGTAGCTCAGGATGCAGCTGACTGAACGTGCCCAAGCGAGTTCTCCCGCGTACAAACAACCCAGCCGTTCGCCCAGGATGCAGCCTTGGGTCGTCAGTATCTGTAAGCTTGTCGGTTCGATAATCTACCGATAGTCCCAACGTGTTGAATACACACTCCAAAACCCCCTTGGCTTCGTACCAAGTCATCGGTGTCTCTTGATTGCTTGTCACCCAACGGCCCCGCCTAGCATCGCCGCCGATAATGCCAGAAACCTTAATCGACTCCACCGGCTCACCTGATTCGGGATTGTCGTCAGGTTTGTTGAATACCGTGCCAATCTCAAAGGCATTTAGCGGGCCATTTCCCTGATTGACATTCAGCTGGAATGCATCGACCAATCCATCGATCAGATCAATTCGGAGGGCAGAGTACTCAGTGAATAGCGGATTGGCGAGTACAACTTGTCTCTCGGAATTTGGGCTGGTCAGAGAGTAGTGAATCGCCTCTGTGAGACCTGCCCCTCGAAAGGCTGCGCGGAGCTTACGAGAAAGGGCTGCGCTGTCAGATAGGTAGCCGCGTGAGGTTTGGCTGGGCAAAGTATTGTCGAAGTGATCGTAGCCATAGAGCCGTGCGACTTCTTCGATTAGGTCGATTTCACGTTCTAGATCACGGTAGCGATAGGGAGGAACTTCGACGGTCCAGGTATCCTCATCTTCAGCAGCGGCCCTGCAGCCGAGCTTGCCCAGCAGCGTTTCAACGGTGGCTTTATCTAGTAGTTTGGTGGTCTCGCCGTCTTTCACGCGGCCTAGAATTTGGTTGATGCGGCTAAGGCGCAAAGAGACGTCACGAGTGGGTGTGATGTTGCCAACTTCGGTGCGGTCTTCGCCTTGGCCCGTTAGGGTCGCGCCAGTGGTTTCTATGAGGAGCTGAAGGGCGCGATCGCTTGCCAACTTCAGCTCGGCCGGATTTACCCCGCGCTCATACCGCGCCGAGGCCTCCGTCCGCAGCCCTTGAGACCTTGCCGACTTACGAATCGCTGCCGCATCAAAGTACGCCGCCTCTAGGAATACTCTCTTGGTTGTGTCAACAACTTCCGAGTCAAATCCACCCATCACGCCAGCTAATGCCACCGGTACGTCATTGGTCGTAATCAGCAGCGTTTGCTCAGCTAGCTTGCGCTCTTTTTCGTCCAGTGTCATTAGCACTTCATCCGCTTTTGCGTAGCGCACACTCACCGTGACTGGCTGCGTTTTGCCAATAGTAATCAGCCGGTCCAAATCAAAGGCATGAAGCGGCTGCCCCCATTCCAGCAGCACGTAGTTCGTGACGTCTACCACATTGTTAATGGCTCTAGTGCCAGAGGCAATCAGTCGCTGCTGCATCCAATCGGGCGATGGCCCAATCTCGATACCTTCCAAAATACTGCCCATATATATAGGACAGGCCTTGGGTTCTTTAAGCATAACGTTGAGCGCCGGTAAAGGCTTTTGGCTACCGTTCAACGCCTCAGCAACAGGCAGCTTCAGCGGATTGCCCGTAATTGCAGAAATCTCTCTGGCGATGCCTACCATACTCAGCGCATCGGCGCGATTTGCTGTCGAGGTGACATCCAGCACGAAGTCGTTGAGGCCCAAGATAGGACGTACATCCTGCCCCGCTTGGATATCTCCTCGCTCGAAGCTCGCTTCGTTGAACACATGAATGCCTTCAGAATCACGGGCAAGCCCGAGTTCTGCCAGCGAGCAAATCATGCCAGCAGACGGTACGCCCCTTAGCTCACGCGGTTTTATCTTGAGATCTACCTTGGGTAAGTAGCTACCTACCGTCGCGACCGGCACACACATATCTGCGCCCACATTCGCCGCGCCACATACAATCGTTGAGCTTTCAGCTGCGCCAATATCAACCGTGCACACGCTTAGCTTCTCTGCATCGGGGTGAGGCTCACGCTTGAGCACCCGGCCAACAACGACGCCTTCTGCCCAGCTTTGTCTATCCTCAATATCTTCTACTTCAAAGCCCGCCATCGTTAGCGCGTCAGCCAGCGCCTCTGGAGAAAAATCGAACTCGACAAGCTCTTTGAGCCAGTTAACAGAAACACGCATGAGAAAATCGACGCTTTGGCGCTGGCCACAACAATAGGCAAATGGGAAAGGTGCAAAATGCAGATACCACAGGTGCCCTGGCTTATGGTACTACGGTTAGTTTGTCTTGTAGTAATGCGCGGATGCATTTACTTTGCCCACTGTTCAATCTGGCCTGTTCGATAGGGCTCGTAGCCGTTGCTTGTGTTGAAGCACCGTGACCAAAGCTAAAGCGACCAAAGCTATCGCTGGTCCGTGCCTTGCGAAAAGGATGCGGGAACACTGAACACAAGGCCTCGCTACGTTCGCACCTCACTTTTGACCCAATGACCTATTGCATTGCTACCGGCTGCTCAAAGCCTAAAAACGCTGCGGCAGCTCGGTTTTGTAAAAGCTGCGGCAGTAAGCTCTGGGTAAGAGATCGCTACAGAGTTTTGGGGGCTTTGGGGCGCGGCGGATTTGGCGCAACCTTTTTGGCCCGTGACCAGTCACTTCCTGGTCTTCCTCCCTGTGTAATCAAGCAGCTCAGGCCTACTACTAGCGAACCCAATTTGCTAGAGATGGCCCGCGACCTCTTTCAGCGAGAGGCCAACATCCTCGGTAAAATCGGCAATCATCCGCAGCTGCCTCGCCTGCTCGACTATTTTGAAATGTCGAATGAGTTTTACCTCGTTCAGGAGTACGTCAGTGGCGCGACCCTGCAAAAAGAAGTCAAGCACAACGGTCCTTTTACCGAAGTCAGCGTTAAGCAATTCCTGCGGGAAATTCTGCCCGTGGTGCAGTACATCCATAGTCACAAAATTATTCATCGCGATATTAAGCCCGCTAACCTGATTCGCCGCGAGCAAGATCAGCAGCTGGTAATGATCGACTTTGGCGCTGTAAAAGATAAAGTCAATGCGCCTAAAGTCGATCCTTCTGACCAAACGGCTTTGACCGCATATGCCATCGGTACGCCCGGCTATGCTCCGCCCGAGCAGATGGCGATGCGACCGGTTTATGCCAGCGATATCTACGCGGTTGGTGTTACCTGCGTTTACTTGCTGACTGGGAAATCTCCCAAAGACTTGCCCTACGATTCGCAGACGGGCGAACTGCGCTGGCAAGATCGGGTAATCGTTAGCGGTCACTTTGCGCAACTGCTGTCTAAAATGCTCGATATTTCTGTTCACAACCGCTACCAGGTGGCGGAAGAGGTTTTACGTGAGTTGGACATAGAGCCCTATTTAGAAAGCTTGGCGCAGAACATGTCTTTTGCGACGGCCAAGAGTGCTAGCGCTCAGCGTGGGACGGCAGCTTTAGACAATGCTACTGAATTAGAGAAAAGAGTATCGCCGTCTTCTCGGATGGCGGCGGCTATTCGGGCGCGCCGAGAGCGACGAACCAAGTCTGACGCTAATTACAAAGGTGTAGAACGCCGACAGTCTAAGAAACCGACCGCTGAGTCTTTGCGTGATGACTACGAAAAAGGGCATCGTGACTTTTCTAATCAAATCCTGAGTCAGCTAGATTTGCATCGTCAGGTGTTTGCCGGTGCCAGATTCGCGAAAGCTACCCTGCGCAAGACAAACTTGCAGCACGCTGACTTGTCTAATACGCATTGGGGCCAGGCAACGCTCAACCAAGCGAGCTTGAAAAATGCCAAGCTGACAGGCGCTTTCTTTGGCAGTGCTAATTTAGACGATGCTGATTTGCGCGGGGCCAGTTTGGTACGAGCCAACTTTGAGTCAGCTAGCCTAAAGGGCACAAACCTCTGCGGCGCAGACCTGACGGGTGCAATTATCAGTGAAGCGCAGCTAGCCACAGCGCGGACAAACTGGTCAACCATACAGGTCAACGGTAAGCGCAATTTACTCTAGGCAGCGCTATATGCACTGGGTGAGTCTACGTTACACTGATTGACAGCACCTTTTGAATTGCGGAGCAATGTAGATATGTTTGTCGATGAGCTGACCCCTTTTGTTCGGGAGCTAGCCCGCCAGCCCATCGCCTTTTGCGGTGGCTTTTTCTCGGGGTTGTTTCGCCTTGATTTATCGGAAGATCCCGTCAAAACCTGGCTCAATAAGCAAGGTGCGACGCCAGGGACCGAGCCATCGGTGACCACGCCAGATTCGAAGGGTCCACAGTCTATTGATATTGACTAGTTTCTAGTACGCATATCGAGACTAATCAGGATCGATATGACTGGTACGGCTGCAATCGCGTTAGCGAAAGGTGTTCATCCAGCGGAGAACTTTGCGATTGATGCGATCTACCTGCTCAGTGGCTGACTCGGGCGAGCGCTGAGTAAGCTCAAGCGCTCGGTTGTAGTCTGCGATCGCACAGTTCCACTCCCCCTGCAGCTGATAGGTCCGCCCTCTCTCCGCATAGAGGTTGGCACTCTCGGGCTGAAAAAACATCGCAATATCTAGCGCTGCGATCGCTTCATCGTAGGCACCCATCTCTCTGAGCGTAATCGCTTGGTTTAGCCGCGCTCGAATGTTGAGCGGGTTGATATCGATCGCTTCGTCATAGTCGTCGATCGCATCAAGCCAGTTCTTTTGCGTCGCGTGAAGGTTTGCCCGGTTGTTGTAGGCCTTGTCTAGTTCTGGGTTTAGCTCAAGTGCATGGTCGTAGTCTGTTAGCGCCTGTTCGTAGTGTTTGAGGTTGTAATGCATTAGCCCTCGGTTAGCGAAGTGATCCGCGTTATCGGGTTCGTAGACAGTGAGCTGATTAAAGATTTGAATAGCGGCAGCGTAGCGGTGCTGTTTGGCTTCTCTCTGTGCACGTTTGCGCATCAGCAGTAGAGCATCTGCGTGGGAAAGCCAGCTATCGACCCTGAATCTGTAGGGCGGCTTTGTAACTGCTTTGGTGAGGGGCTCTGTCAGCGCTTTCGTCAGTGCTTTTGTAGGCGGCTGGTCAATATCTGCCTGTGGCTGACTGACGGGTGTTTGAGCTGTTTCTGACACTACTTTTACCTTTGACGGATGGGGAGAATGCGCGCTAACAGGTCCTATAGATTGCATGAGGTAGATGCCCTTAAGATGCTGGTATGTAAAGCGTTCGGAAAACAGGTGAAGCTAACTTCTAGAACACGACTAGGTCAATTCTTTTGATCCTTCTTCGAGAGATATAAAACTAGCTTGATACATCAAAAACAGTTGCTTTCAAAAGCTGTTTGATGAGGCCAAAAGCCCAAGCGAGATAATCACTAAAACGAAACAAGTTTGCTTGCATGTAACGTTCTTGATGAAATAATCTCACGGACCTAAGGTCAAACTAAACCGAAAAAGAACGTAGGAATTAGGCCCGTACCCTCAAACGAAAGTTGATATATAGGTGTAATCTCTGAAAAAAACGAAAAGGATCGCATTTTGCTCTCGCCAAATCTTAAATAAATATAAAGATAGTCCTGAGAAACACGCATTCTTTAACAGAGAATTCAGGATTCTATGGCAGTTTCCACCGAGGACATCTTTATTGCAGAGGTTCTCTACCATTATTTTTTGGCCACTAAATAGGTCGGTAGCGACTACAACTGGCTAGAATACTGTCTATTTTCTAAGGCGTTGCTGATAAAAACTGAACCCTCACAAAGAAGATCTAATAAATTCTATTTATATAAAGAAAAATTGTTTACGACAGCAAAACCCAGCGCTCAAATTTCAATTCCCTAATTTAATTCCATAGGCAGGCGGCTGGCGCGGTGGACTGTGACGTACCTGGTTTAGAGGGCGGCACGTTTAAAGGCGGTGTATGGCACGCAAAAAGGGGCTGTGTTCGTTCGTAGAACACAGCCCCTTTTACCTTTTAATTTATTTGTAATTCTTTCCTAGCAGTGAGCTGCTGACTTCTGAGCTGCTGACTTCTATGGGAGCTTCTAAGAAGGTGGTGGCTTTCCGAGAAGGAGCTGCCAGAAGAGGTTAGCGGAATCCTACAGATGCTTGCCAAACGAATGCAAGCAGCAAAAAGAAGATAGGAAGAATAGGCAAAACGTCGATTAAGGGGCCGAAGGCTCGGTAGGCCTCAGGTAATTCTGCTACCAGCAGTGCAACGTCCATATGTCCGATATCTCCCAAATGCTTATGTAATACGTAGCCTACATTTTATCACGATGTGCAGTGCCCCTTTACATAACAAAACCGTTACAGCAGCGGGCTACTCACTCCTAGCAAAGTAGACGCGAAATCGACTAAGTTAGCCAGTCGCTGTAGGTCTCAGCAAACCGATCCTGCAAAATAGCGGTGCGAATATCGGTCGTAAATCGAATCAGCTCCGTGATGTTGTGAATGGAAATCAGCGTGTAGGCTAACATCTCTTTGGCATGGATGAGGTGGCACAAATAGGCACGGGTGAAATTTTGACAGGTGTAGCATGGGCAGCTGTCATCGATGGGAGTGAGGTCTCGGCGAAACTGTGAATTTTTCAGGTTCCATCGCTCACCTTTTACCAGCGCTGCACCATGACGGGCTAGTCGGGTAGGAATCACACAGTCGAATAGGTCTATGCCTGCTGCGATCGCCTGTGCCATTTCCCTATAAGTGCCCACCCCCATCAGATAGCGCGGCTTATTTTCTGGCAGTAACGGCGTAGTCGCCTGCACAATCTTTTCAATCAGCTCAGGTGGTTCTCCTACGCTGACGCCCCCAATGGCATAGCCAGGCAAATCTAGCTCGGCCAAGTCCTTTGCAGCGGCAGCGCGCAGATCTAAATATGTGCCGCCTTGCACAATGCCAAAGAGCGCTTGGTCGTCTCTATCATGTGCGTCAATGCAGCGCTTTAGCCAGCGATAGGTGCGTTCTGTGGCGCTCACTACTTCTTCGCGGCTAGCTGGATAAGGCGGGCATTCATCAAAGGCCATGATGACATCGGCCCCCAGCTGATTTTGAATCTCAATAGAGCGCTCAGGCGGCATTTCGATAATGCGACCGTCGCGAGGTGAGCGAAAGGTCGCACCTTCATCTGTAATGGTGCGCATTTTGCTCAGGCTAAACACCTGAAAGCCACCGGAGTCGGTCAGCATCGGTCCCTGCCAGTTCATAAACTTATGAACGCCACCGGCTTCGGCAATTAAATCTTCCCCAGGCTGTAAATGCAGGTGGTAGGTATTCGCCAGTACCATCTGCGCATTGCAGTCTTTTAGCTGGGCTGGCGTCACCGTTTTGACATTGGCCAGGGTGCCTACCGGCATAAACCGGGGCGTGTGAACTGGGCCATGGGGCGTATGGAACGTGCCGGCACGCGCCTTGGTATGGCTACAGCTAGCCTGAAGCTGATATGAGAATGCAGTCAAGGGCAATTACCTAAATGCACCGTGCCAACGCCTAGCGCCAAAAACACGGGTCTAAATATATTTCGATAAGTGCACTGTAGCTAAAGGCTGCTCTAGCGGCAAAGGCTCAACCTAATGACTACAGATAAATAATTACAAATTCCGCTCGTCATCAATAGATGCATCCCAGCTGGCTGAGAGAGCTTCTGTGACGATCGCTTCTAGCGCGGCGGCGTCGATTTCTCTGGTTGTGTAGCGTTCGGTGTCTTTGACAATGGGCGTCAGGCACAAACAGCGATTCTCTTGTACAAGGGCGAAGCTGGTTTCGTCTCCAGAGCGAACCATCTCTAGGTAGTCAAAGCTGTGGACGTTGAGATAGAGGCTGTGGTTCGCGACTAGCGTAGCCTGGTTCGCATCAGAAAAAGCTTCCATAACACGGCCTTCACCTGTGCTAGTGACCTGGTTGTCTTGCCGGTGGATGTAGCGAACGTGGCTGAGGCCTTTCAGGAGGCGTAGCATGTCAGCTTTGTTGACAACAATCCCACTATCAACGATGCAGGGTGCTGGCAGATTACTAGAATAATTATGGTTCATTTGAAAGGCTTTACTAAGGCCAGTAAACAGTCGTGTTTTTACGGTGAGGTGAATGCGGTAATTACAGACAGCGCTGTAAAGACGGCCTTCACAACTTGCGAGAATCTACCATTACGATAGACGAATTCCTAAAGTTTGCCATACCAGATTTGTAAGATCTTGAAATACTTCATTGGGAAGATTTGTGCTTTACGCTTTGATCATGATTGAAGTCAAACAAACTTACCTCAAAAACAGTCTCTGCTGTTTACAAGAAGAATGCTGGAAGTTCTAGGTTTTGCAAGGTTTTGTGAGGTTGTTCGAGTGCCTAAAATAGACCTCGACGTGACGATGCATTCGCTCTGTTGCTGTGGATTATAAAAGTTTTGCAGACGGTTTCCGTAAGGCGATGTGATCTGTGTTGTTAGGTATGAAAATGGGGACACAAATGAGCTGCGAACTAACTTTTTTGATCGGAAGAGTCTGCTGTTAAACAAGTGCTAACAGCGAGCTTATTCGACAACAGATGGGCAGTTCGTTTTTTGAAGTATTTTTGTTGGTTGGGTCCTTATGAAAGCAGTTCAGTCGGCGCGGCGTCTCTGGCTATGTGGGATGCGTGCTTTGGCCGGGTGGCATGGGGCTCTGATGTTTTACACCTGTTTGCCAGTGCCACAGGATTGGCCGCTAGAATTTCGATGGATTGCCCGTTGGGTGCCTTGGGTTGGCCTAGTCGTGGGTGGTTTGCTGGCGATCGCAGACCAGCTACTGAGCGCATTACAAATGCCTGCCTTAGTTGCCAGTGCTTTGGTCATTGCGTTCGGCATGGCAATCACAGGCGGGCTGCATGTTGATGGCGTTATGGATGTGGCAGACGGATTGGCCGTACCGGATTCTAGCCGCCGACTGGCTGTGATGAGTGATAGTCATATGGGCGCTTTTGGTGGGATGGCTGCGATTGTGCTGGTGCTACTGAAGGTGGTGGCTTTAGCTGCGATCGCGCAGCATCGCGTAGTTGTCCTAGTGGCTGTAGCGATGTGGGGTCGCTGGGCTCAGCAGTGGGCGATCGCTCGCTATCCGTACCTCAAAAAAGAGGGCAAAGGGGCTTTTCATAAGGCGGCGTTACCGACCATATGGCATAGCCTGCCTCACCTATTGGGTCTATTAGGCCTCAGCGGATTTTTATATGTATTCGGCTGGGCACCTGCTGATTTGCTGGTGAGAATCAGCATAGGCGGCATACTGTTTTCGTGGCTGACAGGTGCCTACTTTTATCGACAGCTAGGCGGCCACACAGGCGATACCTATGGCGCAGTGGTTGAATGGAGCGAAGCGCTGCTGTTGTGTAGCTTAAGTGCTTCGTTTTAGAGCTTGCTTTCGAGGAAATCTGTGGTGCGATCAGCCGTTGTCAGTAGGAGCACAAAAGATGTTTGTAGGATTAGGGAAGATATGTGAGTGATTGCTCGTCCCATTCGCTAGTAATATCTTTGGACGTCCTATATTTAATGTTGTTTTTGGCAAGTTTATGAGTAGTGCTTCTCAAGTTTCTGCGGTATCTGGGAAAGGCATGCCGCTGGTAGGTAATGACATTGACACTGACCGAATTATTCCGGCCAGATTTTTGCGATCGGTGACTTTTGACGGGTTGGGTGAGCAAGTTTTTGCCGACGATCGCCAGCAGCTGAGCGATCATCCGTTCAATCAGAGCCAGTTTCAGAATGCTGAACTACTGCTGGTGAATCGTAACTTTGGCTGTGGCTCTTCGCGTGAGCATGCGCCTCAGGCGATCGCCCGCTGGGGCATAAAGGCCCTAATCGGTGAGAGCTTTGCCGAAATCTTTTTTGGTAACTGCGTGGCGATGGGCGTTCCCTGTGTGACTGCCGCTGCCGAAGACGTCAGTACTTTGCAATTGCTGGTAACCGCAGACCCAACGCTTTCACTCAGCTTAGACTTAGCATCAATGACGGTAAAAGCAGGAGACTTTTCCTGTTCTGTTGAGATGGGTGCGGGCCCCAGACAGATGTTTTTGAATGGGACTTGGGATGCTTGCGGGCAGCTTGTAGCCCAGGCAGATGCCATTGGCGAAACAGCAAGTCAGTTGCCATACGTGAACTGGGCGGCCTAAGGTGTTTTTGACTGAGAAGCCTTAGTTTGAGGCGTTTTTGAAGTCGTTTTTGTTTGGGAATCCTTCGGCAATGAAACATCACGCCAATTAGCGTATGGATAACTCACCAAGCTAGCGTTGTAGTACTTGGTCTCTCCTGAAACTTCTTTCCCTAGCCAATCAGGCCGCTCAAAAGTTTGATTCTCTTCTTTAAGTTCTACTTCGGCAACGATGAGTCCGGCGTTTTCGCCTTTGAACTCATCGATTTCCCAAACGACGGAGCCGATGGGAAGGCGATAGCGAATTTTTTCAATGAAGGGGCGATCGCACAGGGTCTCTAGCATTTCTTTCGCATCGCTAAGCGGAATCTCATACTCAAATTCGGCCCGGCTCAGTCCTTGAGTTGGGCCTTTTATCGTTAAGTAAGCGGTGTCACCCGCAATCCGAACCCGAACACTTTGGCCGGGGGCCGTGGTGGCAATGTATCCCTGGCAGTAGGGCTTTCCGGTAGCATCGGTTCTCCAGCTGTCGCTTGTGACTAGGAATTTGCGTTCTATTTCTTGAGGCATGAGATGTGAGAGGGGGCTGTGATGAGATAAAAGGGGCTGTGATGAGATATAGGATGAGAAGCAGAGCGGTCGAATCAACTGATAGTCATCAATTTAAGTAGAGGAAGACTTCGATTTCGTTGGGGGTGGGTAGGGCCGCGATCGCGCCCGGTCGTGTCATGGTCAGCGCACTTGTGGCACTGGCGTAAGTCACCGTCCGGTGAGCAGTGTCTTCATCTGTCATGCAGTTAATCCCTTTTTGCATGAGCTGATGAACAAAGCCAGCCGTAAAGGCCTCCGATGCACCTGCGGCATCTTCGATATCAACGACAAACCCGGTCACCTTGCCGTTGAATTCACCATCGTCTGCATGAAAGCAGTATTCGCACCCTTTTACAGCATCTGTGACCAAGACTCCTTTTAGGTGAGGGAGCTGGTGTGCGATCGCCTTCGCCGAAACCGTGCCAAATAGCCAGTTTGCCTCTTCAGTAGAGACCTTCAAAAAATGTGTTTTCTGAAGCAAATCGTAAATGCGTCCAGGTGCCTCTGCTGGCTTGGACCAAAACATGGGTCGCCAGTTCACATCAACCATAATCCACAGATTGTGATAGCCAGCCAGCCTGACAGCCTCCTGTACTGATTCGCCCGTATCTGGATAAGCCAAAGACAGCGCCCCTAGGACTAAGACACAGGCATCTTTAAAGGAGTCTTCTGCTAAAGCGCCTGAAAACAAGTGGGCATCGGCAAAGATCGCTGGGTCGCTTTCACTGAATCCTGCAAAGGCCGAGTGCCCTTGCTCATCTTGCGTGACATACACTTCCCTAGTCGGTGCCTTCAGTCGATATTGCACGCCTTGGCTACCCACCTGCATATCTGTAAGCAACTTGACCAGTGCGCCTCCCCAGCGATCTTTACCCACCGCACCCACAAACTCCACTGAGTTACCTAGCCTAGCTAAGGCACAGGCGATACTTGCAGAAGCACCCCCCGGTAACGGTACCCAGTCAGTGACTTCACTACGCGGCAATCCTGGCTGCTGAGAAAAGCAGTCGATTAAGATCTCCCCTAGGCAAATGGCATGGTTCACAGCGTCTACTTCAGCCGGCGTAGCACATACTCCGAAATATCTTCTAGGGCTTGGCGAGACGGTGACGGTGGCAGCGAAGCCAAGCGTTCGACCGCATGATTAGCGTGGTGAGTCGCTAACGCTCTAGCTCTAGCAATCCCCCGACTGCCATGTACAAGCTCAATGGCCTGCTCAAAGTCTTCCGCTTCGGAAAACTCCCGTTCAATCAGTGTCTTGAGGTAAGGCACCTCTTCCATCGCGTACAGCACAGGCGCTGTCAAGTTACCACTACGCAAATCGGACCCAGCAGGCTTGCCCAAAACATCTTCAGAGCCGGTGAAGTCCAAAATGTCATCAACAACCTGATAGGCCAGCCCTAGGCTGCGACCAAACTGATATAGATCTTCCGCCAAAATTTCTGAAACGTCGCTCAAAACCCCAACTGCTTTTGCACTGTTGGCAATGAGTGTGGCCGTTTTGTAATAGCTTTTATCTAAATACGCATCAATAGATAAGGTGGTGTCAAAGTACTTGAGGCCTTGTCGAATTTCGCCTTCAGCGAGATCCATAATCACCCTGGAGAGCAGCTTAACCACCTCCAGATTGTCAAGGTTGGCTAGGTACCAAGAGGACTGTGCAAACAGAAAGTCTCCTGCCAAAATAGCTACTCGGTTGCCAAACTGGCTGTGTACGGTGGCTACACCACGGCGAGTGGCGGATTCATCGACAACATCGTCATGAACAAGGCTGGCGGTGTGAATCATTTCAGTGATTTCTGCCAGCCGCCGATGACGCGTAGTGATGTCTTGATCGGGCTGTGTAGCCCTCGCCAATAGCAACACTATAGCCGGGCGAATACGCTTTCCGCCCGCACCGAAAAGGTGCTCGGCAGCAGCGTAAAGAATCTTGTGACGAGCGCCAACAAGGTTTTTGAGATTGTCCGTAAGAAGGTCTAGATCGGCTTCTACAGGTGAAAAAAGAGAGGTGACTGAGGTCATGGAAAACGCGACTCAGGCGGATTAAGTTACGAAATTTTAAGTAGTCTTTCTTTATTCTAAGCTATTGCGCTGGGAAAGGGGTTGTTCTCCCTCAAGGAAACGGAATAATTTTCCGCTCTATTCCTTGCTGCTTCGCCTTATTTCTCATCTGATTGGCCGCTAATTCTATTTCTGAGAATTTCATGACATATTTGCTGCCCAAATCTGTCAAATAATAAAATCTTATGTTAACCTTTAGATATTAGAAGACTTTTCATTAAAAGCCCGATGACATCTGTCGGTCGTTTCGGTTATCGCCGAGACGGGCTTTTTACACCCTTTGTGTGGTCGAAATAAGTTTCTGGGCAGTCGTGGTCTGGGAATGTATTTTGGTTTCTAGACTTTCGGCAAGCCATTCAGCCAGGTTGAGCTGACATGCTGGTTTTTACTACTTAGCTAGGCTGCAACGCTTTTGCGATGCGTCTGGATTTGGTGGCAGTTTGTCGTGCTTTGTTCTAGGAAAGGCTACTTCAAGGGGTTAATCAGCGGTCAGGCATTTGGCACTGCTGTGTTATCAGGCTACTTAATAGTGGTCTTCTGCTAATACGTTTACAGTTTGCCCCTTGTTCACTCTCACTGTGCTTGCCATGCTGCACCACTTCTCCTCCGCTAATCCGCTTGCGATCGTTCTTCCGGCTCTGGGTTATTTATTAGTTGTCTATTGTTTTTTAATGTGGATGAGTGCTAGCGCTTCGGATACATAGCCGTTGTATCTGAGGTCTGTGGGCGCTGCGCCTCGGTTTTTACTATCTGCGGGTGTATGCTCACATTTGCTACAGGCATTAATTTCATCTAGACCAAATTCATCTAGACCAAAAAGTCCGATGCGTTTTTCCTTAAGTGGGAATAAGCGCATCGGACTTTTTCAATGTATGGTGAGATTTTTTCTGGCGGTGGTTAGCGATGGTGAAGCCCTTCCAAGGGAAGATCGCGCGTGCTAGTGCTAGAAGACGCCGTATGAATCATTTCTAGCTGACTCACTGGCACCTGCCTAACCACCGGCTTGTATCCTAGCCATTGCTGTGAAACGGCAGCAAACTGCTCAGGCTCACCACTGACATAGAATTCTGTCGGCTCTACCTGATGCGTGCTCGATCGTCTGAGTCTTAGAATTTTTAGCTCTTGCATGGCTGCAACGGTGAGATGCTCTGCTGGGTCGACCAGGGTAATGTGAGCCGGCAAAATCTGCTTGAACACGGGAGCCAGGTGAGGGTAGTGGGTACAGCCGTACACCAGCGTATCGATACCTGCTTCTACTAGGGGCCGTAGGTAGCGCTGGGCGACGACTCGTGTGTAGGGGTCGTGAATGCGATCGCTCTCAATCAACGGCACAAAATCTTGACAGCCTACCTGCCATACCTTGGCGCTGCCGTCTATCTCCTGTACTGCCTGCTGGTAAGCATTGCTCTTTGCCGTCGCCTCTGTAGAAACTACCCCAATGCGTTTACCCGCTTTTACAGCGGCCCTAGCACCTGGCAGGATAATGCCCAAAATGGGAATGGGAAACTCCGAGCGAACCTCCTCTAGCACCAGTGCTGAGCTGGTATTGCAAGCCATGATGATCATCTTTACGTCTGAATCGATCATCCAAGCAATAATCTCTCGAACGAATCGGAGAATTTCACTTTTAGAGCGATTGCCGTAGGGGACCCTGGCCGTATCGCCAAAATAAATAACCGACTCATGAGGCATCTGCTCTGCCATTTCTTTGAGAACGGTCAGACCGCCCACACCACTATCAAAAACTCCGATTTTGAATTGGGAGCGCAGCTGGCTTGAAAGGGCTGGGATGCTCATAAGTAAAAATACTCAGAATATTAAGTGAATAAATGTTGTCTAGAGTTTAGTAGGATTTGGAAACTTTACCAGCTTTATTTTTCCTTTTATGCCAAAAGAATCTATAGCTTCTGTGCACTTTTTGCAAATATCTCATCGGTATACTGTGGTTTCTACGGATGACGCTCGGCTGTGTTTTATTGGGTTGTAGAGGCTTTAGTGCCTTCTGGGTTAATCGTCTGGCCTTTCGTTGATTGAAAACAAAGCGGTTCCTTCTCAGTTTTTCTACTTCTTTTTAATACAGCATCTCTTTGTAGTTGTACGGACAAAACGTGCGAAAAAAATAGAGCTACCCCCATATCTAAGGAGATAGCTCTATGCGCTGTGGCTATTAGGTTTGACCGATTTAGTTGATTCGTTTTAGCGAATACGCTTTCGGCTGGTGCCTGTAACAAATTGCTGTGGTTGGTCAAGCTAAGCTCAGGCTCTTATTAAGATTCGGCGGGCTCAGCCGTTTCGGTAGCGGTTGCCGTTGAGTCTGTAGCCGCAACTGCTGCTGTGGCAGGTTCCAATCTGCCGTCAGCGTCTGTGCCACCAGCGTCACCATCAAAGACAAGCTTCAGCAGCGGCGGTGCAATAAAGGTGGTGACAATCACCATGACAATAATGGCCGCATCCAAAGACTCTGATAGCACGCCACTAGCGGCTCCTACGCCTGCGAAGACAAGGCCCACTTCTCCACGCGGAATCATGCCAAAGCCCACCGCTAAGCGGTTGATGCCCGGCTGTCCGAAGACCGCGAAGCCGGTGATCGTTTTGCCGATGATGGCGACAACCACCAGAAATAAAGCAATAATGAGCCCTTCACGATTGGCGGGCTCCAGAGGATTCAGCACGCTGATGTCGGTTCGGGCCCCCACCGTGACGAAGAATACGGGCACCAGCATATCGGCAATCGGCGTAATCTGCTCCTCTAGCTCACGCCGCTTTGACGTCTCCGCCAGAATAAGACCAGCCGCAAACGCACCTAAAATAGTCTCCAATTGAATGGCTGCTGCAATGTACGACAGCACAAACGCAAACACCAGTGAGCTAATAATCAGCTGTCCGCGAGTTTGTAAATTGTCAACTAACGATACGAATAGTGGGCTGAGCAGGCGTCCCAGAAAAATGGACCCAATCAAAAACGTTGCAGCGCCTAGCACTAGGTAGATGACGTTCGTAATCTCGATTTCACCTGTTTTGGCTAAGCTGGCAACCACTGCCAGCACAATGATGCCAAGCACATCATCTAAGACAGCTGCGCCAATAATGATTTGACCTTCTGTAGAGCTGAGCTGCTGCATCTCGGCCAGTACTTTTGCGGTGATGCCAATGCTAGTGGCTGTTAGCGCCGCTCCGGCAAAGACCGCTGGAATTGTACCTATGCCAAAAAATAGAACAAGTCCCGCTGTCCCTGCTACAAAGGGCGCTACTACACCAATGACTGCCACTACCGCAGCCTGAGGCCCCACTCGAATCAGCTCTTTAAGATCCGACTCTAGGCCGATCTCAAAGAGCAAAATAATGACGCCTAGCTCAGCTAGTACAGATAAAGCTTCGCTTTCTCCACTAAAGACCAGCTTCAAGCTTTCTGGATCTAGCCCGGCGGTCATTTGAATGAGGTTCATTAGCGCCGAGTCGGGCATGACACCACCCTCGGGAAATACAATCAGATGCAGCGCCGAAACACCTACTACGACACCACCGATCAGCTCGCCCAGTACAGACGGAAGGTTGAGCCTGGCACATAGCTCGCCGCCTACCTTTGCCGCGACAAACACTGTAATAAGACTGAGCAACACACCGGCAATGACGAAGGAGCCAATTTCGGCTTCGTCGACTTCAGCAAGTAGCGGCAGAGCACGGAGCCAAGGACTATCCCAGAGGCTAGGATCTCGAAAAAACTGGGCGGAGATAGTCTGAAAAAACAGGCCACTTATCATGCTAGGTATGCCGCTTATAGTTGCTGTCGTTGTCTAATTTACATGAGTAACACTACCGAATGAAGTGTTCAATCAATCTATTCTTCGACCATCTATCTTTTGGGCGAATTTTCAAGCATTTGCTGAATGGCACAAATTACGTATTATCCAAACACGCGGTGCTGAAGCGATGGCATTTGTCGGCGCACCTGTTCTAGGCGAGAGGGATGAACTTCTGCGATCGCCATTCCAACATTATCGCCCGCATCTGCCAGGGTGATGCCCCAAGGGTCAATAATCATGGCGTGGCCGTGAGACTGCCGGCGAGCATTGTGGAAGCCCGTTTGCGCTGGGGCAATCATGTAGCAGGTGTTTTCAATAGCGCGGGCCTGTAGCAGTACCTGCCAATGGTCTTTGCCCGTAAACGCGGTAAAGGACGCAGGCACAATCAGCACCTCTGCGCCTTCTTTGGAAAGCTGCCGGTACACTTCTGGAAAACGTACGTCGTAGCAGACTGAGATACCAATTTCACCCAACCGATCCGAGCTGTGGATTTGGGGCATTGTGCTGCCGGAGGTCACCGTGGCTGATTCTTGGTATGTATTGCCATCGGGTAAATTGACGTCAAACAGGTGAACTTTCTCGTAGCGCAGCAGTTCTTCTCCATTGGCATTGACCAAGATCGCGGTGTTGTAGGTACGACCATCGGGAGAGGGCACCGGGTAGCCACCGCCTAGCAGCATGATGCGATAGCGCTGGGCCATAGTCTTGATGAACTTTTCGCTGGCCGTGCAGATTTCATGAGCTTGCTTGAACTTGGCCGTCTCATCGCCTAGGAAGGAAAAGTTTTCGGGCAGCGTGACTAGCTCAGCTCCACGCCGAGCCGCTAAATCAATGAGCTCTTCCGCCTGTGCCAGATTTTTACCAAGATCAGGCACGCTAGTCATTTGTAGCGCCGCCGCCAAGTAGGGCTTCATAGGTTTTAAGTAACCGACAGAACAGCTTTTAATTGTACATGGGCGGTGGGCAAGGATGGAAATGGGCCCAAGACCCATAGGCCTACGTCTAGAGGCAAGCCCTGAAGTATGTTCTGAAGTCGGTTCCGAAGCGAGTGAAAGAGCGCTTGAAAGGCTGGCAATATCGGCTTGACATGACAGAACGCTTTAGCCGATGATGTACCTCTGTGCAAATGCTCGAACCAGGTACAAAGGCCTCTTTTGTGTGGCCTACCTCTACGGCGATTAAGAAGAGAATTCAAAGAATATGGCTTACGCAATTATTGCAGCAGGCGGTACCCAATTGCGGGTAGAGCCAGGTCGGTTTTACGATATCAATCGTTTGCCGGTTGACGCTGATGAAAAGATTACAATTGACGATGTGCTGATGGTGGAAAATGGTGAGGATGTTAGCATCGGCCAGCCACTAGTAGAGGGTGCGACTGTGAGCGGTACGGTGGTTAGCCACCTGCGCGGTAAGAAGGTCATTGTGTATAAGATGCAGCCTAAGAAGAAGACCCGTAAGAAGCGTGGGCACCGTCAAGATTTGACCCGCGTGATGATTGATTCCATCACAGTCGGTGGGAAGACCATTACCGCAGAAGCTTAAAAAGCGTTAGCTTTTAAGCAGTAGGTTTTGTAGTAAGTAGTAATAGTCAGGAGATTTTTCAGCGCTATGGCACATAAGAAGGGTACAGGTAGTACTAGAAACGGTCGCGATTCGAATGCTCAGCGGTTGGGCGTAAAGAAGTACGGCGGCGAAGCTGTGATTGCTGGCAATATTATTGTTCGTCAGCGCGGTACTAAGTACCACGTGGGTGAAAATGTAGGTCGCGGTGGCGATGATACGCTGTTTTCTTTGATTGATGGCGTTGTGAAGTTTGAGCGTAAGGGCAAGAGCCGCAAGAAAGTTAGCGTCTACCCCGCGACTGCATAGTCGGTTGATGTCAGTTCCTTTGAGCTGACACCAGTTAGTTTGATGTTTGAAGGCCCGTCATCTTTAGTTAGGTGGCGGGCTTTTGACTAGTGACAGGGCTAAAGGGCAGGCTTTGCTTTGTCGTGCTGGATGTCTTTGGGGTCGCTTTTTGGCTGATTGAGTGCGATGCGGCTCATGCTGTAGATAGCGGCCAAGACTGCCCAAGCTGGAGTATTAATGCGTGAATCGTGAAGGAGAATGTCGAAGAATCCGTACAGCATACAGCCTGTGAAAGCGAGTAAGTAGCACAGGAGTATGGAGCGATCGCGCTCAGTAATCGCAGACTGACCTAAAGCGCGAACCCCCGAGTAGTAAATTTTGCCTACTATAAAGCAGAACCCCAGCATAACTGGCACGCCCGCTTCAGATGCGAGAAATAGCCAAATGTTGTGCGCGTGATATAGCTTGGCATAGTGTTGAATGCTGTAGGCAACATACTGGCTTCTAAACCCGGTGAAGCCCCAGCCCAAAATAGGCCGCTGCTGGATGAGTGCTAGGCTTTGCTGCCAAATTTCGATGCGAGCATCTTGGGTAAATAGCGCTAGGGACATCGCCCTCTCCCCAAATCCCAGGCTGATGGCCGTGGCAACGAGTATGCCGCTGACGGCCAGGCCCAAGAATAAGATCCAGCGGTGAGTTCGGGCAGTGTAAAGTGCGATCGCAATCAATACTAAGGTCGCGACCAGGCCATTTCGAGATCCCGACGCAAAAATTGCGCAAATGCAAAGCCCCAAACTCGCAATCTGCATCCAGTACAGTTTGGGTCGATATTTTTCGTTCAGCCCTTGAATCGCTAGCCCTAATCCAAGCCCTAGCAGTATGACCAGATAAGCGCAGAGCACGTTGGGATTGCCAAACTGGACGCGTACCCTGTTCTCATAGGGTTGCAGGCTAGTGAGTAGGCTGATAGGAAGAAATCTAATGAGGCTGCTTTGTGCGATTGCCAGCTGCTTGATCACGTACTGCAAAAAAGCAACCGCCATAAAGGGGATGGCGCTCAACAGCAATACCTGTGCCGCTATTTCGAGCTTGCCAAAGAGTCTGTGCGAATGCCCGTTGTGTGAATGGTTCTCGTGAGGCTCAATGTCACCTACTGCGGTGGGTTCAGTTCCTAAAACTCCAACTAATAGGAAGAACGGCAGAAAATTAACGAGCTGCAAAAAAGACTCGCCCCTGTTGACGGCCATACTGCTGCTGATCAATAGTCCTAGCGTCAACCAGCCAAATCCCATGCTTCGGCACAGCCGCCAGATGTGCCTACCTCGCTGCTTGAATGCAGTGAGATATGGCCACAGCATAATCACCAAGCCCAAATAGCTGGCGTAGGGTAATACAACAAAGCTCAGTAGCCATAACCGTTCGCGCGTAGATGTTTGAGTCAATGACTGAGTCTTGTTAGGTGCGTGGTTCGCTGGCATATCATCTGATGTGATTGGGGGATGCGTTTTGGGAGAATACCACTCCGAAACCACACCACTCCGAAATTACTAGAGATCAGATGGCTTAGGGGTTAGCGTTGTCGGTCGCGAGGGCCGTTGTTTGTAAGCCTTTGTTGGCCCAGCGATTTGCTAGCTGCCTGCGCACAGATATAAATGCTCGTACCGGAAACTCTCTTATCTGATGCAGTGTGAGATTCCAAATGTAGCCATACTGTGGAAAGCGCCGTAGCAAAATAATCTCAGCAAAAATATAAAACCGTCCCCGTCTGCGATGTTCTGGCGGATTGTCTTCGACTCGTAGCTGAGCTGGGCCTGGCAGCTTGTGCCCAATAACCCGATCAGGCCGATCCGGATCGTAGAACTTAGCCTGTAGTGCCAAGCCCAGCAATCTATCTAGGCACCAAAAGGGTAGATATTTAATCGGGCCGACAAGGGTAAGGCCTTGCAGAATCTCTTGTAGCGCCTCTTGTACCATGGCGTTTACCCATACCTTTTTGTCGAAGTTTTCGGCATGAGGGCCTAGGTGGTCACGGCGGCCTCGAAAGATGCAGCCCCAGTCAAATCGGTTGTGCATTGGGGCGATGGGAATTTCCATCATGTGGCCTTCTTCGTAAAGGCGAAGATTGCCGTCTGCTTTTCGGCACAGTGGTAAGGCGGTGAGGTCTGTCGGCAGCTCGCTCCAGGGTGCGTTGAGTGAGAGCTGATCGCCATAGGCATATTCTTCTTTGGCTAAGCGCATCACCCAGCTTTCGGGAAATTGTTGAAAGTACTGGCTTGCGAGTGCGGGTACGTTGGGATGAATATATTCGTCACAGTTGAATGTGAGCAAGTAAGTGCCACTTGCATTCATCATGCCGCTGAGCCTTTGAATAATTTCGCCTCTATAAGGACTCACGAGCTGTCGCATTCTTCCATCTGCGCAAGGTTCTGGCGTGACGCCAGGCGGATGAACCAAAATGAATTCTACAGAGCCCTCTATGGCCAGCAGTCTTTCAAACCAGTCGGGGGAGAATCCCTCTCTCATCGGAATAACAATAGAGAGAAACGGCGTGGTCATTTCGGGCATATCCTTGAGCGCGTAAGAAATACAAACAAGACAGCGGTGACTAGGTATTCCAGGTAGTTGCTAATTTGTTGCACTGAGTTGGTTGTGTTTTCAGGATGCCCAGCTTAGTCTTTGCTTATCCCTCATATGGAGGCGGTAACGAGAATCTCGGCGTACGCAAGGCCAGCGCCCAGTCTGTCCAAAAATGTCTGTCGGCTACTGTACGTAGTTGTTGCGGCTCCGTATTGTTTTTGTATAAAGAGCACATAATTTGGCTAGAGATTATCCTGAGAGTGTTTCCTCGGTGTGGGAAGCTGTGGATGTAATACGGCTATGTAACTCACCCATCTAAACTTTCAATGCAAATTACGCAGACCAATATCCCTGAGGTTCTGGTGATTGAGCCTCGTGTCTTTCCGGATGAACGCGGTTTCTTTCTGGAGAGCTTCAATCAAAAGGCCTTTGATGAGGCAGTGGGCAAGCACTACTCTTTTGTGCAAGACAATCACTCTTCTTCCACCACAAATATTTTGCGCGGCCTGCACTACCAAATCGAAAATGCGCAGGGTAAACTCGTACGCGCTGTTGTTGGCAGCATTTACGACGTCGCTGTAGATATCCGTAAAGGTTCTCCTACTTTTGGCAAGTCAGCCGGCAAAATCTTAAGTGCAGAGAACAAAAAGCAGCTGTGGATTCCGCCAGGATTTGCCCATGGCTTTTATGTGCTCTCTGAAGTGGCCGATGTGCTCTACAAGGCGACCGATTTTTACAGCCCTACTCACGAACGCAGCATTGTGTGGAATGCCCCTGAGCTGAAAATTGGCTGGCCAACAGCGGGTAAAACCCCAATCGTGTCTGGTAAAGATGCTGAGGGCGATACCCTGTCAACGGCTGATTTATTTGACTATGCAGCTTTTGCGCCAGAGAGAAAGGCAGAGACAGGGACTGACACATGAGTATTTTGCTAGTGGGCGCGCAGGGGCAGGTAGGCCAAGAGCTGACCAAAACGCTTCCTGTGCTTGCACAAACGTTAGGTCCGCTGGTGGCGGTGGGCAGAGCGGAGCTGGATTTAACTGATTTAGATGTGATCGCTTCTAAAGTCGCTACTACCCAGCCCAAACTCATCATAAACGCCGCCGCCTATACCGCTGTAGACAAGGCAGAAAGTGAGCCAGACCTTGCCCACCGAATCAATGCAGAGGCGCCCGGTGCGCTAGCGGTAGCCGCTGCAAAATGCGGTGCATCACTGGTGCATATCTCTACAGACTATGTTTTTTCGGGGCAGGCGCCTTCGCCCCGCACCGAATCAGATGTCACTGGGCCGCTGAGCGTATACGGTAAAACAAAGCTAGCTGGTGAAGAGGCCATCCGAGAGGCGCTAGACTCGCACATGATTTTGCGGACGGCTTGGGTGTATGGCGTGCACGGCAAAGGAAACTTTGTGAAGACGATGCTGAGATTAGCTGGAGAGCGATCGCAGCTAAGCGTAGTGGCTGACCAAGTGGGCTCCCCAACCTGGGCCAAAGATATCGCCGAGACAATTACTGCGCTATCGGCGCATCTGCTAGATCCTACTGAACAGTGCGCAGGCACCTATCACTTCACTGATAGCGGTACCGCAAGCTGGTACGATTTTGCCGTTGCTATCTTTGAAGAAGCCAGAGCCTTGGGTATGCCCCTAGCAATCGAAACGGTCAACCCCATCACAACAGCTGAATACCCAACGCCAGCCCAAAGACCTCCTTACTCAGTGATGAGCAGTCAAAAGGTTGCTCAGCTCTTAGGTCACGCAGCCCCTCAGTGGCAGGAGAGCCTCAAGCAAATGCTTCAGCAGTATCTTCAGCAACATACTGCTACGCAAAGCTAGCCGAAGCGATAGTTTTATTTCACGACCGTCAACGTTACTTAAGTTCAAGAACATTGCATGAAAGCACTCATTTTATCGGGCGGCAAAGGTACTCGCCTGAGGCCCCTTACTTACACAGGCGCTAAGCAACTTGTCCCTGTCGCTAATAAGCCTATTCTCTGGTACGGCATCGAAAGCTTAGTGGCCGCAGGGATTACTGACATTGGCATTATCGTTAGCCCTGAAACGGGCCCTGAAATTGAAGAGAAAACAGGTGTAGGCGATAGCTTTGGGGCCAAGATTACTTACATCCCTCAGGAAAGTCCAGATGGCCTGGCCCACGCTGTAAAAATTGCTCAACCCTTTTTGGGAGACTCTCCTTTTGTCATGTACTTGGGAGACAACCTCATTCAAGACTCCCTGGGCGCATTTGTTGACGAGTTTAAGCAGAAGCCCCTGGGCGCAACTATTATGCTGAAGCAAGTCTTGAACCCCACTGCTTTTGGTGTGGCCGAGGTCGATGCCGAAGGTTCTGTGATGAAGCTAGTGGAGAAGCCGAAAAATCCTCCGTCGAACCTAGCGCTGGTGGGTGTTTACTTATTTTCTGCCGATATCCATCAGGCAATTTCAGAAATCAAGCCCTCTGCAAGGGGCGAACTAGAAATTACAGATGCTATCCAGCAGCTGATCAACACTCAAAAACCGGTTGAAGCCAAAGAACTATCTGGCTGGTGGCTAGACACAGGCAAAAAAGACGACTTACTAGAAGCCAATCGCATCATCTTGGATGAGTACATCTCCAACCCTCAGGTCTTAGGAGAGGTCGATGAGCAAAGCACTATTAGCGGTCGTGTCGTTGTTGGCAAAGGTTCAACGCTGAAAAACTGTACGGTGCGCGGTCCTGTGGTCATTGGCGAAAACTGTGTGCTAGAGAATTGCTTTGTGGGTTCCTACACCAGCATCGCCGATGAATCGAAGATGTCGGACGTTGAAATAGACCATAGCGTTGTGCTCAAGGGCGCAAAAATATTTGGTATTCAGCGTCGCATTGTCGATAGCTTAATCGGTGAGCGAGCCACACTGACCGTGACTGATCATCGGCCAAAGGCCTTGCGGTTTATGGTGGGCGATGATTCTACCGTGGAGCTTACATAGCTCATTCGTTGAATAACTAATCTGTTGAATAACTCATCTGTCGAATAATCATGTCAAAACGTGTCCTCATTACCGGCGGTGCCGGCTTTATTGGCTCCAACTTTGTGCATCACTGGTGTAACAACCACGATGGGTGCGTTGTGGTGCTAGATATCTTGGGCTATGCCGGTAACGAAGCCAACGTGGCTGATTTGGCCAGTCAAGACCGTTTTCGGCTTGTGAAAGGCGATATTTGTGATGGGGCTTTGGTCGCCTCACTGCTCGAAGAAGAAGAGATTGATACGGTGATTCACTTCGCCGCTGAATCTCACGTAGACCGTTCTATTTTGGGCCCTGCCGCGTTTGTTCAAACGAATGTGGTGGGTACTTTCACCCTGTTAGAAGCCTTTCGTAACCGCTGGACGGCGCAAGACAAACCCAGCGACTACCGCTTCTTACATGTTTCTACTGACGAAGTCTATGGCAGCTTAGAAGCAAACGATCCACCGTTTACAGAGACGACACCCTATACGCCGAACAGTCCGTATTCTGCTTCTAAGGCAGGCAGCGATCACTTAGCGCGGGCTTACTTCCATACTTACGGTATGCCCACCCTGATTACCAACTGTTCTAATAATTACGGCCCATATCAGTTCCCTGAAAAGTTGATTCCGCTGATGTGTTTGAACATTTTGCTGGGTAAGCCTTTGCCGGTGTATGGCGATGGCCAAAACGTGCGCGACTGGCTACACGTAAGTGACCACTGCTCTGCGATCGATGTGGTGCTGCATCAGGCTGAGCCCGGAGATGTGTACAACATTGGTGGCAACAATCAGGTAAAAAACCTGGATATTGTTCATACTTTGTGTGACCTCATGACCGAGTTGGGGGGAGATTTGCCAACGACGCCACGTGATTTGATTACGTTTGTCACCGACCGCCCTGGCCATGACCGCCGATATGCGATGGACATTTCTAAAATTCAAAGAGAGCTGGGCTGGTCACCTGCTTACAACTTTGAGAAAGGGCTAAGACAAACAGTAGAGTGGTACTTGACGAATCGTGACTGGTGGCAGGCGCTACTTTCAGAAGAATATAAGGGCTATTACGAAAATCTGTATGGCGATCGCTAGTGCTTAAGCGTTAAGACGGATATCCGCATCAAAAAGGGAGGAAATGCAGCGCATTTCCTCCCTTTTTGATTTACTGACTAGACTTCAATCTTGCGTGACTTGCTCAAGCTTTTGACTGAGCTCAGCGATTTTTTGATTTAGTGCGTTTACTTGTTGACTGAGAATGTTGATTTCTGGGGTAGATGCCGATGTTCCCGTCGGGTTCTGCTTCGGAGTGGCAGTGGTTGCAATTTGATGGTTTTGTTCGGAAGTTGGCTCTTCTTTATCAAGCTCACTGAGCTGGAAAGTTTGAACGTCTAGAACGGTTTTGTGCTTTGGGGGGTCGGGTCGATTGATAACTTTTGGATCGGTATTGTTTGGAAAGCCACTCTTGAGCTTGGATACAGTGAAAGCGGAGATTTGCTGGCTAAGGTATGCCAGTACGCCTGTGTCGTCGCTTTCGGTGTCACTATCGCTGACGAAGGGATCTGTAGAGGCTAGATTTTGGTGGTCGCCGCCAAAGAGTAGGGTGTCGTTGATATCGATGAGACCTACGGCTGCTGCACTATCTCTAGCGGTTTTGCTATCGCTGATAGGGGCTGCTGAAAGTGCGGGCGCGGTAGATGGTGTTGGAGAAGCTTGGGAAGCTTCTGGTTGTTTGCAAGGTGCAGGGGGTGTCGCAGGTGGTTTTCTTTGTTTTGATGCTGGCTGAATAGTCTCGGGTTCTGCGGCGGCCGGTGGCTTCTCTGCAAGTGCTGTTGTGGCTGGCTGAGTATCAGCTTTGGGCGCAGGCTTTTTTCTGGAGCGTAGCTTTGTTGTGGGTGGTGTTGACTGGCGAATTGGCTGGCGAACTGGCTGGTGAACGGGGGCTGAACTCTGCTGCTGGCGATTGGCAACGTTGACGAGGCGAAGGTGCTGCAGGGGGATAGGTTCTGCGATCGCTTGACTAACAAACGAATCTAGCAATGCGCTGCCTGTTGAATGATGCGACTTGTCTTCTTTTGCGACGCCTAGTGGAACTTGAATAGCGCTAGTGCGTTTTCCATACAGTACTCCGTAGCCAACAAGCTCACTTTTTGCTGAAGTTTCTTTTATTGGGGCTTTAGTTGATGCCGCTTGGTTTGCTGACACTGTAGATGACTGCGTAGGCGACTGCGCGGCTGACGTATCAGTATCTGATTTTTCCCTGATGTCTGATAGCTGAATCATCGTGTTCTTCAAAGATGGCTTCAAGGCGCGTATTGATACCTTACTAGATAGAAGACCACTGGCTTTTCTCTTCGATTGAGAAAATAAGGTAACTTCATCTACTTATGCCCAATACTACTGACATAATCATCTTTTTAGATGTTTCCCACGAGCCATAAGTGGGTCAGAATCGCTATATTTACCGATTTTATCGGTAAGTGTTTTTAATTGCGTACAGACAGATGAAGCTCTCGGTTATTACGCAGGTGCTCCGAAGCGATATCCTTTCCCGTAGACGGTGTGGATAAGGGTGGGCTGACCAGGACTTTCAATCTTTTTTCTCAGCAGGCGCATTTGAGCTGCAAGGGCATTACTACTAGGTGCGGCTCCTTTGCCCCATACTGCGTCGTATATTTGCGTATGAGTGAGTAGCTGATGCGGCGATTTCATCAGGTAGGCCAGCAGCTGCATTTCTTTTTCAGAGAGCTCAATGGGTTGATTGCTGCGGCTTGCAACTTGATTTTCGATGTCGAGAGTAATGTCACCAAACTCAAGCAGCACGGGCAAGACGGATGGTGCCGCAGCGTCTGAGGTGCGAGGCTCTAAAGCCGTGGGCCGTCTGAGGAGGGCACGGACACGGGCAAGGAGTTCGCGTAGCTCAAACGGTTTGACGAGGTAGTCGTCGGCGCCAGCATCTAAGCCATCGACTCGGTCGTCGAGCGTGTCTTTTGCGGTGAGAAAGAGGACAGGGGTGTAAGCGGTGTTCGTAGGTGACGAGCCGCCTACGGAAGCTCGTACCTCCTGACAAATCTCTATGCCGCTTTTTCCTGGCAGCATCCAGTCTAATATCAAGAGGTCGTAGTCGCCGCTCACAGCCAGCTGGGCCCCAGTAGCGCCGTCAGTGGCAACATCTACGGTGTAGCCCTGTCGCTGTAGCAAGCGGCTGAGTGGATCGGTAAGCTCTACTTCGTCATCTACTAAAAGGATTCGCATCGGGCGGCTAGATGTTGCCGTTATTTCTAAAGGGCTTCTATCGATTGCAAAAGGCTGAAGGACTGCTTGACTACGCTCAAGTTACTTTACGACGGCCAACGCGTCCTTTTCGGCACCTGATTCAGGTTGTGTTGGGTTTACTGGCTCAGCTGTGATGTTATCTAGCACACTAACCATCTCTCTCTCGAAGGAGACCTGGGCCCGATTGGTTCGCCCCCCGACGTATAAAGTCTCTGCGGTTTGCAATGCCCACACCTGCGAGTGTGAGATATAGCTGACAACTACACCAATCATGAGTAGCCCAAATCCCAGATAAACGACGGGAATGCCAGGATCTGCCTTAATTTGTAAGCCGGTACTACCGATCAGGTCGTCAACGTAGAGCGTCACACCGTTGATATCTACGCTGCCTCCTTCTCGGACAGTTGAGGCTAGCTGTCCGCTCATGTCGTATAGCAGCAGGGTGCCCTGGAGATCTTGTGCAATTAGGGAAACGCCTTCGCTCATGTCGGGCTTCGTCGGCACCCAGGTGCCCCAAAGTTTGCCACCTGAGGTTTCTAGCGGAGCCATTTGCAGATTGAAAACAGGGCTATTGTTGATACGAACTTTGACAGCGCCTACGGCCCAATCTGCCTGGTAAAGGGTGACGTTCTTGTAGCGCAGGGGTTGATTGACCCAGATGGTTTTGCGCTTAACTTCTTCGCCTGTGTCGTCGAGGACAGAAAGATCTGAATAGAACTGATCGATCCGGCCTTCGGGGGAGTAGTCGATCCAGAAGCGGTTGACATGTACAGACCAGTCTTTTGGAATTTGAGGTCCGGCCCAGGGCCCAGCATCAAAGATATTCTGAATTTTGAAGGTTTGGCCGCTAGGAACCATTTCTTGGGCGAAAAAGCCAGTCATTGAACCTAAAATTGCGCCGAATAAAATCAGCAGCATACTGGCATGCACCACAATCGGCCCAATGCGTCCGGAGAGCCCTTTGTGGGCGTAGAGCATTTTGTCTGTGCCGCTATCTTTCTCGAAGATTTTGTACTTACGCTGGGTGAGCTGGGTTTTGAGTTCGTTTATATTGCTGCTTTCTTCGTCGCTCTTGAGTTCTGTACTCAGTGCCATTTTGCCAAACTGGCGTGGCTTGCTGTAAAAGTTCCAGGTTCTAGAAAACCATCGTAGAGCAGTAATTTGACGGGTGAAGGTACAGGCGGTGAGGCTGGCCCCAAAAAGGATGAGAATAGCGAGGAACCACCACGTGCGGTAGACGTGATCGAGACCCAATATGAGGATGATTTTCCAGGTGAGGAAGCCGAAGAGTGCAGGGGATTCGGGGTAGTTTTCCTGGTAGTAGGTGAGGCCCTGGCCCTGCTCGATGACGGTGCCGCTGATGCTGAATATAGCAATGGTGAGCAGGAGTGCGATCGCAAGCTTAAGGTCCGCGAGGAGGGGGACGAGTTCTTTGCGGAAGTAGCGTTTGGTGGCGAGCATGAGGGAGCGTAGGAGCAGGGGAGAGGGGGTGACTGGCTAGGTTATGCGATTGGTAATAAACGGGTAACTAGTGAGAACAGGCCAAAGCTGACGAGGAGGACGCCGCTTGCAGGGGTAATCCAACCGGACCAGCGGCGGAGTTCTAGGATGCGTTTGATGGAGGCGGTGAAGATGCCTGCGAGCATGAGTGGGGCGACGTAGCCGACGGTGTAGGCCAACAGGAGTGATGCGCCCAAGACGGGGTCGCCTTTTTCGCCTACCCAAGCCAGTAAGGTTGCAAGGACAGGGGTACTACAAGGAGAGGCGACCAACCCAAAGGTGAGACCCAAGAGATAAGACTTAGCTGATCGGGGGATATTATTTTCGAGGAAGCCTGTGCCGTTGAAGGATGGAAGTGGTGGGAGCGGCAGGGCTTCGAGGAGGTTGAGGCCCATGAGGATTGCGATCGCGCTTACCACGATCGGCAAACCCACCCCTACTTGCCCGTATACCCAGCCCAAACTACCGGCAACCAAGCCCAGCGCGGCCAGTGTTGTCGCTAGCCCTGTCGCAAACCAAATGGACTGTCCCACTGCTTGCCAACGATTTTCTAGCTCGTAGCTGCCCATGTAGCCCACCGTAATCGGCAGCATAGAAAGCATGCAGGGCGTAAGGCTAGTGAGTAACCCTGCGCAGGCAATGATGCCAATACTAGCAATGGATAGATGGCCGAGTTGGCCCTCTACCCAGCCGTTGGCCTGTTGACTGAGGTGATAGAGAAAAAGCTGTAGGCGTTCGCCCATAAGAAATGCTCGGAGCCAGTACACGCCTTAATTGTACAGAACTTGCTTCCGCTTCGCTGGGATTGGGTGCGGCTGAATGCTTTTATTCTTCAGTGTTGGCTTACTGCGTGGAACGGCTGCTGGTAGCTTTTTCTGGGGTTGAGTTTTCAACGCTAGTCCGCTGTTTTAGCCGAAGCCTAGGCGTTTTGAGCAGATTATGAGCGGTCCGAAGATCTTTTTCGCTAGAGGCTTTACTCTGTTTTTTAAGCTCGTTGGTGGGTTCAAACGGTTTTTGAACTTTATCAGTGTCCCTGTTTGTGACCTGGCGAGCAGCTCTAGAAAGCGAAAGGACATCAGCCCCCCTAGATTCACGAGCGACTCGAATCAGTACGCCAGCTGTAATGAGGCTAGCAATCATGGAGCTGCCGCCGTAGCTGAACAACGGAAAGGGCAATCCGGTCGTTGGCATGCTGCCCGTAGCGACGCCGATGTTGATTAAAGACTGACCCACCAGTAGGACCATGCAGCCAATCGCAACCAGTCGATGGGTGGTCTTTTTTGCCTGAATTGCTACCATTAGCGCCACTGTGCTGTACACCGCTAAAAATACGAGCAGCATCGTGCAACCGATAAAGCCAAACTCTTCGGCAAAGACGGAGAAGATAAAGTCGGTGTACTGGAAGGGTAGGAAATAGACTTTTTGCTCAGAGAAGCCGTAGCCAGCGCCACTCGCACCGCCGGAGCCGATGGCGAGTAGGCTTTGAATGAGCTGGAAGCCGTTGTTTTCGGGGTCGTTCCAAGGGTTGAGGAAGGATACGATGCGATCGCGCTGATAAGACTTCAAGCTGATGCTAATCACCGCTGCCATCAATCCCGAAGACGCAGTGAGCAACAGCTGACGATAGGGCAACCCAGCCGCCAGGGCAATCAGCCAAATAGTCATTCCACATACTGCGGTAGTACTCAAGTTGGGCTGAGACAAAATCAGCAGTAGGCCAAAAGTAAAGATACCTAGCCACAGTAGCCGAGTGCGATTAGTGAGCTTGTGCCACTTCCCAAACAGCTGCGCGCTATGCATGACCAAGAACGGTTTCATCAGCTCTGAGGGCTGAATAAGGAATGGTCCAAAAGGTAGCCAGCGAGTTGCGCCATTTACAGAAATGCCGACCCCAGGAATGTGTGTTGTCATCACCAGCAGCATACACACGAGTAAAAAAAAGCCCGATAGCCGCATTACCTGCCGCAGCGGATGACGGGTAATGTAGCGAGAGATCATTAGGCCAATCGCAATCCAAACCAGCTGCACTTTTAGATAGTGAGCGCTATCGCTATAGTCTGTTGCCGCAATATGAGACGACGCCGAAAATAGGACTACGGGCCCAATCGATAGCCACAGCAAAGTCATCCACCGCAGCAGTCTGGCTTCAAGCGCCCAGCCCTGTACGGAGAAAAGCCGATGGAATCCGGTGGTAAATGTAGAGAAAACCTGTTTTGGGCCAGTTGCCAGAGATGGGTTCAAGGTTCGGTAGGGCGCGCAGCGTGGTGTAAGAAATGCACGGAGACTATAGAGCTATAGAAGATAATTGGTAGACCTGTCAAGGCTTTCAGTAGTTCCTCGGAGAGCAATTGATCGTATACAAAAAAACCCTCCAATGTGAGTTCGGAGGGCTTTTTGCTTGGTTATCCCATATTGCTTACGGTTGCTCGCCACCAATTGTTGGTGCGCCTAGCAAAGGACCATTCAGCAAGGGTGTAGTTGCAATCGGTAGCGGTGGATTTTTGTCCTGTGCGATCGCAAACATCTCCGTCCGAATCCGCTCTGTGAGCTGCACCGTCTTTGCATCGTAAAGCTGAGTCAGTGCCTTAGGATACAAACCAAAGCCAATAATTGGAATCAGCAGACAGACAATCACAAAAATCTCACGAGGCTCAGCATCAATTAGCACTTCATTTTCAATCAGCTCCTTATTCTCAGGACCATAGAAAATATCGCGCAGCATCGACAGCAGGTACAGCGGCGTGAGAATTACACCTACAGCCATCAGCATCACTACGATCAGCTTGAAGTTAAACCCGTAAGCATCGCTATTGGCAAAGCCAACGAAGACCATCAGCTCGGCGACAAATCCACTCATGCCCGGCAGCGCCAAAGACGCCATAGAGCAAGTGGTAAACATCGCGAAGATCTTCGGCATCTTTTTCCCGACACCACCCATCTCATCCAAAATCAGCGTGTGGGTTCGGTCATAGGTTGCACCCACTAGGAAAAAGAGACTCGCGCCAATCAATCCGTGGGAGACCATTTGCAGCACCGCGCCACTCAATCCTAGGTTCGTAAATGAGCCAATACCAATCATCACAAATCCCATGTGGGAAATAGATGAGTAGGCAATCTTTCGCTTCAGGTTGTTCTGCGCAAACGAAGTCAGCGCTGCGTAAATGATGTTCACCACACCGAATATCACCAACCCTGGTGCAATCACTGCGTGAGCATCCGGCAACATTTCCACATTCATCCGGATGATGGCATAGCCGCCCATCTTCAGCAGAATACCGGCCAGCAGCATGTGCACAGGCGCAGTTGCCTCACCGTGCGCATCGGGCAACCAGGTATGGAAAGGAATAATCGGCAGCTTCACCGCATAGGCAATTAGGAATCCTGAATATAGGAACAGCTGTAGCCGCAGCGGAAATTCCTTCGCGGCCAGGGTTTGCATGTCGAAGCTGACAGTATCGCCGTAGAAGGCCATCCCTAGCGCCGCAAGCAAAATAAAGAGCGAGCCGCCTGCCGTGTAGAGAATGAACTTAGTGGCTGCGTAGAGCCGCTTTTTGCCGCCCCAGATAGAAAGCAGTAAATAAACCGGTAGCAGTTCCAGCTCCCACATGAGGAAGAAGAGCAGCAGGTCTTGCACTGCAAAAACGCCAATTTGCCCCGCGTACATTGAGAGCAGTAAGAAATAAAATAGCTTTGGCTTAAAGGTTACCGGCCACGAGGCCAAAATCGCCAGCGTCGTGATGAAGCCTGTCAGCAGTACCAGCGGCATAGAGAGGCCATCGACACCAACCGACCAGCGCAGGTCAATTTCAGGCAACCAGGTGTAGCTTTCGTACAGCTGCATACCTGAGCTATTCACGTCGTAAAAGTTGACGAACGTGTAGACAATCACTGCGAAGTCAATCAGCCCGACAACCAAGGCATACCAGCGAACCGTTCGCCCATTTTCATCAGGAATGAAAGGAATGAGCAACGCCGCCAAAAACGGGAAGAAAATAATAAACGACAGCCAGGGGAATTGATCCATAACAAAACTGAGATCTGCGAGCGAGCTGACCTATTAGGCCTTATACACTCTAGGAAGAAAAATCAGTTTTGTAGCGAACCCGTTAGCTTTTCTTAAAGGTGT
>ERZ1740067.338-NODE-338-length-38575-cov-6.277285_pt1 | contig 38575 bp, 27 predicted proteins | sample MGYA00581736_ERZ1740067 | MGnify/ENA primary metagenome ERZ1740067 (study PRJEB43018, sample SAMN04849236) | marine metagenome | isolation source: floating plastic debris | place: Pacific Ocean | collected 2008-08-27 | study: EMG produced TPA metagenomics assembly... | reverse complement strand
GATCTCAAACGTTGACCGGGCATCCTCTTAGCGCGCTAGACGAAAGGCGGTGAAGACGGTAGCGTTAACGCTCTTGCTGGGAGTGGCCGGGGGTGGCCAGTGGTGATTTGATGGCGATGCCGACAGCAGCACTGCGGATGGGGTGGCGGAAACGAACCTTTCCGGCGGCGGCGGGGTTTTTTCTGCTGCTCGTCGCGGCTGTGGTCCATTTTTTCCAGCCTCTAAGTCTCCAGTCTTTTGGCAACCTTCTGTTTGACCATTACCAGCGCACAGCGCCGCGGCCCTATGAAGATGTCTATGTCCGGGTGGTGGACATTGATGAAGAGTCTTTGCGCCGGTTTGGGCAATGGGCGTGGCCCCGTCCCCTCATCGCCGATATGACCCAACGGTTGGCGGATGCTGGGGCAGGGGTCATCGCATTTGATATTGTCTTCTCCGAGCCGGACCGGACGTCGCCGGAGAATCTGGGGCCTATCTTGGAACGCGGCGGCGCCGGGGCGGAGGTCATCGAGTCCTTACGCGATTATGAGCCCCACGATGTCTCGATAGGCCGGACCTTCAGCACCCTGCCGGTCATTATGGGCTACTTTCTTGAACAGATGGAGGGGAAGACCGATCCCCTGCGCCGGGTTGGCGTCGTGACGCTGGGCGATGATCCCACCGGGACGCTGCCCACCTATCGCAGCGCGACCACCTCGCTTGAAGTGATTGAGAGCCAAGCGCTCGACGCTGGCTTCGTTAGTATCCAGAAGGATGCCGACGGGGTTATTCGGGCGGCGCCCATGCTGGCTGTCATGAAGGATGAGATTTACCCCTCCCTCTCTCTCGCTGTTCTGCGCTTTATCGCCGAGGCGATGGGAGAGAATGCCGGCGCCTACGTGCTTAAGACCTCCACGGCCTCTCGGCAATATGGCGCGCGGTCCTCAGACATTGTTTCCATTAAGGTCGGCGGCTTTGAAATTCCCACGACCCCCGACGGGGCGGTCTGGATGAAATATACTGCCAGCAAAGAAAACCGGATGGTGCCCGCTTGGAAAGTACTTGATCCGAACACAACGGATGCGGAACTTCGGGAGTTGTTCGAGGGGACTATCGTATTTGTGGGGACCGGGGCCCAGGGCTTGCGCGATTTGGTGCCAACGCCCGTCGATCCTGCTCTCCCCGGCGTATTGGTTCACGCCCAGGCGCTCGAACAAATGCTGCTCGGTGATTTTATTCAGCGGCCGGACTGGGCACCTGGGGTGCGGATGATTGCCATGTTAGCGGGCGGTCTTATTCTCATTTTGATTGTCCCCATTGCAGGGCCGCTGCGCAGTGGCCTTGTGGGCGCGGTCATCGTTGGTGGCCTTTTTTGGCTTTCCTGGTTCCTTTACGATGAACGGTCTTTACTTTTTGATCCCGTCTATCCTGCGTTAGCTCTTTTGGTGGTGTACGGTTCAACATCGCTTGTCAGCTTTGTGGTGACCGAGGCAGAAAAGTCCTACATTAAGGATGCGTTTGATCGGTATCTGTCGCCAGAGATGGTGGAGAAGCTTGCAGACGATCCCAGTCAGCTGGCGCTTGGGGGGCAAGAGCGCGAGATGACTATTCTGTTCTCGGACATTCGGAGTTTCTCTAAAATCTCCGAAGGCATGACGCCGGAGGAACTGACCACCTATCTAAACACCTACCTTACGCCGATGACGGATATTTTGATGTCCCACAAGGCAACCGTGGACAAATATATTGGCGATGCGGTGATGAGCTTTTGGAATGCGCCGCTTGACGACCCTGACCAGTACAAAAACGCGGCCCGAAGCGCGCTGGCGATGATGGAAAAGCTTGATGCGATGAATGCCGCGCGCGGGCGTGATGACGCGCAGCCGGGGGAGGCGCTTCCTGTTAAGACCGCCATTGGCATCGGTCTTCATTCTGGGCTCACCTCGGTGGGGAATATGGGGTCAGAGCAACGCTTTGCCTATTCTGTGCTTGGCGATACGGTGAACACCGCGTCCCGCCTTGAAGGGATGACAAAGCAATATGGTGTCGGCATCCTGGTGGGGGATGAGACAGCAAGACATCTTGACGGTTTTGCTACGTTCGAGGTGGACCGCGCAAAAGCAGTGGGCAAGGATGAGTGGCTCACCATCTTTGTTCTCGTGGGCGATGAAACGGTGGGTGGGGATCCCCGTTTTGTTCAATTGAGAGAGCGACAGGGCGAGTTCTTGGAGGCGTACCGGCAGCAGGATTTTGATAAGGCTCTGACCCTGGCAGATGAATGTATTCTGTTAGGGAAACATTTCGGACTTCAGCGCTACTATGGCATTATGAAGGATCGAATTGAGGGCTATCGAAGCGATCCGCCGCCGCCACACTGGGATGGCGTCTATGTGTTTAGCAGCAAATAATACAGTCTTCGGCGATACCGTGTGGGCGACGCTCGGACGAGAGGCATGCTTATGCTGATTGCGCAAATTACCGACCTGCACATTGGCACCGGCGATGATATTGGTGCGGAGGATAACTACCACCGCCTCCTCGCTGTCTTTGCGCGGCTAAAGGCCTTAAAGCGCCAGCCGGATTATATCGTTGCGACGGGCGATCTTACCGAAACGGGATCGGTCTCTGCCTACAAGCTTTTGAAAAAGATGCTGGATCGCGCGGAGATTGAGATCTTTCCATGTATGGGTAACCATGACCTTTCGGCGAACTTCAAGAAAGTCTTTGGCCGAATGGCCTTTCATGATGGGTTTTGTCAGTATACGAGGGACTTAGGGCCCGTTCAGCTGGTGGTGACCGATACCCATGACGAGACCATCCATGGCGGCGATTTTTGTGAGGTCCGTGCCCGATGGCTCGACGAAACCCTGAGCGATATTGGGGACAAACCTGTCCTATTGGCGTTGCATCATCCCCCCTTTGTCACGGGGATCGATTGGATGGGCGCCCGGGAGAGCGATGAACCTTGGGTGCAAATGCTGGATAGTGTTGTTCGGCGTCATCGTAATGTGAAGCGGATCATCAGTGGGCATATTCATCGCCCCATCGTTCGGCAATTTGCGGGGACGGATTGTTTTGTCTCCAGTGCCACGGCGGCGGAGGTGCATCTGGAGCTGGCGCCCTTAAGCTCGTCAGAAGCCGACGGTCGACCTTTGATTGTTGACGAGCCTGCGGGCTTCGCCCTTCACCTTTGGGATGGGCAGCAATTTGTGAGCCACCATGGGGTGGCCGGGGACTTTGACGTGATCCTCGAATATCATGAACGCTTCCGCGATGTGATGCGGGATGTGTTCCATGTGCCTGAGTGAGGTACCGCAAATCAGGGGATGGGCCCCCTGATTTTTTGCGGCTTACGAATCACCTTGTATGCGTTGGCGGGGTTTTCCTTCTTCCCCAAGGAATGAGGCGAAGATCCTGAAACTGAACCCCCTTAGCGCGAACTTGTCTGTCACGTGACAGAATCGAAACCGCCACCCAAGCCTCTAGAGGGCTTAGATGGCGGTAAGGATCTTGGTCTAGCTTTGCTTGGCCTAGTTTGCGCCGATTAGCGCAGGGAACTGCGGGTGATTGACCACATTGTTATTGAGTTGCTGCACCGCGGGTGTGAATGCGTCTACCACGTTTTGGCATGCACTGATTGCAGAATAGCTTGTTTTGAATGAGTAGGTCGCGTCCACCTGGTATCCCTGAGGTAGTACCGTTGAACTGACCAACATGCCGATATTCCAAGACCCGGTACCAATGGAGTTGAAGTCGAGCTTATTCACCACGCCGGTAATGACGTTGCTGCTGCTTGGGTCGTAAGCATCAGCAAGGAATAGCTCGTCCCGAAGAGCGCTTTCGATAGCTTCAACGGGCGTTTTCCCTGGCACCACTTCGATGGAGCCTAGGGCGCGGCAGGTGGTGTCGTCCGATACTGACGGGTCCTTGGTAAAGGTACCAACCTGAACTGTGGTGGCTTCTGAGAATTTGGACTTCATAGTAACGACATTTTCTGTCGATGGCGCATATGGCCGACTACTGGTGGTTTCGCAGCCCGTAATAGTGAGGAGCCCGGCCAAGCCGAGCATAGTTGATTTGATGATATTCATGGTTCCCCTGCCTATAATAGTGTTAACCAGCTGAGCTTTTAGCTTAGATGAATCATTAAAGCAAAGTCCATGAAGCGTCTGGCCTCGTGCCCATCAGCCTACCGCCGATACCCGTCCATCTCCACCGTGTCCGTCACCCGGAACACGTCGCGGGCATCGTCGAGGAAAAACTCCTCCATCTCGTCCCTCGTAAAGGGCCGCGATCCCAACCGTCCGAAGACGGCCATTTGTCCGCCCATTTCATCGACGGCGCGGTCGCGATCAAGGCCTTTGGATAGGGCCAGTGCGGCGGTGCGGGTTTTCTTCCACGCGATAAGTTCCGGCCGGGGCTCGGGGGAGAAGCCATAGAAATTGGGGTTCATGGAGGCCCGCTCATTCTTGCCGTCCGCACCGCGACCGGCCATGGGGGAGGTGAGCTGCAACACTTTAAAGCCTGCTTCGCCATCGGCCACATAGGCAAAGAGGGAGGCATTGGTGGTGGCCACCACAACGTCCCGCGTATCGCTAAGGCGCTGGCCGTCCCCAAGGTCAGTCACTTGCCCGTAAACGGAGGGTTTGCGCGGCTTCTCAACATCAAGGATGTAAAGCCCCTCGGCGCCGCCTGCCACATAGGCATAGGTGCGGGCCACATAGATACGATGGGCATCGGCCATGGGCACATAGGCACTCTCCACGATGACCGGCATCCGGGGATCGGTGATATCAAAGACGTGGAAGCCGTCATCATTGGTGGCGAACAGGTAGCGGAACTGCACCGCCGTGGCCCGGGCCCCGGCCAAGGGCGCTGTTGTCACATATTGCGGGTTTAACGGATCATCGAGGTCCACGATCACAATACCGTCCGGGGTCGTGATATAGGCAAGGTACCCGGCCAGGGTGATGTGGCTGGCACCCGAGAGAACGCCCGCCTCGTTCCAGGTCACCGCGCGCTCAAGGAAATTGTTCCGCGGTTCCCCATCACCAAAGGTGGTGATGTCGGTGAGAATAAGACCCTCTTCTGCGTCCGTAATCACCGCATACCGATAGATGGGATGCATGGCCTGTTCCTGGTTCATGGCATTCATTTCAGGCGTGTTCTTCAGCGGGTTCACCGGCTGGGTCGTGGCCAGGGCCATGCAGGTGGCATTTTTCGACTTCACCCTTGGATCATGCCCGAGGGGGGAGAAGGGGGCGGTGATGATCCGCTCCGAAAAGCCCTTATTGGCGACCGAGGCGATGTCGTAGACCATGAAGCCGCCCTTGCCCTCGGCAACGAAGAGATACTCGCCCCGATGTTGGAGGCATTGGACGGCGCCACTCGCCTTTTGCCGGACATTGGCAATTTCTTCGAGGGCGCCGGTCTCCCCCCGGAACTTATTCTCCGCATCAAAGGTTTTCCCGCGGGTCCAGTTGATGAGTTCCTTCCCGTTCCGCTCGGTATGGGCCTTATAATAGTCAGGGTAGGCATATTCATGGAGGTAAGAGCCGAACACCGTCTGGGGTTCGTCAAACTCGGTCACCCGAATGGCTTCGAGGGCGCCTTCCTCCCCGACCCAGGCGTGGAGGCCCATAAAGTTGACGAAATTGGTGCCCAGCAACATGAGCTGCGCCATGATGGCATTATTGTCTTCGTCTTGGGAGAGGTGGCAGTCCGTGCAGGTCTTGGTTTCCGTCTTCCGCACCGTATGGGGGAAGTGGGGGGCGAAGGCTTGAGAGGAATAGCCCGCCGAGGACACAGGCGGTTGCTGTACATAGATCCGTTCACGGTTCACATTGGTGGAGGTGAGGACCAGCGCCGACGTGGAGCGCACGGGGGCAATGGCATTCCCCTTGGTGGTTTGGTGCTTACCCAGCTGGAACATCTGGTCCCGCGCCACTTGCGGGTTATAGGTGGCGTAGTTCCGGGTGGTCTTCTCATCATATTTGTGGGTTTTGGTTTTCCAATTGGCCTCAATCGGCAAATGGCACCCACCGCACGATGTGGTCCAGGAGAGGTGACAGGTATAGCACGTCATCTCATCATCCTGGTGCGCCCTTTCCTCTGATGAGATGCCAGGGCCCCATTCCATTGGCCCAGACCCGTAAAGGCCCGCGGCCTTGACTGTTTTCGCCCGGGCGGATTTGGCGTTGAATTCAGGGTGCGATTTATCGAGGGAGTCTTTGACGAGGCTCATCTCCCATTCAAGGGCGGGGTCGATGATGGACCGTTGGACCAGCACCTGCCGACCGTCCCGGCGGACCCATTCAAACCGCAGGCGGCCATCGGGATTACGCAGGGTGCCAAGATCTCGCCCGCGGGGGGTGGCCGCGACGTTAGAGGTGCGCAAGGTGGGATAGGCATCGGCGGTGCCGTGGCAGTCTTTACACCCAATCTCCACCGCATTGGCCACCTCGCCATGGATATAGCCATTGCCGTGACTGTCGCCGGAGAAGTGGCAGTCCGCACACTGCATCCCCACTTCGGCATGGATGGACATCATATGAACCGACTTGCCGGGATTGACGCCGGCAGGCACGAATTGGGGTTCCCCCTCCCGCCGCCATTTTTCGGGATCGTCAGGGGCGACGATGTTCCCGTCGGCATCGAGCAAATTGCCCTTGCGGTCCCGCTTTAGGATCGCGCGGAAGTTCCAGCCATGGCCGTGATAGTCCGCAAACTGTGTGTCTTTGAGATCGTCGTTGAGGTCATAGACATTGCGGAGGAAGTCCACATCTCGCCACAGGCCGCGCACCGCGGCCCCCTCGGGGTTACGGTCGAGGACTGCGCACTGTTCGGCAATGGTGGGATAGTGCTGCTTTTCCGGCCACATGGCGGGCGCATCACTCTCATAATCCCACATAGTATAGCCCAGATAGCTGTTCAGGAACATGTTGGGCTGGTGCATGTGGCAGTTCATGCACTGGGACGTGGGGATGGCGCTGGTGAACTCGTGGCGGATGGGGTGACCCTTCTCATCCGCAGGGATGGTCGGGTCGGCGGTGGCAGTTTTCCCGTCCCGACCGTACTTCACATAGGTGAGCGCGTGCCGCGGCTCCCGGTCATTGGCATAAGGCGTGTGGCAGGCCGAACAGCCCGAGGTCCGGTAATCCCCTGGCTGATCATTGGTGCCCATGAACCAGGTGAAGGGGTCATTGAGCCGGGTTTTATAGATATTTAGGACCGGGATTGCCACCCGCAGGCCGGTGCCCGGTCCCCGGTTTGACTGGCGCAGGTCCGGGCGCCCCGGTTCTTCCAGGCGTTGAATGACCCCCACCGGGTTGGGCAGGCCCACCTCGGCAAATTGGGTAAGGATGTTCCGGCCCCCCCGTTCAAAGACGCGGAATACGTCCGCTGGCGGAATGACGTGCCATGTGGGCAGGGGCTGAAGATAGGGGAGGATGCCGCGGGCTGCCTGCTCCGGCGTGACGGTGCCGGGCGTCGTGCCGGGGCCGAGCAGCATCGCCGCCTCCCCCTCGCGGGTATAGGCTTCCCCCAGAATGTAGTTTTTAAATGGCAGGATGCCATTATTGTACGCCGCCCCGCCCCACAGCATGGCGCCGGTGGCCATGAGGGAGCGCTCCGCGGCCTCAATGACCGGCAGGTGGCAGGCGCCGCACGCCTCCCTTGCCACACGGTAATCCGACGGGTTCACAAAGCGGATGAACTCCGGCGCTTCCTTATTGAGAAGGGTGTAGGAGCGCTTGGGGTTGGCGGAGCTGGGGAATTTCCACGATTTGGGATAGGTGGGCAGCACATGGGCCGTGTCCCGCGCCGCGACATAGTCCGCGTGATCTTTGGGCAGGCTGGCATCCCCGAACACGGTTGCATCCCCGCCATGGCAGTCCGTGCACCCTAGTACCACGCCGGGGGAGGCGTGCATGGTCGCCTTGTCCGTGTCCGTATGGCAGGAGTAACAGCCCTCAGACTTCGCATCCGCGGCGGCCTGGGTCTGACCAAAGGGGGCGGGCGGTGCGGTGACGTAAGAACGCTTCACCGCTTTTTCCTTATCCGCCGCGCCCGCCGGGGTGATGGCAAGGAGACCGAAACAGGCGGCGGCGATGATCTTGGACAGGCGCATCAGTAACTCAACGTCGCGTTAAACAGGATCGAATAGTAGTAATCATCGTCTTCTTCGTTGGCGAACAGCTGCTCAAACCCATTGCCGGGGAGGAGTGTCGCGCCGGAGAGGCGGAAGACCACATTTTGGATAAAGTCCGGGCGGTAGATGGCAGCGGCGGACAGATCAAAGCCAATGTCCGTGTCAATCGGCGCCTGGATCCGCGTGGCGGACAGGCTTGACGTATCATCAAACCACAGATGGTTCGCATTCACGCTGAAGCGAAGCTCCGGCGTGATATCGGCATCGGCCCCTGCGCCCAAAAGCACCGTCCCCGGATTGGTGAATTGGGACTGGCCCTGTTCTTTTGAGGATCGAAGCGTGTTGAGGATGCCGTTTCGGCCATTTACATTGATGACCCGGCCGCCCCCGGCATAGGGAATGGTCTGGCGGATCCAATAACTCGTGTCCGCGCCCGCAAATTGCGGGTTCTCGAAAATGGCGTCAAAGCCCTCTTCTTTGTCATCAAACGGATCACTGTCTCCGCTGGCGTAGAGCCCCGATAGACGGAAGCGCAGCCAATCATAATCGATGGAGGGTTCAATAGCGGCGAAATAGGCGGAAATGTCGGTTTCTTCGCCAGTAAAGTCGCTGGGCTTGTTCTTGCCGAATGCATAATAGAGAGAGGCGGAGAGGTTAAGGCGCCCTTTCCGACCGTCCGCGGAATAGCCAAGATAGGCCACATCATAGTCCCGACCGCGCAGGTCTCCGATGAGAGCGGGGCGCACGGGGAACCCGTTTTCGTCAATCTCAATGTCATCCTTTTCCCGGTTCATATTGAGGACCAGGGTCGCCTGGCTGGTCATGCCGGGGAAGGGCAGATCCTGGCGAAAGGCATTGGCGGCGAGGACATAGTCTTCGCGAATGGGTTTATCGACGGCGTTGAGGCCCGAATTGGTGTCCTTCTCAAGCCGCGCAAAGGCGGCGAGATTATATTGGAACCGATTATTGTCGCGGTTTCCGAAAAAGCGGATGCCAAGCTGGCTGTCCTGGAATAGGAAGCCGCGGAAGTCAGCGTTAAAGGGTTGTATCCCTATACGGACGGAATCAAAATCGTACCGATCCGACACGTTGCGAATATGGTAGTCGAAAAAGGCTTCCTGGAGGCCGATGAAGAAGTCGCTTCGCTCGGTATTGGAGGAAGGTTCGACTTCGAGCGCCCGGCGCTCTTCAATGTCCACATAATTGTACTGGATCGCGGGGGTAAGGCGGAATTCGAGATCCTGCGGCTTATAGGCCGTCGAACCCTTGATAAAGGAAAGGGACGGGATGAAAGTCTGGGCAAAGACAAAGCTTTCGGAATTGCCAAAGACATCGAGCCGATCTGGCCGGTCGGTGGTTTGAATGCTCACCGGCGTGGGGAAGGTGCGCGGTTCCACCACCGTGTCAGAGACGAGGGCGGCCACGACGAACCAATCCTTGGTACCCCAAATCGGCCGGTCGCCCTTGAGCGTATTCTGATTATAGGGATCCCACCAGCGTTCTTTGATACCAAGGTCTTCGGCCAGACGCCAGCGGTCGGGCACCGGGACGAGAGCGTTCTCGCCCAGAGGGTCAGGGGCCTCCACCGCGCCGGGATTTAAGAGGAAGATCTTGGGTTCCGGCCTGGGTCGTCCTGGACGGCGGCGGGTCTCTTCAACGATGACAGTGGGTTCGTCGTCCGCCCCCGGAATGGTGGTGGGAGCGATAACCGGCGGTCCCGGCGGGGTTGGGTTCGGCTTGCCGCCATAGGTTCGGACCCGGTCTGTCGCGCAAGCGGAGAGGGCAAGGGCGATAAGGGCGGTACTCAAAAAGGGGTGGGGGTGAGACATAGCGCTATTTCCCCTGGCAGACGTTCTGCTCATCCGAGTCCAAAAACGGACTGAACGGGCAATTAATATACCGCAGACGGACGTCACGGCCATTAGAAAGCGGCACCACGATGCGGTCGGCCCTCATCGCCGGGGGGGCGTTATTGATGGTCCCATCCATCCGTAGGCCCGCATTATGAAGCCCGAGGAAGGAAATCATATCGTCTTGGTCGATGCCATCGCCGGAGACCCCGATGCCCCCAATCAACTGGTCCCCGCGATAGATGGGGACGGAGCCTGGGAAGATTTGGATCCCATTTTGCAGGCGATTCGCCCCCGACAGGCCGGGGACGGGCGGCAAAAAAGTGCAGCGCCGGGGGGTGTCGGGCCCGGCGCCCGCGACAAAGTTGAGATGCTCGATAAAGTTCCCAAAAACGAGATCGATCTGCAGGCCCGTGGCAAACGGATTAAATCGCTCAATGGGTTCAGATAGGGGCCCGGGGGCGTTTCCGACCTCCCCATCAGGGAAGAAGGGGCGAGACAGATTGCCGCCCGAGCGATCCGCAAACGCAAAGCTGCCCGTAAGGGCCGCGGGATCCATGAAGAGGGTACGGACGCGGCCGACACTACCGCGCACCTTTCCATCGGGGATGCCCGGACTGCCCGCCACAGCGGGGCTTTGGACCGCGGCGCTTAACTGGGTCGCGGCCAGCGTGTTTGAGAAAAAGGTGGCGGTGCGGGCCTTTTGCAGGCTGACATCAATGCCGAAAATGGGAGCATCCGGGGAGCGGATGATGCCTAGGATCTGCCCATTGGTGTCCACGATGGAGACGCTTACCTGCGCTCGGCTGCCCAGGGGCTGACGGATTTGGGCGCGGGCTTTGGAAAGAATGCCAAACGCCTCTTCGAGGAGGGCGATGACCTCCCCTTCGGTGAGGGCCTCGGATGTCCCTTCCGTCCCTGCCCGGGGTGGGAAGCGGTTCGATCCAAACCCGTCGGACAAGACGTAGGCGTCTTCGGTATTAAAAGATGTACCCCGACGAATACCGGACCCTTCTGACCCATAGGTCGTGCCCGCAATGATGGCGGGCGTATCCTCGCCGAAATAACCGCGAACAGAGACAAGTGTGCCAGAGGACAAGGCGGAAAAAGCAGGTGCGCTCGCGGGTGTGGATTGAAGGTCCGTTACCGCCATGTCGGTGAAGCGCAAGAATGTTCCGTCCACCGAAATACGGTCGGCCCGGATGCCTGTTGGTGCCTCGAACCCTTGCGACCCCGCGATGGCCATCGCCTCCTCGGGGCTGTTGTCAAAGTCGGTGACGTCTGGGTCAAAGGTGTAAGTGTCATCAGCGGACACGCCAATGCCGCCGACCACCACGCCATCCTTATAGAGAGGAATCCCGCCAGGATCTGCCGACAGGCCAAGGGGAGAGCGATTGGGCCCAATAAAGGCCCCCTGGCCCACCGCATAACGGGTAGAGAGATCCGAGCAGGGCAGCTGGCTAAATTGCACCCCGAAAAGGGGCCCGCTTTCAAGGCCCTGGGTGAGGTTCGGTGCCGGGGGGAAATGTTCCTGCACGATCATACTGGCGGTGCGGGAGGTGAAGGCATTGCCGCTGGAGGAGAGGTAAGCCCCGGTGATCGCCTTCGCGATGGCGGCCAAGGTGCTTTCCACCCGGGCGCCCTGGAGGCCCGGCGGGTTCGGATCATCTTCGGGCACCTTCCGGGTTACTTCGGTAAGGTCTGGCGCGCCGGTCATTTTGTAGACGCCGAGAACATTCCCCACACGGTCGACCACCGCAATGGTGGCGGGTTGGTTCCGCGCGGTGGCCTCCGCCACGGCCTGGGCGATGATGGCTTCCACATCGCTGATGGTGAGGTTTTGGGCCGCAGGGTCCGCAAACAACCGTTGGGTCGGTGCCGTTGGTGTTCCGCCCCCGCCATTATGGGTGGTGGGTGCTGGTGCTTCGCCATTGCCGCCGCTACCGCCACCACCACAGGCGGCGAGGAAGAAGCAGAGGGCAATGAGCGTCAGGGCTAATTGTGCTAAACCTGCATTTGCAGTTTGCTCTACAGGTTGTTGAGGTTCAGCCACTTGCCGTTGCTCACGGCTTGTCCGTGGGGTCCATCGAGTTGAGGGAGCATTTTGTGGTTCTTTGGACCCCACGGACGCTGGCGCGCCGTGGGGAACGACGAGATGCTTAATCTCTAAATGGGCTTGGTTCTTTAAGGGGCCCATCGAAAAGCGACGTCCTCGGCAGAAAGGGATGCGCCTACGGCCCATCACAATGCCCGCACCCGCGCTGCGATTTGGTTGAGAGATGCGCGAAGGGCGCCCGGATCATATTGGTTGGGGCTTTCCACCGCGCCTTTGGCCCGGGCGAGGGCGGGGGCGATGGCAGTTGCGGCCGCTTCTGATATAAAGTCTTGTGCCACCATGGCGTTGAGGAAGGTGTCCACCGCGATCACCGCCTGTTCGCCAGCGGCATAGTTCGTATACTCCCGCGATACCGTGCTGTTTAGGATGCGGTTGAGGATGCCAAGGCTTGTTTCTTTATCGAAAGTTGCGCCCTCGAAAACACTACGCATCTCCGCGCCATAGGCCATGAGCCCCTCCGCCCCCTGCTTTGTGGACCAGCGGCCTACGCGCGTTCCGGCGTGAAGCTGCGCATTGATTTTCTGAAGGGCGCCCGACTTGCTCGGGGCGATTTCAGCAACCGCTGCTTTCAGCATAATGAGGTTTGCGTCATTGTAGACCGGCACGCCGGGGCCGAGGGGGCGTGCAGGGTTTGGGCGCCAGCTGGCGAACGCCTTGGGGTCATTCGAGATCGGCTTATGGCAGGCGTGGCAATCAAAGAAATAAAGTTCCGGGAACAACCCGTCCTGGGCGATGTCATCCTCCGCGAGAAGGGCGGCGCTTCGTTCCATCGCCATCGCCTGCCCAATGGCCCAGGTTTTGATGCCACCGGCAACGTCTTTTCGTGTCTGATAGTCTGTATCTTCGTCATGATGCTGTTGCAGGGCGGTGAAAAGGTCGAGTTCGAAGCTTATCCTTGGGTGGCCGGCCCCCATAATCCGGTGGGTGACGAACTGGTCCGGCCGGTCGGAGCCAAAATGACAATCAAGGCAGAGGCTCGCCCGGGCAGTGATATCCGAGACCGGGTAGAGGCCATTTTCGACGTTTTGGGCGTGTGTGGCGCCGGTCGCATAATGTGTGCTGAGCCAGTCGCCTGCGCCGCCATGGCAGGCTTCGCAGGTCACGCCTTCTGCCAAATTAAATTGCAGCCCCTGCTGAGTTTCAGGGATATTATGGGCATGGCAAGACAAGCACCCGGCCGCCTCCTCAGCGGGGCCAATTCCCAAATGCCTCGCAATTGCTTGGCTTTGCGGGGTCATCAGTACCCGGTAGGCGCGAGCGTGAGCCCCGGTGACGCTGCTTTGATCTTGCCAGGTGATTATCTCATTTTGTCGGATTTTTGCCCCTGTGGGGGCTTGCCGCGAATGGCAGGTCGTCCCGCCGCAGGAGGCGACGCCCAAATGCTCCCGCCCATCATCGAGCGGTTTAGCAGGCACATCTGTAGCCGTTGCCCGCCCTGCTCCTGCAAAAACGCAAAAGGCGGTACACACAATGGCCAGCCAGAGGTTCCCTAGAACGCGCATAGCGATCCCCCTCTTTTTCTCTCTTCTATCGCAATAGAAACGCCGAGGGAACCCAGAGAACGGTGTAATCCCCCGCCGCGGACGACATTGGGGCGGAATTTGTTCAGTATATTGGCGACATCGGGGGCTGGTGCATAAGGAGGATTATGCTACCCTCATAAATGGCGAGCGGGGGATGCTCATCGACGTGTCAGACAAAACCAAAATTGATGATGTCAGAATAGCGATTATTGGCTCTGGGCCCGCTGGGCTCAGTGCAGCGGCGCGCGCCGCGGGCCTTGGGCTTTCCCATATTCTCTTGGAAAAGACTGGCCATCTGTCCGATACGATTTTCAAATATCAGCGCGGGAAGCACATTATGGCGACCCCCGATGCGCTGGTCCTGCGCTCGGATTTATCCTTTTCTGCTGGGGCCCGAGAGATTATTCTTGATGCATGGGATAATGAGAGTGAATTGCAAAAACTCTCCGTACGACTCAATGCAGAGGTTACCTCAATTGAAGGACGGAAGGGGGCCTTCACCCTCACCCTTAGCGACGGTGGCAAGATCAAGGCTGAGACCATTGTTCTAGCGATTGGAACCCAAGGGAACCCCAACAGATTACGGGTGCCCGGGGGCGATAAGTCCTTTGTGACCTACCAGCTCGATGATCCGGCGGATCATCTGGACAAGAATATTATCGTTATCGGCGGTGGCGATGCGGGGATTGAAAATGCCCTTGGTCTCGCTGACCCTGATCTTGCGAACACAGTCACCCTGTTACAACGGTCGGACGGTTTTCCCCGGTCAAAACCGGCCAATGTTGCAGCCCTTGAGGACGCCAAGGCGCAGGGTCTGCTCGATTTTATGACCAGCGCCAGCCCGAAAGAGGTGCTGGATGGCAAAATGGTGATTGACGCTAAGGACGGGGAGGTGTCGCTCGACTGCGATTTGATCATAGCGCGTCTTGGCTCTGCAGCGCCGCGGAAGCTTATCGAAGGGTGGGGGGTAGAGTTTACAGGCCCCGACCGTGAGGCCTTCCCCGTTCTGACGGAAACTTTTGAAAGTACTGTTCCTGGCCTTTATGTCATTGGCGCCCTCGCGGGCTATCCCCTCATCAAGCACTGTATGAATCAGGGCTATGACGTGGTGGAGCGTATTGCGGGGAACACCACGTTAAAGCCCGCCGACGAACCACTTCTTGAGAGTGTTTTTGGTGGCCTTCCCGGTAACCGTTCGGTTGACGAATGGATTGCTCACCTCCAGGCGAAAGTGCCTATTTTTGAGGAGGTGAGCCGCCTGCAAATGCGGGAATTCCTGCTTGATTCAAAAATGCATGCCCCGCGCAAGGGTAAAACCCTCTTTAGAAAGAACGAATCTGGCTCGTCCATCTTTGCTGTGGTCGATGGGTCGGTTGATGTGGCTGTCAGTGCTGATGATCCTAAGGCGGTGGTGTCTTTAGGCGAGGGGCAGATCTTTGGGGAGATTGGCCTTATCTCTGGCCGCCCGCGGTCCGCCACGGTGAGGGCGGGCGGTCAAACGGTTCTCATCGAAATTCCGCGTACCGCTGCTCTTAAGCTTATCGATACTGTTCCCGCTGTGCGGCGGCGCGTGGACAGCATCGCGACGGAGCGGCAGATCCGTCAGATCTTCGGCAATAGCATCGCTGTTAAGTGGATTGAGAAGCTGATCGCAAATGCGGAGTATGTCGATGCCCCGGCGGGAAAAACCATTATCGAAGAGGGCGGCGACGATCTTGACGTCTACATCATTCGCTATGGCAGTGCAGTCGTTGAAAAGCTGATTGGCGGCAAGCCTGTCTTTCTCTCTTATGTTCCTGCGGGCACTTATGTCGGGGAGATGGCGCTGTTTGAGAACCGTTTACGGACGGCTTCAGTCAAAACCGCTATTAAGTCTCAGCTCATCCGCCTTAAGGGAGAAGTGTTTGAGGAAGTCTTGAACGCTGACCCCTCTTTGCGGGAGCGGGTCCGGGCGACCGTCGTTCAACGTCGTAAACTGAATGCCTTTGTGGAGTCTAATAAGGATAATTTCGGCAGCGTGGCGGATTATTATTCTGGCGTTGCGAATTTCCTTATTTCGGAAGGGTTGGGGGAGGCCACCGACGCCCTTCTCATCGATGAAAGTCTTTGTGTGGCTTGCGATAATTGCGAGGTCGCCTGCGCTGAAACGCATCAAGGAATTTCGCGCCTCGATCGGGAGGCGGGGCAGACGTACGAAAATATCCACGTGCCCACCTCTTGCCGGCATTGTGAGCACCCCCATTGTATGACCGATTGTCCGCCGGACGCCATTCGTCGGGGGGCGGATGGAGAAGTGTTTATCAATGACACTTGCATCGGTTGCGGAAATTGCCAGCGTTACTGCCCCTATGGTGTCATCCAGATGCAGCGAGTGCCGCCGAAAAAGCCGGGCCTCCTCGGATGGTTCCTGTTCGGGGCGGGCCCCGGTCCCGGCCAGCCGGACTCCGATTGGATTGATGCTCATACAAAAGATACGGGCACCCCAAAACTCGCCGTCAAGTGCGATATGTGTTCGGGCATTAAAGGTGGCCCGGCGTGTGTGCGGGCGTGCCCGACCGGCGCCGCCATTCGGGTGTCACCGGAGGATTATCTCGATCTCACGGATGCGTCCGAACGGCCCCTAGATTTTGGAGGGCGTGACTGATGGCACGATCCAATGCGGCACCCCTTTCCGCAGCGGCCAAGCGTCGCCAGCAGGCCGCGCATGAAAGCTTCCTGAAACATAAGGGCTACCGCTATTTTAAGGTCGCGGCAGCTCTCTCAGTGTTGGCGATCCTTGTCTACTTTTTACATGACCCCATTCCGAGGCCCAATGGGGGGACCTGGTACGGTTATACGTTAGGGACCATGAGTGCGCTGTTGATCCTATGGCTGACGGCCCTTGGTATTCGAAAACGGCGAATTTCTGCTGGCCGATGGAGCTTGAAGGCATGGACCTCGGCCCATGTTTATTTGGGGCTTTCCCTATTGGTACTGGGGACGCTGCACACTGGCTTTCAGTTTGGCTGGAACGTGCACACCCTGGCCTATGGGGTGATGGTCTTTGTGATTCTGTCCGGGCTTATTGGTATTTATTTCTATACGGTCATTCCTAAAAAGATGGGGCGTAACCGGGAGGAGATGACCCGGGAGCAAATGGTCCAGGATCTGAACGCCCTTGACCGCCAATTGACGCAGTTGGCTGGCCCCTTGCCGTCGGAGATCACCAACCTTGTTAGCCAGTCCATCCAAAAAACGAAGGTGGCAAAGGGGGTTTTCTCCCGTCTAGCGAAAAATCCGGGACCGGACGCGACAGACAAGGCGGTGAAAAAACTGCGGCAATTGCATCCGACCATAGATGGCCGTGAGCGGGAGGCCCTTAGTGCCGTCATTGATGCGCTTGAGCGGAAGCAAGTGAGCCTTGCCCGTGCTAGGCGCCATGTTCGCTATAAGACCATGCTGGAATTGTGGCTCTATTTTCATGTGCCGATGACGTTTTTGCTCATCGCCGCCCTCAGTGCACATATTATTAGTGTCTTCTTTTATTGGTGATCCGGCACGCTTATGACCTTTATCATTCGGCAAATCACCAAGCGGGCTAGCGGCCAGGACATTGTCCGGGACCGGCAGATCGACCAAGCGCGGCTGACCGTGGGCCGTGCCACCAGCAATGATATTTTCCTTGGTGATTTGCGGGTGGGGCTTGAGCATCTGGTAATGGAGGTGTCGGGGTCGCGGTTATCTGTACAAGCGTTGGCGGAGAAAAAGTTCGTCATTGATGGAAAGACCGTCAATCAGGTGACGCTGTCTGATGCCCGCCCTCGCCAAATCCAGGTGGGTCCCTATGGGCTCAAGGTCAGCCTTAACAATAATGGCCTTTGGCTTGTGGAGGTGGAGCGGCTGGAGGCTGAGGAAACGCTCCGCGAAAAAGACGTAGACGATATTTTCACCCTTCGCGGCACTGGCATGGGAAAGCGGGGACCGGCCTGGCTTTTCTTTGCAGTGGCCCTGGCGGTGTTCCTTGTACTGCCAATCTTGTGGTTTCATGGGGCATTGCCAGGCGGCATCAATGATAGGGTGGACCTTGACCAGTCCTGGCTGAGTGGTGAATTGTCCGGGGCCCATGCCAATCTCGAGGGAGAGTGTGAAGCGTGCCACAAAAAGGCGTTCGAACACGTGACCGACGCCACTTGTCTTGAATGTCATGAGGGCCTGGGGAACCATGCCCAGCCTAGGCGGTTGACCAGCGCCATGGCCGAAGCGCATGGCTTTGACGGTTTGTTGGTGGAAACGGCAGCCTTCTTTGGGAAGGAACAGGGGGAGTGTGCTGATTGTCATCGGGAACATAATGGGGAGGATGGGATTGTTCTTGATAATTCCTCTCTGTGTACCGACTGCCATTTGGGCATGTCCGAAAGGCTTGCCGATACGACCTTACTAGACGCCAGTGATTTTGGGACGGATCACCCTAATTTCCACGCGACGGTGGTGACCACCCCTGGGGCCGAGCCCATCTCCGCGCGTTTCTCTCTTGATGACCCGGCCCTTCAGGATAATTCGGGGCTGAAGTTCCCCCATGATATTCACCTTAGCGTCGATGGCGGTGTTGCGCGCCAGGCCCAGGAGCTGGCCGTGGACCACGGCTTTGGCAATGCCCTGGTGTGTGCAGACTGTCATACTGAGGAAAGTGGCGGCATGTTGTTCGAGCCTGTGGACATGGAGGCGAACTGCCAAATGTGCCACTCCCTTGTTTTTGAAACCGATGGGACTGTCGAGCGTAAGCTGCCCCATGGTCAGCCGGCGGAAGTCGTCGCCATTTTGCGGGAATACTATAAAGCGAAAGCGCTGGGCCAGGCGGTGGTGCCCACCGTGTCGGACCGCCGCCGTCCAGGCAGCACGTCTCTCTTGCGCCAATCGGATCGTCAGCAGTCGGCCCTTGTGGATGCCGAACGCAATGCGAATACGATGATTGCCAATGTCTTCTCCGAAGGCGGCGCCTGTTATGACTGCCATCAGGTGGTGGAACCGCCCTTAGGCACTGTCGACTACCGCATTATGCCGGTGGCCCTCATGGATCGGTTTATGACCAAGGGGCTGTTCAATCATGCCAAGCATGAGGTGGGGGATCTCACCTGCGAGAGTTGCCATGAGGCGTCTGTGTCAGACAGTGCAACCCATGTTCTCCTGCCGGGCATCGATACGCGGCCCAGCATGGTCGCGGGGGGCGATGAGGTGGTTGGCTGCCGGGATTGTCATGCCGGAGAAACCGCCAGCGGGGATCTTGTGCCCTCGCCCTGCATTGACTGCCATATCTATCACGATGTCGCCCATGCGCCCCAGATGACGGCAGGTTTGTTCGATGGTGTGTTCGGGCCGGTACCGCCGGAGGATGCGGTGCATAAGGGCGTCGCGCAGAAAAAAGCGGCGCTTTCCGGTCCTGATGGGTTCAGTCCTGGGCGCTGGGTGCAGTGATCGCTTTTATCGTCGCCCCGGGGGCGCACGGGTGTGAGGTTCAGTTCGAATGATGGGCTCTCCGCGTAATCGATGCGAACCACCCCTTCCGCCCTTCGGGCACCTCCCCCGCTACGCGGGGGAGGAATGAACCATTGGTGCTGCCGAGATCGCCCTTTTCCTGCGTCTACTCTCCCAATTCCCTTCTTTGATTACCCCCGCTAAACCCGCTCTATGGTTATCGAATTTGGTCATTTCGCCCTGGTGCTCGCCCTCTGCGTCGCGGTGGTGCAGACCGCCGCAGGATTATGGGGCGGGCATGTAAAGGATCGCGCTATTATGGGCATGGCGGGCCTTAGCGCTCACGGCCAATGGGCGTTGGTCCTTTTGTCGTTTCTGGCGCTCACCCATGCCTATGTGACATCTGATTTCAGTGTTCAGAATGTTTTTCAAAACTCACATTCTGACAAGCCGATGATCTATAAAATCTCAGGAGTGTGGGGAAACCATGAAGGTTCGCTCATTCTCTGGATTTTGATTATCGCCCTTTTGGGGAGTGCGGTGGCCAGTTTTGGCAAACGCCTGCCGGACAGTTTGCGGGCACGGGTTCTCGGGGTGCAGGGGCTTATCGGTGTGTCCTTTATCGCCTTTGCTTTGTTCACCTCCAATGCGTTCTTGCGGATGGACCCGGTCCCCCTTGATGGCACGGACCTCAACCCGCTGCTCCAGGACCCTGGCCTCGCTTTCCATCCGCCCTTTTTATATTTGGGATATGTAGGGTTTTCCGTAGCCTTCTCATTTGCGGTAGCGGCGCTGTTGGAAGGCCGAGTGGACCCTGCGTGGGCCCGATGGGTGCGTCCGTGGACGCTTGTGGCATGGTCGTCCCTCACCCTTGGGATCGCTATGGGCTCCTGGTGGGCCTATTATGAGCTTGGCTGGGGCGGCTATTGGTTTTGGGACCCGGTGGAGAATGCCAGCCTTATCCCTTGGCTTGCGGGCACGGCGCTCCTTCACTCAGCCATTGTCGTGGAAAAGCGGGATACGCTGAAGCTCTGGACCGTTCTCATGGCGATTGTCGCCTTTTCCACCTCACTGCTGGGCACCTTTGTGGTGCGGTCTGGGGTGCTGACCAGTGTTCATGCGTTTGCCAATGACCCGGAGCGGGGTGCACTCCTCCTGGTTATCTGCGGTGTGCTGACGGGCGGCGCGCTGTTGCTTTTCGCCTTGCGCGGTAGTGCGGTGAAAGCGGGCGGCACGTTCTCGAGTGTCAGCCGCGAAAGCGCCCTTGTCCTTAATAACGTAATCCTCTGTGTGATTACCTTTACCGTGGTTCTTGGGACCTTTTTCCCCCTCTTTCGGGAAGTAATGTCAGGCGATCGGATTAGTGTGGGCCCCCCCTATTATACGATTGTCACCACACCGCTGATGGTCCTGTTGGTCCTCGTCATGGCGGCAGGGATCCTGCTCCCGTGGAAGCGTGGCCGGTTAGAGGTGGTAGCGGGCCGGTTAAAGGCGACGGCCATTGGTACCGCCGTGGCCATTGGCATTGGTCTTTACATTTAGGGCATCAAAGGCATTCTCGCCGTGGTGGGCCTTGCCATCGCCATCTGGGTGATGGCGCTGACCCTAACGGATGTGGCGGACAGGATGAAACTCTTCCGGGCACCGCTAAAGACGGCGTTGCGCAGGGCAAGTGGCTTCCCGCGAGCCTATTGGGGCGGGACTTTCGCGCATTTTGGGGTTGGTGTTGCTGTCCTCGGCATGGTGGGAACCTCCCTTTGGGTAACAGAACGCCAGATGGTTATGGCGCCGGGGGACGAGGCGGAGATCGCCGGGCTCACTTTGCGTTTTGAAGACATAAAAGTTGGCCGGGTCGCCAACTATGAAACGGAGATGTCGGTTTTCTCCCTCTGGAAGGGCAACCGGGAAGTGGCCAGCCTCGTGCCTGAGCGACGCTGGTACCCCGTGGCCCAGCAGCAAACGATTGAGGCCGCCATCCAGCCCCGCTGGGCCCATGATGTTTACGTGGCAATTGGTGAGCCTCGCGGTGAGAATAATGAGGCGCGAATGGTGCGGGTCTACCACCATCCGCTCGTGCTCTACCTTTGGATGGGCGGCGTTCTTATGGTTTTGGGCGGTATCCTCTCCCTGTCGGATCGTCGCTATCGTGTTGGAGCGCCGGTCAAAAAGGAGAACGCAAAAATCGCTGTGCCGCAACCGGTGCGGCCGCCACTTTCAGGGGCGCCGGCGGAATGATGGTGCGTCTTGCTATCCTGTCACTGGCCCTTGTCGCGGTATGGCTGACCCCCGTGAGCGCACAGGATGAAGCCCTCTCTGAGGCCGACGAAGCGCGCGTTGAGGCCTTGGCCGAAACCATACGCTGCATTGTGTGTAAAAATCAGTCGATTGCGGAATCCGATGCGGGTCTCGCCAAGGACCTTGTTCGCCTCGTGGAAGAGAGAGTGGCGGCCGGCGATAGTGATGAGGAGGTCCAGTCATACCTGGTGGACCGGTATGGCGAATTCATTTTGCTAAAGCCAAAATTTTCCATTCAAAACATAGCCTTGTGGTTCTTGCCTGCGGTCATACTTTTGCTGGCTACCTTCGGCGCTTTGGCCTTTATCCGGTCAAAAGGAGTTGCCGCCACGCCCGTGCCTTTGACCGACGAGGAGCAGGCGGAACTCGCCCGACGTCTCGGTCATCCTCCGAAGGACTGAAGCCATACCATCGGGCGGAAGTCGCCCGTCATGGGGGTAGGGCCAGCTATTCCAACAGGGCGGGATATAGAGTAAACCAACCTCAGCGGGATTTAGTCCATGGCGAGAGGGGATTCGCGCCATTTCTCCCGTTCCTTGATGAGGGAGAGGCGCGATGAATGACCGTCAATTGGGGTTAAATAGGGGATGGCTAGAGGGAGAGGCGTTTGACATCGACGCCCTGATCCCAGCATCTGAAGACGACCAGGACGATGTCTTGTTCATCCAGTCGCGCCTAAGGCCGGCGCCGATTGATGGCGCTGTTCTTGATGCGGTTGATGACCAATTCACGGTTTCGGAAAGCGCTGCGGTGGCAGGTGACCTTACCAGCGGTTCGGGGACGGATGTTTCTCCCGACCCTGGCAACACCGTCATCACGGCCGTGAACGGACAAGCGTTTGTTGGCGCGATAACGGTGACGCTTTCCGGCGGTGGCCAGGTCACGGTGTTTGATGATGGTACCGTCCAACTGGACCCGAACGGCGCCTATGATGCGCTTGGCGTTGGGGACACGGCGGTTGAGACCTTCACCTATACGCTCACTCAACGGGCTGGTGCCCCAGCGATGGGTGCGTTCGACCCGATCGTTGACGTCTCGACCCTTGGCGCTGCTGGTGTCCGGTTCACAGGACTTGATGCATCGGGCTTCACGGGGGCCTCTGTCGCGGGTGTCGGTGACGTCAATAATGATGGGTTTGATGATATTCTCATTGGGTCCTATTTGGCGGGTGCGGATGATGCGGGGGCCGCCACCCTGGTTCAGGGGGGGGCTAATCTCTCTGGTACTGTGAGCCTTGGCGCGGTGGGGAGCACCTATCGCGGGGAGGTGGCCAATGATTTGGCAGGCATTTCCGTCGGCGCGGCGGGTGATGTCAATGGCGATGATGTTGAGGATTTTATCATCGGTGCCTATCGGTTCGATCAGCAGGGCACTCAAAATGTCGGTGCCTCTTATGTGGTGTTCGGCGATGGGCAAGGGTTGCCTGGTGATGGCGGTGTTGAGGCCGCAGCGGGGATCACTATTGTCGGTGATCAGCGTAATGCCTATAGCGGCTTTACGGTCAATAGTGCTGGCGATGTGAATGGTGATGGCTTCGATGATCTCCTCATTGGCGCTTGGCCAGCGGATACTGAAGCCGGTTTCGAAGCGGGCGAGACCTATCTTATCTTTGGCGGCACTGGGCTTGCGGGCACCTTCTCGGTGGGCAGTCTCAATGGTGCCAATGGTACGGTCATTGTTGGGGTAACAGCCGATGACCGGAGCGGTTTTTCTGCAAAAGGGGTCGGCGACGTCAACAATGATGGTGTTGATGATTTTATTGTCGGCGCGGTGAATGCAGACCCCGCGGGTCGAGAGAATGCGGGGTCCGCTTATCTTATCTTTGGGCAGGATCTGGCAAACCCCTTCGGGGCTGAGTTTAGCCTTGCCAATGCGAATTTTCGCCTCGACGGTGCGGCGGCTGGCGATCAACTCGGACGCTCCGTAGCCGGTGTTGGCGATGTGAATAATGATGGGATCGACGATATTATCGTTGGTGCCCACCTCGACGGTGAAAATGATACAGGTGCGGCCTATGTCGTGTTTGGCAATCAGGGCCTTGGCGGCAATCTGAACGCCGCCGACCTTGATGGGGCTAACGGTTTCCGTATCGAAGGGCTCGGCGCTAACGATCATGCTGGCTTGTCAGTTTCCGATGCGGGGGACGTCAATGCCGACGGTATCGAGGACTTTATCCTCGTCTCGCACCTGCGCGTCGCTACTGATGCTGGGGCGGCCTAGGCAGCGCTCCGCCATGAACAGGGATTTGTCGCCAGCCTCGATCTGGCGGGCCTTAATGGGACCAACGGCTTTACGATTGTGGGCGGCGGCACCGAAGCCTATCTGGGCTTTGCCGTATCCGCAGCGGGGGATGTCAATGGCGATGGCATTGATGACCTTCTCGTTGGATCCTTTGGCGTCGACGGCGACCGGGGTGAAGCGGCCATCATCTTTGGCCGACAAGGAGCAATGGATGTCAGCGATACGGCGACGGTAACGGTGACATTTGAGGGCGTGGATTCTGCTCCCGTGGCGACAGATGTTCCTGGTAATCCAACAGGAACGCAGGATGACCAGATTCTTGTTCCCGTAACGGATAATGACTTTGATCCTGAGGGAGAGGACCTCACCATTATTGATGTGGGGATCCAAGGCTTAGGGGGTCGCCTCTTAGAGCTGAACAATGGCGAGCTGACCTTTGATCCCGATGGGGACTATGATTCGTTGGCGGTGGGCCAGTCCGTGGATGTCATCATTGACTACACGATCACTGATGCCTTTGTGCCTCTTGCCAGTTTCTCTTTGGATGATGTGGATGGTGTCAACGGCTCGACGATCACCACCACCACGTCGGTAAATCTTCCGCTATTGTCTGTGTCCTCCGCGGGGGATGTCAATGGCGATGGGATCGATGACTTCTTGGTCGGTGCTCCCACAAAAGCTAATGGCAGTAGTTTAGGGGCTGGGTCCGTCTTTATTATTTTCGGTCGCCAAGACGGGCTGCCGGCTGATCTCGACTTAGACAATCTCCAAACGGGTGAAGGTGTCCGCCTGGTGGGCGTTGATGGGGGGGCATTTATTGGCAGCGCCGTTTCGGCGGCGGGCGATGTGAACGGTGACGGGGTCGACGATATTTTGATCGGTGCGCCGGGCACGGATCCCGCCTTGAGCGGGGATGCTTTGTTGATCCTCGGGCGAAGAGGGCCTGCCCCCGTTCGGGTTGAGCTTGATGGGTCGTATAGTGAGGATTTCTTCCCGATCTTTGGGACCGGCGGCGAAGGCGGGATTGGGAATTCCTTGTCATCCATCGGCGATTTTAACGGGGATGGTATCGATGACATCATCCTTGGCGCCTCGACAAGTACCTATGCTGGCTACAGCAATGCGGGGAAGGCTTTCATCGTCTTTGGTGATGAGGACACGATTGAGCGGGAGAACCTTGATCTTGCGACGCTGCAAAGCGACGAAGGCGTTGAAATTGCTGCCTATTATACAAATGGCTATCTTGGCGAAGATGTTGTTGGCATTGGCGACATTAATGGTGACGGTTTTGAAGACGTCCTGATTGGCGCCCCTGGATATAGTTTCTACGACCCAACCCTTCTGACGACGCAAAATGCGGCCGGCATCGCCTATGTGGTGTACGGCACAAATTCGAACCCGGGTCTTCTGAGGAGTCTCGATCTTGCGTCGGGCGGTGCCACCCTCATTCGGGGGCTTCAGGATAGTGATCGCCTGGGATCGACCGTTGCAGGGATTGGTGACATCAATAATGATAATGTGCCTGATTTTGCAATTGGTGCACCGGGTAGCAACCCTAATGATCCGGGTAAGGCCTATGTCATTTTTGGTGACAATGCGGGGATTGGGTCGAGTGTCGATCTATCTCAACTTGGCACTGGCGTCAGCGGGTTTGAGATTGATGGATCCGGGGTTGGGGCGATCGGCCTTGGTCGCGCCATCAGCGCAGCCGGTGACATCAATGGCGATGGGGTTGGTGATCTCTTAGTAAGCGCGCCAGGAACAAATGGCGGTGTCGGTGCTGTTTACGTCATCTTTGGGCGGAGTGGTGGCGGCTTCGGCAACACGCTAGATCTGTCGACCCTTGATGGGACCAATGGTTTTCTTATCGATGGTAAGAGTGCTGGCGTGTCCGCTGGCCTATCGGTATCCGTTGCGGGAGATGTCAATGATGATGGGTTTGACGACCTCATTATTGGATCTAGCCTAGATGACGCATCTGTCGCTGACGTCAGTGGCGCCTACCTTCTTTTCGGCCGAACTGCGTTTGCAGCGACGGTTGGTTTGACCGACAGCGCCCAGGCAACGCTTACCGTAACGGGCCTGAACGATGCACCTGTGGCGGTGAGCGATTTTGCCGATGTTTTGTCCACCGGGACGGTGAGCGGAAATGTTCTGGCCAATGATGTTGATATTGATAATGGCGACGTCCTTACCGTTGTTGATGTGAACGGGTCACTTTCCGATGTGGGTTTCTTCGCGCCCCTTCCATCGGGGGCGTTGGTGCAGATCAATGCTGACGGTTCATTTATCTATGATCCGAACAACGCCTTTGGCCTTCTGGGCCCGGGGAACACAACGTTCGATAGCTTTGGCTATGGTATCGAAGATGCGGCGGGCGCGTTCTCAGCGGCGACCATTACTATAGAGGTCATTGGGAATTTTATTGGCAATTTGGCTGTGGATGATGACGCATCAATATTGACCACGAACACGCTCGCTGGCCTTAACATTCTGGATAATGATAGTCGGGCCAGTACGGATTTGTTCGTGGCCAGCCTAAACGGTAACACCAATGACGTTGCGCAAACGATCACTTTGCCATCCGGTAGTACATTGAATGTTGATGCCGATGGTAATCTTATCTACACGCCAGGGACTATTTTCAGTAATCTGAGTGGGGGTGAAACCGCTCAGGATATATTGAGCTATGCGATCACCGATGGCGTAACGAGCTATACGGGCCCGGTCCCTGTTGACCGTGTCGGTGAGAGTCTGGACATCACTTATACGGGGGGTGACTTCGCCAATGGCATTGGGCGCGACCTTTCCGTTATCGGCGACATTAACGGCGACGGGATCGAGGATTTCGCGGGCGGTGCGGCGTATTTTTACAATAGTGCCCAGAACAATACGACGGGTGCCGCCTATGTGATTTTTGGGCAGTCTTCGCGGCCTGCGGCGAATGGTGACTTATCCAATCTCGATGGCAGTGACGGGTTCATTGTCCTTGGGGAGACGGCTTCGGGCCTATTGGGCGCAAGCGTCAGTGGCGCTGGTGATATTAATGGCGACGGTGTTGATGACCTTATTGTCGGGTCGGCGATGTATGGCGGTACCGGTGTCGGAGCAGAACAAGCTTTTGTTATTTTGGGTAAGCCCTCAACGGATAGCTTTGGGGCTGTTCTTAGTCCAACCAATCTAACGGGTGCTGATGGCTTTGCTTTGAACGGTGTCCCTGGCAGTGTGGGTGCTTCCTCAGCCTTTGGTGACGCCGTGTCGGCGGTCGGCGATGTGAATGGGGATGGGTTTGATGATGTTCTCATCTCTGCTCCGGCTTATGCTAATAACCAAGGCGCTGCATATATCGTCTTCGGATCTAGTGATGATCGTCCCCCCAGCGCAGATATTGATGCGGAGGTAGCCGCAGGTCGAGCGACCCTTATTACGGGGGCTGATTTTGTTGCCCTGGGTAACGAGGTCAGCGGTGCAGATGTCAATGGCGATGGGCTAAAGGACATTATTCTCAGCACCAATGGCACAGTCGCTGGTGCTGGCGTGTCTGTGGTGATCTTCGGCGCCGCCGCTTTGCCGGGTCAGACGATTGATCCTGTGTCTTTGGACGGTACGAACGGCTTTATCACGCTTACCAGCGGGACGAGTGATCAGTTCGGTCGCGAAGTATCCTTTGTCGGGGACGTCAACGGTGATGGATTTGATGATGTTGCCTTCGGGGCGCAAGGCGCGACAAGTCTTGGGTCAGCGGCGTCTGGTGCCGTCTACGTCTTGTTTGGATCGCAGGCTGGCTTTGACCCCCTAATCAACCTATCGACGCTGACAGGCGAGAACGGGTTTGTACTACAGGGCTTTGAAGGCGAAGGGCTTGGCGGCGTTATCGAGGCCGCGGGGGACGTCAATAATGACGGGATTGATGATTTTCTCGTTTCGTCAGGACGTTCGGTCAACGGGAGTAGTGGGCTCACCTATGTGGTCTACGGACAAGAAGACGGCTTTGCGCCGATCCTTTACACGTTTAGCTTAAATGGGGCGAACGGGTTTGCCTTGCGCAATGAGGGGGCCGCCGGGTCGGGTGACCTTCTCACCGGCGCTGCTACGGCGGGGGATTTTGATAATGATGGGTTCACGGATATCCTCGTGGCCAATACTTCGGGTGGCGGGAGTGGAGAGGGGCAGGTCTACACTTTCTACGGTAGTACCGATTTGTCCGATGATGATCTGCTCGCAGAGGTCGCCGTCAATGTGACGATGCCCCAACAGAACGCGCCCCCCGATGCGTTGATGGGAACGGCGCAGAACGATACGATCAAGGGCACGGGCGGGGACGATATGATTATCGGTGATGGGGGGTCCGATTTCCTCTCCGGCGGAGATGGCAACGATCTTCTCTTAGGGGACGGTATGTCGGGGATGGGATCATTGGCCCCACCGGCGCCATCACCAGTAAATCTTTCGGGTGCAGATGATATTGGGGCTGCGACCGCGATCTTTAGCGATGACCGGACAATGACGTCTCCGTCCATTACCCCGTTAGATTTTGATCCAGACGGCTAGAGCCGTTTCAGTTCAATCAAAGCCATGGACGGCTCTAGCATTTTTATTTTGAGCGCTTGAGCCCACTTTCTCCGTGACCGCGATTGTCTTGAAAGCGCTCTAAAACTTTGCGGCCCCAAAAGAAAAGGCCCTACGGTTGTGCAGGGCCTTTTTCAATTGAGGGGTATTTTCTACTACCGCGTGGCAACCGGTACGTCGCCTGAATAATCATAAAACCCGCGACCCGTCTTACGGCCGAGCCATCCGGCCTCCACATACTTCACAAGGAGGGGGCAGGGACGATATTTGGAGTCCGCAAGGCCATCATAGAGCACTTGCATAATCGCAAGGCATGTATCTAAGCCAATAAAGTCTGCAAGCTGCAGCGGGCCCATTGGGTGGTTGGCGCCGAGTTTCATACCGGTGTCAATCGCTTCAACCGTGCCCACCCCTTCATAAAGGGTATAGATCGCCTCATTGATCATTGGCATGAGGATACGGTTGACGATAAAGCCGGGGAAATCCTCCGACAACGCCATCGTTTTCCCAAGGCGCTCAACGAGGACACGGCTTGTCTCATAGGTGTCGTTGCTGGTGGCGATACCCCGGATAATTTCCACCAGCTTCATCACCGGCACCGGGTTCATAAAATGAAGGCCGATGAACCGCTCTGGCCGATCGGTCACTGCGGCGAGGGCGGTGATAGAAATTGAAGATGTGTTGGTGGCGATAATGCCATCCGGCTTCAGGATCGCAGAGAGGCGCCGGAAAATGTCTTTCTTAATCTCGACATTCTCAGTGGCAGCTTCGATGACGATATCGCAGTCTTTCAGCCCCTCAAACGCCGGCGTCTTGTGAAAGCGCGCCATGGCCGCGTCGGCTTCCTCGGGGGTCATCTTCTCTTTGGCCACTTGCCGGCCCAGATTGGCCTTTATCGCGTCGAGCCCCGCGGAAATCCTCTCCTCCTCAACATCATGGAGAAAAATGTCGTAGCCGACGGCAGCAAAAACTTGCGCGATGCCGCCTCCCATCTGTCCAGCTCCGATCACCCCAATGGTGTTGATGTCAGTCACGGCGTCCTCCTCATAACAATGGTCACTAATTGCAGATACCAAACTAGCTTCTTTTTGCGCTGCAGCAATGGTCTCGGGCTGTCCTTCGCTGTCAATTCGGCTATGCGGGACAAAATGTTAGACCGTAACACCTATGGCTCCGGTAGGGCACATGGGGGCAAGGGGAGTGCAGCAGGACCGGTGGCAGGCCACGAAACATCACAAAAACAGGGGGCTGTTTCGTCCACGAAAGGGCAACGGCTGGCTGTTCTGACAGCCTCCATCATGGGGTCGTCCATGGCGTTCGTGAACGGTACCGCCGTCACCTTGGCCCTCGATCCGATTCAAACCGCTCTTGGTGCGAGCCTTGGGGACATGTTGTGGGTGGCCAGCATCTATATGCTGTTTATTTCCGCCCTGATGCTTATAGGCGGCGCCATTGGGGATTTTTATGGCCGCCGGGCCACGTTCATGGTCGGGGTGGCGGTGTTCACGGTGGCATCGGGTTTATGCGCCCTTGCCCCGACGCCGGAATTGCTGATCGTCGGGCGCGCCTGCCAGGGTATTGGGGCGGCCTTGCTCACGCCGATGTCCCTCACCCTGTTGTCGGATTACTTCCCCAAGGAAAGCCGTTCAGGGGCCATTGGAGCCTGGTCGGTTTGTTCTGCGATCATGACGGCGATTGGCCCGCCTGTCGGTGGTTGGTTGGCCGAGTATGAGAGCTGGCGGTTCATTTTCATTCTGCCGGTCCCCTTTGGCCTCCTCTCTCTCCTCATCGCGGCGCTTTTTGTGCCGCGGCGGCCACCGGCCCGGCGGCCCGAGAGTATCGACTGGCCCGGCGCTATCCTTGCCGTGGGTGGCTGTGGGGTAATTGCCTATGGGTTCATCACCTTGTCTGAACTCCTGGCGTCGTCGAACCTGGTGTTTGGGGGGTTGCCCATGGTGGTGGGGGGGATTGCCCTTTTGGGGCTCATCATCGTTGAGCGTCACGCCAAATCGCCCATGGCGCCGCCAGCTTTGTTCGGCATCGGGACCTTTAACGCCATCAACGTCATCACCATCCTGCTTTATGGGGCCATGGGCGGGATCTTTGTCTTCTATCCTATCTTCCTCACCGATGCCTATGGGTATGGGATGGATGAGATTGGCATCGCCTTTTTGGGCTTTGCCCTACCCATGGTTCTTCTGACGCCCCTGTCGGGTAAGCTGTCCCGCCGGTTTGGGGTCCGGGCGATGCTGGCGGCAGGCTCGCTGGTGGGCGTTCTCGCCTTTGGGTCCATGGGTTTAGCCCCCTATGCGGGTGAGCTATGGGGCGTTTTTCTCTCTATAGGGATTTTCGGTGTGGGGATCGCCCTTGTGGTGCCGGGGATGAACACGGCGCTGTTCAACGCCACACCAGAGGAGAGTCACGGTGTCGCCTCGGGCATCAATAATGCCTGCGCGCGGGCGGCAACCCTTTTTGCGATCGCAGGGTATGGCGCGGCGGCGGGTATTGCCTTTTACGAGGTCGCAAACCCGACCGTGGCGGCGGCGGGGTATGGGGCCGGGGATGGCCTCATGGGTTATCACGCGACCAACTATCGCTATGCGATGATTTATAGTTTTGAAGCGCTCAGCTGGATATCTGTGGGCCTTGCCTTTATCAGCTTTTTGGTGGCGATGTTCTTTATCGATGCGTCCATCGAAAAGGCGCCGCGCGACGATTGTGAAGATGAAACACCCCGCACAGGCATTCGCCGTATCTTCGGTGCGTCCGTGGACGAAGGCGGCGCGGATATTTCCATCAAAGGACGGTGAGAAGGAACAGGGTCACTGTTCCAAGGCCGACAATCGTTCCTACCCCAACAATGGCGGTGGTTCCCCCCTCCCACAGCCGATAGGTCGATGCCATCACCATGGCGGAGACGGCGGGCGGCATGCCGGTCAGGAACGCGCCCACTAGGGCCAGGGTTGAGTTTCCCGTCAGCGCGTAGGTGAACCCCCCGGTGACCAGTGGAAAAACGGCTAGCTTCAGCAAGAGGAGGAGGCTGAGCAATTGCCATTGCGCTTTGCCCTTCGGCCCCTTTAGGGATGTGAGGTACACCCCCAAAATGAAAAGGCCCATCGGGCTGGCAATGCGGCCAAAGAAACTCGCCGCGCTATCGAGCGCTGGGGGAAGGGTGAGGGGGGTCACGCTGACCATAAGGCCAAAAATCACGGCCAGCACAATCGGATTGGTGAAGGAGCGATGGAGCGCCCCCCGCACGCTGACCCAAATCTGAGCGGCTTTATCACCGCCATTGTCTTCATTCTTGGGCCAGGTGATGAGAGCGTGGCCAATGGCATAGGCGAGGCTCCCTTCAAAAATCATCAAGACAAGGAAGGGTGTCGCCCAGCCCTCCACCGTGAGCGCCACCGGCAGGCCAAGGAACACAGCATTCCCGCAAACGACGGTGAACACTGCCACCCCCGCTTCATTGAGGTTGAGCCCCCCAATGCGTCTTGCGACCAACAGCCCTGCGGCCGTCACGATGGCAAGCCCCGCAAGGTATCCCGCGATTAGCCCACCATAGGCGGGGCTTGGCGGTGTTGCCCGCTGCATAAAGGCGAAAATGGCGATGGGCATCGCCACCTGGAACACAAAGCGGGACAGCACCCGCACCTCATCGCTTGAGAACAGTTTTAGCCGTCCCACGGCGAAGCCAACGCCGATGGCTGCGAATAAGGGCAGAAGGGTCGTGTGTAGCGCGTCCATCTCCGCGCCTCTGTCTGAGACGGCGTTGAGATGCAAGTCTTTGGAGAAGGCTAGGGTGCGGTGACTATTTAACCATTGTGTTCGTTCGAGACCAAAATCGCTTCAGGCAAGGAGCAAACCGCAAGGAAGGGTATTTCCCTTTCGAGGATTTGCGACAGCCCGAGCGTCCAGAAAACAGCAACGCTGTTTTCAGCGAAGGGCGGGTGTGACCGCAACAGGGGCGGAAGCATGCGTCCTGCATGCCCCAAGTCTGTGTTTTTGCTCATATGCAGGAAAAAGGGGCCCTTTCCGTGTTCGGTATCTGCCCCACTCTGTCGGTCTGCGGCCTGATCTGGTCTGGCGGCGGTTTGGATAGCGGCTCCCTCGTTTACATGACCGATCCTCACATGGACAGTTGTTTGCCTTTTTGGTATGGCGTCCACCATAATCGAGTTTTCTCTTGTGCTGGTTGTGGAGAGGTCCAGGACAAATCCCCCCTCTTGGAAATCTATTATGACGCTTCTGAATTTGCGCCACGAATTTATCAACTTAATGGATACTGGCCACACAAATAATCGAAAAAAGGATATAGTTCAGTATACAGTGCTTTTTTTGATCGTCGTGGTTGCGTGGTCGCTTCGTCTTTGGAACGTTGACTTCGCAGCGCCATGGCAGGATGAAGTGCATTCCATCGTTTATTCCAGAACCCCTGCTGCCGATCTGCTGAACATTGGCCGTGTGAGCGATATTCATCCGCCATTGTACTTTCTCTCGCTCAAAACGTGGTTTTCTTTTTTTGAGGAGACACGATTGAGCGCGCGTATGTTCTCGGTGTTTTTTGGCACCTTGTGTGTCCCGATGGTTTTTCTCATTGCGCGCAGATTATATGGGGTGAAGGTGGCCCTCCTGGCGGCTGCCTTTTTTGCGACGGCACCTCTTGCGATCCATTATGCGCGGGAAGTGCGAATGTATCCATTCTACACATTCTTGTTCCTGGTTTCTTTTTATGGGTTTTTGCGTTTTGTAGATAGTATACGGAGTGACTCGGCGAGCTGGACGCCTGTTCTGCTTTCAGGAAGCGTGTTTGCTATATTTTTGTCGATGACATTCTATACGCACTATACGTCGGTTCTGCTGTTTATTTGCTATAGCTTAGTGTCATTGTATTTCTTGGCGGTGAGGGAATTCAAAGTATTTGCTTTTTTAGTGGGGGCGTTGTTCGTGGCAACGCTCCTGACAATCCCGCAGGTCTATCATCTGTTGAACAGTTCTCTTTCGGATCCGAGAAAAGATTGGATGCAGCCGACGACCCTATCGTTGTTTTATGGTACGACGATGGGGGCATACCCATTTCATTTCATTGTAAAACCCGTGATCTTCTTGTCTCTGGCGGCTGGCTGGATTGCTATCTGGTTCAATAGTAAGCTGAAGGCAATTATCCTCGGTGTGTTCACGGCGGGGGGAACGATAATCGCAGCGGTGATTGGTGTTGTAGAGCCAATTTACCTTATACGAACTATTCAGGTTTTTACCGTTTTTTCCTCTATTGTCCTGGCTTTCTTCGCTACGCGAATCCATCAGCGGCCGCTCGCTGCTTGCTTTATCCTTTTTGTCCTGGGGGTCAATTTATCGACCTCCCTGTCGCGATCCTATTTGCCTGAGAAAGAGTATCTATTTGCGGAGAAGGTTATCCCTTTGGCATCTTATATTGATCCGCAAAAGGATATTGTGATCTACAAAAAGTACTACGGTACGCAGGTGGAGCTAACCCGAAGCGGGCTATTTAGGGGTGGAGAGTTTATTGAATTGGTGGCTTCGCCCGAAGAAAGGCAAGGTGTCACGACGGCTGTCCAGAACTGCCTTGAGGCATCAACGGGGCGGCGTGTTGAGATCGGTATGAACACTGTAACGGTCCCGGCCGCTTGTCGGTCGGCACTGCTTGTGGTGGAGGAAGAGGCCCGCTTTGAAAAAGAAGCCTCCAAGCAGTGGAATGAAGTGGTCAATGACTTGCTTGAGGCGTACCCAAATTACGTGGATGGGGTGGTAGAAGGGGTGAGGGTTTCCGTTTTTTCAACTGATACTGAACATCTTCGGTCCGTCGCTGAGGCGCTCCAGAATGCCGAAGACTATGGGGAGTGACGTGAATGATCGTCTCGCTGCGTTCTTAAAGCGATACAACCTACACGCCATTTTGTGGTTTTTTAGCGCTGGTGTCCTGGCGACTGCGACCCACTATGTGGTCATGTTTGGCGGTATCGCGCTGATCGGCCGACCCGTGATGTGGGCCTTTGTCGGCGCTGTCTGCGGTGCTCTGGTGGGATATGTCGTGAACTATTCAAAGACTTTTGAAAGCCAGGCATCACATAAGGTGACATTGGTTCGATATATGATTGTTGTATCGGGCACAGTGATAGCAAATACCGGTTTGATTTACATCTTCGTTAAACTGCTTTCCCTTAACGCGTTCCTCTCGCAAGTGGCGACGACCGGTATCTTGTTCCTCGTTAACTACTTTGTCCACAAACTATTCACTTTCAGGTAGCCCCGTGACCTCACCATATCTTTCCCTCGTTGCCCCTGCCTACAATGAGCAGGACAATATCGCGCTTTTTCACGAACGCGCCACCAAGGCCCTTAAGGGGGTGACTGACGATTACGAGATCGTCTTTGTGAATGACGGGAGCACCGATGGAACCTTAGAGACACTCATTAAGCTCCAGGGTACGGACCCGAAGGTCGCGGTGGTGGATCTAAGCAGGAACTACGGCAAAGAAATCGCTCTTACGGCTGGGTTGGATTTTGCGCGCGGCCAGGGGGTGATCCCGATCGACGTCGACTTGCAAGATCCGCCAGAGCTTATTCCTCGCCTCGTAGAGATGTGGGAAAAAGGGTTCCAGGTTGTGAACGCCCGTCGGCGATCACGCCAGGGCGAAACCTTCCTGAAAAAGTGGACGGCGTCTCTATTCTATAGGTTTATGCAAAATCTCGGGGGTCGGGTCACGGTGCCGCCCAGTGTGGGGGATTTTCGGTTGATTGACCGAAAAGCTCTTGAGGCGATTAAGTCCTTCCGTGAACATCACCGATTTATGAAGGGTATTTTCGCGTCTGTTGGCTTTAATCAAGCTTTTGTCGAATATGATAGGGAGCCACGCCAGGCGGGGAAGACATCATTTAATTATTGGCGACTGTGGAACTTCTCGCTTGAAGGAATCACGTCCTTTTCAACTTTGCCCTTACGTGTTTTCACATATGTGGGTTTGTTGATATCCTTGATATCTTTCACATATGGGTTTTATATTTTGCTGAAAGCCCTATTTCTTGGGGACCCTGTCGCGGGGTTTCCAACATTATTTGTCTCAATTACTTTTATTGGATCGGTACAGCTCATTGGATTGGGCATCATTGGTGAATATCTTGGTCGTATATTTAACGAAACTAAGAGGCGTCCTTTGTATTTTGTGAATTCGCTTTATGGCGGTTTAGGGGATAACGCCGATACTGCGCAAAATATATCATTGGCGCTTGATGACCATCAGGAGCTGCAACGTGCATAGCGAAAGATGCTCCTTTGAACTGACGCCTTTTCTGTAGGTTTTGGTTTCGCTTCTCTTTTTGTCGAAAACCGCGCACCTCATTGGCGGCAAGGCGGTATTACTGTGAGCTGCGAGGGAAGGCGTAGGTCAGCCGAGAGGCCTTCATTCGGGGGCTGGGGGGCGAGTTGATCCGAAATCAGGGTCATCCCCTCGACCGACATGACACTTATGAAGGGTAATCAGGGCAAGGGGGTGCCGGAATTGCGGCGATTTTGGGTCATCAACACACAGTGCCTTGGAACGGTTGAACAATCGGGCTATCCGGCCTTATCTTTGACCGATGGAAAGCTCGATCCGCCCAAAGGCCCGTCCTGCCCCCCAACAGGTGCATTTTACCCGCCAAGAACTCGATCAAATTTTAGGCCTTTATGGGGTCTTTGTCGCCTCGGGCGATTGGAAGGATTATGCCATTGACGGGTTGAGTGACCGCGCGGTGTTCAGCGTCTTCCGCCGGGCATCCGAAGCGCCCCTCTATCGGATAGAGAAGCAGCCCAAGCTGCGCACCAAGCAGGGGGCCTACAGCGTTGTGGCTATGGGCGGCCAAATCCTAAAGCGTGGCCACGATCTGGGGGCCGTGTTGAAGGTGTTCGACCGGCAAAAGCTGAAGCTGGTGTAACGCTGTTCTTACGGGCTCAAGAAAGATAGGCGCCGTGGAGGACAACGTCCGGACCGGTGGTAAGCGTGCGACTGCACGCCGGGCAGTCAGCCCGCTCCGTCGGAGGCGCTTCGCGCCCGCGAGACAGATAATTGCCCCCATTGCGCCCATCCCCCGACGCGCCTAATCCCCGGCCCATGCAAACCGTGGTTTTAGTGGATTATGGCTCGGGCAATGTGCACTCGGCGCATAAGGCGTTGGTGCGTGCCGCTGCTGATACGGGGCTTGCGGTCAAGATCGAGTTGACCGCTGACCCAGCGCAGGTGGCGGCGGCGGATCGTCTTGTCCTGCCCGGTGTGGGGGCGTTTGGTGCCTGCCGCACCATGCTGGATGCCCGCGAGGGGTTGGTCGAGGCCCTCTCGGAAGCTGTTTTGGAACAGAAACGACCCTTTTTGGGAATATGCGTTGGGATGCAGCTCTTGGCGACCCGCGGGCTTGAGCATGGGGAGACCCCAGGGCTCGGCTGGATTGGGGGGCAGGTCCGGTCCCTCAACGCCGACGGTTTGAAGGTCCCCCATATGGGCTGGAACAGTGTTGACGGTGGGGGCCACCCGCTCTTGCCGCCCGATGGGGATGCCTATTTCGTCCACTCCTATCGCTTTGATGCGGCCGACCCCCAAGCTGTGGCGGCTACCTGCACCTATGGGGAGCGGTTCCCGGCTATGGTGGCGCGGGACAATATTGCTGGGGTGCAGTTCCACCCTGAGAAAAGCCAGGCCTATGGCCTTCGGTTTCTTGCCAACTTTTTGGAGTGGTCACCGTCATGAGTGCTGACCGATTTGCCTTATGGCCCGCGATTGATTTGAAGGGTGGCCACTGCGTTCGCCTCCTCCATGGGGATATGGATCAGTCCAAGACCTATGCGGACAATCCCGCGGCCCAGGCGCGCGCATTTGAGGCGGCGGGGTTTAAGCACCTTCATGTGGTGGACCTGGACGGTGCCTTTGCGGGGCGTCCTGAGAATGCCGATGCGGTGGAGGCGATCCTCAAGGAAACGGGGGCCACGGTGGAGCTTGGCGGCGGGATCCGCAGTCTCGACATCGCTGAGCGGTGGCTCAACCTTGGGGTGGCGCGGGTGATCCTTGGGACCGCGGCGGTGAAGGATCCCGATTTCGTTGCAGCTGCGCTCGAGGCCTTCCCGGGACGGATTGTTTTGGGCATCGATGCGAAGGATGGTTTCGTCGCCACCGATGGTTGGGGGGAGGCATCGACCCTGTCGGCGGAGACGGTCATTAACCGCTACGATACTGGCAAAGTTGCTGCCTTTGTGTATACGGATATTTCGCGAGACGGCGCCCTGACAGGGCCGAACGTGCCGGCAACGGCGGCATTGGCAAAGGCTGTGCCGGTGCCGGTGTTGGCCTCTGGCGGCATTGCCCAGGTTTCTGATTTAGAAGCGCTTTCGGCCTATCGCGCCGACGGGGTTGTGGGGGCTATTCTCGGTCGGTCCCTTTACGAGGGAACGATTGACCCTGCTGAGGCCCTAGCGCTCGAGGGGGTGGAATGACCCTTAAGGTAAGATTGATCCCCTGCCTCGATGTGGCGGGGGGCCGGGTCGTAAAGGGCGTCAACTTTGTCGATCTGCGCGATGCGGGCGACCCGGTGGAAGCCGCGAAAGCCTATTCCGATGCGGGGGCGGACGAAATCTGCTTCCTCGATATCACCGCCACCCACGAGGGTCGGGGCACCCTCCTTGATATTGTCACCCGCACCGCGGAGGAGGCCTTTTGCCCCTTGACGGTGGGGGGCGGTGTCCGGACCGTTGAGGATGTGCACACTCTCCTCCACGCGGGCGCGGACAAGGTGGCGATCAACTCTGCAGCGGTCAAAGACCCCTCCCTCATTGACGCGGCGGCGAAGGCGGCGGGGAACCAATGCATCGTGGTGGCGATTGATGCAAAGTCCGTCGGGGACGGACAATGGGAAATCTTTACCCATGGGGGGCGCAAACCCACGGGGGTGGATGCCATCGCCCATGCGCGCCAGGCGGCCGAGCGGGGCGCGGGGGAAATCCTCCTCACCTCCATGGACCGGGATGGCGCGAAGACCGGCTTTGATTTGGACCTCACCCGCGCGATCAGCGACGCGGTCACTATTCCCGTCATTGCGTCGGGGGGTGTTGGCACCCTTGATCACCTCGTGGACGGCGTTAAACGGGGCCATGCCTCAGCCGTACTGGCTGCGAGCATTTTCCACTTTGGCGAATACACGATTGCTGAGGCCAAGGACCATATGTCTGCGGCGGGCCTACCAATGCGGATTGTCTCATGACTGACTTAAGCCAAACTTTGACGCGTCTAATGGCAACGATTGAAGCGCGAAAGGGCGCTGATCCGTCCACCTCTTACACCGCCAGCCTCTTGGCAAAGGGCCCTGCCCGTTGTGCGAAGAAGTTTGGAGAAGAGGCGGTGGAGGCGGCCCTCGCCGG
>ERZ1740067.337-NODE-337-length-38598-cov-12.765976_pt1 | contig 38598 bp, 35 predicted proteins | sample MGYA00581736_ERZ1740067 | MGnify/ENA primary metagenome ERZ1740067 (study PRJEB43018, sample SAMN04849236) | marine metagenome | isolation source: floating plastic debris | place: Pacific Ocean | collected 2008-08-27 | study: EMG produced TPA metagenomics... | reverse complement strand
TTACGCTCAACTTTTTCTAATTGCCCCTGGTGACAGCTACGCTCGCGCGACCCCTCGTAGAATGCTACCCAGCCCAACTCAATCAGGTATTTATGAATCTCTTAGCGAATGCGCTCGATGCGATTGAATTAGACATTGAGGCAAAAAAGCTGGCCAATGAGACAGCCACAAAAGCTCAGCCGTATAGAATTTGGATAAGCACGCAGACGGTGGAACAGGACTGTGTAGAAATTCGAATTCGAGACAATGGTATTGGTCTAAAAGAGGAGATTGCTCCAAAGGTTTTCGATCACTTTTTCACCACTAAAGCTGTCGGTAAGGGTACTGGTCTTGGTTTACCTATCTCCAAAAAAATTATTATGGATAAGCACGCAGGTACACTTAGCTTGAATGTAGACTCAGTGGAAGGGGCAGAATTTGTAATTTGCTTGCCGCTCAAACAGGGATAGAAACAGCGGATTTGAGAAGAAACTGTTAGCTCAATCAAAAAGCTGAATAGCTCAAGCAAAAAGCTGAAAATACGATCAACACCACATCTCAGACGTGATTTCTTTGAAAGTTCTAAATTTTATAAAGCATCCTTGCTAGAGACAAAACTACGCTGACGGCTCCTCTGTTTTATCAAGAGGCAGCTTTTCTGGAATCACAATATCTGTTTTACTAATGTCTTTCACCGACGATGCCGCCGGTACCACTGTTGGCTCCTTGGTAAGCGGTTGTGCATCATCATTTGATGGTTCTGTCGGAATGACTGTCTGAGTCAATGCAGCATTCTCTGGGGCTGGCTGTTGTTTATTTTCAGTTGGCGGGCCAGGGTCTAGGTCACTAGAATTAGACATATCAGGTAAGAGTTTGCTGACTTTTATCCCTGTGATTAAGAAGTCTGAGGCGATTTCACTCCCTTCCACAGCTGCCACCCGCTTCAGCGCTGTTGGACTAATCAACAGCGCCCTCGCCGCACTCACTGAAATTTGCATAAAAGTGGAGGCCAGGAAAAATGCGATCGCTGCACTCACTAACCCACTTCGTGGACTCAGCAATGGACTCACTTGCGGCAGTATCGCATATAGCTGAGCGAGTAACCATAGTGAAAAGATGGCAACTGCGATCGCTAATCCCTTAATCTGCCAAGACTTAAATATCTGCAAGCACCGCCGTTGCTCTTCACTGAGTACAGCAGGCTTTAGCGCAACTGGTGGCAGACTGAAAATGTAGAAGGGTTTGAGCCATTGCATGGTGAGGGCTGGCGTGATGGTGAGAAGTGCGATCGCCCAAAACTGCCCTCCAAAAGGCAAAGCAGGCCCTGCCGAAGCAAGCCCTGCCAAGCAAATATCCAGCAGCAGCGGCACAAATGCCAGCCCGGTAAAATGCACCCACAAATAGCGATTCTGCTGCAACTTAATCATGAACAGAAGCGAAGACTCTACGTCCTCGCCAACGTACGGCGCTGCGAGATCATTTTGAAGGCATCAATCAAGTCGCCTTCCTTCCAGTCATTGAAGCCGCCAACGGCGATACCACACTCAAAGCCAGAATTGACTTCTTTAACGTCATCTTTCATCCGCTTGAGCGAATCCAGATTACCTTCATACACAGTTTGATCGCCACGTTTGACACGGACCTTACAGTTGCGTGTCACCTTACCAGAAAGCACATAGCAACCTGCGACTGTACCTTTGCGAACAGGGAACACCGCACGAACTTCGACCTGGCCTAGTGGCTCTTCTACGAGTTCGGGCTCTAGTAAGCCTTCCATCGCGCCTTCGATATCTTCTAACAGCTTGTAGATGATGTCGTAGTCCTGAATGTCGACGCCCAGATTGTCCGCTTCTAGCCTCGCCGCGTTGGAAACAGTGGTACTGAAGCCAATAATGACTGCGCCACTGGCTGCGGCTAAGTCAACATCTGTTTCACTAACTTCACCGGGTGCAGCCATCAGCACGCGAATTTGCACTTCTCCTTGAGGCAACTGCTGCAAGGAACCTAGAATCGCTTCTAGAGAACCCTGGACATCTGCCTTCAAAATCAAATTTAGCTCTTTGAGTTCGCCTTCTTTGGCCTGCTCGGACAAAGAGTTCAACGTGACTCGGCGAGAAGCCATCGTCTGTGCCAGTCTCGACTGACGCTGCTCAATTGCTTTTTCGTCAGCGGCTGCACGAGCATCACGCTCTTCAGCGTAGACCTCGAACTCTTCACCGGCTGGCGGTACATCGTTTAGGCCTAGCACTTCCACCGCAAAGGATGGTTGCGCGTCGGATGATTGGTGGCCTCGGTCATCGACCATGGCCTTTACCCGACCAAACACTGGACCCGCCGCAAAGGCATCACCAATCTTGAGCGTACCGTTCTGTACCAGTAGAGTCGCTACAGGACCTCTGGCCTTATCAAGGTGCGCTTCGATTACGGTGCCTCTTGCTAAGCGCTCTGGGTTTGCCTGCAAGTCTTCGACTTCGGCTACGAGTAGCAGCATCTCTAGGATGGTATCTACGTTCTCACCTGTAATGGCACTGACTGGCACCATAATGGTGTCACCGCCGTACTCCTCAGGCACGAGTTCGTACTCCATCAGCTCTTGCTTTACCCGGTCAGGATTCGCCGCTTCCTTATCGATTTTGTTAATCGCAACCACGATGGGTACGCCTGCGGCCTTCGCGTGACTAATAGCCTCAATCGTCTGCGGGCGGACGCCGTCGTCAGCCGCGACGACCAGAATGGCAATGTCGGTGACGCGGGTACCTCTAGCACGCATTGCGGTAAACGCTTCGTGGCCTGGTGTGTCTAGGAAGACAATTTGGCCGGACTTGCGATCGCTATTCGGATTCGACTTAAGGTCAACGTGATACGCACCAATATGCTGCGTGATACCGCCCGCTTCACCTTCAGTTACCTTAGCCTGACGAATGTAGTCGAGCAGACTGGTTTTACCGTGGTCAACGTGACCCATGATTGTCACCACTGGCGGACGATCGATCAGGCTATCCATGTCGCCTTCTTCGATCATCTCAGTGACTTTGCGAGCCTCAGGGGCTTCTTCAGCTGTTACAGCCTCCACGCCAAACTCAGTAGCTACCATTTCAGCGGTCGGCATGTCCAACGTTTGGTTGACGTTGGTCGCAATTCCCTTAAAGAACAGCAGCTTAATGATGTCTGTTTGTGGAACGGCGAGTTGATCAGCTAAGTCATGAACGCTGATCCCACCTGTGAGCACGATCATTTCTGGCTTCTCAGGCGCGACCTCCTGCTTGCGCTCGCGACGCTCACGCCGAGAGGGTGTCCGCTGCTTTGCTTTTTTGGTTGTGGGCGCAGGCTTCGACTGGCGCTGACCCTTAGGCTTAGGCGGTCTCATCAGCGACATGCTGATCTGCGCTGGGGTTACTTCGCTGCTCGAAGACTCGAGATCATCAAAATCATCGTCATCGTCGACAATAACGCGCTGACGTTTGGTCTTGGTGGCCTTCTTAGGCCGCATTTCTTGCTCGTCGTCTTCCTCGCCTGCTGTACGCTCCCGACGCTTTGGTGGACGCGGTGGCGTAGGTCGACGCAGCTCCAACGTAGGATCTACAAACGACTGATCATCATCGTTATCATCTGTGTCCGTATCTGTAGAGGTACTGTCTACAGCAGTTTTACGAGAAACCGGGCGACGAAGTTCCACGACTGGCTTCTTAGGAGCCGGTGGTGCAACGGTCGTTCCGCCGCCGTCCTGAGATGGACGACTGGGGCTGGGGCGATCGCTACTGCTGGCATTGTTTCGATCGCGCTTGAGTACAGGCCGGGCAACTCGGCTAACAGGTTGCTCGCTTTCAGCGCGACTGCTGCCACTCGCTCCCCCGCTGGGAGCCGCCGCTGGTGGTCGGCTGGCGGGCCGAGAAGGTGGCGACACTAACTTGGGCTTGAGTTGGTCAGGCCTGGTTGCACCAGAAGTCGTGACGATTCGCTCAGGTGTGGAGGCCGTAGATTTGGAGGGTTCACGAGGTGGGGATACCGGCGCGGTAGGTCGGGGAGACGGCGCGCTTACCGTAGCACTTCCCGCATTTTTATTAGAGGAAGGGCTGCTACTCGATGTTTGTTTGCCAGGTCTGGGGGGCGGTGCCGACAGCGAAGGAGCCGTAGGCTTTTTGACAGCAGTGGGCGCGGAGGCTGCCTTGGGTGCGGCAGGCTTTGCCGCTGTAGAAGATTGCTCAGAGCGGGCAGCAGGCGCGTTAGCAGGCTTGGGGTAGCGGCGAATTTCTAAAATTTGCTGCTGACGAGGACGATTGGGCTTTGGAGGCTTAGCTCCAGCCGAGCTACTCTTCGAAGCAGAACTGGACTTAGGACGGGCGGCTTTGCTGACGGGTTTATACCCCTCAGCAGTTGCGACGCTTTTTATTTTGGCCGACTCTTCTTCTGTAATGGTGCTGCTGTGGCTCTTAACCGCAATATCTAAGTCTTTACAGATGGCCAAAATATCCTTATTTTCCAGATCTAACTCCTTCGATAGCTCGTAAATTCTTACTTTGCCTGTGTTCATCCTTATCCTCTTCAAACCTGACTAACGAATGTGTTTTACATAAGACCTATTGCCCTTATCGAATCAACACGCTTGACCTTTAAGCATAGGGTAAAGCGGTGGATAATTTCTAGACTGCGCAGCTAGCCTTTCTCTAGCATACCTATAGAGGTCGCCATCAAAAGTATCCGCTGCTGAAGCATTCTTTTGGTGTGTGCTTGCATTCTCACTGTAAACGAGTGAGAACACATTCTAATCAAAACAATAGACGATGTGTGCGCTTTAGGACGTGTTTTTTTCAAGCCGCTTTGCCAGCGTTTGGTAAATGTCGGTAGATACTCTAGTTCTTAGCGCCTTACTCAGCCGATCTTTTTTCTGCGCCATTTTCAAGCACTCAGCCGTTTGGCAAAGATAGGCAGAGCGGCCCATGCCCTCATCTAGCTGCACTTGGCGGTGCGGAAATGTCCGCACAACTCGCCACAGCTGATTCCGGTTAGCCGTTTTACGGCAGCTAATACACAGGCGATAGTTTTTCTCTGCCATATCTTTTGCGCGCTCGCCTTTCTCAGGCTGTGGGCTCCATTGCTACTCTTCTTCAGCCGCCGCTGTTGCTTCAGCGGCTGTCTCGGTTACTTCAGTTTCGGCAGTGTCCGCAACCGATTCTTCTACGTCTGCCGCTACTGCTCCATCCGTAACCTCATCACTTTCCTCAATGTAGTTGGGCTGCATTTCAGCAGCCAACTGCTCATCAGTAGGTTCTTCGTATTCGGGCAGTGCAGCTAGCTCTGCGGCGAGTCTCGCAGCTTCTTCCGCTGCCGCCGCTGCTTCAGCCGCCGCTCTTTCGGCTTCCCTTTGGGCCGTCAATTCTTCAACTGTGATTCCTAGCTCATCCGCTTCTTTGGCTAACTGCTTAGCTTCTGCAACGGCTCTTGCTTTAGCTCGCCACTCTTCGGCTTCTGCGATCTCGGCGGCTTCTTCCGCTGCTAGCCTCGCTGCCTCTTCTGCTGCTAGCCTTCGCTTCTCAGCGATTTCTTCCATTTTGGCATTCTCAGCATCGTAGTCATATTTAGCAGAGTCTTTGATATCTATTTTCCAGCCAGTAAGCCGAGCGGCTAGGCGTACATTTTGACCTTCTTTACCAATGGCTAAGCTGAGCTGATCTTCGGGGACGAGCACGTGAGCTTGACGACCTTCCGAGTCCATTAGGCGTACTTCATCTACCCGTGCTGGGCTTAGCGCGTTGGAAATATAAGTAGAGGGATCGGGTGACCAGCGGATGACGTCAATTTTCTCGCCGCGTAGCTCGTTGACAACTACTTGAATGCGAGAGCCGCGCGCACCAATGCAGGCTCCAACTGGATCAACGTCACTTTCTAACGTGTCGACTGCGATTTTGGTACGGGGGCCTACGGAGCGTGAAGGCGGATTGGCCTCACGGGCAACGGCAACGATGCGCACCACTTCGTCTTCTATCTCGGGGACTTCGTTGGAAAATAGCTCTACAACGAGGCTCGCATCTGAACGGGAGACCAAAAGCTGCGGTCCCCGGTGTGAACCTTCTGAAACGCGCTTGAGCGCTACACGGAAAGTTGCGTTGGCACGGTAGTTGTCGTTTGGCAGCTGGTCGCGCTTGAGCAATTCGGCTTCGGTATCGGGCTGCCCTAATCCGCTGCTAACGGCCATAATCACTGACTGCCGCTCAAATCGCAGCACTCTGGCGTTCAGAATGGACCCTTCTAGATCTTGGAATTCTTCTTGAATTAGGCGGCGCTGCTGATCGCGTAGCTTTTGTGCCAATACCTGCTTGGTTTGAATGGCGGCCATACGGCCAAAGTCTTCTTTCTTTTCGGGGGTGACGTCGAGCACTACCTGGTCACCTGCAAGTGCTTCGGGGGCTACTTCCTGCACGGCGGCGAGGCCAATTTGATGGTCGGAGTTTTCAACGACTTCGACGATGGTTTTCTCTGCGAGTACGCGGAAGCCTTCTTCGTCTACGTCCAGCTGTACGTTGAAATTATCAAAATATTCTTCGTCGAACTGGGCGTTCATTTCCTGGGTGCGACGATAGCGCTCGTAGCCTTTTAGCAGCGCTTCTTGCAGGGCCATTTCTACCGCTGTCTCGGGCAGGTTTCGCTGTTGGCTAATGCCTTGAATCATGTCTTGCAAACCGGGCAACTCTACCATTGACATGTGGGTTATGACCTCTCTTATGTGAAACAAAAATAAATAGCTGGAGACTAACTCTCCTCAGTACTCAGCTGCACAGACTCAACTAGGGCGCGGGGCAGCTTGACGGGTCTGCCTTTTAGATTGAGCGATACTTTTTCTTCATCGCGGCCAACTAAGCTGCCTTTCCAAATCTGCTTTTTCTTGTGGGGTTCGCTGAGCTGTACTTCGACGGGAAACCCCTTGAAAACGACAAAATCGCGATCGCGCGTCAATACATCCGACACCCCTGGGCTAGACACTTCCAAAACGTAGGCGTCGGAAATTAGCGCAGACTCGTCCAAAGCTTCTGTCAGCTCACTGCTGAGATTTGCACAGTCGTCGAGTCCGGTGTCTTCTTGCTGTAGGTTGCGCACGTCTATGCGCAATACGGGTGGGCTTTGATTGGTTTGAAAAACGGCTTCTACAATCTCTAAGCCAAGGCGGCTAGCAATCGGAGAAGCAAGCTCAATCACCTGGGGAACTAAAGGATGTGTCATAAGCAGTTATTGGCCAATAAAAAAAGCGGGCTCTACAAGAGCTCCCACTTTTCGCTGCGGCCCAGATAGGCCATAGGAATTTAGGTCAGGCAAGGCTTGAAATAACGCTACCTGGAACAGCTGTCTTTGCGCTGTTCTAAGACAGTCTAGCGCATGGGCTCCTGCGATCAACTTTTTCTGGTGCAACGTTTTGTAGATATCGAGTGACCGTTACCGAATAGCGCTACCGAGATCGACTCGTTGTGCCATATAGCCGATAGCGCGACGCCTGCAGCTGCTCTATGTTCTCGGTGGCGACTCTCTCTACATAGTTCAATTTAATTTCTTCTAGTAAATCGTCCACTAGCCCGCGTACTTCATCAAGGGTGTCGGCCCGCTGCATTTCCTGTCCCAAGCTATCGGTGAAGCCGGTGATCAGCTGGCTGGTAAGCGCTGCGCCCTGTTCATCGGCAAAGGCGTTTTGCAACGCTTGCGTGAGCGTTTTTGAGAGTTCGGCAACGACTTGCTGAGAAATTTGGGCTGAGAGGTTGTTGAAGCCAGGCATGATTTGCAGTCCTTGATAGGCTGGTGCCTGCTGCAATGCGCCTACTACGCTGTGCTGTAAGAGAGCGTCTAGCTCGGGTTTTATCTTTGGAAGTACCTGGTACACCACGACATCGGCAAGTCGTTTGGCAAGGGTTTGCACTTCGTCGACACCGTTGATATCGACATACTTACTGCGATCGGTTGCGGTGGCAATGAGGCGGCTCACGTCACCGTCTCTGACGAGCTTTTGTACCTGATCGATCACGCGTAGCAGCACAATTTCGGTGAGTTCTATCGCAAATTGGCTAACCAGCGCTCGGCTGAGCCGATTTCGAGCGGGTTCCAAGTTTAGCCAGTGAGCCTGATGCAATCTGAGCGTAACGGGCACCACGCGTAGCCAGCGCCATATTCCGATGAATAGAGGGATGTCGTAAATGCGCCACAGCATGGCATCGATCCAGCTAGTACCCGCATGACGACGGCTGAGGACGTAGGTGCGGGCCAAAAACTCAGCGGCGAACAGCGCCATAAACCAGATATCTATTCGCCAAAATAAGTCGATTGGGCTGCCGCTTTCGCTAATGCCTCGGTAGTAGTTGGTTTCCATGAGTGGCCGGATCTCACCGTCGAAAAAGATCAGCTTTTCCTCGGCGGTGCCTCCTTGGAAATCGTCTTTGTTCCAAAATTCGTTGAATGCGGCTTTGGAGGATTCTTCTTGCATGCGATCGCGCATCAAGTTTTTGATTCGTTCCAACGTGCCAGATTTGCCCGCGATCGCAAATGGATCTTCATTGACAATGGTGGCACTCTGCTCTGCCAACTGCGCCAAAATTCGCTCTTGAGTCAGTTCGTCCGAAGTCCCATCAAACTGACTTTTCAACCCGTCTACCAAAGCCAAATAAGCTACAGTCGTTCGTTCTGGCTCAATGCCTTTGAATGTTTCGCCATACCAAACGGTCGGTGTTGGAATGAATCGGAGATAGAGATCGCGAAAGCGGATGTAGCTAAGATCGAAGAGCACAAAGGTGAGGTTTATGAGGGCAATTGTCGCCATCAGCCGCTCAAACCAAGTCGCCCTAGAATTTGACCTAGAGCGTCGTTTCCGTTGATTCATTCGCGATAACGTCATAACCCACTCCCACACACCAAAGAATCAAACGCTAAACATCTTGCACCCAAACATCTTGGCAAGATGCTGTTAGCTGTTCACCACGATAGACTAAAGCATAGGTCTTTACTTTTCTTCACACTTTTCTCTATGGTCGCCACCGCTTCTGACCCTCGCCCTACTAATAGTCCAACTAGCAGTATGCCTGCCCCGGTCATTCCGCCTGCATACAAAGGCGCCTACTGGCCCTGGGCAAGCTATCGCATCCACTACACGCACATGGGCGAAGATGCGCTCAGTCAATATCCAGAAAGGCCACCGCTACTCTTAATTCACGGATTTGGGGCTTCAACCGACCATTGGCGTAAAAATATGGCTGAACTACAGGCTGATTTTGAAGTGTATGCTTTGGACCTTATTGGATTCGGTCGTTCTTCAAAGCCCAGCAGTGGGTACAGTCCTCAGCTCTGGCGCGACCAAATCGACACCTTCATCAAAGAAATTATCGGGCGGCCAGCTGTCGTTGCAGGCAATTCTATCGGCGGCTACAGCAGCTTGTACACAGGCGCAACCTGCAATGAGGACGTTGTTGGTGTTTGTATGCTTAATGGCGTGGGCTCTTTTAGCGAGCAGCAGCCCGAGAGCGAACCAAGCCCGTTCAAAAAAGCAATGGGTGAACTGGTTAAAACCGTCATTTTGTCTCCTTTTCCAAGCTGGGTTATTTTCCAGTTTGTGCGAAAAAAATCCTACATTCGCAAAACGCTAGAGCAGGTGTACGTCAACAAAGCAGAAGTCACCGAACAGCTCGTGGAAGATGTGTATCGTCCTGCAACTGATCCACAGGCACCTGCTGCCTTTGCAGCCCTATTCAAAGCGGAGCGCGGCGAATATGTCGATAAACTGCTCACTCAGATGACCTGTCCATTACTCCTAATTTGGGGTGACGCTGACCCTTGGATGGACACCTATGCCCGAGGCGAGCTTTTTCAAAAGCACTACACTCAGCTTGAAGAGCATCACATCAATGCCGGACACTGTCCTCATGACGACGCACCAGCAGAAGTCGACACTTTGCTGAAGAACTGGGTGCTCGCTGAAGTTGTGGGCCAGACAGGCCAAAGTGGGGCGAGCAAGTCGACAAATCAGTGGATTCCTTTGAGCTAGGGACAGAAAGAAGTCAGCGGTACATCTCGCTTGATGTAGAGCGGATGACGCGGTTGACCAGAACGGTTGAGATGTAGGTAGTAGAGCTTTTCCTGATAGGGCACTAGCTGCGTGAGGATGGCGCGATCGCGTCCCAGCAATCCACCCTCATTCCCCCAGGCCAACACCACCTTATCTGCCGCAATCACCGTCTCTAAAACATAGTGGTCGTTGTCAGAGCCTACGGGGTCTTTTGCCTTTTTTAGCTCGCTAGGGTGTGGCGTTCTGTAGCCAAACAAATTCACAACGGATAGAGAAGCGTACTGCCAACGCTGTGCAAACTGAATGCAGGCCCTCAGCGTAGGATCGTCGTGACTATCGTCTGCGCGGCTGGGATTGAGCATGACAAAGGCGACTTCTGTTCCTTTTGCTCGCCATTGCCGACCTAGCTGGTAGCGATAATTGCCCGTACTGTCAAAAATAGCGGTTCTTTTCATTTGCAAAAAGTAAGTTGCTGTCAGAAATACTACCGATGGACCAACATAAACAGCTTTACAGTTGTTAACATTCTGAGGTTAGCCTCGGCACAGGAGTTTGCTTGAAAGTTTTTAGAGACCTTGAACCTGCCCTCAGACGCAACCTTATTATCTTCTTCTGTGCGTCTTTGTGCTTTTGGGCTGGCTTAGCAGGCATGCTGCCGAATCTGTCGCTATACATAGAAAGCTTTGGCGCAAGCAATCAGGAAATTGGCTGGGTCATGGCAGCTTTTGCGATTGGCTTGCTGGGCTTGCGGCCTCGGATGTCTCAGTTTATCGATAATAAAGGCCGAAAACCGGCGCTGCTGATTGGCATTGTGGTGATTGCGATCGCGCCCCTGCTCTACCTTTCCGTCAGCCTCGCCCCAAATGTTCTCATCAACCTGCCAAAGCTTGCTATTAGTCTTTACCCCGACTTCTCTATTGATTTATCGCAGACTACTCAAATCAAGTCGTCTATTCTACTGCTGGCCGCTACTCGTGCGTTTCATGGCATCAGCATTGCAGCCTTCGCCACTGCCTACACTGCCTCGATTGCAGATATGGCACCACCACACCAGCGGGGAGAACTAATTGGCTATATGAGCCTAGCCAGCCCAGTCGGAATGGCACTCGGGCCTGCGCTGGGTGGCTACCTCGAAGGAAGCTTTACCTTTGCGTTTTTGACGATGACCTTGCTAGGTGTCATCGGTACGATATGCGTTTTGATTGCCAAAGAGCCAGTGCGCTCTGCATTCGATCAGGTGTCTGATGCTAGTGGCGCGAATCAATCGCAGAAAAAGCCTGTGTTTTGGAGTCTGCTGTTTACCGCGCCGATTCGGATTCCTGCTTTGATCTTATTTATGGTAGGGACGGCCTTTGGCACGATGGTGGCGTTTATCCCTTTGCATGTGCGTGAGCTGGGGATTGATGTGAATATTGGGCTGATTTATACGGTGAGTGCGATCGCATCTTTCTCTATCCGTGCTCTCGCAGGTAGAGCCAGCGACCAGCTAGGCCGAGGCCGGTTTATCAGTATGGGGCTCATCTTCTACACGCTGGCTATGCTGACTTTGAGTATCTCTACTAGTGCACCGATGCTGCTACTTGCTGGTGCTTTCCAAGGCGCGGGCGGTGGCACACTCATTCCTATTATTGCTGCGCTGATGGCAGATCGCTCTCGTCCGGGTGAACGCGGCATTACCTTTGGACTATGTCTTACAGGGTTTGACCTAGGGATTGCGCTGGCTGGACCCATCATGGGTCGCATTGCAGATGTCAGCAGCTATGCGCTTGTATTTGCCATCGCAGGCTGTATGACGCTTAGCGGGCTGCTGATTTTCATCACGACCTCCAGCAAGGATGTTCCTCACTCAGTTCGCTTTGCGCTGAACGGTGGGCGAGATGTATATGCGGTGAAATAGAGTGTGAAAAAGTCTGTAAAAACCAAAAAATAGGGTGTCAGTCCTCAAAAGAAGTCTGACACCCTATTTTTGAAAGCGAGCCTGGAGAGATTCGAACTCCCGACACCGTAGTCCGTAGCCACGTGCTCTAGTCCACTGAGCTACAGGCCCGCGCGTTCCTCCGATTTCCTTCCGGGGGCTTTAATATTAACACAACGTTTGTGCATGCAGACGACAAAAAAGCACCTTAATTTTTTCGCCTCTGCTTTCCCTCTCAACGCGACATGCAACCCTTTCTTATACCTGTAATGCCCTATGGATAATGACGTCACCTCGCCACAGTTAACTCACCTCGATGCTCGTGGCCAGGCGCAGATGGTCGATGTATCTGCCAAAGATACGACAGTACGGCAGGCGATCGCAGTAGGCACGGTTACCATGCAGGCAGAAACGCTGGATGCCATTGAATCTGGCAACGCTCCAAAAGGTGACGTCATTGGTACCGCGCGGCTCGCTGGCATTATGGCTGCCAAGCAAACGGCGAACCTCATTCCCCTATGCCATCCGCTACCGCTAAAAAAAATTGAGGTTTCTATGGAGCCAGATAGTGTGCTGCCGGGCTATCGGATTCAGGCCACGGTAAAAACGAAATCTGAAACGGGTGTAGAAATGGAGGCTTTGACGGCGGTTTCGGTGGCGGCACTGACGCTATATGACATGGCTAAGGCGCTCGAAAAATCTATGTGCATTGGTGATATTCAGCTGGTTGAAAAGATGGGTGGGAAATCAGGGCACTGGAAAAAGGAACAGGAGGAACGAGGGTGACAGCCAAGATGGGCGTCCTACGGAGTGACAATATTCACTACAATGAAAACAATCTTCATTTTTTGAATCTCATGCCTCCTCGTTGGCCCCGCGAACCTGATCCTGCTAATGATCCACCGCTAAAAAGATTGGAGGATCGCATCAACTTTGCGCTGCACGTAGCTGGCTTTGCCGCCGTCAACTCAGGCATTTGGTTTTTCAATACCGTAAACCCAGGCTCTTTGCCTCAGGCTAAGATTGTCACCTTTACAATGCTGGCAATTTTATTTGCTCATGGGCTATATGTATTTGCAATTGCAGACTACTCCCCAAAAGAAGCTGACACAGGTCAATAGCCAATCAAATAAGGCCTGTCTTCTATAAGTTTTTACCTGTAAAAGCAATAAGTACGTTTATAAGGGAGCACCATGGCTGCAAATTCAACCGAAATGCTAGAAGCGCTCGCCGCTGAAATTGGTGAGAACATTTATATAGACATTGCCAAATGGCATCTGTACTTGGGTGTTGCAAAGCTGCATACGCCATTGGCAGAGAAGCTTTTACCCATGGTGAGTGACGACAACATCTCTGAAGATGCTGTTATTAAAGTGCTACAAGATATCCCGATTAAGCTGGGCGGCGGCAGACGCACTGTTCCTTTGGTCGAACTGTTGCCTATGCAGTGCCAGGTCAATTTGATCGATTTATTAGAAGAGTATCAGCGTAAGCTGTAGCCTACGCTCAAAGCTCTAACAGCGTTTTTGGAGAATTTTACGCGACTTTAACTAATTTCCCCTTTCTAAGGAAGGAGATAAAAGTTAGTATAAGTACACATAGCTTTCAGATAACTAGTTAGGAGAACAATGGGAATTCTAGAATTCGTGTTTGGTAAGAGTGCACCGAAGGATGACACCGCTCCCAAGCAGGCTTACTACCTCAGCGACGACGATGCCAAAAGCTTTGGCAATATCGACTACATGCGCTCTACCAAAGTTGTAAAGCGTACTTTTGCTAAGCAGAAGGGTAAAGAGCATATGGAAAGCGTTCGCTCCATCTCTGCGACTAAGATGACTGACTTGGATGGCAATGTCAGCAGTGCACCTGTGTCTGCGCCAACTACATTTGGCAATACGGATTTCTTGGGTGATAAAAAGTCTGAACCGGCTAAAACCGAATCTACACCTAGTGAGAGCGTGCCCAAAGCTGAGCGTCCTAAGCGTGCACCCTCTTCAAATGATATGGATATGTTCCGCAACATGGCGAAAGACATCCGCAAGTAAGCATTGGCCCTAGCGACTGAGACTTATCGGTGTGCTCAGCTAGGAAAGGCAAGTGCTGACGAATAACAAATGAAAAGCGATGGTTTGTTGCGGCGGACTGTCGCTTTTTGTTGGAATCACACATGATATAAGCTGCTCTTAAGTGTTTGTGGTCGTTAGAGTTTGGGGTACTTGTTGTATCAGTGTGGTGACCCGGATTGCCATAAGACCGACCAGTGCTAACCACAGCAAATGCGGTTGCTGTAGTGAACTGGCCAGAAGAGCCACGGGTAGAAATCCGAATATCGCCGCTGTTAAAGTGCTGTTTCTCAAAATATGTCCGGCAGTGAGGCCGAGAAAGTAGCCGTCTAGCGTGAAGGCGATCGCACCTAGCCCCAGTACAGGAATCAGCCAAGCCACGTAGGTAGGAATCGATGTGAGCAAGCTGGTATGACTGGTGAGCAACCTGAAAAAAGGTACGGGCCAAATGAGAAGCGTGAGTGCGATCGCCAACCCTAACCCCATACTCCCTACTATCCCTAGCAGCAACAGCCAGTGCAAATCAGCCGTCGATCGCTGCCCATAAAACCGCCCAGCATAGCTCTCGACTGCTAGTGCAATACCATCGATAAAATAAGACGCCATCAAAAATATCTGCATGAGCAGCGTATTCACACCCAGTACGGTTTCGCCCAGGCCAGAGCTGAGATTTGTGAATAGCGAGATAGAAATCACGAGCGCAAAGGTGCGAATGAGAATATCTCGATTGAGCCCGAACAGGCTGCGTAGCGCCGCTGGCTGCCAAAGCTGGGCTTGAACCTGAGGCCACAGGTGCCAGGGAATTGAACCCACAAAAATGACGACTAACCCTGCGACTAGCATGAGGTATTGGCTGATTGCAGTCGCTAGCCCTGCGCCGTAGCTGCCCCAGCCTAGCTGCTTGATAAACCAATAGTCGAGCACGATGTTGCTGCTGTTGCCAATAATCGCGAGCACAATCACTGCTCTGCCTTTGCTACGCCCAAGTAGCCACCCGAGCAGCACAAAGTTCACCAGAACGGCAGGTGCACCGATGATGCGGCCATTGAAAAATGCGATCGCTGCTTCCCTCACCCCCGGACTTGCTTGTAGCAATGCAAAACCCAAGGTCGCAATCGGCTGTTGCAAAAGCCACACACCAATACCTGTCCCTAGCGCCAGCAGTGCGTTGCGTATGCCAATCAGCCAAACCTCCATTTCATGGTTTTTCCCGACTGCCTGCGCAGTGGGCCCTGTTGTGCCCATCCGAAAAAAGTTAAAGCTCCAATAGATCACGTTAAAGATCACCGTGGCCAACGCTACCCCATTGAGAAAACGCACTTCGCTCAGGTGGCCTAAGAATGCTGTGTCTATCAGTCCAGCGAGCGGCACCATGATATTTGATGCGGTGTTGGCAACCGCCAGCTGACAAAAAGGGCGTATCCATCCCTGGGTTCTGGGGGGTGGAACCAGCCCAAGAGAGATTTTGTAGGCGGTGGTTTTGAAAGCTCGCGTTAGGTGCATTTGAGCGGCAGAAGGGGGTGTTCTCAAGGTTTGAGTGAAGGGGCTGGGTAAAGGGGGCGAGTAAAGGGGGCTAAGTAGGGGTAATTCGTGAGGAACTTAGGCCGGCTGACTTGTAATGAGGCAAGGGTTTCAGTGTATCTGCTAGCTTCTTCTTTCGCTGGGCACGAATGCTCAAATAATTAGACTGATTTCTTCGTTTTCTGCAGCGAGCTGGGCAATCTACGGTTGCTGATATAGCCTTCAGCTAAAACCCTATCTTGCTTTCGCAACGGAACGTCATGAATCGCAGTGGTCTTACACTTCTAAGCTCTACTACCCTTTTGAGCAGCCTATTGGGTGGGCTCATTAGCGTGCTACCCGCTCAGGCCAATGAGTTTAGTGTAGAAGAAGCCTATGAAGCGACAGACCTACCCGTATTCGATATTCCTGTAGATCCATACGTTGGGTCTGGTGCTAGTACTTTGAGCCGCGCTGATGATGCTGCGTTGCAGATGCATCGTCGGCGAGCACAGCCAGTACTAGAAGCTGACGAAATGAGCCAACCGATGACGGAGGATGCTATTGGCGAAGAGGCTGTGACGCCAACGCTAGTTTTGCCGGAGTCGGTTTCTCCTGCTGCTGCTGCTGAGGGAGATTACTCTCCTACAGAGATGACGGCGATTGAACATTACAACAGCGGTATTCGAGCGTACAACCAGGGTGATGATGCAGTGGCTGTTGCTAGCTTTAACGCAGCTATCAATGCCAACAGCGAATATGCAGAGGCCTACTTGTTTCGCGCTGCGGCCAAGCTCAATTTGGGTGATCCTACAGCGGCCATGGCCGACTACTCTACAGCGATCTTTGTGCAGCCAGAGTATGCGCTGGCTTACTTTTCACGTGGGGCGCTTTTTTATGAAACGGGCGAGCTGGGTTCAGCCATAGATGATTTTGAAAATGCGATCGCAATTAATCCTACCTATGTAGCTGCCTACGACTATCTAGGCTTAGCTAAAGCCGCCATTGGTGCACACGAAGAAGCACTCGTTGATTTTGAAAGTGCTATCAACCTCGATCCTGACTATGAGCTAGCGCACATGCATCGGGGCACGTCTCTCATTCAGCTGCGGGAGTACGACAGCGCGATCGCTCCTTTATCCACTGCCATTAACCTGCGCTACGACTATGTAGAGGCTTTCCTCAATCGCGGTGTCGCCTATTATCATTTAGGTGATTTTGACTCTGCCCTAGACAACTTCAACCGAGCCCTCGACTTCGACGACGAAAATAGCGAGGCCTACTATAACCGTAGCTACGTATACGCCGCGCTCCGTCGTCCCAACGATGCACTCGCTGATATCAATGAAGTGCTTTCTCTTCAGCCCAATTCAGTAGAAGCCTACATGGCACGCGGCACACTGTATAGCGCGCAAGGCGATAACTCAGCGGCGATCGCAGACTTTAACCGCGTTATTGAACTCGATGCCTACGCTGGCGAAGCCTACCACCAAAGGGCCCGCGCTCGCGTTGCGACCAACAACGTACCGGATGCACTCTCCGACTATGAAAGTGCCATTGGCCTCAGCCCAGTGGATGGCAGTGTTTATAAAGGCCGAGCCGATGCCTATGCCATCTACGGTGATTTGCCCTCTGCGATCGCAGACTACACCTACGCCATTGAGCTAGACGACAGCTACGCCGAAGCCTATGCCTCACGAGGCCGTGCCTACTACGAAGCCGGTGATGCCCAGAGCGCCTATCAAGACTTTTCTCAAATCATTAGTCAAGATCCTGCTGCCGATGCTGACATCTACTACTATCGCGGCATTACCCTAGTTGCATTAGGCGATACCTTCGGTGCCCATAGTGATTTGCAAGCTGCTGCGGATCGCTATTTGGCTAACGGTGAGGCCGATGGCTATCGGGCGGTGATTGAAAGAATGAGTCGGTTGTAAGCGTCTTTGTTCCTATCCCTTATTCCCTACTAGAAACACACTCTGCTGTTCTCCGCGAAGCAAAGTGTGTTTCCCCAAAAAGGGCTGTACACTATACCGAGTACAGCCCTTTTTAGTGTTTAGGTGTGGTCTTACAACAGATGGTTCAGCACAGAGAGATTTGGCGGCGTTTCTTCGTAGTGTTAGGTCTGTGCAGTCTGTTGTTGTTTTTGCAACCTGTCATGGCTCACGCAGCGCCGATTTCGCCTTTTGTTGCTTCTTTGCACACCTATCAGGAGCTGCCTGGACAGACCACTTTTCGCTCGAAGCAGAGTTTGCGCGATCGCACCGATCGCTCCTGGCAAGTCATCGTTTTCAAACGCTATCAGGCAGATACCCTGCAAGGACTTTATCTACGCCTGGTCGGCTTTCCGGGCTTAGTGGCTCTTGATGAACAAAAGCCGCTGAAAATCTCCACAGGTTCTAGTTTAGAATGGCAGGCCTCGCCAGAACTCGATCCGCAAACGCCGTCACTTCCAGAAAATGCAGGCCAATACAACGTGGCTGAAACAATGACTGCGTTGGCTGGTGATATTCCCTTGCAGATAGATATTCCACTAGAGGGCGGCAGCGTGGCGCAGCTAGTGGTGCCGCCTTTTGCTGTGAAAGAGTGGCGTGAGCTGGTTGCTCAAGTCCCAGGCACAGAATAGTTGGTTATTTATGGCTCCTCGCCTGCGTGGTAGGAGCTGCGCACCAGTGGTCCCGATCTAACATGGTCGAAGCCTAGGTCTTTGGCGATCGCACCTAGCTCGTCGAATTCTTCAGGTGTCCAGTACTTTTGCACAGGGAGGTGCTCCAGAGAGGGGCGCATGTATTGGCCGATGGTGAGGCGATCGCACTGCACCTGTCGCAAATCTTCCATCGCTTCGATTAATTCTGCTTTGGTTTCCCCGTGGCCTACCATGAGCCCTGATTTTGTTGGGATGGTGGAATCTGTTGCTTTTACGTAGCGGAGAACGTCGAGCGATCGCTCATACTTCGCGCCTCGGCGCACGGGCCCTTGCAAACGCTTTACCGTTTCTACGTTGTGATTGAAGCAAGCGGGTGTGGCCTCGGTGACTTGGGTAACTCTGATTTTCTGCTGCGCTTCAGAATCAGTTCCGCCCCAAAAGTCAGGTGTCAGTACTTCGATTTCAGTCTCTGGGCTGACTGAGCGGATCGCCGTCATCGTTTTTACAAACCATCCGGCTCCACCATCAGCCAAATCATCGCGCGCTACAGCGGTTAGCACTACGTACTTTAAGCCCAGCACTTGCACAGACTCAGCGACTTTTTGCGGCTCTTGAGGGTCGAGCAGCATAGGTGCATGTCCCTTATCTACCTGGCAAAACCCGCAGCTGCGCGTACAGGTTGGCCCCATCAGCAAAAAAGTCGCCGTTTTATTGGCGTAGCATTCTCCCCGATTCGGGCAGCGGCCCTCCTCACAAATGGTATGAATTTGCCTTTGCTTAATGACTTTTTGTACGGTAGACAGCTCGCTGGCCTTACCGATAGGGCGACGTAGCCAGCTTGGCATCGCCAAAATTTCAGGCCGAGGGCGAGCAGAGGGTGCCGATGATTTTGACGGGGTGGACATAGAGTAGGCACAAAGCGGTGACAAAGGTGTTTGCATTGTAGCTAGCTTTCTGTCGCTATCAACGAGTATTCATCTGTTTGCCCTGATCACTCCTCACCATAATGTGGGCAACTTTAAAGTAAGCGTATGCGTTAGCAAAGGCGCAGGTTTCTTCCGTTTTGCCAGTCATTAGGAGTCCGTCGTGGCCAGTCATAAAATTCTAGTAATCGACGATAGCAGGGTGATTCGGGCCCGCGTACGCGATATGCTCCCCAATGGCAACTTTGAAGTTATTGAAGCCAAAGACGGTATTGAAGGCATTGACGCCATCCGTGCCCAAAAGCCCAACCTGATTATGTTGGACTTTTTGCTACCCAGAATGAGCGGCTACGAAGTCTATCAAGAGATTCAGTCCAAGCCCGAGTTCCAGAGCATTCCCCTCGTAATGATGTCGGGCCGGCGCGAAGAACTCACCGAAAAAATTCAAGAGCCCTTTGAATTCTTTGAATTCATTGAGAAGCCCTTTGAGCAAAAAGAACTCATTGGTGCCATCAAAGGGGCCATGGCAAAAGCACGTAAGCCTCGCCCACAGACAGCGGCGGCGGGTAGCGCACCTGCTGGCGGTAACAGCTCTGCCGAAATTGCCACGCTACAGCAGCAAGTGGTGACTCTACAGAAGGAAGTGGCTGCACTGAAAGCTCAAAACAACAAAATTCTTGCATTCATCAAAAAGAAACTGGCATAAGTCATACGCAGCTTTCTTCGATTGTGCAAAAAAGGGCCAGCGAACCAGATATTAGTTCGCTGGCCCTTTTTTATGGATAGGTATAGCCCTCATCATATGTATCCTTTGCTTGGACCGGGTGAGGCGATCGCGCCTTCATACGCTTCACCAAGGACTGCCAACCATCGTAAAAGCAGCCCAATAGTACGGTGAAGACAAATCGCTGATATCTTCCTGGTTTCCTCCCGCCAATATCTCAACCTCTCCTCTAGAAAGCTGTAGCTGGCCATTTGCAAAACCAACGTCACCTCGCAGCATTTTGATCTGTGCTTGCCTAAGTGCTTCAGCTTTTGTGGTGGTAGTCCCGAGCTGATTATAAAATTCGCTCATGAGCGCTAGCGTACCCGTGTCACTTACATTCCAAATGCTGGCTAAAGCTGATTTAGCGCCTGATTGCAACGTTAGCCCTGCGAACCCCAACTCTGCCATATCGTTACCTACCGCAGTTCGGCAGGCGCTCAAAACAAGCAGCTCTACGGAAGGATCGTGCCAGTTAACTTCTCGAATGCGATCGAGCGTGAGGCGCGAATCCCAGAGCTGAATGTACGAATTTTTGGCAGCGCCTCTATCAAACACGGCATGCGTGGCTAAATGGACAACCTCAGGTTTTTGTCGAGCTAACTGCTGCTCCAGATTTGTCAGCGTAAAGTCAGGATCTAAAAAAGATTGACCGGAGCGCAGACGATTTTCGGGTGCATTTTGCTGCCACGTCTCTAAAATGCTGGTGAGTTCAGCTGGGACAGCTGGCAGTGGATTGAGCGACTCAAACTCAGAGGCTCCCATCGCCAAAAACTCTCCTTCGGCGAGGGAAGAATAGGTTGTTTGAATCAGGTTGAAGGCTGGAATGCGAGTCAATGCGTATTTTTCTATGAGAAAGTTTTCTCCATCGTGCAGCGCCGCGAGTGGTAGGCTGCGCAAACCATTGCCAAGGCAAACGAGTAATGTATCAATCTCTTCTGGCTGTAGATGCTCTGATTCAAAAGGCTCAATCATCCACTTGTGTAGCTGTTGCGCAGCCAGCATGTTCTCGGCCGTGCCGTGCATCTCTAGCTGAAAATCAGAGACGGTTTGGCGTAGCAGATCGTCAGGTACATCGTAGAGATCTCGAACAATCGGCTCTCCTGACGACGTTAGTAACACTAAGTGTAGGTGGTCTCCCCGAGGAATGGCCCACAGAACGGCTGGCTGAGTTTGGGTTTCAGCCGCGACCTGCTGTAGGGTGTCTGTAATTTCTTCTGAAGATTGGGTGACCTCTGCCAAATCTTCACCAAAGTAAGACTCGAACTCCTGTTCTAAACTGCGCTCCATCGCAAGCATATTCTCGCTTGGCGTTTGCGCATGTGTGGGAAGGCTTGCCAGACTCGATATGGCGACTAATGTACCTACGCAAGCTAGTGAACTGAGGCAACGACTCAGTATGCTTTTAGACGGTATGCTTTTAGACGGTGTGCTTTTAGACGGTGTGCTTTTGGATAATTGGAATGTAGCGCGAGATAACATAAGAGCCTATTGAAGTGATAGCAATAACAAAGGTAGGGACGTAGCTTGCACTATGTCCCTACCTATATCGATCTGTAATTAGCGAGTATTTTTGCCGACTTATTTCATCGCTACTGAGTCTGTGATGGCTGTTTCTAGGTTTAGTGCTTGTAACAATTGGGTCCAGGAAGAGAGAACTTGAGGATTCATTGGCTGCTGCTGACGCAGGGTAACGACAAGGTCGATAGCATCAGTCCACAGTCCACTTTCTTGGTAGTAGTGAGCTAGCTCCAGTTGGCTTTCTATACTGCTAGGGGTTGTTTCATTGAATTGATTTTCTGTTGCGAATTCTGGTGAAACCTGTCGCAGCCAGCCTGAGAGCACGTCATTTTGAAAAGGGTCTTGAGTGTCGCAGACGATCGCTAAGTGCCAGCGATAGTTTTGGTTTGCTTGTAAAGATTGCTGAGGCAGCTGAATACCGACAACACCTACATGCTCATTTGTATTGAGTGTCTTTTCATATACTCTGTTGCCTTCTGTATCTCTGAGGGAGAACTCTAGTGGATAGGCTGTTTCTGTCTCTGGAACCACAAAATAAATAGAGGGGCGATCGCTTATCGTTTCACCAACGTTTGATTCGGGGTTCATCGCGACAATAGGACGGCTGTCGGCCATACACTCACTTCTGGTTCCACCAGAGATTCTGCGTCCCGGTAGTCCTTGGCGTAGCTCTTGTTCGGCAGCGCTAGGCAATGCCAGTAAGGATAGTAACAGTCCAGAGCAAAGACCTACTTGGGCAAGCCTGTTTGTTAAATGTCTCATGTTGTTTTGCCTTGAATTCTCTCATGTATGGGTATATTTGACTAAGCCGTGGCCCAATAACCGATTGCGAGAAGAGTCAATAAAAAAGACAATAGCCAGCCAAATCGGCTTGGCTATGACAGCTCAATACTCGTAGACCCGCACTCGCAGACCCGCCTAGTAACATAAATGTTTTGATACTGAGCAGCTACCGTTAAATCATGCATCTTTTGAATGCTGCGCAAGTGTCAAGAGAAAATGCACTGAAATGAGATTGACCTACAAAGCGGCTTGCATAACAGCTAGGCTGCCTTCAGCAGCTTGACGTGCGTGCGCAGCTTCTTTGAGCTGTTGTTGTTGTTGTTTGATGAGTGCAGCTTGAGACTGTAACTGTAATCCCTGCTGCCGAATCCTGACCTGATTTTTTACCCTGGCTAGCACTTCAGCCGGATGAAATGGCTTGTGAATATAGTCTGCTGCGCCCACTTCAAAGGCCTTAACTTTATCGAAGGTGAGGTCTAAAGCGCTGAGAAAAATAACGGGAATGTCTTTAGTTTTAGGATCGGCTTTGAGCTGCTTGCAGACCGCGTACCCGTCCATTTCCGGCATCATAATGTCGAGCAAGATAATGTCTGGCTCGAACCTAGGAACATTGCTGAGCGCCATTGCACCGTCGGGCGATCGCTTAACCTCATAGCCGTCTTCTATGAGTAAGTTGGCTAGCAATCGTAAGTTTTCTAAGAGATCGTCAACAACGAGAACTTTAGGCCGACCTTCAGGTGCAGGGCTATTCGATGATAGGTTTGAGGACAACACCTCTGTGCTGTTGGAATCATGCGAGGCAGTGCCTGTAGAAGAAGTATTGTGGTCCATGTCCTTCCGGTGCTTATAACAAGTTTAGCTGGTGGATAGATCTAGCATTCCCATTCAAAGGCTTCTTGATACAGAAATATCAATAGTTGTTGATGTGTAGAGGATGGGCAACCTGCTAAAGGGGGTTGTTGTTCTTGGTTGCTAGGCAAAGGCTATGGATAGAACAGCGAAAGGAGCCTATCTACAACAGTATCTATATTTTTATTACTAAGGAATGTTGCTCATGAATATTTTATTGGTTGAGGACGATTATCTGCTGGGTAGAAGCACTGCCAGACTGCTAGAGAAAGAGGGCCAGCATCGTGTGAGGCTGACTCACAAGGCCGCCGATGTATTTAAGCACTGTCAGTCGGGGGCTGTTGATTTGGTGATTATGGATGTGAACCTGCCGGGGACGGTTTGGCAGGATGAGGAAGTGACGGGGGTTGAATTGTCTCGGATGCTGAAGGTGCAACCGAGAACAGCCCGATTACCCATTGTGCTGCTGAGTGCCAATACAACACAAGCCGAACAAGGTCGACTATTGGGCGAAGCGTTGGCTGATGCTATCTATGCCAAGCCGATTACCGATGCCAATGAGTTTTTGCTGCTGTTGGTTCAGTCGAGTGGTGGCCGTGGCTTTCAAGGGCTTACCGCATCGGCTTCTTGAAGTACCTGGAGGAGTTTTTTATAGGCCAGAGCGCTGACTTGCTTTTTGATGGCTATTGCGAGCTGCTGCTGATCGGGTGGCAGCTGTGAAACCAAGGTGAGGATACCGTCATCGTCTAGATCGAGGGTGGCCTGCGATAGCCGATAGCGCCAGTCGGGTGAGGTGCTAGCGAATAGCTTTGGCGTTAGGGGCTGACTGATAGGTTCATTGGACTGAGTGTTTTCAGCATACTGGTAACGAATGCCTAGGTGCTCGGCCATTTTGTCGAAAATTTCTTGTGCCTGAATGGGCTTACTGACGAAGTCATCGCAGCCGCTGGATATGGCAGCCGCGCGGTCGTCGTCGAAAGCGTTTGCTGTGAGTGCGATGATGCGCGTGTTGCAGCGCTGGTCTGCTGTTTGATTTGACGCTTGCTCTAACGCTTTTATGCGATGGGTGGCTTCTTGTCCGCTCATGACAGGCATGCGGATATCCATCCAAATGAGCTGAGGTTGCCAGGTTTGCCAGTGTGCGATCGCCGCCTCACCATTTTCCGCCTCGCGCACTTCAAAGCCTACTGTGCTCAGCAAATTGGTCAGCAGCTTACGGTTTAGCGCTACATCATCTACTACCAAAATTCTATAAGGCGGCTGGCCGGCAGCTAAGCCTACAATCGAGCGAGAGCAAGTATCTGGTTCGGGTTCTACTGATATGCCTTCAACTGAATTGACCGTGATGCTGAAAGAAAATGTCGACCCTTGACCCAGGCTAGATTGCACAGTGAGCTGACCGCCCAGTAGCTGAATGTATTCGTGGGAAATTGCGAGCCCAAGCCCTGTTCCCTCGTGTGCGGTTAGGCCAGATTCTGTTTGCACAAAGGCCTCGAAAAGCCTGGTTTGGTCATCGGGTGCGATACCTGTTCCGGTATCTGTGACTGAAAAGGTAAGGGCGACCTCATTGTCTGTAGTCGTTGTGGATGTCGATGCTATCTCTGTATGGGTAGATGTGTTGAGAGATGCTTTGTGTGAAACATGGGCCTCTGCGCCGATAGAGAGACTAATACTGCCTTCTGCTGTGAACTTCACCGCGTTGCTGAGCAGATTGATCAGAATTTGGCGAAGCTTGAGGCGATCGCTACAAACCATATGCGGTAAATCAGCAGAGCGATTGATCACCAGCTGCAAATTTTTCTCGGCAATGGTACGACCAAACATCTGTTGCAGTTCATCTAGGAGTCGATAAATATCGAACTCACTGCGGGTGAGCACAACACGGCCTGCCTCAATTTTTGAGATGTCTAGAATGTCGTTAATGAGTGCCAACAGATGTTCACTGCTGCGACCGATAATGTCTAGGTTCTCTTTTTGATCTGGGCGAGGAGAGGTTGTTTTGAGAATGTGGGTGAATCCTAGAATGGCATGGAGAGGCGATCGCAGCTCGTGGCTCATGTTTGCCAAAAACTCACTTTTGGCTTTGTTAGCTGCCTCAGCGGCTTCTGTAGCGTGGGCTAGCGCCCGGATGGCTTGCTTACGTTCGGTAATGTCTTCAAAAATATAGAGATAGGCAAACGTAGCGTTGTTTTCTTGAATAGGGCCATAGATACGCCTAAGCGTACGCCCATCGAGCAGGGGCACTTCGTCTTCTACGATTTTGTTGCCGTGGGTGAAGTCTTTGGCGGTAGAGGTCGCCACAAACTGTCCTAAATCGATGTTACTAAGGCATTCTGTGAGCAGCTGTTCGCCGGTCAGCTCTCCATTTTCAACCGCTGCTTGCAAATGCTCTAGCTGCCAAATGCGGTAGAACTCGGAATTGATAAATAGCGCCTCGTTTGTGTGGTAGTCCATCACAAAAATGCCGGTCGGCGGCAAGTTGTTGATGGACCGTAGGAGGGCCTCGCTGCGGCGCAGTTTTTCCTGGGCTTTTTTGCGTTCTGTGATGTCTACTAGTACGCCTAGGGTGCTACCCGAACGAGGACTGTTGCTAGATTCGGCCATCGTTGAGAGCAGCACATCCATGGGGGTGCCGTCTTGTTTTAGGAACTGGCAGAGGCGATCGCGGTCTACTGTTTTTGAGGCGATCGCAGCCAAAATTTCCTCGATTTCAGCCTGAGACTCTGCGGCCAAAAATGAAGCCAGCGGCTGCCCAATCACATCCGCGCGACTGTAGCCGAGCTTCTCGAGCCAGTAGTGACTGGTGCTGGTTATCAAGCCATTGCAGTCGACTGAATGCAGCATTGCAGGCGTTTCTTCATACAGGTGCCGGTAGCGAATTTCGCTTTGCTGAAGCGCATTAAATGTATCTAGATAGTGCGAAATATCGACCTGAGTACCCACATAGTGGGTCACTTGGCCTGCTGCATCTACAATTGGCGAGAGCGTTACTTCATTCCAAAACGCTTGCCCACCCTTACGATAATTGCGTAGCAGCACCTTACAGCTCGCCCCAGTAGACACCGCTTTGCGAATTTCTTCCAAGCCGATTTGCTGCGTCTTTTCTCCCTGCAATAGTCGGCAGTTTTTGCCCAATACCTCTTCAGCTCTGTAGCCTGTTAGCCGCTCAAATCCAGGACTGGCGTACACAATCGGCCAGCTTGGCTGCTGTACATCACAAATGACCAAGCCACCTGCTGCATGCTCAATTGCCTGCTGAAAGACCGATTCTGGCAGCTGGGGAGGCGTAGGTGCGGAATCTGAGAAAGGAAAGACGCCCATGGGAGAGTTTCATACATCAATTTTTGCAGTTGTATGAATTTTTCCCAAATAGCCTGCACTACCGACGTTGTGACCGCATGATGAGGCTGACGCTATCGTTGGGCCTGCTCTTTTGATGCGGGGTTAATCAGGCTGGTGAGAATATGGTCTTGCCATTGACCGTTGATATATAGATAGTCTCGGGCATAGCCTTCTACCACAAAGCCCAATCGTTTGAGTAATGTGCCGCTGCGCTGGTTGTGGGGAATGTAGTTGGCACTGATCCGGTGAAACTTCATTTGGGTAAATACGTACTTGATGCTCGTTTGCAGAGCTTCGCTCATGTATCCCTCGCCCTGGTAGGCTTCGCCCAGGCTATAGCCGACGGTGCAGCTCTGGAAAACGCCCCGTACGCAGTTGCTAAAGTTGAGCGTCCCAATCAATAGCTGGGGTTCTTGTAATGGAAAGATAAACAGCTTGAGCGATTTTTCTGATTTGGTGTCGGTTAATCGCTGCATAAGCTCAGCTTCCCAGTACTGCTTGGTGTAAAACTTAGAGGGTTTTAGCGGCTCAAAGGGTGCAAGGTACCTCGCATTTTCGGCGTAGTAGGTCAAAATCGCCGGAATGTCATCTGGGCGACCGTGGCGAATCAGCAAACGCGACGACTTGAGTAAAGTAGCAGAGCTTAACATGGAGCAAACTTGCTTGACGGGACTAAGTTGACATCACTAAGTAGATGGAACGATCAGGTCGACTAACGTGGTGATCATGCGATCGCTCTCCATCGGCATCAGCGTTGCCCCACCAAGTACCCGTTGTAGCATAACGAAGTAAATGAGCGTACCCATGAAGGTGCGCGCAGAAGCCTCAGGATCGCTGAGGGTGAGCTCTCGGCAAGACGCCAAATAACGAGTGAGGCCATCTATTAGGGGTTTGGCAACATTTTCGATATAGGGTCTCGACAGCTCAGGAAAGCGACCCGATTCACCAATGATCAGTCGCATAAATTCGCAAAACTGCGGATCGCAAGTGGCTTCGTCTAGCACTTCTTTTGCTAGCTGGCTGAGGACGTCTCTAGGATTTCCTTTCATGGTGCGCTCATCGCGCGGGTCAAAGGAATTTGCCTTGAACTTATCTTCTGCTAGCTGCTGTATTAGCGCGGCGAATAGGCTGGATTTGTCGTTGAAATGGCTGTACACCGTTGCTTTTGAAACACTTGCCGATGCGGCTACCCGGTCCATGCTGGTTGCTGCGTAGCCATTGGCTAAGAATTCTTGCCTGGCCCCATTCAAAATGGCAGCTGTTTTGGCAGCCGATTTTTTACGTTCGGGGGGCTTATGGGAAGTCACAAATAGGGGTGGCCGCGATCGCGATCAGAAAAAAGAGCCGGCGGAAAGGAACTAGACGCTTGGTAGAGGCTGTCTATAAATAGCTTATTACATTGCCAACCCGAGGCCGACCAAGGCGTTCTTCACTAGCTGACGAATGCGAGCGTGTGCTAGCTATTACGACTCCCAGCTCACCAATGACCTTATATTCAGCCAGTTGTGACGGTGCATCAAAACAGGAATGCCAACAAATGCAACTGCGAGGATGCCGCCAAGCTCTAGCATGGTAGCGCTGCTGAACTGCATGCGATCGCCCGCATAGGTCAATAGCAATGTAGAGGGCACCATGCCAAACAGGGTCGCCCCGGCGTAAATTGGCAGTGACAGCCCGGCCATCCCTGCGCCATAGCTCACCAAATCAAACGAGAACACAGGCACCAGCCGCGTGACAAAAACTAGCCATCCCAGCGTTTTATCACCCTGCTCAGTCGAAAAGGTCAAGGTTTTACCCGTTAGGGCTTTTACCAAAGGCTGACCCACTGCTTTGCCTAGCCCGTAGGCAATCATGGCACCGCTAAATCCGCCAATTACGGTGTAGGTTCCTGCTAACAGAGGTGACCACAGCGCACCTGCAATCACTGCTAAAGGCGCGCCCGGAATTTGGCTCACGACTACCGATAGGGCAATCACCGCCATGTATAGCAAAGGCCCCCACCGGCCGGCCTGAGTCACCGCTATCGACAGTGATTCAGGACTCATAAGGTGCTGTAGGTCCGGATGTGTAGAGACTAGCAACCCTATCGACACCAGCAGTGTCGCGACTAAAACAATGAGTCCAGTCACCCAATAGCTATGCGCAGGCGTAGGTTGATCAGGTGTGGGTTCGTTCAACAGTTGGCCCTGGTACATATGGCTGGTTTCAGTCAAGCGCTGAGGATGAAGGATTCGCTCAGCATGACAAGCGTAGCTGAAAAGCACCCCTCAACGTCCTGAGAAATTCCTGAGTAGAGGGATTGGGTAATCAAGTCGTTTTCTTCTTGCCGTCAGCCAGCTTGCTAGATTCTTCAAAGACGCAGGGGAGCTGAAGAATAATAGCTGTACCCTCGCCCAGTGTCGAGAAGCACTCTAGTTTGCCGCGATGCTGATCGGTCACAATCTGATAGCTTAGCGACATACCCATGCCTGTTCCTTTGCCTACAGGCTTCGTGGTAAAAAATGGCTCGAATAGTCTGGCTCTTACTGCTTCAGTCATGCCTGAGCCATTGTCTGCAATTTCTACTTGGATCCAATCTTCGTCGAGGGTGGAGGTGCGAATCGTGATTTGGGCAGGTTCTAATCGTGAGGCTTTTGGATTCGTCAGTGCATCGATGGCATTGAGCAAACTGTTCATGAAAACCTGGTTGAGATGCCCTGCGGCGCATTCGACGAGCGGCAGAGCGTCGTAATCTCTCCGGACAGAGATTGCCGTGTTCCCCTGTTCTGTTCCAGACTTTGGCGCAAGGCGGTGTTGCAAAAGCAGCAGTGTGCTTTCGATGCCTTCGTGTACATCGACCTTTTTGATTTCTGCTTCATCCATCCGAGAAAAGGTCCGCAACGACAGCACAATCTCTCGAATGCGCTGTGTGCCTGTTCGCATGGAGGTCAGAATTTTGGGCAAATCCTCTTGAACAAACTCTATATCGATGTCGTCTTCGTCTAGCTGAATATCGTCAGAGAGCTCAGGATAGCGGGCCTGACACATTTGGATATAGTCTAGGAGCGATTTCACATCTCGCTGAACGTGGACCAAGTTCCCGTGAATAAAATTTACTGGGTTGTTAATCTCGTGAGCCACGCCAGCTACCAGCTGACCCAGGCTAGACATTTTTTCGGACTGTACAAGCTGCATTTGCTGGCGGTGTAGTTGCTCTAGTGCAGTTTCGAGGTCTTGATTTTTTTGTCCGACTTGTTCTAGCAGCTGATTTACCTTGGCAATGAGCTGATTGAAAGATTGGCCTAAGCTCACCACTTCACCTTTGCCAACTAACGGCACCCGCAAAGCGAAGTCCTGTTTCTGGATGATGGTGTCGGCTAGCTTGGTTACACCCTGGATGGGCTGTGCGATCGCTCGGCTAGTGTAATGAGCGATCGCAGAAGCAATAGCGATTGATAGCAGCAGACTGGCAAAGATAATTTGGGTTTGTAGTGCGATCGCTTGAGCTAATGCCTCGGAAGCACCGCGTTCTGTCGCTTCTACAGAGGAAACAAATGCTATTAGCTCAGTTGGCAGCTTTACGAGATTGGCAAACTCTGGACCCTGAACAAAAGAAATCAGTAGCTTTTGAGCTTCGGTGACATCGTTAGCGGCCCTGACTATTGGCATCGCAGACTGGGCAAATTCTTGTAGCCGCACCTGAAATGCTGCTAGGTCTGCTTCATAAGCATCCAGTAGTGAAAGCAGTGCCTGTTCTTCTGCTGTAGGCTCTTCTCGCAAAATACTCTTTGCTTCGTAGAGAGCTGTGCGGCTTTCTAGTAATGCTTGAATTTCAACTGTACGTGAGAACATTCCATGGACTGCGATCTCCAGCTGTGCCGAGTCGTTTAAGTATGGAGACAGCTGTTGTGTCGGTCGATTGCCGAGAATTTTGACCTGTAAATCGCTTAAGAGCTTACGTTCTGCGATCGCAATTTCTTGCGCTGCTAATGCCTGTGACTGTAAATGACTGCCTACCAGTAGGCCTGTCGTTGTTCCCGCCAAAGCCAAGCTTAAAACAGCAGCGTATCCCTGGGCCATTTGGCGGCGAATAGACATATTAAAGAAGCCTCAAGGAACGTAACGCTTACTTTTATATATACCCATCTTGAATTGGCCTTCTATCCGTTCATATCTTCCAAAATCGGCATCTAGCTTGGTGTAACTGCAAGAGCAGACCGGTTTCTGCGAGTTGTCGTTTTCATGAAATTATGAAACAATTATGAAAAGTGAAACGATTATGAAATCGAAAGGTAACTCACGTGACTCGGATGGGCTTCGCTTCCTGGCTAACCACTCAAAATAGACGGCGTTTGTCTGCTCTGATGCTGACAGCGGCCTTGTTTGGCTGTAGTTCGGCTACGCCTACAGCTGAGAGAGCAACGCCATCTGCTGAAGATGATAGCCAAAAGAAGGTGTTGACTACTTTCACGATTTTGGCAGATATGGCTCAGGAGGTGGCAGGCGACGAGCTACAGGTGGAGTCAATCACTCGTGTAGGTGCTGAGATTCATGGTTACGAACCGGTGCCTAGCGATATTGCCAAGGCGCAAAACGCCGACCTGATTCTGGCCAACGGGATGAATTTGGAGCGTTGGCTTGAGCAATTTATTGGGAGCTTGGACGGTGTGCCGACGGTGGTGCTTACCGATGGAGTGGAGCCGATTGCGATCGCAGAAGGCCCCTATGGCGGCAAGCCCAATCCTCATGCTTGGATGTCACCCCAAAATGCGCTGATATATGTAGAAAACATTCGCCAGGCCTTTGTAGAGCTAGATCCAGAAAACGCCGAAACTTATAACACCAATGCAGCTGCCTACAGTGAACAAATCAAGGCAATCGATACCGAATTGCAAAGCGATTTGGCCGACGTGCCTGTATCGCAGCGGTATCTGGTGAGCTGTGAGGGTGCGTTTTCTTATTTGGCTCGCGACTATGGCCTCAAAGAAATTTATGTATGGCCAATCAACGCCGAGCAGCAGTCTACACCTAAGCAGCTGAAGGCGGTAATCGATAAAGTGAAGGCCAATGAGGTACCCACTATTTTTTGCGAAAGCACTGTTAGTGACGAGTCCCAAAAAGAGGTTGCAAAAGCAACTGGCTCAACCTTTGGCGGCAATTTGTATGTTGACTCTTTGTCGACTGCAGACGGCCCGGTCCCTACTTTTCTGGATCTGTTGGAGTATGACGCTAACTTAATTTCAGATGGGCTTTTGGGTAGAGATCCCTAGTCTTATAATTCTCTCTTTTTATTGAGGCTCTGTAGCCTCTAGTTATCTATTTTTGTTGTTCTCCCATCATTTTTTGGGCTTTGTCTACAATTATGACTGTTATCACGACCCCTTCGGATACTTACGGAATCGCGGTAGACAACATTAGCGTCACCTACAGCAACGCACGCCTAGCGCTCTACAACGCGAACTGCTATGTAGAGCCAGGGACGATCACCGGTTTGGTAGGGCCAAATGGGGGCGGCAAATCTACCTTGTTTAAGTCCATCATGGGCTTTTTGTCGCCCAGCCAGGGCCACGTGCATATTGACGGTGTCTCGGTCGAAAGGGCACAAAAGCAACAGCTGATGGCCTACGTTCCTCAGGCCGATGAAGTGGACTGGAACTTTCCTATCAGCGTATTCGATGTAGTGATGATGGGCCGATACGGTTACATGAATATGTTTCGCATTCCCAGCCGGAAGGATCGCAGGCTGGTGATGGAGAGCCTAGAGCGCGTGGGAATGAGTGAGTTTCGCAATCGTCAGATTGGAGAGCTATCTGGCGGGCAAAAAAAGCGGGCCTTTTTGGCGCGAGCGTTGGCACAGGCGGGTAAGGTGATTTTACTCGATGAGCCTTTTACCGGTGTGGATGTAAAAACCGAGAAAAGCATTATTACGTTGCTGATGCAGTTGCGAGATGAGGGGCATACGATTTTAGTCTCTACTCATGATTTGTCTTCTATTTCTACGTTTTGCGATCGCGTTATTCTTCTCAACCAAACTATCCTCGCCGCAGGCACCACAGAAGAAACCTTCACCGAAGAAAATCTTTCTATGACCTTTGGTGGCCTACCGATTAGCAGCTTATCGGGTAAAACGAATCAGTCTCCAGATGCTCACCTTGCCAATCAACCAGGTCACTCATTCATTCAATCTGAGAAGGCAAACGCTCAGGGCATTGATGTATGAGCATGGCGCTATTGCTTGCCATATCGCCAGAAGCGATTTGGAGCTGGATAGTTGAGCCTTTACAGCTAGGCTTTATGATTCGTGCGCTGTGGGTGAGTTCCTTTGTGGGTGTGGTGTGTGCGGTACTCTCTTGCTACATTACGCTGAAGGGCTGGTCACTCATGGGAGATGCGGTTTCCCATGCGGTGGTCCCTGGTGTCGTAGTAGCCTACGCGCTCGGATTGCCCTTCTCGCTCGGTGCGTTTGTCTTTGGTTTTGGGGCAACGGTTGCAATTGGATACGTGAAAGCACAAACCAGGCTAAAAGAAGATGCTGTCATCGGCGTTATCTTTACGGGGTTCTTTGCATTTGGGCTGGTGCTGGCCACTAAGATCCCAAGCAATATCGACTTATTTCACATTCTTTTTGGCAATGTACTGGGTATCTCGCAGCAAGACATTATCCAAACGCTGATTGCTGGTGGTTTAACATTGGCAATTATCTTGTTTCGGCGAAAAGATCTGTTGCTCTTTTGCTTCGACCCAAACCATGCCAAAGCTATCGGCTTGAATACCCAGCTGATGTATTACACGCTGCTGAGTGTGTTAGCGCTTACGATTGTGACTGCGTTGCAGACAGCCGGTATTGTTCTGGTGGTTGCGATGCTGGTGACGCCGGGATCTACTGCTTATTTGTTGAGCGACAGATTCGATAGAATGCTGCTTATTTCAGTGGCAGTGAGCGTGTTGTCTTGTCTTTCAGGTACATACCTTAGCTACCACTTAGATGCCTCGACAGGTGGCTGTATTGTTGTAATGATGACGCTCTTTTTTACCGTTGCTATGCTGTTTGCGCCCAAGTATGGGATTGTGACACAGAAGTTTTTAGGTGGACAGGGCAAGCGTGATGCACGATTCCCTCAAGCGTAATGGATTCACTACAGCGGCTTATAGACTTAGATCGACAACACGTTTGGCATCCTTACGCGGCGATGCCAAATCCATTGCCGGTGTTTCTGGTACGCTCAGCTTCAGGCGTGCGTATTGAGCTAGAAGATGGGCGATCGCTCATCGACGGCATCTCTTCCTGGTGGACCTGCATTCATGGCTATAACCATCCTAAGCTGAACGCTGCGGCCCAGGCTCAGATGGAGCAAATGAGCCATGTGATGTTTGGTGGGCTGACGCACAGGCCTGCGATCGCACTTGCAAAAAAACTCATCGATATCACGCCCACTGATTTGCAGCATGTGTTCTTTAGCGACTCCGGCTCGGTCGCCGTAGAGGTTGCGATGAAGATGGCGGTGCAGTATTGGCACAACCGTGGCGAACCGACAAAAGACCGATTTTTGACCATTCGCAACGGGTATCATGGCGATACCTTTGCGGCAATGTCGGCCTGTGACCCGGTCAATGGCATGCACCATTTGTTTAGCGGGATGTTGAGTCAGCAATATTTTGCTGATGCGCCGCAGATCCGCTTTGGTGAAGACTGGCAAGAATCGGATATTGATAGCTTTGAGAGATTGTTAAAAGAGAATAGCGGTTGCATTGCCGCTGCTATTTTTGAACCTGTTGTACAAAACGCAGGTGGTGTTCGATTCTATCATCCTGAATACGTCCGCAGAGCGAGCGAGCTGTGCAAACAACATAATGTTCTGTTGATTCTTGATGAAATTGCAACAGGATTTGGGCGATCGGGGAAACTGTTTGCCTGCGAGTATGCCGATATCTGTCCAGACATTATGTGTGTAGGCAAGGCACTGTCTGGTGGCTTTATGTCGCTGGCTGCGACGCTGACGACAACACATATTAGTGAGACTTTTTCCACAGGAGAAGCGGGCGTGTTTATGCACGGGCCTACTTTTATGGGAAACCCGTTAGCTTGTGCGGTGTCATTGGCTAATTTAGAACTGTTGGAAAGCTATGACTGGCAGGGGAAGATTGCGCAGATTGAGAGGCAGTTACGAGAAGAGTTGGAACCTTGTCGGCAGCTGGCGGCGGTGAAGGATGTGCGGGTTTTGGGTGCGATCGCAGCTGTAGAACTTCACCATCCTGTCGACATGGCCACCGTGCAACCCATGTTCGTAGAGCAAGGTGTTTGGCTCCGTCCCTTTGGCCGACTTCTGTACACCATGCCACCCTACATAATTCAACCCCATGAACTCACAGCAGTAACTTCTGCTATCCGCACGGTGGCAGCATCCCTTGAAGTGAACTAAATCTCTGGATCTTCTACGATAATGGATTGAACTTTTTCGAGGTTCAGGTTCAGGATAGTCGCGATTTGAAAAACTTAGATCTGCGTATCTCTGGGATTGTAATCATTGCCTCAAGCTCCGCTCTTTCTACACCTTCACACTTATAGACGAGGATCGTTAGTATTAAGTCTACAAAACTTTGTTGCCGCCTAATATCTGAAAACTCAGACTGACTTTAAATAAAACTGTTGGGGTGTGAGACCCTCTATCAAATTAAATGATATTAATGTTCAATAGTTAAAGGAAGATTTGATGGCTTTTACAAGCTGAAATCTGTAAAAAGCCTCAAAAAGTATAAATATATGTCTTCCTTGCATCTAACAATTAGGAGTCACTCTCATGAATTTTAGGTTTGGGATAGAGCATGAGGTTGCTTTTGTGAGGCCGAATGGTCAGTTCGCTGACTTTGCAAACACGTCTTTTGAAGAGTTTGAGTCGATTGTGAGACGGCTTCCTCGATATGAGAAAGACTATCCTCAGCTACGCATAGGTGATGCCGGTATTAAGCTGAAACGCTGGTATGTGGAAGGATTTGAACGGTTTTCTGATTTGGGAGAGGTGATCGATTGTCCGCCAAAGGGAATTGAGATTAGAACTACGGTGCACAACAGTATTGAGGGTGCGGTTGGTGAACTAAAAGAAAGTTTTCGGCTGTTGCAGCAGGAGGCACAAAAATCAGGGTTTGTTCCTGCGCTGGTGAGCTTTCACCCTTTTCAGACGACCTTTGTCCCTGTGCCTGCGCTGAATGAATTTGAAACTAAGCGCAGAAAGAAATCACCTGAGATGCAGACGGCTCATATTCCTATGCTGACGCAAGGACCAGATATTAACCTTTCTGCAACAGGACTAACGCCTTCTCAGCTGATCGATATTGGTCGGAAGCTCACTTACTACAGTCCTTTTATTATTCCTTTTAGCTACAGCTCACCTTTTTATGCCGGAGAAAGGTGGCATGGACTGTCTGCACGAACCTTTTATCGAACAGGGGCCAGACCGGCTGCGATGGTATTTCTAGAACATGAGTCAGATTTGATTGACTCTAATCCTTCGCTGACACAGCTAGCAAGAGTACCGGCGGAGATTGGCCGGATTGAGTTTAAGGCTTTTGATAGCTGCGGAGATTTTGACCTATACGCTAGCTTGAGTGCGTTGCTGAAAGGATTGGTAATAGACCAAACGCTGAAAGGACGGCGGACGTTACCAGATGCTGATTGGCATCAGCGCTCAGCTCAGTTTGGATTGATGGATGAGGAGATTTATCGGTATGCGGAAGGGGCGATCGCAGCAGCAAAGCATGCCCTTATGGAGACAGGTGAACTGCTCGACTGTTCTTTGTTGAAAAGGCTAGAGACTGTGCTGGAGCAGCACTATTGCCCAGCGGTAAAAATGACGGAGGCTTACAAAAAAGGAGACTCGATTAATCAGGTGTTGATAGAAGGCTATGAACAGAATCTGAAAGTTCGATGCGTGGCTTAGCGCTTTCACTCTCGTATCATCGTCATCAACCACCTGATAGGACAAACGATGCGCTAACCAAAATCAGCCAAACTGAAGAAACAGCACGCGGCTCGTACAAACCGCGTGCTGATAATCAGGAGTTGAAACGTAGAGAATCAAAAAGAGTGAGATGCTACAGGAAAAGTAGTTTATTCCCAGCCAACTCGGTCCATTAGCTGAACGGCGGCAGCCTGATTCTCGCCAAAGGTGGAAACGTTGACGGTGTCGTCTTTAAAGGTGCCAAACCCAGCAACGACTGGATCAAGTTCAGCATCTTCTACAACGGGATATTCGTTGTTACCTTGTGCGAAGAATGCCTGTGCTTCTGTGCCAGAAAGATACTCCAAAAACTGCTGGGCTTCGTCGGCATTTGGCGCACTTGCCAAGACGCCAGCACCACTGATGTTGACATGGGCTCCGCGACCGTCTTGGTTGGGGAAGAATACACCCATTTTCTCGAAGATGGCTTGCTTAGCAGGGTCTTCGTCTTTGGCGTAGCGAGGGAGGTAGTAGGTATTTGCGATCGCAATATCACCTAAGCCAGCAGCAGCCGCTTCAATCTGCGCTCGATCATTTCCTTCAGGAGGTCTAGCAAAGTTGCGAACAAAGTCTTCTGCCCAGGCTTCTGTCGCTTCTACACCATTCGTCTCAATCAAAGATGCGACTAAAGACTGGTTGTAGATATTTCCCGATGAGCGAATCAAGATTCTGCCCTGCCAGCGGTCGTCAGCCAAGTTTTCGTAAGTAGACAGCTCGCTAGGGTCAACAGTATCTTTGTTATACATAATTACCCGAGCCCGCTTGGAGAATCCAAACCAGAACCCTTCTGGATGGCGTAGGTTCTCAGGAATATTCTCGGTGAGTACATCTGAAGAAATAGACGCAAACAGGTTCGCCTGCTCTGCCCGCCAAAGGTTACCGGCATCCACTGTCATAAACACATCAGCCGGGCTATTTGCGCCCTCAATTTTTAAGCGTTCTAGCAGCTCATCGGCCTTGCCTTCTAGCAGATTTACCCGAATGCCCGTGAGATCTGTAAATGTCTCGTAAAGTGCGTCGTCAGTATTGTAATGGCGCGACGAATAGAGATTCACGACACCCGTTTGAGCCTTAACACTACGAGGGTGAAATACCTGAGTGGCAGCTAGCGCTGCCGTAGCGGCTGCACCGTTGATTATCAACGACCGTCGTGAAAGATTCATAGGAGGCGGCCCTTATGACAATAAGGGAAATAAAATGGGGTACCAGCATTTTATCCTTAATGAGACTAGTTCTTATATAAATATTTCCAATGGTCTTCAAACCCTTATCTAATCTGAGACTTTACTAAAAGCCCTCGCTTCTATTAAGTAGGCACTATTGAGAATGAGTCATGGTAGCTGAGGGTGAGATGCATGACTGTTTTTTGAAACATTAACGAAATTAACTATCATTTGTGCTTCGGTATACCAACATTAAAAAGATAGATAATACATCTTTAGCCCATATATAAAAGCTATTTCAGCTGGAAAGTTCGATCAGTTCAGCTCTTTTTACTTTGGAATACAGTCAAGAACTATTGTCATTAAAGGGGATCTGACTTAGGGTTGTTGTAGGCACAAGTAAGCGACCGAACTACTCGGTTACCTCTTGTGCAAGCATTCTCTAGGGCATATGGGGCATGTAACTGTGCAAGCGTAAAGGGAAAAAACTGCTCTATCTAGTTCTATCTAAATGTCCTCTCAAGACAGATGGTCCACTGCTGGTTTCAGTGGTGGACTTTTTTCCTGCAACTTTTTTGCTGCTAACTGTAACTAAGAAAAACAAGGATTGAAATGGCTAAAGTAGGTTTATTTTACGGCTCAACAACGGGGAAGACAGCAGATGCCGCTGAGCAAATACAAGCAGCGCTAGGTGGCGAGTCTGTTGTAGATTTGCACGATATTGCAGATGCGGAAGCTAGCAGCCTCGCAGAATACGATTACTTGATTGTTGCTAGCCCTACTTGGAATATTGGAGATTTGCAAGATGACTGGCAAGCAGTATTCGATGATTTGGATGAGGTGGATTTCAGCGGGAAGACGGTGGCTTACTTTGGTACGGGTGACCAAATTGGCTATGCCGACAACTTTATGGATGCGATGGGTCAGCTGGAAGAGAAAATTGCTGGCCTAGGCGGGCAAACGGTGGGATACTGGCCCGCTGATGGCTATGACCACACCGAATCTTTGGCACTACGCGAGGGTAAGTTCTGCGGCTTGGCGCTAGATGATGACAATGAAGAAGAGAAGTCTGAAGAGAGAATTCAGCAGTGGAGTGAACTGGTGAAGCAGGCAATGGCGCTGTAGAAGTTGACTTTTGGCTGA